>Ga0233422_10001469_pt1 | contig 10349 bp, 8 predicted proteins | sample Watercolumn_Mata_2_FD_182724 | JGI IMG/M metagenome (GOLD analysis project Ga0233422, IMG submission 182724) | Freshwater microbial communities from Lake Matano, South Sulawesi, Indonesia - Watercolumn_Matano_2014_110_MG | ecosystem: Environmental > Aquatic > Freshwater > Lake | place...
GTTGAGCGGAACCGATGCGCGACCCAGGATGGGTCAATACTGGATGCGCGTCCATCACAAATCAATGCACTTTGCATTGCTCGCCCATCGTTGCTTATGCACAACGACGGGCTTTAGTCTTTTTGCAAAAGCGGCTTTGAAGACACTATCCGAAAAAATCTCGAAACTGATCAGGGCAGCATACCTGTCACGATATGGCGAGCACCTGCCCGAACAGCCGAAAGCAGGTGAATGAAAATCAAAGCCGCACTCACGTCCGGTGATACAAAGTACGGCTTGATTGTCTCCCGAGGAGGAGGAACAAAATGCACACAGGATTGGCGCGCAACTCTTTGCATTTCATTTTGTTCGTGGTCATGCTCGCGCTGGCATTGCTGGCAACGCCAACGCCCAGAGACGCGGCGGCGAGCGGGAACCTGGCTCCGAAAGCGCCCACCGCGCAAACGGATATTCCAGGACCCACGGGCAGCGGCAACTTTGGCGGGACGGTGACAGTTTTACAGAACGGCAATTTTGTCGTCGTGGACACGAATTTCAGTGAAGGGGGCGTGAACAACATTGGCGCGGTTTATCTCTATCAGGACTTTCGCTTGGGCAAGCCGCATGATACAATGCGGCTATGATTACCAAACTTCAATACGTTGAGTTCTTGATTAGCACTATCGGCAACTTCACCGGCACGCACTTGGCAGAGCATCTGGATGGCGTCAGCCACGATACCATCACGGACTTTCTGCAAAGCGAACAACTGACGGCGCGGCATCTCTGGGAACTCGCGCAAGGACTGATTGTTGACAGCCCCGAGGCGTTTCTCATTGCGGATGATAGCGTCCAAGACAAACGCTACTCCCGCTTCATTGAACTCGTGCGCCGACAATACAGCGGTGCCGAACACGGTCTCGTGCGTGGCATTGGCGTCGTTAACTTGGTGCATAGTTCGGGCCAACCGGGCGAATTCTTTCCAGTGGACTATCGGATCTATGACCCGGATGCCGACGGCAAAACCAAGAATGACCACTTTCGCGAGATGCTCTTGCACGCCGTGGCAGACAAATTGATCAAAGCGCGCACGGTGTTATTTGATTCCTGGTATGCAGGTGCCGACAACCTCAAACTGATTCACCGACTTGGTTTGGTTTTCTTCACAACCCTGAAGGAGAACCGCTTGGTGAGTCTGAGCAAGGAAGCAGGCTATGTTCACCTCGACCAGATCGAATGGACACCGGAACGTTTGCAAAATGGCGTCATCGTCAAGTTGAAAGAAGTGCCCTTCAAGGTGCGGTTATTCAAGCTGGTCGCCACGAACGGCGACATTGACTGGGTCATTACGAATGGCTCAGAGGAGACCCTGACCACGCAGGTCGCTCAAAACGCGAACGACGTGCGCTGGCAAGTCGAAGACCTGCATCGCGGCCTCAAACAACTGACGGGTAGTGAAAAGTGCCAATGTCGCAAAGCCCGTTCCCAACGCAATCACCTGGCGTGTTGCTACCATGCCTGGCTGTCTCTGAAAGTTATCGCCATTCAGTTGAACAAGACGCTCTATGAGACGAAGACCGATCTCTTGCGTGATTACTTGCGAGCAGAATTACGCAACCCACATATTCCGGCTTTTCAACCGGTGTAAGCGAAAGTCCTATCTATGATGGCGCCACGCTGAATGTCATCAGCACACTCAAGGGTGGCACGTTAAATGACCAAGTTGGCAGCGTCGGCGTCACCCCCTTGACCAACGGCAACTATGTCGTGCGCAGCCCATTGTGGGACAATCCCGCGGGACCCACAGCGGATGTGGGCGCGGTCACCTGGTGCAGTGGCACGACCGGCTGCAGCGGCGCGGTCACCCCGAGCAACTCGCTCGTCGGCGGCACGGCAACTGACGGAGTTGGCAACAGCGGCGTCACCCCCTTGACCAACGGCAACTATGTCGTGTTCAGCCCATTCTGGGACAATCCCGCGGGACCGATTGCGAATGCTCGCGCCGTCACGCTCGGCAACGGTCTCGGAGGCACCGTCGGCTTGATCACCTCCGCGAACAGCGTGCTGGGCACGGTGTCAAATGGCATCAGCGGCTTTTCGCAGGATTATGCGCGCAATCGTCTCTTTGTCGGACGGGGCGCGAGCAACATGGTCAGCATCCTCTACTTTGCCAACGCCGACCTGAGCAACCTCGTGTTGAGCAGTGGCACGCTCACGCCAGTGTTTGCCACAGGTACATTGAACTATACCGCGAATGTTGAGAGCAGTGTTACGAGTATTACCGTGACCCCAACTGCGGCAGACACAACCGCAACGATCAAAGTGAACAACGTCGTGGTTGCATCGGGTGCCGCCTCTGGCGCGATCAACCTCACCGTCGGCGCGAATACGATCACCATGGTCGTCACCGCTGCGCAAGACGGGACGACGACCAAGACGTACACGGTGACCGTCACCCGCGCGCCTTCGAGTAATGCGAACTTGAGCAACCTCGGATTGAGCAGTGGCACACTCAGCCCCGTGTTTGCATCAGGCACACAGGACTACACGGCAACTGTCACTGACAGCGTCACGAGTATCACCGTCACGCCCACCGCAAGCGACTCAACTGCGACGATACAAGTGAATGGTGTTGCGGTGACTTCGGGAACTGCCTCTGGCGCAATCAACCTGAACGTTGGCGCTAACACAATCACAACACTTGTCACGGCGCAAGACGGCACGACGACCAAGACGTACACGGTGACAGTTACGCGCGCCGCGTTCATTCTTTCGCTTCCGCTAATCCTGCGGTGATTTGAAAACCTGAATGCCGCACTCTTGCAATCAAGAGTGCGGCATTTTTCTATCACGCCATCGCCAGGCTTTTTCGAGACACCGGGGTTGCATCGAGAAATCCAAGTTTGCGCGTTCTCGCTCGCAATGCTATAATGCGCGTGGAGGAAAAGATGCCGTGGCGTAAGTGGAATGTCATTATCGTCTTGATTCTGGCGAACTATGTCGTCTTTGGGTTGTTCGCGGCTTTTGTTTTCCCGGTGAAACCGCAAGCGCCGCTGGTTCATGCCGCGCAGCCGACGTTTACGCCTGGCACGCGACCGCTGCAGCGCGTCGGCACCCTATCGTACGACTTTCTGACGCCAAGTCCGACTGTGCGCGCGTCGAATACGAGCACGCGCACCCCCACCGCATCTCCGACCAGCGCTCAGACTGCGGCGGCAACGGAAACCGCGACGCCGGGCGCGCCCTCTGCCGTGCCAACTACCGCGTTGACGCCTCCACCTACCTTGCCCCCGGCAACATCTACTCCAAGCACGTCGGGCGGCACGGAGACCGCGCCAGCGCTGCAGGCGCCGCGTCCGCTCGTCCCCGCGACGGCAACGGTGAGACCGTAGGGAAATCTGTCTCCCTAGCCAAAAGAAACAGAGAGGGTCCGCGCCGCGCGCCCTTTCTGTCCCTTTTTTCCAGTCCCCTATTTGATCTTGCTTGCGTCAATCCGGAGATACCGCGTAATGGGAATGCTCATGGGAGTCAGAACATAGCCCTGGATATGCGGCTTGACGAGGCGGTAAGTTACGCTGTGCACGGTGAAGACGGCAGGCACATCGTTGACGATTATTGGTTCGACTTGTTGGTATAGCCGGATCCGCTTGGCGACATCGAGTTCGATCCGGGCTTGTTCCAATAGCGCATCCACCTGCGGGTTGCTATAGTGTCCCTGGTTTTGCTCCGCCCCCGTGTGAAACAGCGCATCGAGAAAGTTCTCCGGGTCGGGATAGTCCGCGCACCAACCCTTGCCGATGATCTGACCGTGGCGCCCAGCGGCAAGTTCGTCCGAGTAGCGATCCGGTTCGAGATTCTCGACCGTGATCTGAACTCCCAGGGTCTGCTGCCACATCTGGATTTGGGCGGCGATAGTAGCGCCCACATCACTTCCGCTGCCACTGGTAGTATAGACCAGCGGAGGCAACCTTCCGCCGCCATACTTGGACTCGGCAAGCAGTTGGCGAGCGCGTGCCGGATCGAACGCCAAACCCTTCAGATCGAGATTGTACCCTGGCATGCCCGGCGGTAAGACACCTTTCGCCGGCAGTCCAATGCCGCGCAACACCACTTCAATGTACTGCTGCCGATGAAAAGCCAGCCCGAACGCCTGGCGCACTTTTAGATCGTCGAACGGCGGCTGTTTCACATCGAAGGTGACATAGCTGGTGCAGAGATTCGGAGTAAATCTCAGGTCGGGATTGAGCGGGTTTTGGGGATCCAGCACCCGCGCGAGATCGTACCGCCCCACACTCGCAATGTCAATGCTGCCGGTTTCATAGAGCCGGACCCCAGTGCCTGACAGGTTCACCGTCACGTACTGGATGGCAGGCGGGGCAAGATAAAAATTGTCGTTCCGCTCGTAAGTGACTTGGCGCATCCGCTCCCAGCGGATCAACCGATAAGGACCCGTCCCATTCGGCGTGCGATACCAGTCTGCGCCGGACTCGACGTTCTCGCGATCCAGCACATACGCCGTCGGATAAGTCAACTTGAGCAAAAAGTACGGCTTGGGCGCGTCAATCGTCACCTGGAGGGTGTAATCGTCCAGGGCTTCTATGCCGGCGATGTGATCGGCTTTGCCGGCGCGCATTTCTTTGACGCCGACGATGTCGCCCAGGTAGGTCAGCACCGTATCTGATTTGGTTTTGGAATTCGCCGCGCGTTCCCAGGAGTAGATGAAATCCTGGGCGATGACCGGGCGTCCGTTGTGAAAGCGCGCGTTGCGGCGCAATCTGAACGTGTACGTGACCCCGTCATCCGTCTGCCACGCTTCCGCCAGATCCGGAATCAGTTTCAACTGCGGATCGAGCGAGACCAGCCCGCTGAAAACCAATTCATCCCCAATGCCGTGGGTGGTGGCAGGATCATATTCGCGCGGATTGCTGCTTTCGCTGCTGAGGAGAACGAGACGCTGCGCGCGAGCTATCGGCGTGGCGACCGGCGTCGCGGTTGGTCGCTGTGACACCGGCGTCGTGATCCGAGGCGGCGTCGCGGTCGGCTTGGCTGTGGCGGTAGGTGTGGGCGTTCTAGTCGCGGTCGCAGTCGCGGTCACAGTTGGCATTGGCGTCGCCGTCGACGTCATAGTTGGCGTGAGCGTCCAGGCAGCGGCGGCAGCGGTTTGCTCAGCCGCCACGCGCGTGGCGATCGCTTGTTCGGATGGACCACAGCCAGTCGCCAGTACGGCGACCAGCAAAACAAAACAGAGCATGAGCGAGGTGGGGCGGATCATGGTTTCGTCTCCTGTCGCCGTTTGCCGATCACGATGACCAACGCAAGCGCGAGCACGATCACGATCAAGACGATCACACCCAGCGCGCTTTCGGCGGTCACAAGACTCGGCGGCGCTTCAGTCGGTTTGACGAGTGTGGGCATCGCCTGGGGTACCGGTGTGCTTGTCGGCGCGATGGTCGCAGTAGCAGTAGCAGTGGCGGTGGCGGTAGCAGTGGCGGTGAATGGAATGGCTGTGGGCGTGCGCGTAGGAATTTGCAGCCCGGCGAGAGGCACCCAGGTTGGAACGTTGGTCGGCGTTGCGGCTGGGGTGCGCTGGTCTGCCGTCACGCGCGGCTTGGCGCGCACTTTGGCGCGCCAGACATCTTCCAAGCCATCGGTATCAAATCCATAGACGGCGCGCAGGGCATCGTCAATCTCAGCGCCGGATTGCAGCGCGCGCAGCAATGCCATGAACTTGTCCTTGCCATATACGCCGATAAGCACATCCACCACGCTGTACGATTCCGTGTAGGACAGGTCGGCTTTCGCGCTGTCTTCAGGAAAACTGCTGCTCAGAGACCGCAAAGAGATCAGCGTGTCGTCCGCGATGGCGGTTTGCAGGCGACGCATAGATGCCGGGCTGCGTCCACCTTCGCCGTACCCAGCCAAACCCTCAGTCAGCCAATTCGGCGAATCGCTCAGACAAGAGAAAGTGGAACGGCGGTGCAGGACGTGGGTTAGTTCGTGCGCCACGGTGCTTCTCCCACACTCGATATCGTTAAGCGAGACGCCCATGATGACGATGTTGTACGCGCCGTATGCCAGCCCCCCGATCCAACTGGGCTGTCCATAGACGGCGTTCCGCAGATCCTGAGTGCTGGAGAAGATGTAGATGTGCGTCGGCTCATCCGATTTTAGACCTGCGTCCCGCACCAGAGTTCGGAACGCCTTGACTGCGGCGTCATACATTTGCGAGGCGACCAACCGCTGAGCATCGCCATACCAATGCACGCTCACCATATCGCCGTCCAGGGATTGCCATTGCCGCTGCGGATCAAGCCAGCGGATGGTCTGTCGCTCGGTCACCACTTCCTTGCCATCGGCGTCCGTGACGCGCCAGCGCCACCACAAAGTCGCGCCGGGCGGCTCGGAGCCCGTTTTCCGCATGTCCCAGGTCCAACTGGCGCTGGCTTGCGTTCCAGGCGTGAACTGGGCGAATACTTTGGAGACAACCGTGCCGCACGTCATCTTTTCGACGCCGTACTCCAGCACAATCTCCTTGATCGCCGCCGCGCCTTTTGCGTCCATGCTAAAGGTCAGCGATTCCGGAAACTTGAGAGTCGCGCGATTAGCCGTGACGCTGATTGGCGATTGCGCCCAGGTGGTCCCCGGCGCCGCGAGCAAAACCAGACCGAGCAGCACTACTCCAATGATGATTGATCGGTAGCGCATAAACTCCTTTCGCTCTCTTGCGAGCACGAGATCGAACGCTTGATTCAATCACACTACAGCGCGCATGGTTGCGGTGGCTAGCCGACCACGCGAGACAAACAGTTACGGTAAGCCAATTTGATCTCCTTCACTCACTCCACTCACGATCTCCGTCTCGTTCCCATCCGTCACGCCGGTCTCGACGATGACATCGCGCGGCTCGCCCGGCGCGACGATCCGGACTGCCTTGCGCGTGCCAGCATTTTTCAGCGCGCGATTCGGAACCAGCAGCACGCCCTTTTTCTCTACCGTTAGGATTTTTAGGTTCGCGCCCATTCCCAACCGCACGTTGAAATTCCTTCGGTCGAATTCGACCACCGCCGAGTATACCGTGCTGCCGCGCTGAGACGACGCCGCTGGGAACAGGCGCGCGAGTTTGCCGGTGAATCTCTCGCCGGGGAACGCGTCGAAACGCACCTCGACCGTCTGACCGACCTTTACGTTCGCCACGTCAATCTCGTCAATGTCCGCCGCGATCTCCAGCGCATTCAAGTCCGCGATCGAAGCGAGCGGCGTGTATCCGCCCACCAATTCCCCTTCGCGCACCGTGATCTCGGTCACGGTACAAGTGAACGGCACGGTCAACTTGGTCTGGGCAAGGGCAGTCCGCGCGCTCTCGAGGTCGAGTTGCGCGTACACGACTGCGTTTTGCAGCCCTTCGATTTCTTCTTTCGACAAGCCGTTCGTCACGCGGTTGAAATTTGCGCGCGCAATGTCCAGATCGGCGCGCGCGAATTCACGCGCTGCGTCGTTCTGTGAACTCGGGTTGGAATTGTAGGCGGCTTCCGCGGCGGCGACCGCCATCGTCGCCTTGCGCAAACTCGCGCGCGCGATCTCAATGTCTTCGTCGCGCGGCGACGCCTTGCCGCGCGCCAACTCCAATTGCCGCGACTGTAAATTCAGTTCGGCTTGGCGCACGCGGCGCGTGGATTCGTCCGCGCGCAATGCCAGGATCACGTCCCCCAAGTTCACCTCATCGCCTTCCCGTTTGACGATGCTCTGGACGATCCCCGACATGGGCAGAGATAACCGCGCGGATTGTTTCGCGCGCGCTTTGCCGGTCGCGTTCACCTACGCGCTGATGTCGCCGCGCCGCACCCCGACCGTATTCTCCGGCGATCGCGTTTGCGGCGCCACGACCATGACAATGATCGCGGCGAGAGCCAAGATGGCGACGCCGGCGATGATCACACTGATCAGAGTTCGATTACGTTTGGGAGGGGTAGATTTCATGGTGCGCTCCGTTGACTAGTCCCCAAAATCAGTTGCCCGGTACGCGTCCGTCGTCAACGCGTTCGGCAACTCGTCCACCTGAATCGCCGTCCACGCGGCGTCCATCAAGACGAGTTCGACGGCGTAGGGTCCGTCAATCCCGCGCGCGCGAAAATCGCGACCCGGGATAGTGACGGAGGCGGTTTGCGCGCCGACCTTCAGCGTCAGCAGCGCGGTGAGCGACGCGATGAGTTGCCCGCGCGAGCCGCGCAGCGTCGCGCCGAGCGCGAATGCGCCCGCGCGCGTCACGTTCACGCCGGTTTCGATCACCAGCGCTCCTTTCTCGATCCGCGCGCGCGTCTCTCCGGCCAAGGCAGCGGTCCTGGGCGAGACCGCAAAAATCACCTGGCGTTCGCGCGCGTAATTCGCGGCGCGCGCGGTGATTCGCGCCAGATAATAACCGCCGCGGGATAGATCGGCTAGCGTGGTCGTGTACGTTCCCGGCTCTCCTTCGGCGCGCAACGGCACGTCAATCGAACTGCCGCGCGGTGAGACGCCGTCGCCCAGCCAGAGAATCTTTGCGCGCACCTCCGCGTTCGCCGCCTTGTTCGACAGCGTCGCGCTGATCGTGACTGTCGTCCCGGAGCCTGCCCTGAGCTTGTCGAAGGGTGGGTAGAGCGCGCGATCGGTAGACGCTTCCATCTTCAAATCGGCGTCGAGGTCGGCGTACGTCGTGAGCATCAGCGGCGCGGCGTCCTTGTCCAGACGCGTCGCGATCACCGACCACGTACCGGTCAACGCGCGCGTGAGCGAATAGCCGATAAAGTCGCCAATGTCCGCTTTCAGGTACGCCGCCTCGCGGACACTCTCCGGCGCGTAGCGCGTGCCGTCCGGCGCGCGCAATTTCAATTCGACATCGCCGCGATCCCAGCGCGCGAGAAAACGCGCCGCGCGGTTCGCGTCGATGAAGATGGTGCGCGTGATCGTCTCCCCCGCGCGCAACGTGTCCACATTCAACGGCGTCGTGTTGCGCGGCGCAACCGGCTCGACTGACGACGTCGCAAAACCGATGGGGCGTGCATCGGGGTCGCGGAGCGCGTTGCGAATAAAGCGCGTGTAGGTTTGATCGGGATAGAGATACGACGTCGGATTGAGCGGAATCGGTTCAGGGTCCCACGCATGCACGTCGGCGTTGGCGATGCGGCGCACCTGCGCACCGGCAAGCGCGTGCGCGCTCCACACGTCAATCAAACCATCGCTCGGCGGAAAAATCTTGAGAAAATCGAGACCGGTTTGCGTGCGCGCGTCGCCGACGAGCAGATCGTACGGCACGGTCGCCCGCGGCGCGTGCGTGCGATTGAAGAGCGCGGCATATTCAGGCGTCAGTTCGATCACCGACGGCTCGGTCGGACGATCTTCGATCTCGCGGGTGAGCAAGGGATACCACATCCGCACACCGGCTTGCGGCGTGCCCAGAATGATCGCGCGGCGCACGTCGTTTTGATAGAGCGTGGATTCGAGGTACGCGCGCGTGTTCAAGCCGCCCATTGAAAACGCGATGATGTCGACGCGCGGCGTGCCGGTTTTCGTTTTGGCATCCGCAATCACATCGCGCAGCGTTTCCGCGTTTTGGAAAAGGGTTTTGTACGGCGAGATGCCCTGCGCGTAGAAAACCTGGAATCCGTCACGCTATAGATAGCGCCGCAGGTAACGAAACTCTGTGTCGTCAACGTGGTCCGAGTCGGCGGTGTGCCAGCCGTGCACGAGGACGACAGGCAGCAGAGTTGCGCGCTGCAATGCCTGTCCCGCACCTCCTGAGCGGGAGTCGGAAGACGAAGGGCCTGCCCTGGGCAAAGGCGAAGGGATGCCCCAGACGCCCAAGCCGTGCGTCGTGCCAACCCAGATATTGTCGCGCGCGTCGAGCGCGAGCGTGGTGATTTGATCGGCGGCGAGTCCGTCTGTGCGCGTATGCGTTTTCCATCTGCCGCCGTCGAACACCGCGAGACCGCGCAGCGTGCCGAACCAAATGCGATTCTGCGCGTCCACCGCAATCGCGCGAACGATGTTGTCCACGAGTCCGTCCGTTTTCGTGTACGTGCGGTACGTCTTGCCGTCGAAGACCGTCGCGCCGCTGTCCGTGCCGAACCAGACGCGCGCATCGCGCGCCACCGCGACGGCATTGACACGATTGCTCGCCAGTCCGTTCGCTTGCGTCACGCGCGCCCAAATTCTACCGTCGAAGAAAAACGCGCCGTCGCTCGTCGCAAACCAGGGGTTGCCGTTCGCGTCGAGCGCGAGCGCGTTGATGTAATTGTTGACGAACGTATACTTGACCCACTGCTCATTTTCGAGCCGCGCAACGCCATAGCCAAGCGTGCCGACCCACACGCGACCCTGTTTGTCAACTGCGAGTG
>Ga0233422_10001472_pt1 | contig 10341 bp, 8 predicted proteins | sample Watercolumn_Mata_2_FD_182724 | JGI IMG/M metagenome (GOLD analysis project Ga0233422, IMG submission 182724) | Freshwater microbial communities from Lake Matano, South Sulawesi, Indonesia - Watercolumn_Matano_2014_110_MG | ecosystem: Environmental > Aquatic > Freshwater > Lake | place...
GTCTGAAAAAGCAAGATTGACCAGATCCGAATTTTCCGGCGAGTACCACATCTTATATTGGCTGTTCACCGGGATGACGCAGGTCCCGAGGGCATCGCCAAAACATCCTTCGGATTCATCCAGCCCGGGAGCGCGGTTCCACAGTATCCCGTCGGAGGACAGGCTGCATCCGATCCGCGACCGGGTTCCGTTGTGGCCGTAATACCACATCATGAATCCGTCAACTGTCTGGATGACTGCCGGCCAGGAAACCGAGAGCTGGTCAAAACTGCCCGGAGGCCCCCAATCCACCACCGCACCGTTGGGTCCGGCGCCGTTGACCTTGGTCCAATGGATTCCATCCGGTGATCTGGCATACCCGATGCGGAAAAGGAAAGGCGCAACAACAACCTGGGAATGCCACATATGGTAAATGTCCCCGGTTTTCACGACACAGGGCGTGGCCAGGCCCAGACTGTCGGGGAGCCCCGCCATTTCCAGATCATAGACGCTGCCGAGAGCTCCCGGTCCTCTGGCCCGGGTCCAGTTCGATCCGTCCAAGGACCAGGCATATCCGATGGAATTCAATCCTGTCGCACCCATGGAGGGATTGTATCCCCAGTACCACATTTTAAACGTGTCCTGGTCCGCAATGACCCATCCCTGTCCGGCATGCAGCTGGTCAAAGGCATTTCCGTCGAATGACGGTTCAATGGCTGCCGGTTTGACGGACTGCCAGGAGATTCCGTCGGGCGAGGTGGCGTATCCCATGCAATTGAGCTGCATCGGAGTACCGGCGACGAGATAGGAGCGGACGCTGGCATACCACATATGGTAGGTGTCCCCGTCAAACAGCACACACGGCCGCTGGATGGATACGGCTCCCGGGTCAAAATCGCCGCCGATGACCGGATTTCCGGCGTGAGGGGTCCAGTTGACCTGGGATTTCAGCAGGTTCGGATTAAGACAGATGAAAGAGGCGATGACGATGAAAACTTTTTTCAGGGTTTTCATTGGATCCCCCGCACATTTTATGGATTTTCGATTGAATGAACAGGGATATGGATCATGATGCGTCTCAATCTCACCCGCCATTCACCGAAGGGATGATATATTCGGCGACCATTGTAAAGGGCGAGATTGGTTCCGGGTCATACCAGTTTCCGGCAGTAGTCATGACCACCAGATTCAAATCCGGAATGATGATGATCATCTGACCGCCCCAGCCCCATGCAAAATAGGAATGATAGGTTTTTGAATGATAACGATAATCCTTCTGCCACCACTGGTACCCGTAACCGTCCGCTGCCGTAAATTCGGAGTTATAATGATTGGGATTCAGATTGGCCGCTGTCGATGCCTCGCACCATCCGGAAGAAATGACCGCCTCTCCCTTCCATTCGCCGCGCTGCAAAAAAAGCAATCCGAACCTGGCCATGTCCCGGGGCCGCAGATGCAGGTCCCCTGAAGCAAGGATGACATTGTTCTTGACGATTTGCCATTCAGCTTGACTGATATTCAGCTTGTTGAACAGGTTATCCCTGGCAAAGGCATCCAGTCTTTCGCCTGTGGCTTTATAAAGAATGTGGCCCAGGATATTGGTATTGCAGTTGTCGTAGTCGAACACGGTCCCGGGTTCTGCGTATAGGGGCAGGGATAGCAGGAAACGGATGGGGTCGGAGCTTCTGAAAAACCGGTTCATGTCGTTACGCGCATCTGTGTAGGGCAGGGATTCATCGTCGTATGCCAGGCCCGAGGTCATGGTGAGCAGGTGCCTGATGGTCATCCCGGCCTTGGCCGGGGACTGCAGCAGCAGGTCATCATATTCCGGGAAAAAATCGTAAACCTTTTCCTCGATGGAACGGATCAATCCCTGATCGATCGCAATGCCGATCAGCGCAGAGCACACGCTCTTGGTCGCGGAGCAGAGCACATGCAGATCATTCATGTCGTAGCCTGTGCCGCCGGTATATTGACCCAAATTAAATTTGAGACCGGAATAATATTTTTCAAAGACCAGATTGCCGTCCTTGACCACCAGGATGCTGTGAATGCGATGCCCGTCAGTCCGGTCCAGCCGCTCAAGCAATTCACTGAACCTGGCTGCATCCATGCCGACAGTGTTCAGAGAGGCGACTTCCCAGCCGTCGCCAGTCGCGGCCGGAATGGGGATTTCATTTGACGGTCCCGGCCCGGCGGGTTTTGAACGGCAGCCTGAAATGACGCTGCAGCTGACAGCGGTGATCAGGATAAGGCGGAATATGCCCGGCTTACTTTTCATGCGCATTTCCCCGGTGTTAAAAATATCGGATCGCCGTCTGAAGGATTCCGGAAGCCCCCCATGGCATATTCCCGGTTTGCTTCGAGAGAAGTACGGATTGGCTTTTCAAATCCCCGTTCACCGGAGTCGGTTTTCATGATGTTCCTTCAATCTTCCCTTGTATGCCAGCATAGCCCTGCATCAATCGAATAATGATCCGAATGATGATTTCTTTGTCTATTGGGCGGCTTTCGGCAATAAGCAGGGTTAATGCAACCAGAGCGGCATCAGAAATGCGTTTTTCACCCTAAGGATCATACAGAACGCCGTTTTTTTCAAGAAACCAAAGGAAAAGCGCCGCTGCTATGCGCTTGTTGCCATCGACGAAGGCGTGGTCTTTTGTAACGAAATACAACAGATGTGCAGCCTTCTCCTCAAGACTCGCGTAAGCATCCCGGCCACCGACACTCTGCATGATGGCTGCCAATGCGCCTTGCAGGCCCTTGTCCTTTTCCAGTCCGAACAATTTGCCCGCCGAGAAATGCCGGCGTAGATTTTCTATTATGCGAAGCGCTTCCTCATAGCTCAAAGAATGCACTACGGCAGAACCTGTTTCCTGAACCGGCAATCTTTGGTGATCATAATCATCCAGCAGATCCATTGCGAGGCTGTAGTCGTGAACGACTTTAAGCAAGGCGGAGGCTTCATCGCCCGAAAGATCGGGGCGATTGGCCGTCCTGGCGATTAAACGAACAGTATGCTGGAGTTCTTCCAACCTTTTCATGTTGACGGAATAGCCTTTTAAAATATGATCCCGGAGTACCTGTGTCGCCCAGATGCGGAACTTTGTACCGCGCTTTGAATTGATTCGGTACCCGACCGAGATGATGGCGTCAAGGTTGAAATACTCGACCTGCCTGGACACCATCCTGCCTCCCTCTTTCTGAACTGTTGCAAAAAATGCAACAGTTGCATTCCGTTCAAGTTCTTTTTCTTTAAATACACTGTTTAAATGTCTGGAAATAACGGATTTGTCGCGTTCGAACAGGTCTGCCATCTGATTGAGATTGAGCCAGATGGTCTCTTTTTCAAGGTGCACATCGAGAGCGATAGTCCCATCCGGAGCGCGATAAAGCACCACTTCGCCACCCGGACTGCCGTATTCCGCAACCGGCTCCTTAAGCGCATTCTTTTTGTGTTTTTTGGATATAATAGGCATCGTTTATCAGCTGTATGTCGTCAGAGTCATTCGGACAATTGATGGAAGAAATTAAGAGATGCAATCTTCATTGGCAAGTCTTTTTTCAAGGCATAGATATCGTCTTTTTTATCACATTTGTGCCATGAGAAAGTGATATTTCACCAATCGGCAAATAGATAACACATTTCAATCAAATCTTCGGTCAGGATGATAAGGTCTATCAGGAATGTCGTTTCGCGCACAACGCGATTGGCAGTGTATGGGTTCAGCGTGGAATGGTTCTTTCCATTCAGTTCGATGGATGGACAGTGCACGGGTGATGAATCTTTGGCTGAGGCCGCAGTGCTCGAAAAGTCGGATCATTTCACGGAACTTGTTCATGGAGATCCTCCGCCTGGGCCGGCGGTCAGGGCAGACCTGGAGGAACCTCCAACCGGGGTGGCTTCGGTGTTTTTCCTGATAACCGGTATGCAGGTCAGGCGAAAAGAGGCCACTTGAACCGCGTTGTGATATCGATGTATTTTCCGCTGCGGCATGATTCCCTGCATGCCTGCATGATTTCCACGGCATGCAGTGCCTGCTCGGCCGTCACCAGCGGTGTTTTGCCTGATAACAGGCATTCAGCCACGTACGATGCGCCGATTTGCCACTGATATCCCTTCAAATCCGTGCAGTATCTCATCGTCTGCGGATTGTCCTGAGTCGCCAGGTCGACCGCAACCGGGCCCCAGTCATAACCGGCAAGGCTCATGACGCCGGCATCCCCGATGATCTCGATGGTATAACGGTCCTCACCCAGAGCATCATGCGGTTTCGCCTGGTCAAAAAATGAGAACCCGGTCATGACATGGCTGAATACACCCTTTTCATGCTCTATCATCAGCATGGCGTTTTCGTCGGTCTCGACCTTTACCTTGACTTTTTCATTTTCATGGGTGGTTACGGTAATCTCCGGATGGACGATATTCCAGAACCCGGCAACCCTTTTTGCAGGTCCCAGCAGGCCGGTCAGGGTGATGATGTTGTAGACTCCCAGATCATAGAGACAGCCGCCGCCGGCTTGGAAGAATTCGGGCGCCCACAGCCATTTCCAGCCGTTGTGGCCGTAGATGGCGCGTGCCGCGCACACCCGTCCCAGCCTGCCTTGCGCCAGCGACTCCGCCATGAAACGGAACTGCGGACTGATGACTGTGCAGGGCGCGCCCCAGAATCCCACATTTTTTTGCCCGGCCAAATCGAGCAGTTCCCTTCCCTCGGCAACCGTATTGGCCAGCGGCTTTTCACTCCACACATGCCTGCCTGCTTCCAGTCCCCGTTTGTTGACCTTGTAATGAGCCGGCATCGAAGTCAAATTGACGAGAAGTTCGAATTCAGCGCCCGCCAGCATGTCCTCGATGTTTGAATAAACGTTGGGAATGCCATAGTCCTTCGCCCTGGCCCGTGCGCGCTCCACAATGAGATCACAGGCGCTGACAATCTCGATGAATGGCCGGGATTGCATTTCAGGAATGTACTTCCATGACACGCTCCCGCAACCGATGACGCCGACCTTGATCCTGCGGCCGCCTTGTCGATATCCGGCGGCATCCGCTTCAATCGCCATTCCGGTCAATGCAAGTGCTGATGTGGCGGCCATGCGCTGCATGAAACTGCGCCGGGTCTCCCCGCCTGTTCCGGGGGTTTCGTTCATGAGAATGCCTCCTATGATAAAGAAGATGGATGAATCTTTCAGCGAGCGCATTCCCCGGGGCTTGCCCCGGGTTCAGATTCAATTATAAAACTACCGAAAAATCAACGTTTTCCGTTTTGGCATATTCTTGGCAATTTTGTAAAAATCGCTTTCAGTGATCCTTGTGGGCCATTCCAGAACAATATGAATTCTAAAATTTCTCCCTTCTTCAATTTTTTCCACCCAAATGGCCCCCAGCTCGACTAAGTAATTCAAATCTCTTATGAATGCCTCCATTGGATTTTTCAAATCCTTATAGGTGGCAAACGTTTCGTTGTACATTTTGTCAAATTCATATTTTTCTTTTTCTATCAGCAAAGTCAATAATACCCAATGCCTTTTTGCGATAACACTTTTTCGCGGACTTCTTAATCTCTGATATAAATCCAAGGCTGTGTTTTTAAAAATTGCCTTTGAAACATTTTTCTTGATTTCTTCGAATAGTTTATTGCATTGCAATTCAATTCCTTTTAAACCGAAAACAAGAAAATCCGTTAAATCATGCGAGGCGGCACGGACAGATGCCAAAGAACGTAAATATTTATTTTTTTCCTCGTAATAATAATTGGACATTGCAATAAATAAAGTGTCTTTCAGCCCGACCCTTCGCAATATAGCGGCTTCCAATGCACGGGCAGTCCTCCCATTGCCGTCACAGAATGGGTGCATGGCCGCAAAATGGTAATGACACGCAAGGGCCTGAATGAGTACGTTGTGTGCTTGAAATTCATTCTTCATTGCCGCACAAAGACCGTTGAATGCCTTTTCGCATTCTTCCCCTCCTTCGGCTCCCCTATGGAGCGGGTTTCCGAAGCTTACATGAACATCTTTACCGCGCAACACTCCGGGTTCACAATGATCATCATCTGCATTCGTAATAATCAATCTGTGGATTTCAAAAACGAGACTGGAATCGATGGGCCGATCCAATGGCAAACCCTGAATCCAGCGATATGCTTTTGTTGCGGAAGCTGCTTGTCTCTGAGACCGTGTATGTAATTGTTCGGGAGTCTCGGACATCGCAGCATCCAATTCTTTATCTGTAAATTCCGCCCCTTCAATTTTTGATGTCCCGGCAACCTCCCTCTTCAATTGAACAATCTGCAGTTGATCAACCCAGCTTCTTTGATAGGGTATGTTTTTAAGCGATAGAACAGCGGCTGACGCTTTCGTCAGATTGTCGAGAAGCGCAGGAGTTTGTCTGTATTTGATCCAGTTGTCGGGGAATAAATATTTAACCATGCCCGATCCTGTTTCAATGATATTTCGAATTCATTTCCAAATTTAACGAATATAAACAAATATTTAGAATATGTCAAATCAATTTCATCCCCTTGTTATCCCACATTCAATTCATTAGATATCACCTTCTTGATTTTCGAAAACGTTCATCGCTGCCTATTGGATCGCAAAGCATGACGGAAGTGTTAAAGGACGCCTTTCTATAACCGTCATGACCGGGCTTTGATGTGTCTCAAGGGGCAATTCAAAACCGGCCATGCGTGGGCGCTTTTAAAAGCGGCCACTGTAAGGCCGGATGAATGTTATTCAATCTTTTGTTTTTTGTCAACAGGTGGACGGTTTTGGATGCCGCCCGGCAGGTTTTCCCATTTGTACAAAGAAATACTGAAAATCCTTTCAAAGAAAAATGACTTGATCATATAAAAGCAGGGGGGATGAATACGCAGCCGGGCAGGAGGGTTTTGCTCAAAAAACGCTTATGCAATTTAATAGATACGAAAAAATTTCCGGCAATGACGGCATCCAACGATTCAATTCCGTAATGGACCCTGGTCATACAATAAAAATAATACTTGCCTATGAAGATTGTATCTCTTAATTTCTTTCATCCAATGTCCAAATGATTCTGACGAGATGCACTGAAAAGGGAAAATGGCTGGAGGCCAGAGGATGATTTCCCCGGTTTTTTGATCCCCGGAGAAATCAAAATTCGTGTCAGTGAAAAAGATACACCAAAGTAAACTTATAATTGAATTCTAATATTTTTCATTTCAAGATCCCTGATCCGAAACACAAAACACAAGAAAGGAATTGGACTATGAACCGCAAGTATTTTCTGCTATTCATTGTAGTCGTAGCCATTCCCTTTGCGGTATTGGCTCAAACCCCGGTGGATATGGGATACGGGACCCTGGCGACTGGGCCAAACACCATCGTTTTCACGGATTATGCAAACTTTTTTAAACTCAACGTGGCCGATGGGACCAGTTCCATCACCTCGGCTGCTGAACTCAATGCTGCGGGTGCTATCGGTTACCTCGCCGGTACAAATTGGTTAATCGGCATGACGAGTGACGCCGGAACCGGCCCGGGCGATGTTTTTGTTTTTGACTCCCAGACTGCCACGGTAGGCCCAGCCATCGCCAATATGAACGACGTGCGCGATCTCGCGGTCATTGACCAGGGAGGCCGGTTCGACGCGATCGTACCCGACAGGATGAACGACACGGTTCACCGGATCACCGATCTGCTAGGAACGCCCGTCACCAGCGAGATCACACCCAGTTCGATCGCAGGCAATGTGGGTATCCAGGGGCTTGTAGCGCTCAGCGATTCACTGTATTTCATCTATGATGAACTGCCGGAGGGCGGTTTTGGCGAGGACGAACTGATCGTGGTAGAAGGCAAAACCACAGATGCGAAGACGACGCGGCTTTCATGGAACGATATTGGATCGGCAGGCGCTAACTTGGACACGGACGAACTCTCCGTCGACTTCCACAACGGTCTGGCTGTTCGACAACCCGATCCTTCAACCATCAAGCTGTACTTATCGAACTTTGGCGATTTTAGCTTCAACCAGATTATCGAAGTGACATGGATCGATTCGGGAAACGGCTTTGACTTCAGCGCGCCGGTCTCCTCGGTGCTCTTTTCTCAGGACGACCTGTATACCGCCATCGTGGACAGTAATCATGCCGCGTTTGAAGGATTGCCCAATTCACGCGGCGTTACGATTCTTCCGGGCGAAACACCAGGGGATGACCAACTGGTCATCTGGGTGGATGATCCGGCAAACAACAATACCTTCATACTCATTTATGAAATCTCCAGTAAAACCTTCACGCTGTTCGGCGGCGATATGCTGGAAACGGTGCTTGAGACCAACGGGATCACAGACCGGTTGCCTGAGAGATACCGTTTGCTTCAAAACTACCCCAATCCCTTCAACCCCTACACCGAAATCGTGTACTCACTGCCGCGTGATACTCATGTCGAGTTGAAGATTGTTGATGCACGCGGTCGTTTTGTGACCCGGCTCACGGAAGGATTCCAGCGTACGGGGGAACACACACAAACGTGGGACGGTACCAATCAAGACGGGCAGGATATGCCGGCCGGAGTTTATCTCTGTCAATTAAAGACAGAAAATCAACTACGAACCCATAAACTCCTGTTGATCCGTTAGTCAGCTCCTCTAAAATCCTCTCTGAGGTGAAGGCGGTTTCAGGTCCTGGAACCGCCTTTTTCATACAGAAAATCTTTGATTTTTTCCTGAAGTCAAATTTTACGAAACTAATCTTTTGTTTTTTTTGAGTGGCGCCGGCCATCGCGGAGGCCCTTTTGGACCGTGGGCAGGTCAGGGCCGGAAGTACCGGCGCTATATGGGGCGATTCGCTGCGCTCACAGGGCTCCTTCGCCCCTTGAGAAGAAGGGGCTCGCAGGAATCGAACTGGGGAAACCAGGATTTTCAGAACCTGCGGTGCAAGGCTGATCTCAATAAAATCAACTTGACATTATTTTTAAGAAACCGAAACACAACCCATTGTTCCATCCACAGTTGCCCATAGTCATCCATGATTGTCTACACCGCCATTTGACACTCTAATGCCACTCGGCCAATCCTTGTTCCGACCGCTGTCCGAATTCCGCTGTGCCTCTTTGGTAGGCCAGCTGGATCGTCCCGAACGGCGGCTGGTACCGATAAACGAAAACTGCCTGTATGTTTTTCCGTTCGATGGACGGACTCGTCTGGAAAAGCAACCGAATGGAAAAATCCTTGGTGAAGAACTGATTGGTCTTGAGGATGTGGATCCACGTGGTCTCCGATTCCGGATCGGGATCCAAAATCAACCGCTGCGCCGAGTATTCAAGCGAAAGACGGGGCGTAACCTTGTACCCCGCCTGGGCGGTCCACAGCCGTAAGTCCGAATCGAAGTTCCTACCAAACGCGAATCCGGCCTGGACCGATTGGAATCCCCGGGTATTGTAGCCGATGGAGGTTCCCATGCTCCTGTTCCGGAATCCTTCTCGAATCTCTTGAATCTTACAGCGAGCGCATTCCCCGGGGCTTGCCCCGGGGTAAGCGAGCGAATATAGTTATCTTCTTCCTTAAAGGTCGAAGATTCCCCGCCGCTTGCGGCGGGGAGCTTCAATCGGAAAGAAGTCCGGGAGGGTGCTTCTTTGTTTTTATGGAAGCTCACCTTCGACCCCAGACGAAAGATCCTGGGACTGTCCAGGGAATCCAACTTCTGCGCCACGTCGAGCAGCGATCCATCTGTCGTCAGGCAGAGCGCCTTTCCCACCTTGAACTCCCTCTCGATCCTCACGTTGAGGTAGCAAAGGCTTTTCACTCGCTCATCGGTTCCGGATTGCGCTTTCAGCCAATTTTTCCCGCCATCGATCGAATATAGAACAGTTCCCTTATCCCCGACCGCGAGGCCGTTCTTCGCGTCGATGAACTTCACGTCCTCCAGGGAATGGGTGTTGTCCGTGGCGGCGGGAATCCAATCCACTCCCCCGTTTTCGGTCCGGTAGATGGAACCGGATCTCGAGACCGCCCAGCCCAACTGGCTGTCGAGAAAGTGAACGTTCGTCAATCCTTCATCGATTTGCTGGTAGCTCCACGTGGTTCCGCCGTCATCGGAGCGCAGAAAACCGTATTCCTGGCAGGCGACGAGTGTGTTCGGTGCTGTCTGCCGGACCGAAGTGAGGGTCATGCCTAAGGCTTCGGGTATGCTTCCCATGGATTGCCAGCGTTGTTGCTCCCACAGGAACAGGCCGCCCCGGATCCCCACGGCTGCCCCGTGATCCCGGTCGTACAGGTTGACGGACGTGAGATGGGAAAAAGCCGCGGACAGGTCGGTCCAGTCGTCCCCGCCGTTCTCGGTCAGGTACACCGAGGCGAAGTCGCCCGCCATGTACGCGCTG
>Ga0233422_10001473_pt1 | contig 10338 bp, 10 predicted proteins | sample Watercolumn_Mata_2_FD_182724 | JGI IMG/M metagenome (GOLD analysis project Ga0233422, IMG submission 182724) | Freshwater microbial communities from Lake Matano, South Sulawesi, Indonesia - Watercolumn_Matano_2014_110_MG | ecosystem: Environmental > Aquatic > Freshwater > Lake | place...
AACGATTGTATCAACTTGCTGCAGGACTTTTTTTTGAGGCTCTTTGTGAAGATAAGCGAGGTGTTTTTTTGTGAGCTTAAAGACATCCCCTCTAAGCTGTTCTATCTCTGCTTTTTCTCTCAAACTCAATGCTCCCAGTTTGTGCTCGTCAGACAGATTTGATTCCGTGAAAGCTCTTTCAGGTTCCTCCATCATGGTTTCTAAATTATCATGTTTATAACCTGCAAGAACCGTAAAATAATCCGCGCCGTAATCCAAAAGTAAAAAAGCAACTCCTAAAGCATGAAAGGCAAAAGGTCTCTCTAAATTACCTCGTCCATAAGTATTTTTTTTAAAGGTTCCGTCTTCAGCACGGCTGCATTCGTATCGCGAGGTCGCATAATCTGTTATGACCTTGGCCAGTTTTTGCTTTCCTTTTCTCCCGAATCCTTTTATGCCGTTCCTGGTATTAGCTAGTGTTTCAACTAATATATCGAGCTGAACTCTTAGCAAGTCTTTGTATTCTCTTTGCCTTTCTTCCTCAGTTAATCCTTTCTTTTCAGCTATTTGCCTAACAGAATCTTCCGAATTTCCTAATAAATCCTCTAAACCGACCATGTTATTGCTCAATACAGAAGAAACAGGCCTTTATAAATATTTCTATTTTTTACTACTTTTAAGTAAAAATCTATTGATTTGGCACATTATGGGCAAAACTTCTTCAATCCTGTCAACCTCGAAGTCGACATAAGGAAACTTGACATCCCTTCTGAAGGCCTGCTGCGTCCAGATAGTGGTCATTCCAAGCTGCTTGGCGCTCTTCAAGTCCACCTCTGGATGGTCGCCTATAATGACGCACTCTGAAGGCTTAACACCAAGCTTTCTTGCGACATACCTAAAACACTCTATGTGCGGCTTGTTCAAGCCAACATCGTCAGTCGGAACAATAAGGTCAAAATAATCATAGATTCCGACTTTCTTGACCCGCGCAATCTTGTACTTGCGCTGCCCGTCAGAATCAGTAAGCATGGCGATCTTGTACTTGCTTTTCAAAGATTTCAGAACCATCTTTACTTTAGGAAACCTCTTGACTCTCCTTAAACCTTCTTGCCAATAATCCTCTACAACCTTATTCACGTTCTCTTTTATCTTGAAGTGCTTGAAAACCTGTCTGAACCAGAAAGCCCTGTTATAAGCTATTTTGGGGCTGCGGTGCATATAATACTTTTCACGAATCTTGTTAAGATAAATCAGAAACTCTCTCGGCTTCAACCTGTGCTTCGCACATATCTTATTGGCGATATAGACCTCTGCCTCTGGCTGGATATTGTCCCAGTCATTCAAGGTGTTGTCAAAGTCAAAGATGACTGCTTTTATCATAGAGAATCAAGCACCATTTTTTTACTTCTCACTTCTTCAATAAATCCTCTATCGGTTTCTTAGGCTTCTTCTGGGACTTGTCCTGGGCCTGTTTGACGAGCTCCTCTGCCTGTTTCTGCAAATCAACACCTAGCTCTTTCAAAGCGGCGATGTGCATCTGCATCAGCTGCTCAACCACCTGTATGATCTTGGCCATCTCCTGCCTTTCCTTGGCCAAAGTGCTTAATGCTCCTTTGTGGAAACCTATCTGCTCTTCTTTGCTAGCTTCTTCTTGTTTAGCCATAGAATATCACCTAAAAGAAGAGTTTTAAGAACTAATATTTAAATCTAACCTTTAAGTAGGCTTTGTCCGAAAAGTCTTATTGGCCTAAGGTCAAAATGCAATAGAATAATATTTCTTGTGCGTTATGGGGGGACGCCCCTTACGGGGGCATAGCACCTGAGAGCAGAAGAAGCGAGCATTTTGAAGCCAATAAGCGAGCGAAAGCGAGAATTAGGACAGAGCCCTTTAAGTATTCATTTTCTAGTCTATATAAAAAGCTATATAAAAGAAACCCTTATAAACCAGAGTTCTTTTTCTAAAAACATGATGCTCGGCAAAATAGTCGGAAAGGTGAACACCAACCATTTCTCTTTCGAGGCAGATATAGATGTAAACAAGTTCGAGTTCGTCCAGGTACCTCACAAAGAATACGGCTTCGTTTTATGCCAGATAATCGAGGTCGAGAAAACAGAGAAGATACTCGCGCAGTGCAACATCATTGGCTATAAGGACCGGCAAGGCCTTCTTAAAAGAGTGATGGTGCCTTTCGAGCAGGGCACAGAGGTTTTGAGAGCAAGCGATGACTTCATTATATCTGTGTTGAAGTTTGAAGAAGCCGGCAAAAGCGGAGCCTATGTCGGAAAGCTTGAAGGACGCGACATATCTATACATCTTGACCTTAAAAAACTCTTAACCAAACACGTCGCTGTGTTGGCCAAGTCCGGAGCTGGAAAGAGCTACGTCGTGGGTGTGCTTTTAGAGGAGATTTTTGAGAGAAAGGTGCCTCTCTTGGTTATCGACCCGCACGGTGAATACTCCAAGATGCGTTTCAAGAACGAGAATGAAAAAGAGAAAGAGCTCATGCCGCGCTTCAACATAAAGCCGAAAGGCTTCAACATAACAGAATATGGCGACACGAGCGTTGTGCCGGAAGCAAGGCCTCTTCGATTGAATGCTCATGTAAGCGGCAGCGAGCTTATACACTTAATTCCTGGCAAGCTGTCCAACAATCAGCTGGCGATTCTTTACAGCGCTCTGAAGAATATTCCTGAGCCCAACTTCGAAGAGCTCTTGTTCGAGCTTGAGAGAGAGGAGAGCAGCGCCAAGTGGAGCCTTGTCAGCGTGATTGAATACCTGAAGAACCTTAACATCTTCTCTGAGAGCCCGACGCCTTTCAACGAGATAATCAAGTCAGGCAACTGCTCCATCATCAACATGAAAGGCATCAACCCAGACATCCAGGATATCATAGTCTACAAGTTGTGCAAGGACCTTTTTGCTTTGAGAAAGCAGAACAAAGTTCCTCCTTTCTTCCTTGTCGTGGAGGAAGCCCACAACTATTGCCCGGAAAGAAGTTTTGGAGAGAAGAAGAGCAGCGAAGTCCTGAGAAATATTGCGAGCGAGGGCAGGAAATTCGGCCTTGGACTTTGCATCATAAGCCAGCGCCCTGCCAGGGTTGACAAGTCCGTCTTGAGTCAATGCACGACTCAGATAATTTTGAAAGTTACCAACCCTAATGATTTGAAAGCCGTAAGCAATTCTGTCGAGGGCATAACAGCTGAATCTGAAAAAGAGATCCAAAACCTGCCTATAGGAACTGCCCTCATAACAGGCGTGACAGACATTCCGCTATTCGTCAACATAAGGCCGAGGAAGAGCATGCACGGAGGCCACGCCGTCGACATCCTTGAACAGCCAGAGAAAGAGGAGTTCTTTGAGAAGATAAAGGAGTTTGAGGAGCAGGAATTATTGCCTATAATCAAGCCGCAGACCAGCATCAAAGACTTGGAAGTCATGTCGGAGAAGCCCATAAAGAAAGTTACAACTCTGCTTGTCCCTGCATATCTTTTCAAATGCAAAGACAAAGACCAGGAGTACAATCTTTTGGTGGAGATGATTGATGGTTTTATTGTGACTGACAAAGAGGATTTCAAGACCAAGCGCCTGCCTGTGCTTGAAGAATTGTCCAAGAAAGAGCTCAATATGCTCCAGACAGCTGTGTCCTTAAAGGGGTTCGATACAACTCAAATAATAAAAAAGCTGGGGGTCAACCTTGATGTAGAGCAAGAGCTTAATTCATTGGTGTCCAAGGGTTATCTTGACAAGTCAGAAGGCAAAAAGTTCAAGATATCGGATAACGTGGTGTTTACAAGGCTTTCTAATGTCGCGTGTTTTGACAAGCCGGAATTCGCAAACATAAAGTATCATGCCAAGCTTGAAGCCAAGCAAAACCTGGACAAGACCAAGGACAAGCTCAGCAAGTTCACCAACGTCATAGACCAGAACGAATGCTTCATAGTGAAGCGAGAGATAGTATACGGGTAAAAAGGCTTTGTCTGAAAATTCTTATTGGCTTAAGGTCAAAATGCAATGGAATAGTGTTTCTAGTGCGTTGTGGGGGTTGTCCTGTTTGGAATCGGAGATTCCTAACATCCTAGGAAACGAAGTTTCCGGGATGCCAAAAACGCAAAGGCGTTTTTGAGCATGCCAGAAATCTCCAAAGATTTCTAAGCACTCACGGGGAAACAGCACAAAAAGAAAAAAGAAGATAGCATTTTGAAGCCAATAAGCGAGCGAAAGCGAGAATTCAGACAAAGCCGAGTAAAAAAAGCTCTTTTTATGTTCTCCAAAATATATTTTATAGTATAACAATATTTAAAAGAGGGGAAAATATGCTTGGTTCTTAGGGGGGTGGAGATTGCTGAAAGTTTAACACCAAATGTTTAATTCATCAATCTCTTACTTTGAACACAGCACAGAGTCTTCCGTCAATTACGCCACCTTAGAAAAAAGAGATCATCTGGGGTGAGCGTCTTTGAGTCAAACTCCACGCTGTAAGTAAGAGTGGAATCCGATTCTCTTTGAGCATTCCCTGAGAAGAGAAGAATTTTACACGTTAAGCCCAGGCAATCGAGACCTCCTCTTTTCTTCATGCCATAAAACATTTAAACTGATATCCTATTCTGCACGATATGAGCGAGTTTTACGTAAGGAATGGTGAACTCATAGAAGAGAAGGAATGGGCGCAGATAATAAACAGTTTGAGGACTGGCGAAAGCCTCGCAGAGCCGGGGAACGCTAAAAATGTTGTTAAGAATTTATTAAAAGAATCAGTGAAAAAGAGAGTGACCCACAAACCATTCGGGATATTGTTCTCAGGAGGGCTTGACAGCGCGCTCATAGCTTTTATCTGCAAGCAGCTCAAAGCAGATTTTATCTGCTATTCAGTAGGGTTCTATGACCATGACCAAAAATACCCTGTAGACCTCTTCTATGCGGAGAAAATGGCGAGAGAACTCGACCTTAAACTTAAAATCATACTTCTAGACTTCGAGACGAGCGAAAAGATCATAAAGAAAACCGTCAAGATACTGAAAAGCGACAAGAACAACGTTGTGAATGTTGGAGTAGGGATGGTCCTGATGGCTGCTCTTGAAGCAGCAAAGAAAGACAACATAAACGTGGTTTTTTCAGGTTTGGGCGCTGAAGAGATCTTTGCAGGGTACGAAAGGCACATAGGATATGACAAGAAGGACTACTCACACGTCCAGGAGGAATGCTGGAAAGGCCTGCTCAGCATGTATCAGAGAGACTTCTTGAGAGACTTCAGCATAGCAAAAAAATACAAAGCAGAGCTAAGGACGCCTTTCCTTGATTTAGAGCTAATCAAAGAAGCTATGAAGATACCTGCAGAGCTCAAGATAAACAAGGAATGCAAAAAACTTATTCTGAGAGAAGCTGCAGAAGACATGGGCCTGGGCGAAGAGTATTCTTGGAGAAAGAAATTGGCTGCGCAATACGGTGCCAGGACGACAAAGGCCATACAGAAGCTTGCCAGGAAAGCAGGCTTCAAGTATAAAAAGGATTATTTGAAAAGCTTGGAATAAAAAATGTCCTGTTCAAAAATGCGGTCAGCATCTATTCGTGAGGCTTCTTAAGAGAAGAAGGATAATTGACAGAGGGGATGCTCTGTTTGGAATCGAAGATTCCTAACATCCTAGGAAACGAAGTTTCCGGGATGCCAAAAACGCAAAGGCGTTTTTGAGCATACCAGAAATCCTTCGGATTTCTCGCTACATACGGGAGATGTCAATTATCAGAGAGAATGTCTTAAGCCGAACCTGATGCTGACCCGAGCCTCTGGCGAGAATTTTGAACCTGCCCTGAATAAAAGGCAATATTTAAAAACGCTCTTGCAATCTTAACATTATGGTTGACGTAAACAGCACCATAAACCAGGTGAATGATGCTTTTGCTAAAATAAGCCCGGTTATTAACAGGATAACTTCTGCCCTAGTAATACTGCTCTTGGGTTTCATCCTGGCAAGGATATTCGGCAAAATAATAGAAAAGGTTCTGCACTTGCTAAATATCGACAAAAATATTGAGAAGCGGCGCGGCCTGAAATTCTCCTTTGAAAAGGTGATTTCTGCAATCATCACATACTTAATATATGTTGCCAGCGTGGTCTGGTCATTAAAAGTGCTCGGGGTGCCTAACACTGCGCTTTATATAATTCTAGCAGTCATAGTTATAATAATAATAGTTTTTCTGCTGATATCGTTTAAAGACTTTCTTGCTAATTTTTTGGGAAGCACCGCACTAAAAAAGAAGCATAAAATTGAAGAGGGCGCTAGGATCAAAATGAAGAATGTCGAGGGGAAAATAGTTGAAACAGGAGTTTTTGAGACTCACCTGAAAACAAAAAACGGTGAAGATTTTTTCATACCAAACGCTCTGTTCTGGAAAGAAAAGTTCAGAAAAATCATGAAACCTAAAAAGCTCAAGAAACTCAAGAAGAGATAGCCTCTAACATGCTTGATATATTCCAGAACTGGGTTCTTATGAACGGCTGAAGATTAACGTCAGAAGAGATCTCCTCCAGCTCATGAAGCAGTTTGTTTATTTTCAGGGATTTATCAGAGCTCTCATTTATGAACTTAAGCATCTCGTTTATCTTGTTTTTTATGTTCTTAGGAACCGAGGCATCGTTTTCCAGCTCGGTCAAAGCGCCTATGACTTCTTGGAAATCTTTCATTTTTTCTCCTTCTTCTTCATAGAATCCAAGACCTTCTTTTGTATAGCCTCTGCCTTTTCCCTTATGTCATTTTCTTGCTTCTCTATCGCTTTGATCCTTATGTTAAGCATCTCTTTCTTTTCTTCAAGGTCTTTTTTCAGGTCCTCTTTCTTCTTTGCGACCATTATGTTGCCGATTATCTTATAAGTCTTGTCTGTAGACTTTAATTCTTCTAGAGCAGACTCTATCTCCATTAATTGGGTCTGAAACTGCTGCTTCTGAGATATCAGGTTGGTTATGTTCTGCTCCATCAACTGCAGCTGCCCTATTTGTTCTTCTTGGTTTGAGCTCATTTTAGCTGACCTCTTGTTTGTTCATAGACCGTTAATATTTTAGTTACGGTGTTAAGGGTCGTCCTTAGCGCAACGGGATCTTTGGCATTTATTTTTATTATCAGGCGATCCTTGAGTTCTTCGAGATGAAATGAAGAGCGTTTATTGCCTGTTTCATTGCTCTCGGCAGTTAATAATTTTTGTAAGTTGGCAACATCCCCTGATATGATTATGCTTGCTTGAAGGTTCATCTTGCCTTGACTTTGGTGGTGGTTGTCCTTGGCTTGAATATGAGCTTGGATCCACAATAGATGCACCTGACTTTTCTCTTAATATTCTGTTCCGACACTGTCTTGTTGCATACAAAACATTTATACTCGACCATTCTCCTTCTCCTCCTCAACAACGAGCTTTAAAGGCGGGACCTTGGTCACTTTATAGGCCCTGCTGGTGAATTTGGCGCCGCATTTCCTGCATTGCCAGATGCCTGCGCTTATTTTCTTGACTTGACTGAAGTGGCAATAAGGACATTTTTGCTTCTTTTTCTGCTCCTTCTCTATCTCTCCAAGCCTCTCTTTAGAAGTCCTGCCGTACCTCACTCCAAATCTTTTTACCGAACTGCGTTTTTTTATTTTTGCCATTTTTCAAACATTAATGGGGCTGCCCAGACTTTCGTTTTCTCCGCGATTTCTAGGGCTCCGGTTGCTCACAACTAGGAGCCGTAGGCACTCTTTCTCATTTCTCCGCGGAGAAATGTTCGAACTGGGGTCCTCTGGTCCCAAACCAGAAAGGATGAACCAAGCTACCCCACAGCCCCAGTTTGTGCTTAGAAAATATGAGGTGTTTATAAAGGTTTCCTTCGCAGAAAACAACCTAGTTTACAGGCATTCTCAGGTTTGAATATCTAAAAAGATAGAAAGACTCATTATAAAAAGATAAAAAAATATTTGTATTGTGACTTATAGTTCAGTAATGGGTCCAGTAGCAATTCTATAATGTGTAAACTTGAAGTTTCTATCTCCTGTCCATTCTCCGTATAATTGAATGGCTTGAGTGTCGTCGTCTAATGCTTCAGCATTAATGAGAGCTGTGGCCGTTGTTGCACGATCACTTACTGGAAAACTGGTATAAAGAGTATTATTATAATCACACCAGATATAGGGATGATATCCAGTACATACAATTGGACTATCGAGGGAATCATCGTTATCATCAGCAACAACTATCAAATATAGCTCGTCCTCTGTACCAATAGTGCCATTTTCACGTTCCCATGAACGAATCGTAACATACATTTCTGCATAAATCGGTTTCACTGAAATCATAGTTCTTTGAACCGGAAGGCCTTCAACTTCTAAAGTGACTTGAGTACCTGGTTGTGCAGCGCTAGCAACAGTTGGTATTGCCAATAATGCTGTAAGAGCTATGGTGTTTCTGTGCTCTCCGATTGTGTCTAATACCTTACTTCCCAAATCCCCTATTTTTGAACCAAATGCACCGATTTTATCTCTTAATGAAGTGGTCATATTTACATCACCCAAATGATAATTAATCAGAATTTATAAATATTTCGATTTGTAACTACTAAACAGTTATACTGAAGCAGACTCAACCATTATTCTCTATCTTCTCAGTATGCCTGCATTTTGGGTAGCCGCTGCACCCGTAGAATTTGCCGTAGACAGATGTCCTGAGGACCAGATTCTTTCCGCATTTAGGGCATTTCTTCTCGACGGTGCCGTTCTGTATGTTTTCTGACTCCTTCCTGGCTTTCTCGTCTGTTATTTGTTTGTCAGGGCACGCAGGATTCAAGCAGACTGCCTGTTTTCTCGCACCGAATTGGATCGTTATCTTGGGGAGGTTGCATTTTTCGCACATGGATTCTGCAGAGCGCACTATGCCTTTCTGCGGCAACGAGTATGTGGTTTTGCATTTTGGATAGTTGTCGCATGCAACGAACATTTTCTTGGTCTTCTTTGAATAGATAACCCTGAGGTTGCCTTCGCAATTAGGGCACTTGCCGATGGTGCTTTCCTTGTCGATGGTTTCCTGATACGCTGTTATAAGTTCTTTGCCTATCTTCTTCTCGTTTTGCTTGAAGTGTTTCAATATCTTGGTGAGCTCTTTCTTGGCTTCTTCCACGACAGGAGCCTCTTCGATCTTCCTCTCACGAACCGTCTCCATCTCGTCTTCAAAATGCCTTGTGAGCTCTTCGTCTAGGATCTCAGGGCAGTATTTTCCAAGGACTTCGACGGTCTGGATGCCTAGCTTTGTTGCTTGGATAGATTTGTCATCTATATAGCCTCTTTTGTAGAGGCTCTCTATTATCTCTGAACGGGTTGCTTTGGTGCCGAGATTCCTTTTCTCCAGCTCTTTTATTATGGATGCTGGCGTGTATCTTTTCGGAGGAGTTGTCTCCTTGTCTAGCTTGTTGATCTCTTTGACCTCAACCTTGTCGCCTTGTTTTGCGTCAGGCAGCTCTAATTCCTTGAGCTTCACATGCGGGCCGTAGAACTCGTGCCATCCTTTTTTTATGGTGCGCGTGCCTTTGGCAATGAATATCTCGCTGTTAACGTCTATCTTTATGTTTATGGTCTCTCTCAATGCTGGCTCTGCAAAGGTTGCCATGAATCTCCTCATTATCAGGTCGTAGATCTTGGCTTTGTAGCCGTCTATCCTTGTGATCTGGCCTGTCGGGTAGATGGCCGGGTGTGCGGGGTCTGTTTTCTTGCCGTTGTTAGGTTTCAATTCTTTTTTTGCAAGAAGTTTCTCTATCAGCTCTTTGTAATACGCTTGTCTTTTCAGCTCGCTGAATATTTTAACGTAATCTATCTCTGGAGGGAGCTGCTGTGATGATGTCCTCGGATAAGATATCAAACCTGCCAAGTAAAGCTCCTGGGCTGTTGCAAGCGTATCTTTGGGAGAGATGCCTAACGAGCGGTATGCTTCTATTTGCAAAGTCGTGAGGTCGAAGGGGAAAGGCGCTTCTTTTTCAAACTGGGTCTTATCCACTTGTAAGACCTTGGCTTCTCTGCCTTTGGTCTTCTGCAAAACCTGCAGAGCCTCTTTTTCATCCGTGAACTTGTCTTTTTCGTGAAATGCTTCGATGTCTTTGTCTTTTAATCTGCCGAGGAGCTGGAGCTGCCAGTAAGGCTCTGCCTTGAATGCGAGTATCTCCTTTTCTTTGTCGACGATGATCTTCAACGCAGGACCTTGCACTCTTCCTGAGGACATGGTCTTGTAGCGGCCGCTGGTCTTTATCGCCAAAGTCAGTGCCCTGCTCAGGTTTATGCCGTAGTACCAGTCTAGCAAGTGGCGGGTTTCTCCTGCATATGCTTGGCCCCAGTCAAGGGTTTTGGACATTTTTT
>Ga0233422_10001474_pt1 | contig 10338 bp, 5 predicted proteins | sample Watercolumn_Mata_2_FD_182724 | JGI IMG/M metagenome (GOLD analysis project Ga0233422, IMG submission 182724) | Freshwater microbial communities from Lake Matano, South Sulawesi, Indonesia - Watercolumn_Matano_2014_110_MG | ecosystem: Environmental > Aquatic > Freshwater > Lake | place...
CATAGTAATATCGCGTCTGAACTGTAGACCGGTCCCGCCCCCCAAACCCGACCGGTCTGGAGGCGACGCGATGCCCACTCCAATCAATCCCATTCATTTCCCCGAATACATTTACGGCGTCCACGACCTTGGCGGACAAGTGCCAATGCTGAGAGCCAACTGCATCGGCTGGCTGGTGGATTCGGTTGATCTGCGCACGCAAGCCGGCACCGACTATACGCGCCTGGCGAGCGCGGGACTGGGGGTGATCGTTCGGCTCAATCACGGGTTCGATGTTGCCGGTACGATTCCGCCCTCAGACCAGTACGACGCGTTTGCCGCGGAGTGCGCCGCGTACGTCGGCAGTTCACCCGGCGCGCGGGTCTGGATCATCGGCAACGAAATGAACAGCAGCGCGGAGCAGCCGCTGCTCCCAGACGGCTGGCGGCAGGTCATCACGCCGGAATTGTACGCGCTCTGTTTTATCAAGTGCCGCGACGCGATCAAAAGCGTTCCCGGTCACGCGGACGATCTGGTCATCCCCGGCGCGGTCGCGCCGTGCAACGCCGACTCGGGCGACTGGGTGCGCTACCTGGTTGACCTCCTGGTGCTGCTCGACACTGAAGTGGACGGGATTGCACTGCACTGTTATACGCACGATTTCAGCGCGGCGCAGATCTCCAGTAATGTGGTGGTGGAGCCGCCGTACCAATATTATCACTCCGATTTCCGCGCCTATCGCGATTTTCTCGACGCGCTGCCCGCGCGTTTCCGCGCCTTGCCGGTGTTTATCACCGAGACGTGTCCGGTGGAGGGCTGGGAAAATTCCAACGTCGGCTGGATTCAAGCCGCGTACAAAGAGATTGACGAATGGAACGCCGACCCCGCGCGCCAAGCCGTCCAGGCGCTGATTCTCTTTCGCTGGCAGGGCGCGTCTGATTATCCCGAGTGGGGCATTCAAGACAAACTCGCGCTGCAAGATGATTTCATCGCCGCGCTCAGCGCAGGGTACGGCGTCCGCTGGACTCCACCAGAGCCCGTGCCGCAGGTTCCCGAAACACCTGCACTTGCGGTTACCGCAGGTGCAAGTGTCTTGCCAACTGTGGAAATCTCTCCTCCTCCCCTTGTTCCGCCCGTGCCAGCCCCCGCGCCGAAGCCCTACGCAGTGCGCTTTCTCGCGCACGATACGCCGGTCGGAATGGTGGTTGGGCAAACGGTCACGGTCAACTTGCGCGCGCAAAACGTAGGCACGTTCGCGTGGCAGCCCGGCGGCGCGCAGCCGGTGCATCTCGGCTATCGCTGGTTCAACGCGCGCGGCGCGCCGCAACTCGACATCGAAGACCGGCGGACGGCGCTCCCCGCGGATGTTCCGGTGAACGGCGAGGTCACCCTGGGCGCGTGGCTGATTGCGCCGAAAACGCCCGGGACGTATACGCTGCGCTGGAGCTTCGTCGCGGCGGGCAGCACCTGGTTCGCTGAGCAGCCCCTGACGCTGCCGGTCGCGGTGACGAGCGAGCCCCAAGCCACCACCGGTTGGCGCGTCGAGTCCTCCGAGAATCGGACCCAGGTCGCGCGCGCGCTCGACGGAGATCCGCTGTCGTTCTGGGACAGCGGCGCGCCGCAAAAGCCGGGACAGTGGTTTCGGCTGAACCTGGGCGCGCCGCGACTCGTGGATGGGATTCAATTTCTCAGCCCCGGCAAGAATTTCCCGGCGGCTTACGCGCTGCGCGTCTCGGCGGGGGGCGCGGCGTGGACGGAACTGGCGCGCGTCCCCTCCGGCAACATGTTCGACGTCATGACGGTTTTCGCGCCGATGCAGATCCAGTACGCGCAAATTGATCTGCTGGCGCCGTCGCCTCTGCAGGCGCCCTGGATGATCTCGGAGATTCTCGTCCACCCCGCCACGCCTTGGACGGCGAACGCGAGCCACCACGCGCGCGCCGCCCATCGCGCGCTGGACAATCGCGCCGAGACCGCGTGGGCAAGCGGTGCGGCGCAATCGCCCGGCATGTGGTTTCAACTTGACCTGGGGCGCGCGGAAACGGTCAGCGGGGTGACGTTGATCGCCCCCGCGCACGAGCATCCGGTTGGGTTTCGGATTGCGGTGTGGAACGCCAGCGCCAACCGCTGGCAGGTTGTTTGTGAGCGGAGAAATAATACCGCGGCGGTAGACGTGGCGTTTCCCGCCGCGCAGACGCAATTCATCAATGTCCAATTGACGCAGGCGAGTCAGTTGCCCTGGGCGATCCAACACGCGCGCATTGCGCGTGAAATGGAAACGTGGCTGGGACCAAACACGTGAAGAATTGCAAGTCAAATCGGAGCGCTCTGGTTATTCATTCTCGTTTGCTGGCGGCAGCATCGTTCCTCGCCGTCTTTGTTCTCTCTGGGCTGTTGTGGTCGGCGCCTTTGACGACGGAGTCAGCCGCGCCGCCATTTCCCCCAACGCCGCCGCGCAATTCCAAAGCCGCGCGCAGTGCCCTACGGGGACCTGCCCGGTTTTGGGATGCACCACCTCGTTCGGCAGCCACTGTGTTCTTGGACGATGAATCCATCGTCATCCCCGGCCCCGACGATCCAGTCCGCGTGATTGTGCAATTGCGCAGCGAGCCCATCGGCGCGCGTTTGAAGCAAACTCTCGGCGCGCGTCAGCGTCTCACGTCGGCAGAGGGTGCGGCGCTGAGACAATACGCCGATACTTTGATCGCGCAGCGGCGTCAATTCCTCGCGCAGGCACAACAGCAGAACATCACCTTGAAGACGAGCCGCGAGTTCGGCTATCTGGTCAATGGCGCCGCGCTTTCGATCAGGATGCGAGATTGGAGACGATTGGAGCGTTTGCCCCAGGTCAAAGCAGTGTACCCCGATTACAAAGTGCATGTGCTTCTGAATGAGAGTGTTTCGCTGATCGGCGCGCCGACCGTGTGGGCAATGAAAGACCCGCAGGGCAGAGCAGTGACCGGGCAGGGCGTGCGCGTCGCCATCATTGATTCCGGCGTGGACTATACGCATCCCGATCTGGGGGGTTGTCTGGGGATAGCGTGCCGGGTCATCGGTGGATATGATTTCGTTGATCAGGATAATGATCCGATGGACGAACTTGGACACGGCACGCACGTTGCCGGGATTGTCGCCGCGAAGGGCGCACTCACCGGCGTCGCGCCGGATGCCAGGTTGCTTGCCTACCGTGTGCTGGACGCGACCGGCACAGGCAAAGAGTCGGACATCATCGCCGCGTTGGAACGCGCTGCAAATCCGGATGCCGACCCGTTGACGGATGACGGCGCGCAGGTTATCAACCTTAGTCTGGGCGGCGATGGGAATCCCAATGATCCGTTGTCTCAGGCGGTGGATCAGGCGGTGGATCTGGGAATCGTCGTCGTAGCGGCGGCAGGAAATTATGGCACCTATGGCTTTGAATCGCTGACAGCGCCGGGCGTCGCACGCCATGCGATCACAGTCGCGGCGTCGGATAAATACGATCAACTCGCTGCGTTTAGTTCGCGGGGACCCGTGCGCGGGTACGAAGATAATCTCAAGCCGGATATTACCGCACCCGGCGTTGACATTCGATCCACCACGTCCCTCTCCGGCACATTGGGCAGCCCTGATCGTTACCGGGCGATGAGCGGAACCAGCATGGCTGCGCCGCACATCAGCGGCGCAGCCGCCTTGCTCAGGCAAGCGCATCCGACCTGGACACCAGGACTGATCAAGGCGAACCTGATGAACACGGCGAAAGATTTGGGCAAGAGTGTGTACGAACAAGGCGCAGGTCGCGTGCGGGTTGCCCAAGCGGCGGCGGCGTCATCGGTTTCCACGCCGGGCAGTTGGAGTTTCGGGATTCCGTCGCTCGCCGGGGCGACGTTCCACTTGTCGCTTGCGAATGTTTCATCCGCTCCGCTCACGGTGACTGCCCGGATCACGACCGTCCTCTGGGCGAATGAGGCGTTGGCGCCGCTGTCAACTCCAGTGCCAGTCTCGTACGCGCAATTGAGCGGCACCAATTTGACGATCGCTCCAAACGCCACCTCAGCGGTGACGGTCACGCTTGCTCTGCCTGGCGATGTGGCGGAGGGGTACTACACCGGTCAAGTATTGTTTCAAGGCACCAACTATACCTTGTCGGTGCCGTTTGCGTTCACGATGCTTTCCAAGGTGACGGTCCGCATCCTGGGCGAGGATGGCGCCGAGGTGATCAAGCCCGAAGACGAGTCTCGACAGTACGCGGTGACGTTTCTGGTGCGCACGCCGAACCTGGATGTCCGGCGAAATAGCGGACTGGACAATCAGACCCCCGCGATATTCTACATCCCCGCCGGGACCTACAACCTTCACGGCTACGCGCGATTTTGGATCTACGATTCAATCCTGAACGACGTCAAGGGGGCATCCAAGCCACTCATTCTCTCGACCTCGATCACCGTCGGGCGCAACCAGACGCGCGAGGTGTTCCTGAGGGGCGCCGCCGCGCGCCGCTTTACACTCAATGCGAGGGATTTCGACGGCGCCCCGTTCTACCTCGCGCGCTGGCGCGCCTTGTCGCACTATCAGAACGGGGCGGCTGAGTACTCGACGGGGATGGACATTGGCTATCTGGGATACAAGGATTCGGACTTGCGTGCGGGGCTGCCGTCGTATTTTGATTTCTACATCGGGGACACGCTCCCCCGCATGGATTTTACTTTTGCCAGCGATGGCTATGGCTACTCGGCGCGACAATCGCGCTTTCAATCACTCAACTCGACGCAGTGGTACGAAGATGTGCGCGCGGGGGCAGGCTTTGATTTGATTGAGAATGCCGATCAGGCATTTTGGTTCGCCTGGCAGTACCCAAGGATTGACGCCGCGACGCCGCGCACGTTTCAGTATTCGCGCGATCAAATCAGCCGCTATCGCACGCGCTACGACATCTATGGTATTTTGGATCGGACGTGGTATCCTTGGGACAGCAATCTTGCCTCTGGCGGCGAGGTGTTGTTCTATCTGCCGTTTAACAATCCGGCGTTGCTCACTCCTCTCTCGGCAGGGCTGGAGCGGGACCTCTACGTCAAAGGGGCTTTTGCGTATCGTTACTTGTTCTATCGCGCCTATGGCGATCGGTTTTTCGAGAAAGAACTGTATACGCACGATTGGACGCGCGCCTTTACGACGACAGAGGCAGCCGATGTCTGGACAGTGAGCGGACGGGATCTGCAGGCATTACCACCCCGCGATGAGATTAGCCCGCTGGGCGTGGGGCCTCTCTATCCGGCAATCACGTTCGACAACGACGCGGCGACAATCCGGTTCCTCCATCCCATTCTCGGCAGCGGGCTTGGCAACAAGTCGGTGTGGGGCAATCTACCGCAGCTCGCCGTCTATCGCAGCGGCGCAACCGTCTATACCGATACACTGAAAGAATGGTGGTGGTCTCCCTCGCCGATGCGCCAGATGGCAAGTCAAGGGAATGGCGCGTACCGGGTAGTTATCACGGAGACGGCAAACGCGCTCGTCGGGTACGAGAATGTGATCGAAGCCGGGTTCACTCTTCCGGCGACAGATTCCAATCCCCCGCGTCTCACCGGGCTTGAGATGCCGCAACGCTTTTCGGCGGGGCAGTCTATTCCCGTGACGATGACGGTTTCGGATGCCGAATCTGGTATGGGGCGCGTGGAGGTGCGGTATAGCGGTGACGCCGGCGCCACATGGGTACCGCTCACCGTCGCACAAGCGGGCAATCGCTACATGACGACAATCAACCCGAGTCAGGCGATGACCGTATCGCTTGGGTTAAGCGTGTGGGATAATGCCGGTAATTATTTGGCTTTCGTCACCAAAGGCGCCGCGATGCGCCAGGTGCCCGTCGCGTTTAATCTCAACGTGTCGCCGATGGTGATTCATCTTGTGTCCAGTCCGTACACCCTTCGCCTTACGGGCTCGCTAAACAAGAGCGACGGGCAGATCCTTTCGCAAGCCGCCGTGCCGGTCAGGATTTACCTGAACGATCAGCTGGCTGGGTATGTGCGGAACATTGCCCGCCTGCCGGATGGCGCGTGGTGCCCGGGCGAGATCTTCTTCGATTGGACGTTCATCCCAACCGATTTTGTGAGCCGCACCGGCAACGCGCAACTCAAATTCGTATTCGATCTGGGGGCGTATGCGCGAGAGGAGAGAGTGTTTTCAATTGCGGTCACGCCCCCCGAGTATCGAAGGTACTTGCCTTTCATACCGAATCTTTCCTTACAGGATGCTGCGCGATTCCCATCCCCAGTCCGCTGATGCGCGGTAACGTGTGAGGGATCGGCTCTCCCGTTCTATCTACTGTGGCAATGTCAGATTGGCGCGGCGGGGCGCACCCTGGTGGTCGCCTCACTCGTGCGGCTGACCAGTCTGCGCTGTCGGGCGCGACGATGCAACGCGTCCGCGCGATCTACGATCAGCACATCCGCGTGCACCCCGGCACTTGCGTTCCCGCCAGGGCAAGTGTTCGTTGGGCGAAGCAATTCGTTGACGCCGAGTTCCAGAATCAATTTGGCAAAGGATACTCTATGCCGGATGACAAAGTCAGAACCGCGCTCATCGGCGCGGGCAAAGTAGCGCATCTGCATGCCAGGGCGCTCGGCGCGCTTGCCGAGGCGGAGTTTGTCGCAGTCTGCAGCCGCAACTTGGAACGGGCTGCCGCGTTCGCGCGGCAGTACGACGTCAGACCCTACGCCGACGTTGGGACGATGATCCGCGACGCGCGCGTCCAGGCGGTCATCCTTGCGACGCCGCATCCCGCGCACGCCGCGCCCGCGCGCGATGCCGCGCGCGCGGGCGCGCACATCCTCGTCGAAAAGCCGCTCGCGTCCAGTCTGGAAGATTGCGACGCGATGATCGCCGCCGCGCAGCGCGCGCGCGTCAAACTCGGCGTCATCAGCCAGCGGCGCTGGTACCCGCCGGTGCAGCGCGTCCGCGCCGCGATTGACGCAGGCAAAATCGGCAAGCCGGCGCTGGGAATGGTCGTGCTGCTCGGCTGGCGCGACCAGGCGTACTATCGAGCCGACGCGTGGCGCGGCACCTGGCGCGAGGAAGGCGGCGGCGTGCTGGTGAATCAAGCGCCGCATCAACTCGACCTCCTGCAGTGGTTTATGGGACCGATTGCCGAGGTGTTTGCGTACTGGGACAATCTCAATCATCCGTACATCGAAGTCGAGGATACGGCGGTCGCGACGATGCGTTTCCAGAACGGCGCGCTCGGCTCGATCGTCGTCAGCAATTCGCAAAAGCCGGGGCTGTACGGCAGGGTGCACGTCCACGGCGCGAACGGCGCGTCGGTCGGCGTGCAGACCGACGGCGGCGCGATGTTCGTCGCCGGAATGTCCTCCGTGCTGGAGCCGCCGATCAACGATCTCTGGACGGTGCCGGGTGAAGAAGCGCTGCTCGCGCAATGGCAAGCCGAAGACCGCGCGACGTTCGAGCGCGTGGACACGACGACGTACTACCATCAATTGCAGATTCAGGATTTCTTGCGCGCGATTCGGGAGAACCGCGATCCCGCGATCACCGGCGTCGAAGGGCGCAAGACGGTCGAGTTGTTCACCGCGATTTATCGTTCGCAGCGCGACCGCCGCGCGGTGCAGTTTCCGTTGGATGCGGAAAAGGGCTCGGCAGAGTTTGACGGACGGATAGCGAAAGCGCGGTGAGGTCTTCATCCTCGAATAACGCGAATCTATTTGGGTGCTGACGAACACAGGCGGAGAACAGCCGCCAGGGATTTGATTGGTTGAAAGGGGGAACGATGGCTGACTTGAAAACGATCGCCGCCGAGTTGAAGCGGGGCGAAGACGTCTTTTTTCTTGGCGCAGGAATGAGCAAGTGCGCGGGCTTGCCTTCTTCCGCGGAACTTGCTGAGCAACTCCCTGCCAATTTCAAGCCCCCAGATATTGAAAAACCGACTCTGGTGGAGATTGCGGATCATTGCGACGCCGAGCACCGGCGCGCCCAGTTGAACCCCAGGATTCGCGAATTGATCAAAGCCGCGCAAGATGCACTCGCCGCGCCTTCGCCCGCGCACCTCGCGCTCGCGCGGCTCAAAGACGTGAACTTGGTCATCCCGACGAATTGGGATACGCTGCTCGAAGATGCTTGCAAGGCAATCAAGCGCGACTATTACCCGATGGTCACCGACGCCGACTTGGAAGGACGCCCCAAGTCACCTGGCACGCTGAACATCCTGAAAATGCACGGCACGCTTGACAGTCCTGGTTCCTACGTCATCAGCGAAGATGATTTCGCGCGATTCAAGCGCGAGCAGCCCAATCTGTATCGGCGGCTGGAAAATATCTTCATTTGGTCGCGTACAACGCCGCGCTGCGGCAAGACCCGAACCTCGACCTGAGCGAGTTCATCCCGCGCTATTGGCGCACCGAAACGATGACCTACAACATCGCGCCGCTGCTGCAAGAGCATCTGGCAAGAGGGACTGCGCTCATTTTGCTCGACGGCTTGGACGAGGTGTTTGAAAGCGCGGAGCGCACGCGCGTCGTCGCGCGCGTCAAAGCGTTTCTTGAGAAATGGAAGAGAGATAACCGCTTTGTCGTGACGAGCCGCATCATCGGTTACCGCGACGCGCCGTTGGACACCGCTGGACTCGCGCATTTCACGCTGCAGGATTTCACCGAAGACGAAATCCGCTGGTTCGCGCTCAACTGGTGGTCGGCGTACATTCGCTCGCTGCGCGGCGACACGGCGGCGGCGCGCGAAGAAGCGACGCGCGAAGCGGAACGCCTCACCGCCACGATTTTCCGCGATCCGGGCGTGCAATCGCTCGCGACGAATCCGCTCTTGCTGACGATTCTCGCGTTGATTCACTATTCCGGCAAAGAACTGCCACAAAAGCGCTTCGAACTCTACGAGTTGTACGTCAAAACGCTGATTACTTCGTGGAGCCGTCATCGCACGCTCGCGCGCGAAGCCCTGGGCAGTCTCGAAGAAGTCGAAGCGATCAAGATTCTCGCGCCCCTCGCACTCTGGATGCACCGTGAACATCCTGCCGGCACCGCGCCGCGCCAAGAAAGCGAAAAGCAAATTCAGATCTACTATGCCCAGAAGATGACAACGGAAGAAGCGGGCGCCGCGGCGCGCGGTTTTGTGGACAGTCTCCGCAAATACACCAGTCTGTTGGTCGAGCGCGGCGAAAATGCGGACGGGTTCCTGCACCTGACGTTCGAAGAGTACCTCGCGGCGCGCGGCGCGATCTTTGCCGGGCAGGTCAACCGGGCGGCGATCTTCGATACGCTGTGCCCGTATCTCTATCTCCCCGCGTGGCGCGAAGTGGTGCGCCTCACCGCCGAGCATCTGAGCATTATCGCGAAAGAGGAAGCCACGGCGTCGTTGTTCGTCTGCAATATTTTGCGGGACACACCGTCCCCAAAACAAGACCAGGGGAAGAATACCGTCCTCGCCGGCGCGTGCTTGCTCAACGTCGGCGCGGCAGGTGTGGAAAAGGATGTGTGGGACGATACGCGCGACGCGCTCTTCCGAACGATGACCGCGCGCGATGTGCCGCCCGCGACGCGACGCGACGCCGGAATCACGCTAGGCGACCTCGGTTGGCAGCCCAAGGATTTGGACGAAATGTTGCCGGTGCCAGTGGGAGAGTTTATTTTTCAAGACAAGCGGCGCACGTTGTCTGCTTTTGAAATCGGAAAGTATCCGGTCACGAACGCGCAGTTCAAAAAGTTTGTGCTCGCAGGCGGATACGGCAATCCTCAAGGGTGGTCTGTGGAGGGCTGGAAATCGCGCGAGAAGGAGAAGTGGGAGAGACCGCGACTATGGGATGACACACGCTGGAACAACCCGCTCCAACCGGTCGTGGGTGTGAGTTGGTACGAAGCGGAAGCGTACTGCAATTGGTTGAAGGAGGAAACGGGCAAAGATTATCGACTGCCCACCGAAGAGGAATGGGAAAAAGCCGCGCGCGGCGAAAAGGGCAAGACCTATCCGTGGGGCAAGGATTTCGATCCGCGCCGTGCAAACACAGGGGAGAGCGGATTGCGCGCGACGTCGCCGGTGATGATGTACCCGGATGGGAAAAGCGATTACGGCGTGTGCGATCTTTCCGGGAATGTTTGGGAGTGGACGAGCAGTCTGTTCAGTCAAAAAGAGCCATATCCCGTGCTGCGGGGCGGGTCGTGGGACCTCGACCAAGGCTACGCGCGCGGCGCGTCCCGCTTCGGGTACGATCCTCGTAACTGGGACATCTTCGTGGGTTTTCGTTGCGCCAGGAGTTTCTCTACATAAGGGGTTGTCCTCTGCCCTCTGAAATTTTGTCCTCTGTTTTTGGGGGGAGTTTGAGGGGGGCGCAGTGTGCCCCCCTCAACGGAAAGATTCTAA
>Ga0233422_10001477_pt1 | contig 10332 bp, 7 predicted proteins | sample Watercolumn_Mata_2_FD_182724 | JGI IMG/M metagenome (GOLD analysis project Ga0233422, IMG submission 182724) | Freshwater microbial communities from Lake Matano, South Sulawesi, Indonesia - Watercolumn_Matano_2014_110_MG | ecosystem: Environmental > Aquatic > Freshwater > Lake | place...
TGCAACAGGCAATCCCCAGATAAGCACAGCAATGATGCCCGCCAAGAAAAGAAGCAGTACGGCCCACCATTCCATGAGGATCAATCCCTTTCCCGACTGACGTCGTCAGAGCCTACGAAGAAGCATCAAAATCTTCCCTTGCGGTTTCTCCCTGAATCTGACCAGGCGATTTGATCGAGTGAAACCCTATGACCGCTTGTCGGAAGAATTGCAGGGCCAAAAGAAAGAAGCCGAGCGGGATCACGAGCAACACTTGATATTTTGCAACGTCCACGACCTGGACGTCGGTGACCCCTCGTTGATACATGCCCCCGGTAGTCACCAGGCCATACCAGCAGAGCACACCGCACACTCCGCACCCGACCAAGCTGTGGAGGATACCGAAGATTCCTCTCATCCGGGGCTTGAGATGGCTCGTTACAACATCTATAGCTACGTGACGGCCCGTCCCCAAGACCCAGGCCGTACCGAGAAAAGTGATCCAAAGGAGCGCATATTCGGTGAACTGCACGGTCCAGGCGGGAGAGGCAAAGCCGACCGCGCGGGCGAAGATGACGTATCCGATGCACAGCGTAACGAGAATCAGAAGAATCGCCGCTACGAAGGCGAACAGCTTACACACCCAATCTATCAGCTTTCCCATGCACGGACCTCCATGCGGAAGGCGACAAATCCCGGCAGCCCTCGGGTGATAATGTGCTAGAAAACGCACGTGTGAGCTTGTCATTGCGAGGAGTGAATGGTGGGACAGACGTCTCGCCTGTCTACTAGAGATGACAGGCAATCCCGCGAAACGGGACCGTCCCGCTGGCAATCTCCTGATCTTCAAGCTTTGGAGTTTGCCTCGGGATAACGCCCTCGCAATGACAATTTCGGCCAATAAGCCCGACGCCTAAAGGTGGGCTTACTTCGACAATAGCTCTTTGAGCTTAGGCCCGTATTCCGGCGATTTGCTGATTACCACTTCCCACAGGGTCGAGTAGGCCGTGTCCACCAGCTTCTTCGCCTCAGGCTCAGGAAGTTTTATGGTCTTCATTCCTTCCTTTGCCATTGCTTCGGCATTTTCTTTCATGGTCTTCTGGGCACGGTCCGCAGCCAAACGCTCCGCCTGGTCCTCGCACTCCAGAATGATCTTCTGAATATTCGGAGGCAGCTTCTTCCACGTGTCATTGTTCATCAGTATGATCATGGCGCCGATATAAAAGCCGGGATCCACCGTGAACTTCACGACTTTATCCCAGCCCCAGTCTCTGATAAGACCCGCAGGCCAGATGAGACCCTGCACAACGCCGCGTTCGAGAGCCGTGTAGACCTCAGTGGGAGGAATAACCACCGGCTTGGCGTTCAACTTCTTGAGCATCGGCACGTGGGTCGGCGCACATCGGATGGAGAGCCCGCCGAAGTCCGCTTTGTCAATAGGTTTGGTAAGGTAGATGGTAAATGGAATATCCGTTCCCATCCTCCCCAGGTAGAAGCAGTTGACCTTGTGCGGATAAATCTTATTCATGAGGTCGTTGACGCCCTTGGCACGCTCTTCCCAGGAACGGATCCGGCTCAAGGTCTCCGCGTCCGCCTCAGGTACTACCGACAAATGGTAACCCGCAGTGGTGGAGACGAGGTCAACCACGCCTTTGCGCGCGGCCTCAACCTGCTCCATGTTCGGTATTACTTCAGGGCCGCCAAGAAACTGGATTTCAAATTGACCGGGGGCCTCTTTGTCGACCCTGGCCTTCACAAGCTCCAGGAGCTTCAGGAAGTTTTCCGTTTCATACGTAGTTTTGGGCCACGCACTCACGGCCTTGATCGTGATCTTTTCCGCAGCCAGGCATAGCGAAAACGACCCGATAAGGCCCGCCAGGACCGCGACGGTCAAAGCAATGCGGCATACCTGCTTCCACGACATGGGAGACCTCCTTTTTCGGTTGATGTGACAGGCGCCAAACGCAGCCAAAGTTTCCTGAGAGGCACGAGGGAAGACCGTCTATGTATATACCCCCTGCCGGTCGTTGGGGCCCAAGAAGACCCTCCCCGCTCTTCCTCCTTTGACGACACATCCGCGCTAGACTCTTTCTTTCGCGGCCCTGGCCTGCAAATCCGACCAGATCCGATCCGTTTCTTCCTGGATCTCTGCAACTTCTCGATCGGTCAGGTGTTTGTACCTGCCCTGCAAGCTCAGGTACGCCTGGACCGGGAGATTCTTTGATTCATGCGTGATGGTGTAATGCACGCCGTCCACGATCTCATAGAGAGGAAATATGTTCGTCTCGACCGCAGCGACCGCCACCTTCGGGGATAAATGCTCCGGTATCTTCCAGCCGGTAGGGCACGGACTGAGCACGTGGATGAATCGAGTCCCACGAATCGCTGCTGCGCGTTTGGTCTTCATCGTCAGATCGTCCGGAAAGCCCATGGAAGCCGTGGCCGCGTACGGAATGCGATGCGCTGCCATTATTTCCATTATCTGCTTCTTCCGACGGGGATTGCCTCTAGGCGATGTCCCTGTCCAAGCGAACCTTGGCGTCGAGGAGCTTACCTGAATCCCGGTGTTCATGTACGCTTCATTGTCCATACACACGTATATAAGGTCATCGTCACGTGCCGCAGCGCCGGACAAGGATTGCAGTCCGATATCAAATGTCCCGCCATCTCCGGCAAATGCCAGCACCGGAATGTCATGGATCCCTTGTAATTTTAGGGCGCTAGATATCCCCGCGGCAGTCGGCGCGGCAATCTCAAATGCAGAATGAAAGGCAGGCACGCCCAGGGCCGCATGAGGAAAAGGACCCGACGTCACCGCCACACACGAGGGCACAACCACCACGATGACCCGTGGACCGATCGCTCGGAGCACCATCCTCATCCCCAGGGCGATGCCGCAACCCGGGCACGCTAAATGCCCGGAACGCATGATCTCCGGAGGACGGGGTTGTTGAAGCATCGTTTCAGCTAACTTATCCATATGGGACCATCCGTTGCTTTGTCCATTTCCAGTGCATGCAGAACGATCTTCTCTATCACGTCCGGGGTAACGTCAGTGCCGCCAATACCGGCCAGGTAGCCTTGAATCATATGCCTCTGGGAACTGTTCGCCAACGCAGCTTTCAGCTCGGAACAAAAAATCCCTTCCCTTCCAAGGGAGATATTTCTGTCAATCACAGCTATTCTGGGCACACGTTCCAGGACGCTTCGAAGCTGCAGCACAGGAAAGGGTCTGAATATTCTTATCTTCAGCAGTCCCACCCGGTGGCCTTTTTGCCGGAGCCGAGCGATCACCAGACGGGCGGTTGACGTGATTGTGGCGGTCGTGACCAGGACGAGGTCCGCGTCCTCGATCTGAACGGAATCCATCAATCCGTAACCTCTGCCGAAGTGCTCGCGGAACCGGCGATCCACGTCCTCAATCACATTGAGGCCGGCTTCCATAGCTTCCTGCGTCAGGCGCCGGAAATCGCGGTACTGGGCCTGGTTCACCACCGCGGCCACGTATCCGGGGTTCTCCATATCAAAGCGCCGAGGTATGGCCACCGACGGCACAAACGCATCCACCTCTTCACGAGTCGGGACTTCGACCGGCTCCATGAAATGCGAAATGAAGTTCGCTTCGAGCACCACCATGCACGGCAACAAGATGCTCTCCGCTATCCGATAAGCCTGAATGATCGAATCCAACGATTCCTGATTATCCTCGCAATAGACCTGCATCCAGCCCGTGTCGCGCTGCGAAAGGGAGTCCGTCTGATCGCTCCAAAAGGCCCACGGTATCGCCAAGGTCCTGTTCACGATTGCCATGACTACCGGGACGCGCAATCCCGCGGCCATGTGCAGCATCTCATGCATGAGCGCCAGGCCTTGAGACGACGTTGCAGTGAATGTCCGGACCCCGGTCAGCGACGCAGAAAGACATGCGGCCATGGCCGAGTGCTCGGACTCCGTGCGCATCATCACCCCGCCCAGCTCGCCTGCTGATTCCCAATCCGACAGCTTCTCGTAGATCGGCGTCTGGGGCGTGATCGGGTATGCAGCCACGAATTGGGCCCGACACAGCCTCACTGCTTCTGCCACCGCATGGTTTCCCGTGATGAACCTTTTCATAGGCCCTCACCCATGGACATCACGCCTCGCGGACAGACAGCCGAGCAAACAGAGCACCCCTTGCAGTACTCGGGATTCGCCGCGTAGGCGGCTGTACCCCCTTCTCTCCCGCCGGAGATGCATATCTCCGGGCAGAAGAGATAACACCGGTCACACGCGGAACACGTCCCGCAGAAGAAGCAGCGAGCAGCTTCACTTGCAGCCGTGACCGAATCTAACGATCGGACGATCTCCTCAAAGCCTCTTTTTCTCAGGCTCGGGTCCAAGACCGCGGCGCTACCCCTCTCCCGTCTATCGAGGAACAGCGGTTCGAGGTCTTCGAACTTGACCACCGATGCGGGGTCCCAACCCTTTCGTCCGCGGAATAAGGCGTCTATGGAAAACCCGGGTCCGGCGCCCAAAATCACCCGGCGTTGGGCTTCCGGGAATTCCTTTCCCAGCAATCGAAAATGCATGGCGACCGCCGCTCGTTTCCCGTCTGCTATGGCCTGAACCACAGACCCAGGCCCGCTCACAACGTCACCTCCTGCGAAAACTTTGGCGACCAAGGTCTCCATGTCACTTGGGTCGGTCTGAACGGGTCCGGGCATGACCGTTGGAACAATACCGCTACCGCTGAACATGCGGAGATCAGCCTGTTGTCCGATGGCCTGGATGATCCAATCCGTCTCAAGTTTCATGATTATGGATTCATCACACGTAGGATTGAAGCAACCGTGCTCGTCACAGACAGCCACACACTTGATGAAGTCTGTTTGGAGGCGCCCGCCTTCGTCCACAATGCGAGTCGGGGACCATCCGTGATGAAAAACAACTCCCTCCTGCATCGCAAATTCATATTCCTCGGGACTCGCGGGCATCTGCTCACGTTGCTCCAAGCAGGCAACGAACACTTCTCGAGCTCCCAATCTTACTGCCGAAAGCGACGCATCGAGCGCAACATTACCGCCGCCTATGACCAATACCTTGCCGGAAAGATTTCCATGGCTCCTGGTGCGGACCGCGGTAAGGAATTCCAGCCCAGATAAGACTCCTCTCAGATTGGCCCCTTCGACATCCAATCTCTTGCTCGCCGATGCTCCAATCGCAAGGAATACCGCTTTGTAGGTAGCTTTAAGCTCGTCGAGCCCCTGCGCGTCAACCGTGATCCCGGTTTTAACGTTCACGTCCAATGACGACAGGCGACCCAGGTCGCGGTCCAAGACCTCGGGGTTCAAACGAAACTCCGGGATGCCCCATCTCAGAAGGCCGCCGAGTTCTTCATTCGCCTCGTAAATGGTAACCGGATGCCCGAGCCTGGCGAGGTGATACGCAGCGGACAGGCCGGCCGGGCCCGACCCCACGACTGCGACCGGTTGGTCAGAGCCCTTCGTAGTCAACACTTCAGGCTTAGCATGCCCGAATTGCGAGGCCGCGCGTTCCACTGCTCTGATGTTCACTGCCCCGTCCCAGGAGCCGCGATTGCAGGATGCTTCGCACGGGTGATAACAGACACTGCCGCAAACACCAGGCAGGGGGCTCTCTTCAAGGAAGACGCTTAACGCTCCGTCCAGGTCACCCTGAGACGCCATCAACAAAGCCCTTGGGATGCTGTTCCCGGCCGGACAGCCTGTCCAGCACGGCGACACCTTCTGCATATGGACAGGGCGACGATTGCTCCAGGTGCCTGTCTTGAAGGCTTCGGTAGAACCACGCGCGATCGGGATGATCGTCTCCGGGTCCAGGTATCGAGGAGTCTCATGCATGGTTTGCTCAGTTGTCAAAGAAAGCAAGCTTTTCGTAGCCCTGTCTCGCGGCCTCAACATTGGCTTCTTGCCTTTGAGGTGCCATCTCGTGAACAGCTTCCAATAGGTCCTCGAGCCGCACGTTGCCGGTGAAACGTGAGTACGCCCCAAGAATTGCGGTATTTATGACATGCCCCAGGTCAAGACCTTCTGCAATGGCCTGCGCATCCACAATCCCGACTTCGTACCCCGTCAATTCTGAGAGGGCCTCGGGCGGGGTTCGAGAACTGACGAGAATCCTTGAACCAGGAGGCATGGAAGATCGGACGTCACTCGGCTCGAGCAGGCTCGCGTCAAAGACTATCAGTACGTTGGGGTGCTTGATCTCACATTTGAGAAGTATCTTCTCCTTGCCCACTCGAAGAAAACTCACGACCGGCGCCCCTCTACGCTCGCCGCCGAACAGAGAATAGCACTGCGGATACATATCCATTCTGAAGAAGGCCATGCCGAGCATCTGGGACGCAATGACCACGCCCTGCCCTCCTCGGCCGTGGAATTTGATTTCAAGCATGTGCATTTCCTGAAACCAACCCATCTTTTCCAGCTTTTCCGAAGGCGTGCTGCTGAACGTCGACCTTGACCCATTCCAAGTGCTCGCGGATGGCCTGCACCAAGCCCTGTTCGTCGCCTGCCTGGAGACATTCGAAGATCCGTCGATGGCCCGCGATGGCCCGTAACGCGGTTTCAGCCAGGTACAGGCTTTCGACACGATACCGCAGCATATGTTTGCGCAGCAGTTCGCACAGCTCAAAGAGGCGCTTGCTGCCGCTGGCGCGAGCCAAAATCTCGTGAAATTCCGCGTCCCGGTGCACAAACGCCTTGGGATTGCCCCGCATCACCTCATCTTCCGCCGCAGTGAGATTGTTCTCAAGGGCTGCAAGCTCTTTCGGGGTAATTCGTTTCATAGCCCACCGCGCGGCCAACGTCTCGTTAACCACGCGGATCTCGCATATTTCCTCAACTTCTTCCCAACGGAGCGGCTTGACCCGGTAGCCCGAGCGAGGTGCGGACTCGAGCAACCCTTCTCTTTCCAGGAGGTGGAGGGCTTCTCGTACCGGGGTACGGGACGTGCGGATCTCTTCTGCGATGCGGCTTTCGACAAGCCTCTCGCCCGGAGGAAAGGTCCCGTCCAGGATGTGGTTCCTGACGGCCGCATAGACCTTCTTGCGTACGGAAACAGGGTCCCTTATGACGAGGCCAAGTTTCTTGGGAGCCACGGAATGATCCTCGATGCCAGCGCGTGGTGATCGTGTAATGTATTGATATAGTGGAAGATATCTTGACTTCGCTCGTATACGGTACCCCATGATAGCGGTGACTTGTCCACGTGTCAACGGTTTCTTTGCCGACCGCGTGTATACTCATTCTCAAAAGTTTTCTCCGAATGGGATCGCTCTGCTGGTCAAGCTAGCAGTGGCACCCAATCGTCAATCGGTCATTGTTTTCGAGAACTTCTATAACCATTCAGGTTGAATGCCCCCCGGCAAAGTCGGAGGCTTACCGATCTTATTGGTTACGCGAGGGAAGCTTGTAGCGGGCCGCGGCCCGGAGGGGCGCACCTTTGAATAGCCACGGGTTTCAACCCGTGGAATGAATCGTCGAATCATTGTTTGGTGACGACCCTGAAGGGGTCGCACAATTCGTACCTCGGTGGACCCTTGCAGGGTCCGCGTATGGTGTCGCGTGTGCTCCAATTCCGTGGGTTGCACCCACGGCTACTCACCGTATGCCCCTTCGGGGCATTCCCGAGAGCATCCGGTAGCGGGGACACGCGAGACAGATGTCGCGCCTTCCTCCGCGCCACTGACAGGTTCCGCGTCGTGCGTAATTGCGCTTGACTATGACAACTTAAGCATCTGATCGCTAAATCGGATAGATATGTCGATATCTTCCGTGCTATGATCTTGTCTGCCGAATGGCGCTATCAAGGGCTGCCGTGAGATCTTCGTGGAGATAGTGTACCAAGGCCGACTCAGGACCTACAATTGACTATCGGGCTATCTTGGGGGGGATTCCAATGGATGAGCGAGACCGCGCTACGGGCAATCTCGATGACGACATCTCGGTGTTGCGTCAACAGCTCGCGGAATTGAAGACATTGCGAGAAAAGGCTGCTCTGGCTGAACGGACCCTGTGGGCGCCGGAAGAGACCCCCGACGAGTGGACCGCTCTCCACCTCTGGTACCGACGCGCCCTGGCCGACAATGAGCGGTTGCGTAACGGGCTCGTCGAAATCACAGACGGGTACGTTTGGATCGTGGATCTGAATCTCGACTATACCTATGTGAGCCCTGGCGTAACCGACTTCCTCGGGTACACCCCGGAAGAGCTGGTTGGAAAGAATTCAGCCGCGACCCTGACACCGGCATCAAGGGAGACTCTTAAGAACGTGTTTATCGATTACATGACCAGGGCGACCGCCCCTCCGGAAGTATACTATCCAACTGAAACCGTTGAGATCGAGCGGTTCCACAAGGATGGCTCAATTCGCCGTCATAAGATTATCGCAACGTACTTCACGAATTCGGCTGGCAAACCCATGGGCCTCATGGGGATTTCCCGGGATATGACAGGCCGCGAGGCCAGCGAAGACCCGTTGCGCAGATCGCTCGAAGAATTGGAGCACAAGGTCTGCGAACGGACTCTCGGGCTGTTCCGCAGAAACGAAGAACTGAAAATGGAAATGCTCGAGCGCGTGCGCACCGAAGAGGCATTGCGGAGAAGCGAGCAACGCTACCGCGAACTGTTTCAAGAGGCGCCCATTGCCATTACGGAACAGGATCGCTCCGAAGCGAAACGTTTCCTTGACGACCTTCAGGATTCGGGAGTCACTGACCTTGGGGAGTATTTCCGACAAAACCCCGAGGAAGTGTACAAATGCCTGGCTATGACAAAGGTCCTGGCCATCAACAAGGCAGCGATGGATCTTGTAGGCGCTCGCACCCCTGAGGAGCTACAGACGAGGCTCATCGAAATACAACGGCTCGTCGGCTTTGAAAAGGCCCTTGAGCAGGTCATAGCCATGGCCGAAGGTACTCAAGACGGACAGATGGAAATGGCTCTCCAGACCCTCGATAGCGGGACAAGGCATGCCCTGCTTTCATGGCATGTCATGGAGGGCCACGAAAAGACCCTTGACCGTGTATGGGTCTCGGCGATCGACATCACGGCCCTCAAACAAGCTCAAGCCGCACAACTTGAAAGTGAACAACGGTTCCGCCAGCTCTTCGATGAAGCGCCGATGCAGATTTGGGAACAAGACCGTTCCGAGATGAAGAAGTACTTCGACGGTCTTCGCAAATCAGGAGTTCAGGACTTCAGGGCATACTTCGATTCAAACCCGGACGAGGTCCTGAAAGTGCCGCGCATGAGCAAGATCTTGGCAGCCAACAGGGCTGCTACAGGGTCAGTCGGATTTGGGAGTCCCGAGGATCTCACGAGGAACTATCAGCTTCTCGTAGACTCTTTGGATTTTGAGGAACTGAAGGAACAGAACGTTTGTGTTGCGTCAGGACGGCTCCGAACACATCGCGAGAGTACTTACATCTTGCCCTCCGGCGAGAAGAGGCATGTCCTTTTGACGTGGTCCGTGCTGAGAGGCCACGAAAACACGTTTTCACGGGTCTGGATTTCGGCTCAAGACATCACGGACCGCAAGCGGGCCGAGATTGCTTTGAGGGAAAGCGAAGAACGCTTTCGCCAGCTCTTTAATGAGGCGCCTATGCAGATTCTGGAACAGGACCGTTCCGAGATGAAGAAGTACGTTGACGGCCTGAGCGAATCAGGGGTCCGGGACTTCAGGGCATACTTCGAGGCGCACCCTGAAGAGGTTATGAGAGTCGGGTGCATGACCAAGGTCGTGGCAGTCAACAGGGCTGCAATGGAGGCAACCGGTCTTGAGAGCCCCGAGGATTTCACGCAGAATTATCATCGTCTCCTAAGCTGGGTGGATTTCGAGGAATTGAAGGAACAAGTGGCTATCCTTGCCTCGTGTCCTATCCGAGCACGCCGAGAGAACCTGCTGCGCTTGCCTTCGGGCGAAAAGAGGCATGCCCTTATGACGTGGTCTGTGCTGAGGGGTCACGAAGACACTTTTTCAAGAGTCTGGATCTCTCTTGAAGACATCACCGACCGCAAACAGGCCGAGATCGCGCTCAGGGAGAGCGAAGAGCGGTTCCGCACGGTGTTCGAAGCAGCGCAGGACTTCATGTTCCTCAAGGATACGGGCCTGCGGTACACCCACGTGAATCCCGCGATGCTGTCCCTCCTGGGGATGAGACCTGAACAAATCATTGGCAAGACGGACGAGAACATTTTCCCCGCGGAGTGGACCACACGGATGAAGGGCCTCGAGACACGCGTGCTCGCAGGTCAGGAAGTCGAGACGGAGCAGAACCTCCTTTGCATAGCCCAACCCCTGACCTACAACTTCGTCCGGTTCCCAATGCGAGAT
>Ga0233422_10001479_pt1 | contig 10312 bp, 19 predicted proteins | sample Watercolumn_Mata_2_FD_182724 | JGI IMG/M metagenome (GOLD analysis project Ga0233422, IMG submission 182724) | Freshwater microbial communities from Lake Matano, South Sulawesi, Indonesia - Watercolumn_Matano_2014_110_MG | ecosystem: Environmental > Aquatic > Freshwater > Lake | place...
GCACCAGACCGCGCGCGGCAACGGTTTCCGGCGTTACCTCCGCGCCACCTTCGAACACATTTAGTGCATCCAGATTTACTACCTGGTACTCGACGCGGAAAATATTCCTGAACCCACGTGTGTGCGGCAGGCGGCGCACGAGCGGCAATTGACCACCCTCAAAGTACGGCTTGATACCGCGGCCAGTGCGTGAACGCTGTCCCTTGGTGCCGCGCCCGGCTGTCTTACCCTGCCCGGCGGCAATGCCACGTCCGACGCGGCGTCGGCGATGTCTCGCTCCTTCGGCTGGCTGTAAATCATGTAGTTTCATTTCTATCTCTCGTTAGGCTGTCAATCGGGCAACCGGTTGACTAAATACTGACCCTAGCACTTGCGTTTCCGCCAGGGCTAGTGTTGCCTGATAGACTATTCGCTTGCGTCTCTTCACACCTGACCAAGTGGCGCACAGCAAACACCATGCCGCGCACCTGCGGCGTATCCGCATGCTCGACGCTCTGACCCAATTTGCGCAAACCGAGTGCCGCAATCGTCGCCTTTTGGTTCTTCTTGTAGCCGATTGCGCTCTTGACCCAGGTGATTTTCAATCTACCCTTGCTTGGCATTTTGCGTCTTCCTCCACGGCGGCAAGAACTGTTGCACCGGTTTGTTCCGCCGTTTTGCCTCCACATCCACATCGCTCATGTTCTTCAGCCCTTCCCACGTCGCGCACACAACGTTCAAGCGATTGGAACTGCCAAGCGATTTGGTCAGCACATCGCGCACGCCAGCGCATTCCAGGACCGCGCGCACTCCGCCTGCGGCGATCACGCCCGTGCCAGGCGTCGCCGGTTTGAGCATCACTTGTGACGCGCCGAACTTGGAAACGATGGGATGCGGAATCGTGGTGCCTGCCAGCGGCACCTTCACCATGGTCTTGTGCGCGCGTTCCGTGCCCTTGCGAATTGCTTCCGGCACTTCGCGCGCCTTGCCGACGCCGATGCCCACACTGCCGTTGTTATCGCCTGCGACGACGACGACGCGGAATCCAAAGTGCCGCCCGCCTTTGACGACCTTGGCGGTGCGGTCAATCGCCACCACGCGCTCGTCAAACGAGGGTCCTTCTTCTTGTCGTTCGCGTTCTCGTTCTCGTCTCCCTCTGGGTGAACCTTTTGGCATAACTAAAACTCCAATCCACCTTCGCGCGCGCCGTCTGCCAGCGCTTTCACGCGACCGTGATATTGATAACCACCGCGATCAAATACTACTTGCTTTAGTCCCTTGGCGAGCGCGCGCTGCGCCAGCAATTTGCCGACCAATTTTGATTCATCGGTTTTCTGACAAGTGGCGGCTTGGGCGCGCACATCTTTGTCCAGCGTAGACGCGGCGACGAGCGTGTGCCCTTTGGCATCGTCAATGATTTGCGCAAAAATGTGACGCATGCTGCGGAACACATTCAAACGCGGACGCGCTCCCGTCCCCTTGACTTTGGCGCGCACGCGGCGTTGCCGCCGCGCCCGACGCACGTGAGTTTCGATTGTCTTCATTGTCTATTCCTTGTCGCGCGACGCACGTGTCAAATTTGCCAAATTTGCCAAATCTGCCAAACGTATCCGCGCCGTGGTCACTCCGTTCCTTCGACTTCGCTCTACGACCTCATTCTGCCTCGTCAGGCTGAGCGCAACTTTTGCCTTTTGCCTCTAAATGACGAGGTGCTTCACTGGTTGCTTGAGACGCGCTGCGGTGAACGCGGCTTCTACTTGGCGCCTGCGCCGACCTTGCCGGCTTTCCCGGCTTTGCGGCGAATCCGTTCGCCCTGATAGCGGATACCCTTGCCTTTGTACGGTTCGGGAGGGCGCATCCCGCGAATCTTTGACGCCAACTCACCGACCAACTGCTTATCCGTCCCTTCGATGGTAAAGAGACGCTGTGATTTGTCAACGACGAAGCTAATCCCCTGCGGCGGCTCGACAGTGATCTGGTGAGACAAGCCGACGGCGAGCACCAGATTCTTGCCCTGCAATTCTGCGCGATAGCCCACCCCTTCGATTTCCAGACTGCGTTTGTATCCCTCCGTCACTCCCAGTACCATGTTATTGATCAAGGCGCGGGTCAACCCGTGCAGGGCGCCGTAGCCCGGCGCGTCTGGTGCTGCTATCGTAATCTGTCCATCCGTGGCTTCGATCTTCATTTGCGAATCGAAGGTCTGATTCAATTCACCTTTCGGTCCTTTGATCGTTACCGTTGTGCCTTCGATATTCACTTTGACGCCCGCCGGGATCTTGACCGGCATTTTTCCAATCCGCGACATCCAATCCTCCAAACTAGTCTTCTAGTCCCACACTTGCACCTGCGGTTACGCACACTTGCCCTGGCGGTTACGCAAGTGCCAGGGAGTGCAGGTGTCGTCGCCAGTCGTTTAGTCGGACTATCCGACCAGGTGACGATTTGACTAACCGACTACCACACGTAGCACAAGATTTCGCCGCCCAGCCCCATCCGCTTGGCGCGCGTACCGGTCATCACACCGCGCGTCGTCGAGACGATGGCGACGCCCAACCCGTGCCGCACCCAGGGAATATCGGTTTTGCCCGCGTAGACACGTCGTCCCGGTTTCGAGACGCGGCGCACGCCGCTCAAGAGCGGTTTCTTCTGATGATCGTAGCGCAGCCACATTCGCAATTGGGCTTGCGGTTTGTCTTTGGTGATTTCGAGTTTTTCGATGTAACCTTCGTCCTTCAAAATCTTGGCGACAGCCACGCGCAATTTCGAGGCAGGCATCAACACCTGCGGATGTTTGATCTCGGCCGCATTGCGCAAACGAGCGAGCATATCGGCGATGGGATCGTTTACCATTAGTCCCTACTCCTTACCAGCCACCTCTGGAGATTCTTGAACCACGCATCCCGGCAAAGGTTCAGACCCTTCGCTGCCCTTCGCCTTGGCTCCGGGCATTATTCAGGGTACGCCTTCGCCAGGGTTGTGCATCCTACCAACTCGACTTGGTTACGCCGGGGATGTGTCCCTCTAGCGCTTCCCGGCGAAAACAAATCCGGCACAGTTTGAAGCGACGGATATAGCCTCGTGGGCGACCGCACAGCATGCAGCGATTGCGCACGCGGTTCGGATGTTTGCGATGTAACTCACGGTTGACCATTGACTTTTTTGCCACGCAGCCCTCCTCGCCTACTGTGCCCGGAACGGCATGCCCATCAATTGCAGCAGCCGCCGCCCTTCTTCATCGTTTTTGGCGGAAGTGACGATACTCACTTCCATCCCGCGCACCTTGTCAATTGTATCGTAGTCAATCTCTGGAAAAATCAACTGCTCGCGCAGACCCAGCGTGTAATTGCCGCGTCCGTCGAACGCGTCGCGCGGGACGCCGCGAAAGTCGCGCGTGCGCGGCAGCGCGATGTTCATCAAGCGGTCCAAGAAATAGTACATCGTATCGCCGCGCAGAGTCGCCATCACGCCGATCGGCATTCCTTCGCGCAGTTTGAAGGTGGCGATTGATTTTTTTGCCTTTCGGACGAGGGGTTTTTGTCCAACGATCGCCGTCAGGTCTTTCGCCGCGCCGTCGAGTGCCTTGGCATTGCCAATCGCTTCGCCCACGCCGATATTGACGACGATTTTTTTCACGCGCGGCGCTTGCATGACGTTCTGATACCCGAATTCGCGCATCAACGTTGGCAAGATTTCCTTGCGATATTGATCTTTCAAGCGCGGCGGCTTGGCTGATTTGGGGCGTTTCCCTGCCGCATCTTTCTTGCCTTTCGCTCCGGGCGGTGGTGCGCCTTTCGTGCCCTTTAATTCTTTCTTCTGCTCTGGCTTTGCCGCCTGTTCTGGCTTCGCCATATTTACCTCGCTCTAGTCAATGAATTGCCCGCATTTTTTGCACTTGCGCGATATCTTGCCGCCCTCCTCGGTGAATCCCACGCGGGTCGGCTTGCCGCAATTCTTGCACACCAACGCGACGTTGGAGAGGGGCATTGGTCCTTCACGCTCGATGATGCCGGCTTGTGTTCGAACGTTGCCCGTCCGGCGCTGGTGCTTTTTGATCAGGTTGACTCCGGCGACAACCACAGTGCCTTCCTTTGGCGCAACGCTATGCACCTCGCCCTTTTTGCCGCGATCATTGCCTGCCATCACTTGGACAGTATCGCCTTTGCGAATCTTGTTCATTACAAAACCTCTGGCGCGAGGGACACGATTTTCATGAAACCTTTGTCGCGCAGCTCGCGCGCGACAGGACCGAAGATGCGTGTCCCTTTCGGATTGGTCGAATCAGTCTCGAGGATGACGGCGGCGTTATCGTCAAAGCGAATGTACGACCCATCCGGTCTGCCGTACTCTTTCGATGTGCGGACGATCACGGCGCGCACGACTTCGCCCTTCTTGATCGGGCTGGTGGGAATCGCTGACTTGACGGCTGCCATGATAATATCGCCAACGCCACCAGTCTTGCGATTGCCGCTGCCCATGACACGGATGCACATCACCTCGCGCGCACCAGTATTATCGGCGACGACGAGGCGGGTAGTTGCCTGTATCATGCCGCCTCCTCTTTATCCGCGCCGGGCGCTGTCTCGGTTTCTGCGGTTGGTGCGTTTTCCTCTTCACCCGCGAGTTTCGCCAAGCGTTCGGCGGCGCGGCGCTCTTCCTCCGCGCGGCGCGCCGCGCGATCGGCTTCCTCTACCGCGTGCAATTCTTCCAATTCTTTCTCGCGAATGTCTTCGACGACGACGCCGCGCTGGACGATTTCGCTTACGCACCACCGTTTCTCATGCGACATCGGGCGCGCTTCGGTGATCTTGACCCAATCACCCAATTTGGCTACCGTGGGCTCGACATTGTGCGCTTTGAAACGACTGGCGCGACGGACGACTTTGCCGTAGAGCGGATGGGTATAGGTTGATTCGATTTCGACGATGACGGTCTTTTGCATCTTGTCGCTGACGACGCGACCCTGCATCACTTTACGACGTTCTTTCATTGGGGCTTTGCCTCCTCCGCGCCCACGCGTTCGCGCAGGATAGTCTTGATGCGCGCAATCTCGCGTTTAACCTGGCTCAGGCGGTTAAAGTTGGGCATTTGCCCTGCCGCACGCTGAAAACGCAAGTTGAATAATTCGTGATGCAGATCGTCCAACTGTTTTTTCAGGGCGGCATCATCCATCGTGCGCAATTGCGTTGGGTTCATGCCTGCGCCTCCAGTCTCGAAATAAACTGTGTGCGGATCGGCAGTTTATGCGACGCGAGGCGCATCGCTTCGCGCGCAACGTCTTCTTTCACGCCGCCGATCTCAAAGACCACCCGCCCGGGTTTCACAACTGCGACCCAGTGATCGGGCGCGCCTTTGCCGCCGCCCATGCGCGTTTCCGCGCCTTTGATCGTGACCGAGTGATCGGGAAATACCCGAATCCACAGTTTGCCGCCGCGCTTGACGAAGCGGACAACCGCGCGTCGCGCCGCTTCGATCTGCCGACTGGTCATCCAGCATGGCTCTAACGCTTGCAAGCCATAATCACCGAAATCGAGCGTGACGCCGCGCGTTTCGGTCCCTTTCATGCGCCCGCGATGCTGCTTGCGGTACTTGACACGTTTGGGCATCAACATCTTACGACCTCATTCCGCCTCGTCAGGCTGAGCGGAGCCAAGCATCTCATTATCGCAAGCACGAGACTCTGCGCTTTGCTCAGAGTGACAAGCGTCATTATTATGATTCTCCCATCGCGGCTTCGGCTTGCGCGGCTGCCGCTTCGATCTGTTTTATGATTTCTGCTTTACGCTGTTCGGGCATCACTTCGCCCTTGTAAATCCACACTTTGACGCCGATCTTTCCATAGGTCGTCAGGGCTTCGTGGCGCGCATAATCAATATCCGCGCGCAGTGTGTTCAATGGAATGCGCCCTTCTTTGACCATCTCGCGGCGCGCCATTTCCGAACCCGCCAAGCGCCCACCTGCGGTGATCTTGATCCCCAGTGCGCCGCCGCGCATTGCGCGCGTCATTGCCTGCTTCATCGCGCGCTTGTGGGAAATGCGTTTTTCCATCTGCTGACAGATGCTCTCGGCGACGAGATGCGCATCCGATTCCGGTCGGTTGACCTCGATCACTTCCAACTTGATCTTTTGTTTCGTCAGGTCTTCCAAATCCTTGCGCAGTTGGTTGACGCTCGCGCCCTTGCGTCCAATGATGATGCCGGGCTTCGCCGTATGCACGTAGATTGTGACCTGTTTCGGGAAGCGCTCGATGCGAATATCCGCGATACCAGCGTGTCCGACTTTGGCGCGCACCAACTTACGAACCGCGATGTCTTCTTTCAATTGCGCTGCGTAGACCTTCTTATCGGCGTTGTACCACTTGGAACGCCAATCTTTGATAATGCCGAGCCGAAATCCATAAGGATGAATTTTCCGTCCCATTATGACTCCTCTGCTGCGCGTTCCGCGACGCCCACAGTAATATGCGCCGAGCGTTTCAGTATCGGTTTGTACCGGCCGCGCGCTCCCGCTTTCATTCGCTTCAAAGTCGGTCCCTCATCAGCAAAGATCCGCGTGACGAACAAATCCTCACGGACCAGACCATAATTGTTCGTCGCGTTCGCCGCGGCGGCGTTAATCGCTTTCTCGACCGCGCGCGCGGCTTCCTTCGGTGTCATCTTCAGAATACCGATCGCGTCGTCCACGCGTTTGCCGCGCACCAAATCGGCAACGAGGCGAACTTTACGCGGGGACATGCGGATATATTTCGCGACTCCCGTGATTTCTTGATACTCCGCCATCGCTTAACTCCATGCGCCTTTCGCTGGCGCGGCGGATGGCGCGGCGGGCGCCGCAGCCGCGGCGGCTTCGGCGGCTTTTTCCTTGGTCGAGTGACCGCGAAAGTGACGCGTCGGCGCAAATTCGCCCAGCCGATGTCCGACCATATTTTCAGTGACATAAATCGGTACGTGGCGGCGACCATCGTGTACCGCAATCGTATGCCCGACCATCTGCGGGAAGACCGTCGAGGCGCGCGACCAGGTTTTGAGCACGCGTTTTTCTCCGGCTTTGTTCATCTGCTCGATACGCTTGAGCAGTTTGGGTTGTACAAACGGACCCTTCTTCAGCGAGCGACCCATAAATCCTCCAAGTCAATGAGCCAATACCCAATTTACCAATGAGCCAACTCTTGGCATGTCGAATATTGGGTGAATTGGTCATTGGTTCATTGGCTCATTTCTTTCCGCGTCCCTTGACGATGAAACGATCAGTGTACTTGCGGCGGCGCGTCTTTTTGCCGAGCGCGGGCTTGCCCCACGGTGTCTTGGGACCAGGCATGCCCACACCGACCTTGCCTTCACCTCCACCGTGCGGGTGGTCGCGCGGGCTCATCACTGCGCCGCGCACGGTCGGACGCCAGCCCATGTGGCGCTTGCGGCCGGCTTTGCCGAGTTTGATCGTGTTCCATTCGGGATTGCCAATCGAACCGATCGTCGCCATACATTCGACACTGACGTACCGCACTTCACCAGAGGGCAGGCGTACCTGCGCATACTTGCCTTCCTTCGCCATCAACTGTGCGCCTGTGCCGGCTGAGCGCACGAGCTGTCCCCCCTTGCCCTTTTGTAATTCGACGTTGTGAATAATCGTGCCGACTGGGATTGCCGTGATCGGCAAGGTGTTGCCGGGTTTGATTTCGGCGTTCGTGCTGGAGAGAATCGTATCGCCGACGACCAAGCCAACCGGCGCAAGGATATAGCGTTTTTCACCATCGGCATAGTGTAGCAACGCGATGCGCGCGGTCCGATTCGGATCATATTCAATCGCGGCAACCTTTGCCGGAACGCCCAGTTTTTCGCGACGGAAATCAACGACGCGATATTTCGGCCGATTGCCGCCGCCGTGGTGGCGTACAGTGACACGCCCTTGGTTGTTGCGTCCGGCTTGCCGCTTGAGCGTCACGAGCAGTGATTTCTCGGGCGACTTTTTGGTAATCTCTTCGAACGTCGGGGTGGTCATGTTGCGGCGACCCGCTGACGTGGGCTTGTATATTTTGATACCCATTTCTATACACCCTCGAATAATTCGATGCGTTGGTTTGCCGGAACCTTGACAATCGCTTTTTTCCACGTGGGCTTGTACGAGATGCGCCGACCATAGTGGCGGCGTTTGCGAGACATTCGCATTACGTTCACGCTCATGACCTGGACGTTGAACGCTTTTTCGACGGCTTGTTTGATTTGCGGCTTGGTTGCGCGCAAATCCACCTCAAAGGCGTACTGCCGCAGGGTGTCTTTCAGGTCGGTGGTCTTTTCGGTTGTCAGTGGTCGTTTCAAGATTTCATACAGATGCATTGCTAACCTCGCCAGTCAACTGGTCAATTGGCGATTAGCCTACTAGTCACCTAGTCACTAATCACGCGCCGACTATTTTCCGAGATAACTTTCAATCACCTTCACCGCGCCGAGCGGCAGGACAAGAAAATCATAGCCGAGCAGATCGCGCACGTTCAAATAGCTCGCGCGCAGCGTTTTCACGTCAGGAATATTCGCCGCCGATTTCTGGACACCGGCATTGGATTCCGGAAGAATGATGAGCGCGGACGCCTGGATCTGTAAATTACCCAACACGCTTTCCATCTCGCGGGTTTTCGGAACATCGAATTTCAAATCTTCCACGACACGAATCTGCCCCTCCGCGGCTTTGGCGGATAACGCCGAGCGGAGCGCGAGCCGACGCATCTTGAGCGGCATCTTTTGTTCGTACGAGCGCGGCGTGGGCCCGAACGCAATACCGCCATGCCGGTATTGCGGTGAGCGGGTTGAACCTTGGCGCGCGTGTCCGGTCCCCTTCTGCCGATAGGGTTTCGCTCCGCCCCCCGCCACCTCTCCGCGCGTTTTCGTATCGGCGGTGCCTTGCCGCGCGTTGGCGAGTTGGCGGACGAGTGCTTGGTGCATCACCGGCTTGTTCGGCGCAATTGCAAAAATATCATCACGCAATTCAGTTGTCCCGATCTGTTGACCGGCTTGGTTATACAAGGGTACTTGCATCATCCAACTCCATCAACCCTGGCACTTGCGTTACCGCCAGGGCAAGTGTGAGCCAACGATTTTCAGACCGATTTACTTTGGCTCATGGGTACATTGGCACAAAGGTTCATTATTTCCCTTTCTTCGCGGTTGGCTGCGCTTTTGCCACTTTCTTTTCCTTGCGCGCTTTGCGGACGAACAACAAGCCGCCTGTGGCGCCGGGCACAGTCCCTTTGACCGCGAGCAGATTGCGTTCCCGATCCACCTGCACGACTTCGATATTCAGCACAGTGGCATTCTTGTTGCCGAGCTGACCCGCCATGCGCAATCCCTTGAGCACGCGCCCGGGGGTCGTCGTTGCACCACTTGCGCCGCCGCGGCGCAAGCGATCGGACTGACCGTGCGTCACGGGACCGCCCCGGAAATGATGGCGCTTGACCACACCGGCATGTCCTTTTCCTTTCGAAACACCTGACACATCCACGAGGTCGCCGACGTTGAACAATCCCACGTTCAATTTCTGCCCAACCTCAAAGGCAGCGATATTGCTGGTCCGAACCTCGCGCAGGTACTTGAGCGAGGGGGATTGCTTGAGGTGACCGCGCGCGGGCTTGTTCAAACGGCGCGTTTCGCCAAAGCCCATTTGGACCGCGCCGTATCCTTCTTTGTCGGGCGATTTGATTTGCGTTACAAAGCAGGGTCCTACTTCCAAGACCGTGACCGGAATGATTTCGCCCTTGTCGTTGAAAATCTGGGTCATCCCGATTTTTTTGCCGAGCAATCCTTCTGCCATAATTAGTTCCTTAGTTCGATAGCTTGATAGTTCGTTAGTTCGATAGTTTGATAGTTCATCAGTTTGCTGACTCGCCGCCGGCGTAGCCCAATTAGCCAACTAACCAACTATCCAACCACACTTGCCCTGGCGGGAACGCAAGTGCCAGGGTTGCACTAGCGCACTATTCCACTAAAGTTTGATCTCAATATCCACGCCCGCGGGCAAGTTCAACCGCATCAACGTGTCAATCGTCTTCGAGGAGGGCTCAAGCACGTCAATCAAGCGTTTGTGCGTGCGGATTTCGAATTGATCGCGCGAATCTTTGTCAATGTACGTTGCCCGCTGCACCGTGAATTTTTCAATCTTGGTCGGCAAGGGAATCGGGCCGACGACTGCCGCGCCGGTCCGCTCTGCTGTTTCGACGATCTGCTTCGCCGACTGATCGAGTACGCGATGATCGTAACCCTTGAGTTGAATGCGAATCTTTTGTCGAGCCATAGTCTCCTCAGTTCAATGAGCCAATTCGCCAATGCGCCGATGAACCGATTCT
>Ga0233422_10001480_pt1 | contig 10311 bp, 9 predicted proteins | sample Watercolumn_Mata_2_FD_182724 | JGI IMG/M metagenome (GOLD analysis project Ga0233422, IMG submission 182724) | Freshwater microbial communities from Lake Matano, South Sulawesi, Indonesia - Watercolumn_Matano_2014_110_MG | ecosystem: Environmental > Aquatic > Freshwater > Lake | place...
GGTGATCAACGTGAATTACATCAAAACGTTGCTTTTGCAGCAATTTATCGACCATGTATTTCATAGAGGAATCGAGATACGATTCGAGGTATGTGGGTTTTAGATGCAGGAATGCAGAAAATAGTTCCTTTTTCGATTGCCTGTACCACGGATTTCTTTTTTTAGAAACGAAAACATGCGTCTTTATCCCAAACGATCTAATAGATTGAAATGCAGCGCGAGAGGGTTGTTGGTCGGACAGAGCAACAAGGTGAACGGCGTGTTGTTTCGAAAGCATGCGAAGCATCTGATATGATACAATTTTCCCGCCACTATCAAGGGGAAACGGGAATGATTCTGTAATAAAAAGAATCTTCATAACAATCTATGAAACAATCAATTACCGTTGCGATTGTAACACGCAACCGCGCCAAAAACCTAGAAGAATGCCTACGCTCTTTGGCACATCAAACCCATACCCCCGGCAGAATTTTTATAGTTGATAATGCTTCGTCAGACGACACTCAGAAGATTATTGCTAAGAATTTAAAAAATATTCCCATACGAAGCGTTATTGAGCGGGGAACCGGATATCCCATCGTGTATAACAGAGCGCTCCGAGAGGTAAAAACGCGATGGGTTACGTTTATTGATGATGATTGTATTGCAGATGCACGATGGTTTGATGAGCTCACAAAAGCAACAAAGAAATATTATTCTTGCGCAGCCATCATTGGCGCATCAAAAAATTATTATAGTACAAACCCGTATGCCTGCACGTCTCAATTCTGGTATGACTATTGGAGACGGAGGTCAACAAAAAACAAGTACATAGCAGATTACAGAACGCTGGATAGTCGCAACGTCGTGTTTAATAGAAGGCTCCTTCTAAAACACAATCTTGCTTTCGACCCTGCATTTATTGGGGGTGCGGAAGATAGCGATCTTGGATTACAGATCCAAAGCAAGGGTCAACAAGCATCTTATGTGTCGCGCGCCATTGTTTATCACAAAGAGCCAACATCTTTTATTTCGTTTTTCCGTAAGAAACGAACGTACGCCGTTGCATCCAGGCTTTTAACAAAAAAGTGGAGTCAGTTGAAAACACAACGGGTAGGTTTTTACGACCGATTTACATTGCTTCATAAGGTATTTCGACAAACAACGAAAAACCTCTCTTTAACCGGAAAGATTTATGCGTCTACCCTTATTGCAACAGACTATCTTTTTTCTCGGCTTCAATTATATGAAATCCTAAATTGGCTCACCACATAATGTTAGTAGACTTTTGAAATGATTGCATCCTTAACCGCGGTATGTTCAAATTCAATCCAAATGCGGTTCCCTATCTTGATTGCGGTACCGTCAATATAATAGGACGCTCCATTTATCATATATGATTTAATTACCAATCGAAGGGTAACATCTTTATATGAATTGTATGAGAAGGGAACGACGACGAGATCTCCATAATTATTTTTAAGTTCCAACACTTGAGCGCTCTGTATTTCAACGCTCTTTATTGTCGCTACGGTATTTCCTTCGAGGTCTTTCATTTGAAGCTCTGGTTTATATGAATCAGCCTCCCATGGATATATCGCATGAAGTTTAACTTCCAAATCGGTTGTAACATATGGTATCGACGTTGACCCGATGTATGTAACTAATCCATGAAGATTGTACCGTCCGAAGGTAAAATCAAGAGGTTTTCCCACCTGAAGCACCTGGTAGTTAAAAGAATATGTATTTATTTTTTTGTTAAACGTTGTTAATAATTTAAGATTAACAACAATTAACCGGTGGGGGCCGCCGACATCATAATTTTCAACAGACAGAACCTCCGCAATTTTTTTACCAAAGCTGTTATATGCAGCTTGACCATCGGCAAGCCCTTCGGCGTACCAGTGTTCCGGGGAGGCCAAATTATAATACCATTCATCGCCAGAAACCCGAACTGTTACGCCGACCCACCGTTGTTCTTTTGTTGTGCGGATTATGAGAAAGAAAGCAACAATTCCAAGAAGCAATAAACACACGACCCAGTCCAGTACTGTAAGTTTTTTGATTGTGTGTATAATACGCAGTACTGATGATTTTTTCATACTTTAAAAAACTTTTTCGAAAAAGCATTTTAGTTAATACGCTAATAATGCTTTATAATAAAGCCCCTCTTTTTCTTTGGTCAGTTAGTTATTTTGTTAGTCTTTGTGTTATCGGATCAAACCTCAGTTATTTGCTTGCGAGCTTATGCTTCTTTCTTATTCTTTATATCTTATTACGCGATATTAAGCAAACAATGTTTTTTATGTTTATAATAAACATTCCGTTTGCCAGAGGAAAATTAATAGAGTTTGTTATCATATCCAAGAATGAAATTCCATTTGGTTTGTTTGACGTTGGATATTATTTCCCTTTATACATTTCGACAGTGTTTCTCGTGGGAACTTTATTTCTTATTTTCCGCGATAAAAGCAATCTTTGGAAAATAGCAAACGTACGTATCGTACTCATAGGATTTTGTTTTTTTCTTATCGCATGCTGTATCCCCCTTTTTTATACAAAGTTTCCTTTTGTTATCGGATTGTCGGTCATACAGCTGATGTTGATGGGGTGCGTTTACACATTGCCCTTCTGGTTGTATCTTACACGATCGGCGCTGAGCAGAATTAATCACATTCTTGCAGCGTTTATCGTGTTTGAAGCAGGATGGATAATGACACAAGCGCTTCATCGTGGCCCGCTCGGGCGTTATCTTGAAGCAATACTGCCATTAAACAGGACGGGTATTCTATCAACAGAGGATGCGGGTTTCATGCGATATAACGGAACATTTTATGAGCCAAGCATTTTGGGCACGTTTATGCTCATGCATGTGTTCTTTTTTATATATCTATTAATACAGAACAGATACCGAACTCAGGCGGAGCGCAATATATATATTTTTGCGGCCGTATCTGCAATGACTTCTATCATTTTTACTGGAAGCCGAGGAATATATTTTTTATTTATTCTTCTCTCAATTTATCTGTTTAGAACACGAATAATATTCCGGGTAAAAAAATTTACCACGACGACCACTCCACGCGCGTTTCTTCTTAGCATCATTGCAGTCTTGTTATTTTTTTCTCCGTATTATGTAACAAGACTACAGACCGTCCCCGCGCTTGTTTCATTTCTTTTTAGTGGGCAAGGAAGCGGTGCTTATAGGGCACAACTTGATACACTTGCATATCGCCTGGCGGAGGTCAATCCGTTTGGGGTTGGATTAAATCTTTCCCCATACTATTTTGTTATCGGGTTTCCTCAGGATCGGACTGTTGACCCCGCACACCCTCACAACATATTTTTTCAACTGCTCGCAGAAACTGGGGGGATTGGACTTACCGCGTTTTTATTGTTTCTCTGGCTTATATATCGGCAATATATGATACGCCGCTCGTCATCTGCTGAGCCGTATTTTATGGCGTCAGTGATATTTATATTTTGTGCCCAACTATATCCAATATTTATATCACAACCGGAAATTCTTACATTCTTTTTTCTTCACGCAGGGCTTATGAATTGGTCGCTTCATCAACCAAACCATGAATGATAAAACTATTTTCATTATTCCGTTTGCGCTCCCATGGGACAGGTCGGCGGATTATCAACGCCAGACATGTTTTGAGTTGGCAAAAAAATATCACGTAGTTGCCTATATGCAGAGAGACGCAATATTTTTGTTGAAAGCGCAATTTTACAAAAAAACCTTCAAATACCCCACACACAAGAATATTACCTTTTATCGACCATTATTTGTGATCCCGTTTCGAAGAATAAAAATCATCGATAATATAAATCAAATTGTAAGCTATATACTTTTTCAGTTATTTTTTATAAGAACGCACCTGTGTATTTTATGGGTATTTGACCCAATTTTTTATCTGTTTCCAAAATTAACCCACGGCATTTCCATATACGACTGCGTTGATTATCATGCCGGGTATTGTACTGGTATAAAACGGATCGAAATAGAAATTCAAGAGAGAATACTTATCCATGCGGTTGATTATTTTTTTGTGAATTCTCATACATTGAACGAAATACATACATTAGTACGAAAACCCGACGCTATAGTCCCGCAAGGATTTCGACTTAACGAATTTCAACACACAGTCAAAATATCCGTTCGCGTTCCACAAGACAAGCCAATTATTGGCTACGTAGGTGCATTAGATCATCGATTGGATTGGGTGTTATTAGAAACGCTCATGCGAAATAACCCACAATGGATATTTGTTCTGTGGGGTCCGGTTGTAAACGATGAAGAGCATGATGAAACAAGCATAAACAAGCGTCTGTGTACAATTTTTCAATTACCCAACGTGATCACGGGCAAAAGCAGCGATCGTCGCAAGATCAGCGCAATAATTCAACAATTTACCATTGGCATAATTCCTCAACTTTTTTCGTTATCAGGAGTAAGGCAATCATATCCTATGAAACTGTTTGAATATTTTTATATGGGAAAACCTGTTGTATCGACCCCAATAGAAGAGCTAAGGCGATTTTCCCGTTATGTTTATTTTGGAAAAACCGTAAAAGAATGGGAGAGCCATATTCATAGAATATTATTCAGCGTTTGGTCTTTGCAGTATCAAAGGGAACAGAAAAAACTTGCGATTGCAAACAGTTGGAGAGCAAAGGTTTATACAATTATGAAGATTATCGAACAGGATCAAAGAAGCTAAACCAAGCGCCGATAAGCAGCCCTCTTATTCGATAAATACTTTCTATAATGACACACCACGCCTCTTTGATTAATTCTTTTTCCCAATGCAATAATAGGACATTTTTTACAATTTTTCTTGTCTTGTAATAACTATCACGAATATTTTCTAGAATAATCGATCGAGCAAAAGCGTGACCCTGAAAAAAGAAATATCCATAACACGCCATCTCTCCACAATTATACATCAGTTGCCGTTTGTTCATTTCCGGCGTTGTTAATAACCGGTCATGATAAACAATCAAAGTTGATAAATGCAAAATCGTTAAGCTATTTAACAGAATTCTTTCGAACATCTCGGCGTCCTCAGCGCTAAGGCCGATCGACCCGACCCCCATCCACTCTTTAAAGAGACCAATGCCAGTAAATACATTCTTTCTAAATGCCATATTGTTTCCATATCCGATAAAATCTGAATGATACAACGGGTGGGTAATCAAAGTTGTTTTTTGGGAAAAGGTACAAGGGCAGATTTTTCTGATAGCAGCTTTATATGAAAAGACATTTCCCGTTAAACACGAGATGTCTTTATGTTTCTTGAATGCCGTATAAATAGTTTGCGCCCAATTGTTGTTTACGACACAATCATCGTCAGTAAATGCAATAATTGCTCCCCGTGCTAAATGTACCCCTTTATTACGGGAAGCACTAAGAGATTTCCGTTTTTGCCAATAATAGCGAATAAGCGGGGTATTCTTTGGAAACATGATACGTTGTTGAACTCTGTCGTCATGATAAACGACGATAATCTCAATATTCGAATAAGTTTGATGAAAAAGAGATTGTAAACATTTTTGAATGTTCGATAGTTTTGTAGTAGACACAATGATGGAAATGAGGTTATCATTCATCTTTTGTTTACAATAGGAACAAATCTTTTAAAAATAGAATAACTTTTATTTATTATATATTTAGGATAGTTGATCGATATTTGTTTGGGAGCGTTAATGATTGTAGAGAATGAATGCCCGGGCCTAGGCTTTTTATCGATTAAAGATATTGAATGATTATGTTTTGACAGCAAATCAACGTATGTTTTTCTCTTTAGTCCTCCGTGGGAATGAAATACATTGAATAGAGGATCTTTGATAACATCCCAGCCTCTTGCAACCATTTCTGATGCCCAATCATAGTCTTCTGCTGCTGTAATCCGTTCATCAAATGGGTATTCGCACCATAGTGATTTTCGAATAAGTGCATTAGTATTCGTCATCCATGGTGTATAATGAACGATTTTCTGTATTTCCGCGCCCTCATTCAGATCGCGAAGTTTTTCCTGAATTGTTCCATCAGGGAGTGATGTGCAATAACCCGTTACTGCAACGACGGATTTATGATAGAAATGTGATAACCCATTGCTATACCAATTTTTGTCCACAGGAACGGAGTGTCCGCTTAAAATTCCGATATACTCTCCCCATGCCTCTTTAATTCCAAGATTTAATGCGTAGCTATAGTGAAACGTTTTTTTCGGTATTGTTATTTTTTTCCGAATAGGAAACGTTTTTATTATACGGGATGTATTATCGATTGAACTGGAATCGACAATGATAACTTCAAAATCAAGTCTGCTCTGCGAAAATAACACCTCCAAGACACGCCCGATCCACCGTTGTTCGTTGTATGTGCGAATGACGAAGCTGGTTTTTGGCGTCTTAGGATATAAAAACATATAAAATAACACTTTTTATCATTTGTCATGTACACCGAGAATCGATTTATTTGTATTATAATAGATATATATACAGCCTGTCATATTGATACAATCTATTTATTAAAAAAGTTTTTTACGATGAAAAATTATTCATACCGGCGGTTTATTATTTTAACCGCGCCGCGTAGCGGTTCAAATTTATTGTCTTATTTGCTTCACAGTCACACATCAATTGTTTCGATCGGTGAACCGTATTGTATAGAAACTATATGGGGAAGACCAGCAAAAGAATATATGGATCAGAACTTTATATTTAAGGTCCTCAGAGATACCGCGCCGGGCATTTTTTTGCGTATAGCGCTGTTTCATCGATATCCCGAGAATATTGCTGCAGTCGGTTTTCGAATATTTTATCATCACCTGGATCATTTTGTGGGCGTTCGGGATATTCTCAAATCCGATACAGCCATTCGTGTCATTCATTTAAAAAGGAGAAATTTGCTTGAAAACTATGTTTCATTGGTGATTGCACATAAAACCAACACTTGGTCATCTTTATCACCCGCACAAGATCAAGTACCGAGATTTACATTATCATCCAAAGAGTGTAAAGAGTATTTTCAGTATATTAAACGATCCGACGATCTATACAGTAAAATGTTTCATCATCACTCCTGTCTGACAGTGTACTACGAAGATTTATTATATCGGCAAAAAGACGAGTGTGACCGCATGTTAAAATTTCTTAATGTCAACAGGCAAGAACTTTCGTGTAAATTGATAAAACAAAATACAAGGAAGCCTGAAGATGTGATAATAAATTATAAAGATTTAAAAAAAGGATTTCTAGGAACACAGTGGGAGTGCCTTTTTGCGTAATATTCTAGATTTAAGATGGTAATAAAGTGTTCGGTATATTGAATATTTTGCTTTCCAGTCGATGTTTATTGCAATTGACAGCGTCTGCAAATCGAGTCAATGCTGTTATCTTGAAATTCCCGTATAACCTAAGAAATACGACACCTGACAAACGAGTCATGATGGTTTATAAGTTTTGTATTAAAAAGGTGATAACGTGAAAAGAATTATTTTTTTTGCACGATACCGAGTCCCGATCGAGGATGTACGAATTCAATACCATTTTTTGTTCCAATTTGTTCCCAAAGTCTCCATACCCAGTATTTACCCTCCGGTTGTGCTTCTTTTATTGAAATATCGTGAAGCGCCAGAAATCCATTTTTGTCGAGTCTTGGCCAGAAGATATCGAAATCATATTTAATGCCTTTATAGAGATGATCCCCGTCGATATAAACATACTGATATCTGAGTTCTGGGAATTTTTTAATATATTCGTCGGTTCTCATAAGATGCAAAGTAATGTAATTGTTAAGCCCGAAATCCCTAAAGACCATTTGCCCTTCAATCGTTTTCCAAAAACCAACCCACTCAAAATTATGCCGTCTTCGGATACCGTATCCCGCATCAACAAAATCAACATGACCGTGACCATTTTCCAAACACGCCTGCGCAAGTAAGCCGGGTATATAGCCATAGCCCGATCCGATGCACAAAATTCGCGTAGGTTTTATGAGTCGCACTAATCCGTAGTGGATCCAGCCGTATCCCATATCCGCAACATCGATGTTTGCTCGGTGTCCTGCTTCATCCGCAAAAAAATGGGTCATTAACTCACGGATAAATACCTCATTTGAAACCTTTCTGTCGTTGAGCGACATGAGGATTCTTGTAAGAAACCTTTTGAACGAACGCTTCATATATTATTGGTTGTGACGTGTATTATACACTTTTAGTTGGAGAAAAATTAGCGCGAGCGAGGGTCATCATGTTCGACCAAGCGGACACATTTAACAACTTGCGAGACTTTCCCTTTCACGCTTGCTGTTTGAAAAAGCTGTTTTCTGTTAATACGAACGTCGCGCGTCCGACGCATAGCGGCTTGAAGATTGCGAATAAACTCTTTTTTATTACGACTTATCAATATTGGGTATTGTCGTGATATTTCCCGGATAATAGGAAGATCAGTGGACACAATTGGTAATCCCTGTAGTAAATATTCATACATTTTCAGCGGATTTGAGAATACATTCATGAAATAATGTTTGTTATACGGAAGCATGCCAACACGATAGGAGCTCATTAACGCCATAGCTTCGTTATGTGAGACATGACCGCCATAATGAACATTCGGGTATTGTAATAGTTTTTTCCATTGACGGAGACACCATCTAGTTAGATGGTCGTTGCCTGGGTAATGTGTCGTAAGGTAATTTTCACCGATAAAAAAAAGTTCATACGATGGGCATTCTTGAGCTACTCGAAGAAGCAGGTCAAAATCGAGCCTTCGGGAGATGCCTCCACAATACAGTATTGAGTTCGGAATTTTTGTCCCGTGAACATTTCGTCGAGGGGAGGTTAAATATCCTGGCGATATGGTCCAAATACGGTTATTGAAACCAGAGAGAACCGAGTGCATTGTTCTACTATTGACAAAAATACCGTCAAATGTTTGTATGAATTGTTTATTAGCATGAAACGAATTCCGAGTAAATTGATCAGTACAGTCAAAGAAAAGATAGTCGTACGGAATGAACGAATAAATGTCGTTTTTTACCGGCACGTTTGTCAATAAAATAATGCGGTACCTTAACATCTTCAGGACTAAAAATTTTATCGTTAACAACGCGTTGAAAATGTTCGTACGAAATTCTTTGATATGCAACCCTTTATTTGAATAAAAAAAACGTAAGGTTTTTACGAATTTATGCTTTGTTGAGATAAATAAATCAGGTGGTTTTGTTAACTCGATAAATAGTGTGGGATAAACGAAACTCAGTCGTCTGGCAAAAAAAATCATAGAATTCGCATAATTTCTCGGCGTATTGGAACAATAAATAAAATAGTATTTCATTTCTTATTTTGTATGAATATAACGTAGTATTTTATGATGATTATACAGAATTTATACATTACGGATGGTTCCGGTTATATGAGGCAGAACAGGGCTGTTTAAATGCATAGCTTACTTTTATTGTTAAACACGAGTTGGTTTTTTGTCGATGCGGGCAGCCGCTTCATGATCAGTCAAAAACGCTTTCAGGATTGATTCCACGCATATTGGCATGGTCATTTTATCTGTGTCACACACAACAGCTGGATGTAAAGGAGGCTCGTACGGCGCATTAAAACCCGTGAGATTCAGAATTTCTCCACGCACTGCTTTTCTATAGAGTCCCTTCGCGTCACGGTGCGCCCTGGCTTTTAAAGCGGCGCGTACGTAAACCTCGAAATATCGACGTCCGCCAATAATTTGTTTCACTTCATCGCGAACAGCGCGATCCGGTGAAACAAAAGCGCAGACGACGATAATACCGTGATTGGCAAACATTTTTGCCAAGAAGGCCATACGTCGAATATGATCCGCGCGGTCTTTTTTAGTGAATCCAACATATTGTGCGAGAGGATTTGAGCGCATCTCATCACCATCAAGCATTTGTGTCCTCAGATGTGGATAACGTTTGTGTATTGTTTTCACAAGATTTGTTGCGAGCGTTGTCTTTCCGCTTGATGGGCATCCAGTAAACCAAATGACGAAACCGCGTTTTATAATAGATGTTATTTTTGTAGACAGCAGATATGAAGATTTTTCCACAGCGACAGTCGCACGCCACTCCTTAATTCCCCGCTGTATTTGGCTGCGGATTGCAGTTCCCGATATTTTTTCCGTTTCTTCACCGATCTCCACTATCCCTGTTTTGTATCCAACTCCTCTCCCCCAATACACGCCTTCAACGTTTGGAATGATCATAATGGTTCCTTTAATATGTTGCTCTACCATCCATGTTTTAATATAGTGAGCGCGCATGGTTGGTGAGTACTTGTCTTGTTTGGT
>Ga0233422_10001482_pt1 | contig 10305 bp, 16 predicted proteins | sample Watercolumn_Mata_2_FD_182724 | JGI IMG/M metagenome (GOLD analysis project Ga0233422, IMG submission 182724) | Freshwater microbial communities from Lake Matano, South Sulawesi, Indonesia - Watercolumn_Matano_2014_110_MG | ecosystem: Environmental > Aquatic > Freshwater > Lake | place...
CACCCTTTCTAACTAATCAATGAGCTATTTCACCGCCTAACCCTCCTGCGCCAATAAGCAAAACTCTGAGTCGGTTCATAACAGATTGGTCGAATCCAGGAACTTTTTCTTGGGCAGATGTTATCGCGATCTTGCAGTTCTTGACACATACGCCCTTACTCTGGAATTTCGCTGACTTTAACCAAACAGTAGAGCCCTTCATTTATTTTTCTCACTCCTTTACCATAGATATGAATCTTGAAGGGAAATGACGCTAAAAACCTTATAAACCCATCCCTGCTAAATATTGCACTTACTGCTTTGTAGTTGCCAGCCTCGAGTTTATCTATTAACGCCATATCAATATCTGATGGTCCTGTAGCAACAGCCCCATAACCAGGATGGACATGAAAACAACCACTAAGCCTGTACCCTTCAAAATGTAATTCTTGCAACTTTCTGTTTACCTCTGTATCAAATACCTTAGCTTCTATTAACTCCCTAACTTCGTGCTGCAAAATTAATTCTTCGTCTAACGACTTGAATATACCTGTTTCTGTGCCAGTTATTAAATGAACTGATTCCTTATCCGATCTACAAAATAACTCATAGTTTTTTCGAAGAAATCTAGAGCCCACCAAATAACGCTGCTCCTTGTCTTCATATAGACAATCATTAATAACAGCATTAATCTGACTTATTAATAGTAGGTGCCGGCTTATAATTTCTCCGGGGTCCTTCTGCTTCAAGTTGTGCAGCTGCTTATCGAAACTAACCGCATTACTATTTTTTCGCATAACAATCTTTACCCTTTTTCTTTTTTTGAAATTCCAGAACATCTTAATCCCCCTTTCTTGAAAATGCCTGACTTATTGTTTTTTCTATGGTTACGATACCAGAACTTATATCCTTGGGAGCCTTGTTGAAATGCACCGTATGAATTTCATCCCCTAATTCAAAAAAACATGGGCCATGCGCGCTTTGCATAACTTCTTTAGGTGGATCAATGATAAAATACGCATAATTGCCTTTATAATTTTCCTGAATAAATCCCCTCCACTTCCCATAATCTGTTTTATAATAGCCTTGGTAGCCGTCTCTCATTTTTACCCAGCCATTTTCCTGCCAATAAGGACGATCTTTATCCGTTCCTACCACCTGGACATTTATACCTCTCGTAATGGTTTTGGCTTTCACTGCTAGCCGGGCCCTTTTTGTTTTTATCTTAAAACTTCTTGTTCTTATAACCCTGGCCCTTTTTTGTACAACCGGTGCTGTGCAGCAACGCGCCCTTTTTTTAAAAATTTGCCTAATTCTAGCGATTACTGTATCTATCTTATCTTTAAGCAAATTCAATAATCGTAAAAGAGGGGTGGAGCCCCCACCCCCTACTGATACGTTAGAAGGAGTTGCATAAAACTTCTCACCTTCAGCAGCCTCCTCAGACAAATCAGTATTAGGAGTAAAGGGCTCGCCACCTTTCCTCGATAACTGATAGCCAGGCAAGCTTGCCTCTTCTAGGACCTCGCGCACAGTTGCTCCTGGCGAGATCATCACATCCTTCGAGTCACCGCTTGCAGCTACGACTATTGTTATCTGTTTCTCTTTACCCATTTTGTTCACCCCCTTTCTTCCGTATTTTATTCCGGATTATTTTCCAGATTAATTTCCGCATTAAATTCGCACCTATTCTTTTTATTCGGTATTGTTTCTTATGCGCGCATGCGGAACAAAATCTCTTATAATTCGGTATCTCACTTTACAAAGCATGTTTTTATCTAGATTTAATCGGGTTTTTTGCTTAATCGCTTCTAATGTTGCTCTATCCTCACAAATGATAACTACCTCACTGCACCCAACCTTTAAATCACGTTTTATGTTTTCAAGACAATGCCTGGCGCTTAACTCTACCTCGTTTGCAATAATGTGTTTTGTTTTGATGTCTTGGGCTAAAACATCTATCTGTTTTCCGTTAACGTCATATTCTTCAAACGCAATATAACCAAGAGTGGCATAATATTTCTTTATGAGAGCCTGTAATTTTTTATGCTTACTGCTTTTCATTAAGGTATTCTCTCCCTTTTTCTGTTAACTCCAACTTGATTGATGGTCTTCCTTTGCCTTCCTTGCGTTCTCTTTTTTCGATAATTAGCTCATTTTCCCTTGCCTTAAACTTCAAGTTGTTTCCTTTCCTACCAGATAAATTAAGGGCATGATAAATATCGGTTACTTTACTTTCTGGATTTTCCTTCACATACTTCAGGAATCTTTCCAGATCGCCTAATACGTTTTTCTTGTTTGTTGATACCACCCTAACCTTTGTACTGGCTTTTTCATAACCAATACTATTTTCGATAACCCTTACTCGCTTCTCCTTATTATGAGATTGAAATGTATAGGCTAATTTTTCTAATTTATTTTTCATTAATTTTAAAAGCTCAGTATCAGTTACATGTGCCTCTACCTTTGATTTATATAAAACAACTGGAAATGGGTATTGAAAATCTGTTATTTTCATAAATGCTTTAAACTTACCCAATCTTGGAATATCCAACTTCATTGAATCGTCGCCTGCCATGGCGGTTGATATTTCCCTTATGTCAGCAGGTACGGTATGATGAAGAACCAATTGGCAATTTGCTGCTCTTGTAAAATTTGCAAGCTCTGTTGCAAATTGATCGCTTATAATATACGCGTCACCCTTTGAGCGGCTTTTTGTAAATGTATCTTTAGTGAAATTTGAGGCTTCACCAATCACAGATTTCCCAAAGATCGCTTTTGCCTCATCAATTACTATTGCTCTTTTAACCTTATGCCTCTCCTTAGCAACCAATCCTTTATAATAAAAACGCCTCAGGTTTAATTTTATGTACCAGGACCTCTTATCTTCGCTTAGCATGCTAACTTCTCGAATCACAATTGGGTGCGCATCAAGATCATGCAGAGAATATCCTCTCTTGCAATCAACCATTTTTCCAAATGTAGTTAAGATATAAGTCAGCTTTTTTAACGCGGTTTCAATCTTTCTCTTAATCGCAAGAGGTGTTTCTTTCTTGCTCTTGTCTGCAATTAACCGATCTCTCAGGTTGAGTAATGTTGGCGGCTCCTTACCTTCATAAACACCAAACTCCTTATATAGGGCCGCGCTATAATTAAAAAGCATTTCTTTGGTTTCGTCATGTATGCGAAAGTCCTGGCTAGTTATCTCCCACAAGAATTGCAAATGGTCGTCCGGCAAGCCCTCAGGTTCAAGTGGATTTAACCTGTCTGTTTGGTGATCCAGCACCACCCCAGCCTTACATTCTGGAACTAAAACAATATCCCTATAATCATTGGTTACATCAAAAACATCTACATGAACACCCTGGGAAGCAAGCTGTGGTATTACCAATAGATTTAGGTTTGTTTTTCCCATTCCATACTGGCCGTAAATAACAACATTGCCGCTAAATTGAGACACCGCCAATCTGACTTCGACGTTTGATTCAGGAATTTTTCCAAAAACAATGGTGCCGCCCCTAAAAACATCCGGACTTGGCAACCTACAATTGTTTTCATTTTTATCGCGCATCAATCCTCTGACAAACGCCTCAATCTTCCCAACTTCTTTATTAATAGAGTTGTAGTCGTTAGGAAATGCCGTGATTATTCGCGCAGAATTTTGAACATATTTTGCATCCCAGGCCTGAACCATCCTTGCTATATGCTCAATATAAGCAATTGCCTTTTCCCCATAAGTTAAAAGGTCGTGCTTAGGGTTATTGAGGTCAAATTTGTTTATCTTTTCAAATAGGTTTTTCATCTTTTGCCTTCTCTGGTTTTTGGTGGCCATGTATTTCGATTCATTACGAAATCATTGTGATGTTTTATGCAACAGGGCAATTTTTTTCCATCTTCTTCAAAAAAATATATGTGTTCTTCACAAAGCAATATCTTGCAGCCTTGCACACAACAATAATAAATTTGCGAAACATATCTGTGGCAAACGTGGCATTCGCCCTGTAGATCAGATTCGCTATTAATATGCCGTCCCCTTCCATCAAAAAGAACGGGTTTATGCTGCTCTGTTTCAAGTCCTTCTTCTGTAGGCTTGGTATTGCGCTGAAAAGCCGTGATGCCATTGTCTGTAAACTTAACCGGCCTGGCTTTTATAATCTCTTTATTGATAACCGGGGCGCTTTCATCGCCTACATCAGAAAGGCTGCTTTCAGGTTTTCCTTTATTGATAATTCGCGCTCTTTTCACGGTTTTACTCCTAAAATTAATTGCAGAATAAACAAGCCCCACATTATATTTTTAATAATTCCCTTTAGCTTTAGCTGATTCCCAAGTTTTGGTGTCAAATAAGCTGGCAACCAATTGGGTAAAAAGAGCATGCACAAAAGACTCAAAACCACCATGAAAGCCAGTGTTTCTTTACCAAACTCTCTAATGTCATTAACAGGAATCGCAAGGCTTACTACAATGGCCAAAAATGCTACGCAAACCTGCGTAAACACATTCCTCCATGGCAATTTTTCTAAAGTAGCGAACAACGCTGCAGCTGCTATCACTAAAAGCAGCCCTATTCTTAAGATAAAAGCTGTTATATTTGCTGGTAGCCCATATATAAAGTTAACCGTAAAATCCCTTAGCATTACCAAGATATCCATCGAGACAGCTCCTTTCTTAGTCTTTCCTAAATACCAGAATGTATTCAGTTAGATTCAACATTAAATAAGGCGTTTTCTTAACATGATTAATCTGCCAAAATGAGGCGCCGTTAAGTACGTGTATGCACGTTTGAAATAATTTAAAACCGGCAGCTTTACATATATGAATTGTGTCATTTACAAGATTTATCTCTTCCCCTTTTCTTCTGAAGTTTTTTACAACCAGGATCATAAAACCGCGGGGCTTAAGGACGCTGTAGCATTGTGAATATACCTTAAACATTTCACCAGAATATGTGTTCTCTTCCTTAATATTAATAGCCCTGTGCGTAAGATTACCTATTTGACCTGGATCGGTCCTATCGCCATAATCTTTACCGGCAGAACCATGTTTAAACTTTTTAACATCGTCTTTGGATGACCCTGCTAAGGTATTTGCAAACGGTGGCGAAAAAACAATTCCGTCAAATTTTAGTTTTACTATTTCTGATAATTTACGCGCATCTCCCTGTATGAACATGCCGCGCCCACCGCGATTACCTAATTTTTCCTTTGTTAAAGTTAGATTTTTACTGCATATCTCCAGAAACCTTTTTTCGTATTCAATACCAACTGCATTTCTCATAAGTTTGCTGGATTCAATAACTGTAGTGCCAATTCCTGTCATAGGATCGAGGATAGAGTCACCTTCCTCTGTATAAGTAGCAATGATGGCCTGGGCGAGATAAGTAGGCATCTTGGCAGGATGGGACATGCTTTCGGCGCAATAGAATCCCTCTCGCTGCTTTTTAGGGCTCGCCTTTGGAAACTGCCATATTGTTGTAGTTTGTTTTCCTATGACCATTTTAATCTCTTATGCCGCTACCTTCCTACGCACTAATCAATTCTTTTTGGATTATCCTGCTGTAAACCATAAAGAACTTGAACAGAACCCTGACAAATTTCGGTTTTAGTCCAGCTGCCTGGCCCCATCCTTCCCTTGTTGCAATAACTACTTTTTCTCGCTCAGGCACATATACCGGCAAGTTTTGCTGAGCCTTAATCTCACCAACCTTTTCGCATACTTTCATTCTTTGTGACACTAAACTAATAATCTCTAGATCAATCTTGTCGATCTGTGTACGACACACATTCAGCTGTTCTTTCCAGTCATCGTTCCACATGGTATTCCTCCTTTCTACGGTTTATTGTAAAGCTCATATCTCCAGTCATCATCACCCTCAATATGCGATTTTACCCTTTTGCCACCGCCACAATTGCCATGATTAGCCTTGCCATCCAGGTATTCAATATCAGAGCTATTACCCATCGAAGAAATCCTTAGACGCCTCCCATCTTTAGCAGAAATGGGCAATTTGCCTTCCTCTAACAACTCGTAAGCCATTTCACGCCAACGCGTTATAGTGTGGTGGCTCCTGGGCAGTTTTCTACCTAGCCTAGCAATGAACCTATCGCTCCGGCCCAACTTGCTAAGTGCCCATATGACGCTCAATATGTCTGGATCAACTTTTTTAGACATATGCCACCAACAAAAAAGGGGCTGCAACGGATCCGAATAATACCGAATCCATCACAGCCCCTTACGTTAAAACGTGTAGGCTAGCTATCTCTTAAGATAGCTATGCATGGTCTAAGCCATGCTTAATCCACTTATTACATATAAAGAACAGCAAAAACAACCTGATTCCCAATTACCTATTTGGGCGCTCTTAATAACATTGTCTCTGCAAATTTTCTAAATGTACTTTTCGCCCCTAAATCACCATTTATAACTGCAACAAAAAGAGACATCACAATACTATGAATATTAATATTGCCGGCTTCTTTGAAACTACGCATATGCCCTATCTGAATATTGTCCTTTTTGTAAGAATCATAATCTCCATCGATAATTGAGATATCCGCTAATCGTCCTTTCGCTTCATCTCCTTCAGCATTTAATTTTATCGATCCCTTTTTTACTGCATCTATAAATTCATCATCTGATATTAATGTTAAATTCACTATTGTGTTTCTATCGTCAGGTGCCTCAGCCGCTATCTTATCTAACCCAAGCTTCCGACATATCTGATCTTCTGGCTTTAGAAACAAACTTTCCTGCATGCCGCACTGATTACAATATATACTTAAATCTATTTTTTTGCCCTTTATGATATATTCCTTGGGAACATCTTCAATTGTAAGCTTAGGGTGTTTTAGCCCAAACTCTACTCCGCCTTCTGTTAAAATAACAGTGGGGCATATTACAACGTCTCTCTCTATTTTTTCGGATTTTCTCTTACAACAAAAACAGTCCCCAGTAACAAAACTACGGATAATTTTTTCAAAATCATATTCTGTTTCCATTAAGTAGTGCTTTCCAGAGTATAATTTATTTTTGCAGAAATTCAACCACCGTCCTCCCCAAAACCCTTCTTTATGTCTCTTTGTTTCAAAGGGTACTCTCCAAGCGATCCACTCATCAAAACATCCGCTATTACCGCAATAAGGACATCTAAAATCGCTTTCGCCTATTTTTACTATTGGATCCGCTTCGTTTTTAAAATCATCCTTTAAACGCAGAATCAAAGCCAAAACACCATCACCGTTATGTAGCCTATATGGGACCGTATGACTCATCATCTCAATTTTTTCTTTCCATAATAAAGCTAAGGTGCAAAAATCTTCCTCCATCCCTTTGGAGATTTTAAGGGTTACCGTTTTATAGCAATGACCATCGTACGATATATAATCGAGTTTTCTCATTTTTTTGCCCCTTATAATAAAAAAAGCTGGAAAGGAATTATCCCTTCCAGCTTCTGACCTTTTCGGTGTAAGCAGCTTCTTGCGAAGCTCTAAGGTATAAGGCCCCTTAGTTGCCTATTACGTAATAAATTATACCATACCGCTAATATTTGTCAAGATAATTCAGTTTGTAATTCAGTTTGTAACACCCCAAAGAAAAGTTTTATAAATAACATAAGGTTTATGCGTATAGTGCGGTTTATGCGCCAAAATGAAAATCGAACAATACATTCTCAAAAGAGAATCCTCTATTGAAAGACTAAAGAACAGAATTAAGGATTTTGAGGTGTTTGATTTTAACTACATCCCTTCCAGGCCACTTATGCGCGAAGAGATCAAGCCAATGGTAGATTCTTTCCTGCGTTATGACAAAACTAGCGTACCTAATAACCTTGTCATCGTTGGTTCAAAAGGCACTGGAAAAACTCTTGCTATCAGATATTTAAAAAACTATTTTGAATCTAAATCTAGCCTTAAGATTCTATATGCTAATTGCAGACAGCTGAATACGTCCTTTAAGATTATTGCCGGGCTGCTCAATGTAAGGCCCAGAGGACTTTGCTTAAATGAGCTTTATGATAGATTCAGAGAAACATACCCACAAAAAACTATTATTATTTTAGATGAGGTCGACCTTATTTCTGAAAAGGATAGAAAAAAGGACATCCTGTATTTCCTAAGCCGGGCTGATCGTAACTATATGAGCGTTCTGCTCTCAAATAGCCCCCGCTTCTTGACTTCCCTGGATGCGCCAACCTGCTCAAGTTTGCAGCCATCGATAATACATTTTAAGAACTATGATGCCATAGAAATCGCTAAAATCCTACGGGAAAGAGCTCGCGCCGGTTTACGACATTATAATTTGAAGGTTATCTCTCAAATAGCTGCTCTTACCACACAGTTTACAAATTCTGATGTTAGAGTAGCCATCAAAACATTATATTACTGGGCAACACATACGGAAAAAAGCATTAAAGACAACTTTCACAAAGCCCAAAAGGACGTGGTTGTGGATATAGTAAATGACCTTAACGATCATAATATCCTTATCTTAAAAGCCATTTCTGAAACAAATGAAAAATTCGTTAAGACTGTCTATGAACGATATAAACATTTTAGCAAAGCCCATGGCCTGGATGGATTTTCCTATGTGTATTTTTACAATACACTTTCTTACCTGCAATCATTGGGCTTGATCCTCCTGTTCTCTACCAAGATTAATCGTGTCTATACAAATACCATTAACTTAACCTTTGAGCCATCGATTGTTGAATCTATATACAATGTCCGCTTTGAAGCATCCTAAACCAATTCTATTTTCCCTACCGAAAAATATTTAAATTCCATTCACGTATTAGGGTAGTTCACCAATACAAAGCAAAACTGTCTTAATAGACCCGACAAGGCTAAGACTGTTCTTGAAGAGAAGCGATGGCTTCTCTTTTTGCTTTAGTGAGGGTTATTTCAGCCCAAGAGCAGGTTATTTCAGACGTTTTCTTAATTGGATTACCAACCATTGAAAGGAGGTGAAATTATGTGCCGTGATTCTCCCCGCAAGCTCCCGGAGTTCAGGGGTTACACCGTAGATGAAAGACTTCGGCAGTTTCGAAAAGTAGTTTATGGAAGAAGTATTGAGTTTATTGATTTTGAGAGCGTAAAAGGCACAAAGCTTTTACGCCAAATGGAAAGGAGTAACTATGGAAAGAGAATTTTGCCCTGATTGTGGGGCCCAGGTCGTGCACGCAGAAGGATGTGTTATGTGTCCATGCTGTGGTTATTCGTTATGCGAATGCTATTACTGTAGCGGAAAGGAGCAAAGCGATGGCGTATACACCAGAATTAAGTTATGAGGCCAGCTGTACTTTGCGAAGAATATCCTGGTCGTTGAATAAACCAATGACTAAGACGCTGGAATGGATCTTTACCGAGCTGGTAAAGTTCATTCCTGCGGCTTCAATTTGTGAGGCCTGTAAAGATAAGTCAAAGTGCGCCTCTTGTTCATTCAGCGGCATAACAAATTAAGAAAGGAGAAAACTTATGTGGAATACGCCTAGCGTAAATGAGCTTTCAAAAATTCCCAAATATTACTCAAGCGAAGAAGTGCCTCTTAAGGAAAAGATGATTTATATGCACTTCTTCATCGGAAATTGCAACTGGTACGCCGCTGAATATTCACCGGAAGAACGGTGCTTCTTTGGCTTCGCGATCCTCAACAACGACTACGAAATGGCAGAATGGGGATATTTCAGCCTCGATGAGCTTGCTACGTTGAGGGTGAAATTTATCGAGGTTGATAAAGACTGCCATTGGAAACCAAAGAAAGCGTACGAGATCGACAAAATCTGCATAGCCCAAGGCTGGGAGAAAGGAAAAATCGCAGTATGCAAAGCAAACTAAAAAATAGAATCAACGAATCGCGCGTGAGGAAAGAAATCATAGCCGGAGTGCTCAATCACTCCAAGTATATGATTTTAGCCTTCGTTGCGTTGTGGGCTTCAGCGATATACAGCGATTTTAGCATGCAGTTCCTGACTCTTGCTGTAATCCTTGGCCTCAAGTGGGTCTTTGAAAGTCAAAAACAGGTAATCCAAATATATACACAGTAAAGGGGGTGAGAAAAATGGTAGAAGTTGCCAGGTTGTACAAGTTTGACAACGGCTCATCGTTAAAAGCGTTTGCTGATGTCGTCATTGGCGAAGTGCTGATTAAGGGAGTTAGGATTGTTGAAGGCAAGAATGGCTTATTCGCCGCAATGCCTAAAACCCAAGCCAAAGATGGCAAATGGTACGAGTCAGTAAGCCTCATTAACGGCGAACTGAAAGAAAAGCTTCAGGAAGCAGTATTAGGCGCGTATAACGCCTAAGAAACGGGTCCTGGGCATGACTAAAAA
>Ga0233422_10001484_pt1 | contig 10292 bp, 8 predicted proteins | sample Watercolumn_Mata_2_FD_182724 | JGI IMG/M metagenome (GOLD analysis project Ga0233422, IMG submission 182724) | Freshwater microbial communities from Lake Matano, South Sulawesi, Indonesia - Watercolumn_Matano_2014_110_MG | ecosystem: Environmental > Aquatic > Freshwater > Lake | place...
TCACCCATTAACTTTGAAAATACTTCATCTGCTTGTACTGCATCTTCTATTGTAACTTTCTTTTTCATCCTTTTTTTAGGATCCATTGTTGTTTCCCATAATTGTTCAGCATTCATTTCTCCCAACCCTTTAAATCTTTGAACATCTGCTCCAGAACCAATCTTACTCATTAACTCTTTTAACTCTTTATCAGAATAAACATAATGGTCTCCCCTCTTTCTAACTCTATACAGCGGAGAAACTGCAATGTATATATTCCCATTTTCAATCAACTTTGGCATAAATCTAAAGAAGAACGTTAATAAAAGCGTCTTAATGTGCGCACCATCTACATCGGCATCAGTCATTATAACTATTTTACCGTATCTTAATTTTTCAAATTCAAAGTGATCGCCTATTCCTGTACCTATTGCAGTGATTAAATTAGCAATTTGTTCGCTATCCATAACCTTAACAGGGTTCGCTTTTTCTACATTCAATATCTTTCCCCTTAAAGGTAAAATTGCTTGAAATTCCTTATTTCTCGCCATCTTTGCGCTATTATGAACAAATATCCCCGAAGCAAGAGCAAAATTATGAGTATTCGGAACCTCTATATCGAAAACATCCATCTTCTGACCTAATCTTTCTATTCTTTTTATCTTGTGATTCCAATTCTGAACTGCTTCAATCATTTTTTCTTTGCTACCGCCAAAAAATCTTCCACAAAACTCACGCATGCTTAAAATAGATTTATCGTTATTATTTACCCTTATTACATCGAATTGCTCTAAACTACCATTGCCCTCAATAACCCTCTTCATCAAACTTATTGTTTTAGAATAGTATGTTCTATTATATGATTCTTTTCTTTGTTTCCTAAATTCTGGAGTCCACTGCGCTTTTGTTTTTTGACTTCTCCAAACTAAAAGAGTTTCATTATTCCATTGATCTTTTGCTAATTCGGACAAAAATTCTTTTACGTCTGGATTCTTTTCAAAGAAAGTTTTAACCTTTTCAGATGCTTTTTGCCTGTTTTCAGGTTTAGCCCAATATTCCTTTTGACTCTTATTAAGTAATTCATTGTTTGCCTTACGATAATCTTCATTAGAATTATAAAATTCTAAGAATTTTTGAACCATAAATTCCTTATATCCCTCATTCTGCCATAGGTTCTTTGAATTCTTACTCATCGTCTTTCTGACTTCTGGGTTTTCCGCCCATTTCTTCATTTTTTCTTTATATTCTTTTGTCTGATGAGAGAGTTTTGCTTTTTCTTTCACATCTGCTCTATGAAGGGTTTTACTAAGGTGCTCCGTATGTAAAATTAAATGCTCTTCCTTAGGAAGCCTAACAATATTTGTAGGATTATTATTCAACTTATTAAAATCAATATGATGTTTATGTTCTCCCTGTTCGATAGAATATACGCCGTTAGCCAGATTATGTTCATCGGCCAACATATGTGAGAATATCCAATTTTTCTTCTGATCCCAAACCATCCCATAACCATCAATCATAATTCTTCCGTCTATTTTTGATACCCTTTTATGGAAAGGCATCAATGAATCATTAATCGTTAATTCCTTAGCTTCTTTATAACTGCCGTCTCTCAACATAAACTTGTGATCAGGGGTGCACACAACTTCCTTCCCATTATCCAAAAATATTTTTATAACCTCTGCATTCTTTTTAGTAACGCGAGCATCCTTAATCATTTCAATTCCAATACTACCGTCCCCTTTAATAGTATAACAATAATTTTGTTTACCTTGCTTATCTTCCTCAACTAATTGTTTAAACGAAACATTTCTCCCATCAGCCAACGCAACCTCTGTTTCAGCAGAAAAACATCCACCTGCGGAGTCTCCTTCTACAATAAACAGCTCAGACAATTCTGTTTTGTTAGAAGAGCAATCAGCCAACTTCCCAGGAAGCCCCCCAACAGAGAATGCATTCTTTCTCCTTACCAGTTCCTTTGCTTTCTTAGCAGCATTTCTTGCCTTCTGCGCCTCTAATGCTTTTTCTACTACTCTCTTAGCAACTGTAGGATTCTCTTCGAAGAATATTGAAAAAGCAGTCATTGCGATAGAATCAACTAATCCCTTTATTTCAGAATTTCCAAGTTTTGTCTTTGTCTGCCCTTCAAATTGAGGATCAGCCACTTTAACAGAAATAACTGCTGTTAACCCTTCCCTTACATCATCTCCAGTGAGACCTTCTCCCTTAATAGAATTACCTTTCTTCCCATATTCATTTATTGCTCTTGTTAATGCTGTTTTGAACCCTGCTACATGAGTTCCCCCTTCAACAGTATTAATTGTGTTTACAAACGAAAGAACATTCTCTTGATATCCGTTATTATATTGGACGGCACATTCAACAACAAACTTATCTTGCTCCTTCACAAAATAAATAGGTTTAGCGTGTATCGCCTCCTTGCTCCTGTTTACCCATTTTACAAACTCAATAATTCCCCCCTCATAATTAAATGTCTCTTTCTTTCCGGTCTTTTCTTCCTTCAAAATAATCTTCAATCCCTTATTTAGAAACGCAACTTCCCTAAATCTTGTCTCCAAAGTTGAAAAATCAAATGTAGTTGTAGAGAATATAGTATCATCAGGCATGAATGTGATTATTGACCCAGTATCTTTCTTATCACATTCCCCTTTTATCTTAACATCATATAAAGGTCTTCCAATCTTATATTCCTGCTGATATATCTTTCCCCCTTTCTTTACAATAACTTTCATTAATTTGGATAACGCAGCAACAACAGAAATACCTACTCCGTGAAGTCCTCCTGAAACTTTATAATTTTGCTTGTCAAACTTCCCCCCTGCATGAAGTTTTGTAACTACTATCTCCAAAGCAGATTTCTTGTAAACTGGATGAATATCAACTGGAATTCCTCTCCCATTATCCTCAACAGTAACAGAACCATCTTTGTTCAATGTAACAGCAATCTGGTCACAAAATCCAGCCATCGCTTCATCAACTGCATTGTCAAGAATTTCATAAACCAAATGATGCAATCCAGGTTTTCCAGTACTTCCAATATACATCGCAGGTCTAAGTCTAACTCCTTCCAACCCTTCCAATACTTTTATCTTCTCTGCCGAATAATCTTTACTTCCAGATTCTTTATCCGCCATTTTTACCTCCGATAAAGATTCTTGCTTTCTCAAGATTTTTTAAATTGTGTTTGTCTGCCATATTAAAACCTCTTTAAAATCTAAGAAAAAAAGCCAGCTTCCTTTATAAACCTTTCCCCCTATTTTTGTCATTTATCGTCGATAAAAGTATATTATTGTTTTAAACGCAATTAAAAAAGAAAATCACTTTGCTCCTTTCCAGACAGAATCAAGATATCTTTTAAAGTCATCAAACACCTGCTAAAAAAATAAAGCCCTAATTATTTCTTCTTATCAGATTTAACAGGCTTCTCTGCTTTGGTTTCTACCTTAACTTCTTCTTTCTTAACAGAAGCTGTTTTAGCAGCTTCTTTAGCCAAATGATTCTTCAAATTAATCTTATAAACTTGTGTCCATTTTACGTTTCTTCTATCTCTTCCGAGCTTTAAACTATTCTTCCTGCATTTAGATGAACAATAGAAGTCAACAGTCCCATCATTTTTTATTAAATGAACTCCAGTAAAATCCTGTGCTTCATTACCGCAAAAAACACACTTTGTCATTTTGATTAAAGATTATTTCTTTCCCCCGCTTTTTCCTCTTGAACCTTCAACACTTCTTACATTACTTCCTTTTATTCTTCTTGCCTCAATCTCTGTTTCTCTCAATGTCAATAAATCCCCTATTCTGACTGGACCTTTAATATTTCTTCTCATAGATCTTCCCTGATTCCTTCCTCCAAGAACTTGAACCTTTGCCTGGGTAACTTCCCCTCTCGCTCCAGTTCTACCTATAAATTCCTCAACAACACCATTAACAACTTCTGTTGAAATGGTCATTTTTGTAGAAGGCCCCTGATTCTCTTGGGTTTTATCTTTTATTTTTTGTTCTTTAGCCATCTTAGTTCAAGGTTATTTCTTTTTCAAAGAAGCAACTTCCTTATCTGCTTCCCCTGCGTTTATTACTGCCACAGCAGACGCATTAACCTTTAAACCGGCTGCAATCCCTAACTTTTGTTTAGAATCAACTTCCTGACATGGAATTCCTTTCTGCTTTGCAATTTCTGAAAGATGAGCAACAATTTCCTTAGGCGAAACATCTGCCGCATAGACTACAAGTTTAGCAACTCCAAGCTCCAAAGCTTTTGTGGCTTCGTTAATTCCCTTGTCAATTTTTCCTGTTTTTCTTGATTTTTCGATTATTGAATAGAAGTCCATTTTAGACCTCCGTAAACGAATGAATTACTTCACTGGTTTAATTAATCATTTAAAATTGCCTTTATAAACCTGCCGATGCCCTTTTCTTGTGTTCTATCCTGAAATTATTTCACAACATAATTATAATTAATCCGTTCGAATTTTATAAATAAGGTCATAACCCCTATTATCTCTTTGAAAATTAAATCTGCTCAATCATTTTACGCAACTTCGCACTCCTTATCATGCTCAAATAAATTCTTGGATGATACAAACTAAAACGATCAAACTCTCCAACGAAAATAAGTTGACCTGGTTCGCTGGATTTAAATCCAAAAAAATTTGAGGGTCTTCCAGACAAAGATAATCTATTATTAGTACGTTTACTATTAACCCGCAAGGGAATTTCTTCTCCGCCATTTAAAGAATTCTGCGACAAATAATATGCATCATAAAATTCCATATGCGGCCACTTACTTAAAGTATTTAAAACGAAAGTCAATCTTTCTGGTGCAACACCTTCAGACCTTCGCATTAAAGTATGGTAAATATGTGCAGGTACATCAACCCTATTTGATTCTACAATAACCCTGTGACTTCCAGTATATGTTTTTGCTAAGTTTATCGTCATAAAAATTCCGCTATTTTCCAACTTATAAAACTATCGAATAAAATGCTCTGTCCGAAGTTTGACAAAAAATAACCGAGGTTCATGGGATATTTCACAAGTTATCTTGCCTGATTTTATGTGCATTTAATATGTTAATTTCAAATATTAAATAATTAACAAAAGGATTAAAAACCAAGAAGCATTGTAAAATGGATGCAAAGAGCAATCATACTAACATTGTTGATAATTTTATCCTCATTGTATGTTGTAGGCGCAATTCCGAATCCTGCATCAACATATTGTATAAATCAAGGTTATAAATGGTCTTACAATTCAACAGGAGCTTATTGCATATTTAATGATAATCAAAGTTGTGGTGAGTGGGCATTCTATGATGGGACCTGCGGACAAGAATATGTAAGGCAAATCCCATGCAAAAATCTTGGAGAGCATTTAGGTCCAAAAGAAGAATGTTGTGACGGACTTTCTGCAATGTCCTCCCCAACATCATTATTCCCAAAGCCAAATCATTCTGGAGCAGGATTAAGCTCAATAAGCTCAACAAACGGACTCTGCGCAATGACTGTTGGAGAATATCCAATTTGTGGACAATGCGGAAATAATATCTGCGATTCAAAATATGAAAATTCATGTAATTGTCCAAACGATTGTAAAACACAATCTAATTCAAATCCAAATTATACCCTAATAGATTCTAACGATGTATGCGAAAATCACAGATATGGTGACTGCCCATCAGGGTGTGAGAAGGTATGTACTTCGTCAAACTGCAATGAGTTTGCATGTACAAATGATTGTGGTGGCCCAGGAAGCTGCATAACCGCTGGAAAACCAACACCTCAACCAATAACTCCAAAAAAATGCCAGGATTATTCTCCATCTGATTGCCCTGTAGGATGCGTTGTCAAGACAACTCCCGGATGCGAACCTTGCAAGCAAGGAGAGATATGCTCCCTAAATGCCTGCGCAATACAATGTGTTTCAATAACAGAAAACAACACCCTGGTAAATAAAACATCGAACTCATCGAATAAAATATGCGAAAAATATTCATTAACGGAATGCCCATTGGATAAATGCATACAAGTTGAAGTATGCCCAAACCAGACATGTAATGGAAAAATATGTGCCAAAAGCAGAGCATGTTATCTTGAATGCAAGACTCCTGGCTCAATAGACATAAACTTGTCAACAAATAACAAGATGTATATTATACCGAATGAAACATCGGGTGGAATAAAAATGGAAAGCAACGGAACACAAGTCTGCTTAGGTTGTATATTCAAAGACAAATGTTATCCTTCTGGATACAGAATATCAAACAAATATTGTTCGGATACAACAACTTTAGAAAGTCAGTTGGCATTCAAAAAACCATGTGCAAATAATTCTCAATGCCTCAGCAATTCATGCGTCTCAGGAGAATGCACAAACCCTGGATTAGCAACAAAAATAGCAAACTGGTTCAGAAATCTATTTAGAGCCCATCCCGATAGAAAATAATTTCTTGGTTAATTGAGATATGACGTCCCCCTCACCTTAAAGGTTTGCCTTTCGGGCAAATCGCCTTCGGCGAGCGGGGTTTCCAATAAACTGCTTTGAATGGTGCTCTCTTAGAGCAGAATATGTAAAGCTCAATGGCTACATGATTTTGTATAAAGATTGTGCATTATACACCACTATAACCATTTGTTTGTTACAAAAACCCCATACCCAAATTAAAGGTAAATTGATACAAAAATAAGGTGGTTACATAATGACCTTATTTTGTAACAATGTGGTCAATGCACCAAAAATAATGAGGATGCTCGGGAGAAATAACTCTAACTGCCCATAAATCTTACTTGTGAGCAATTACCTATTATGCCATTTGAATAAATATACTTCGATGCACTTTCAGACTTATATCTTGGGAGCCAATAACAGCAAGAACAATGGCGGAAGTCGTACACGATAATTTCTGGAAACTTCTTTCCGGCTTCGCTTTCTTTGTTCCCAAATAACTTAGTGGCTAATCTCTGTAAGTATCTATTAGCCACATAATAGTTTACTTTCTTAAAGAATAAATCTTCTTGATTGAGTTCATTTTGGACCATATAACTGACAGGTTTGATGTCTGTTATCATTGTCTTGTGGATTGCCCATTTTGTCTTCAAACTATTCTTCAAACTAATAACTCTACCAAATAGTGCGTTTTATGAGTAAAAAGTACATAAACCATACCAAATAGCAAGATTTATATAGTTTAGAAGGAACTAATTATTATGGTTACAAGGTATGATATATTTGAGGCAATCTATAAGTATAAGCATCCTATAAAACCAATAGAAATACTAAAAGTATTGAATAAGAATGAGAGAGAGTACAACAACATTATCCGCCTGATTAATGAATTGGCTATTGACAATCTCATAGTAAGAACCCCTTATGGATTTCAGATTAAAAAAACAGAAAAATCAAAAATTCTCTATGACATAATTTATCACTGCCTAAGCAATGATTTGAACTACAACTCTCTCATAGACTCTAATCTTATGCGTTTTATAAGTCAAGCTTTAAAAAGGAAAGAAATAACTTCAAAAGACGTAGACTTAAATCCTAAAACTCTTAGGAAATACATTGATATTTTGAATGAAAATGGATTAATTTTGATTATCTCAGAAAAACCATTAAGAGCAAAGGTTTTCTACAACATTCTTCTAAATAATCTTTTAGTTTATTTTGATTATAAACATGAAGTTATTATAGAAGACAACTCAGATTATATAGAGGTTATAAACAAAGAGCTTGCTTTATTTAGAAAATTAAGAAAAGGAAGAGAACAAAGGTACAAACAAATAACGGGGGAGTTGGAGGTATATTTTATTTATCACAGTCTCTCATTGGAGGGAAACCCCATAACTCTTCCACAAACAAGAAAAATCCTGAGAGATAAGATAATACCCTCCGATTTAAGAACCTCTGATGTTGATGAAATCAAGAATTATCAACAAGCTATCTTTCAGATAATACAAGACAGCCAAAGTAAAAAGCAACTTACAATCCCAACAATACTCAAGTATCATGAGATAGCAATGTCTCATGTTCCTGAAATTTCTGGAAAAATAAGGGAAGAAGAAGTTTATATTAGGGGAAACCCTCATTTTATGATAACTAAAGCGAAAAACATAGAAGACGAGCTTGATATGTTACTGAAAAAATATAACCAATTTATAAACAAAAAATCATCACTAAGAGAGATTTTAGCTTTTGCAGTATACTTCCATAATGAATTTCAGCACATTCATCCATTTACAGATGGAAACAGTAGAACGACAAGATTACTTACATTCCACTTACTGCAATCTAAAGAAATACCAATAACCGATATTCCATTCGGTCTTTTGGATGAATATCTTCGTTATACAAAAGGTTCTAGAAAAAGAGAGGACTCAAAACTTTATGTAACTTTGCAAAAGATAATCCTCTTCAATCTAAGAAAGATAAATGAAAAATTGAGATAATCGCCTTTTTCCCCATACGAGATTATAAACCACGACCCCTGAAAGAACGTAGGACTTTTTTTATACGCCCGCACCGAATGTAGAACTAAAGTGTTACAAGCCCTAATTAAAAATTATTGCAATTCAGGATATTTCTTTAATAATAAGAAGAATACGCGATGCAGAACTTTTATCTTCAGTTTCGTTTCTATTAGGGTTTTCATTCATTATTTCTGGGATGACTATGGTTGCGATTCATAAGTTCGAACTATTTGGGGGTTTATTCTCTTTGGTCGGCATAATTATGTATTTTAGTGCTGAAAAAAGAATATCAAGAATTGAGATATACTAATGATCTTGTCCCGAACCAATCGATATAATCTAAAGGATATATTGATTCTCAACGTAAAACATCAAAATCTCAGACCCTCTTTCTTCAAAAGACTAATCATAAATGCAACAAAGGGCCTTAGTTTTTTGCCATATTGTGCCTTCTGCAGAACTTCATAATATTTCATCTTCTTCTTTTTTGGAATATTTATCATAGGGTATTTATTTTTATGAAGGATAAAATTTAACAATAATCTGCCAACCCTTCCATTTCCATCAACAAAAGGATGAATTTTCTCAAATTCTGCATGAAATTGCGAAGCCAAGACTAAAGGATGTAACTTATTTTTGTTCGAAGAATACCATCTAAGTAAATAAGTCATTCTGTCTGGAACATCTTGTGGTTTTGGAGGTACTGACATCCCGATGAACACTTGAACAGTTCGGTATCTTCCCATTTGGGACAATAAATCTTGCCTTAACGTATTTATCATTACAAGTTTATGCAACTCCAGAATAAATTCTTTAGTAATCTCTCCTTGATAATTCAAGATATAATCAAAAGCCTTTTTATGATTAATAACCTCGTGGACCTCTCTTAATGATTTTTCTTTTGGAACAATTCCTTCGAATAGCAAAAACGAGGTTTCTGTTAAGGTCAAAGTATTTCCTTCTATACCTGTTGAGTCATAAGCAAAAAGAGTACAAAAAGATTCATATCGATTTTCATAATTTTCTTTTGGTTCATTTGAGAATTCTTTCTTTATTTTATCTAAAAACTTAATCTCCTCTGATGACAAGACTACTCCAAAGATATTTAATTCCTGATCTGCTTCAACCTCTTTCTTCTCCAATTCATCTTTTGTGAGATTTACTCCAAGGTATATTCTTTCCTTGTTCACTTTTTTGTTATGTTTGATTGATTTTACGCGATAATAATAATTTTTTCCGTTTTTTACTTTTATTTCTGTGTAAGACATAAATTATGTACGTCTACCTTGTATATAAATCTTTCGTCTTGGTGGACGTACCATTGTGTCTACCATATACTTGATATGCTCATTAGAGTGGACGTAATTTAGCCACCTAATTGTTCGAAGATTATAGATAACCTTCTCGCGAACGAATCCGTCTAAGTCAATATATCCTTTCAATCTCGACTCTATTTATATATTAAAATGATTAAAGAAAGATACGATAATTTATGGATTAAGATTCCATTAAAATCGCAAAACCGATATTTGCGCGGTTTGAGCGTATACATAAAATGCGATAATAAAGGGATGAACGGAGTCCCATAGAAAATGCCAAAATGGTACACGCCCGCACCGGGAATTGAACCCGGGTCTCATCCGCGACAGGGATGTGTACTGAACCGTTATACGATGCGAGCTTAAAATAGCTTATAGATTTTGGTTTTTAAAGCTTACTTATTATGGCTACTATGTTATGCATAATGGATATTGGGGATATTGGGGGGAATTGTTACATAGCTTTTCTTATTTTAGTTAATGACTATGGTCATGTCCGTGGTCGTGTT
>Ga0233422_10001485_pt1 | contig 10288 bp, 8 predicted proteins | sample Watercolumn_Mata_2_FD_182724 | JGI IMG/M metagenome (GOLD analysis project Ga0233422, IMG submission 182724) | Freshwater microbial communities from Lake Matano, South Sulawesi, Indonesia - Watercolumn_Matano_2014_110_MG | ecosystem: Environmental > Aquatic > Freshwater > Lake | place...
TTACTTGTGGCGGCTCGAAGAAGCAAAGAAACGCGACCACCGCAAACTGGGGCGTGAACTCGGCTTGTTTTACTTCTCGGACGATGTCGGTCCCGGTCTGCCGCTTTTCACCCCTAAATGGGAAATCGTCCGGTACCTGATGGAAGAGTACGTGCGCGAAGCGCAGACCAAGTACGGATACCAGCACGTCTGGACCGGGCACATGGTCAAGGAAGATCTCTATCACAAATCGGGGCACTATGACAACTATCGGGATTCGATGTTCCCGCCGATGGAAGATGCGGGCGTCGTCTTTCGCCTCAAACCAATGAATTGCCCGAGTCACATGACGTTGTTCAACGAGATGGGCAAGCACTCGTACCGCGAATTTCCCCTGCGCCTTGCCGAATTTGCGACGCTCTATCGCTACGAAAAACGCGGCGAGTTGTCCGGTTTGACGCGTGTGCGCGCGCTGACGCAAGATGACTGCCACGTCTTTTGCACGGAAGACCAAATACAAAGCGAGTTCACTCTCGCGCTCAATCTGATCCGCGAAGTCCTCAACACGTACAAATTCACAGACTATAAAGTGCGCTTGTCGCTCCGCGGCGAGACCGGCAAATTCGTGCAGGACGACGAGAAATGGGACAAGGCGACCAGGGCGCTGCAAGCCGCACTCGACGCCAATCAGGTAAACTATTTTGTCGCCGAGGGGGAAGCTGCCTTCTACGGGCCCAAAGCCGACTTTATCGCCAAAGACGTACTGGGTCGCGAGTGGCAGCTCTCCACGATTCAAGTAGATTTCATCCAGCCCGCGCGTCTGGGCTGCGAGTACGTCGCAGAGGACGGCACACTGCGGACCCCTGTGCTGATTCATCGCGCCGTCACTGGCTCGACAGAACGATTCCTGGGTGTGCTGATCGAGCAATTTGCCGGGGCGTTTCCGGTCTGGCTTGCGCCGGTGCAGATGATCGTCATCCCGATTGCTGATCGGCACCTGGAGTACGCGAATTACGTCGCCGATCAACTGCGCGCACAGAATTTCCGGGTCGCGGTGGACGCGCGCGCCGAGCGGATGAATTCCAAAATCCGTGACGCGCAACTGCAAAAGATTCCGTACATGCTTGTCGTCGGCAACAAGGAAGAAGAAACGAAAGCAGTCGCGGTGCGACTGCGTACCGGCGAGGATTTGAAGGCAATGCCGCTCGACCAGTTCAGTGCGCTGGCGAAGAAAATCGTAGACGCCAAGTCGTCAGAATTGAAATAAAGAGCCGTCCTTGTGGAAATCAAGTATAGTTCGCATCTCCAATTCAAGATTCGCGTACGTCGAATTCCAACAGAGTTGCCTGAATGGATCTATCGGGAGAGCAAACAACGATCTTTCAATCTTCATAGTGTTCGCCACATAGCCGTGCTGGAAACCCGCCCCCCGCATCATCGGATCCTAATGATGAATTCGTACGATCAATTTCCCGAATATGCCGAGATAATTACAATCCATCCGATTACCAAGCTGCAGATTCAAGATCGTCTGCGGAACGGAAGGTGGAGCCATGAGTAAACCCTACTTGAACTACGATCAAGCGAATGACATTTCATACATCGTCATTCGCGAAGGTCGAGAGCATCATTTCGATAAAGTGGTTGAAGGCATTGTGGTTGAATTCGATGAAAACAATCAACCAATTGGTATCGAGATTAGCGACGCTTCGCGAGTGATGAGCAGAACCATTGGACGTGAACGCCTTGCGATGGCGGCAGCGTAGGCAAAGCCGCGCGCAGTATTTGCTATACGCATTTTGGAGGGTCAATGGCGCTCGAAGCAAAAATCGCGAACAAGACGGCGCGCCTCGCGGTCGTCGGCTTGGGTTACGTCGGCTTGCCGCTCGCCGTCGAATTTGCGAGCGAAGGTTTTGGCGTTGTCGGCGTGGATATCGACGCAGGCAAGGTAGATTCGTTGAATCGCCGAGTGAGTTACATTCCCGATGTCTCGAGCGCGAAACTCAAGCGCGTCGTCGCCAAGAAGAAATTCACGGCGACCACCAGCTATACGGCGATCGAAGAAACGGACGTCATTTTCATCTGCGTGCCGACCCCGTTCGACGCGATGAAGGCGCCAGATTTGAGTCCTGTCATCGCGGCGACGAAAAGCATCACACCCCACCTGTGCGCGGGGCAACTCGTGATTTTGCAGAGCACGACATATCCCGGCACGACGGAAGAAGTGTGCTTGCCGATTCTAGAACGGAGCGGCTTGCAGGCAGGCAAAGATTTTCATCTCGCGTTCTCGCCGGAGCGCATTGATCCCGGCGCGACGGGCAGTCGGGGTTGGAACGTTAAGAACACGCCGAAAACGCTGGGCGGCTTGACGCCGCGCTGCACCGCGCTCGCCAAGAAGTTGCTGGTGCATCTGACGCCGAAGGTTTTTGTCGTCTCGTCGCCGCGCGCGGCGGAAATGAGCAAATTGCTCGAGAATATTTTCCGCTCGGTTAACATCGCGCTCGTCAACGAATTGGCGCTGTTGTGCGAGCGTATGGGTATTGACATTTGGGAAGTGATCGAGGCGGCGAAGACCAAGCCATTCGGGTTCATGCCCTTCTATCCGGGCGCGGGCGTGGGTGGGCATTGCATTCCCGTGGACCCGTACTACCTCTCCTGGAAAGCGCGCGAGTACGATTTCTACACGCGGTTTATCGAACTCGCGGCGGACGTGAACCAGGGGATGCCGTACCATGTCGTCAAGATGGCGCACGACGCGCTGGGACGCAAGGGCAAATCACTGCGGAACGCGCGCGTGTTGGTGCTCGGCGTCGCGTTCAAGCCCGACGTGGACGACCCTCGCAACTCGCCCGCCGAGCGCGTGATCGAAGTGCTGCGGCGTTACGGCGCGCGCGTCCAGTACCACGATCCCTTCGTGCCCAAGTTACACATCGGCGGCGACGTGTTTCACCGTGAACGCGTCGATCTCGCCTCGGTCCCATTGACACGCGCCGCGCTGCGCGCGTGCGACGTCGCGATCATCGTCACGGCACATCACGGGCTGGATTATCGCCTGATCGTCAGGCACGCGCCGCTCATCGTGGATTCGGCGAACGCAACCAGGGGCTTGGGGCACACCGAAAAGATCGCGCGTTTGGGCATGTCGTATCGTGAGGTCAAAGATGAGTGATCCCGCCGCGTCGTCCATTCCACTGCCGGAATGTCCCGCCCTGTTGGTCATTGTCTCGGGACCATCAGGTGTGGGCAAAGATGCCGCGCTCAAACGGATGCGCGAACTGAACTATCCATTCCATTTTCTCGTCACGAGCACGACGCGCCCGCAACGTCCAGATGAAACAGACGACCAGGACTATCACTTTATCACCAAAGAGCAATTTGCGGCTCTGGAAGCGCGCGGCGAGTTTCTGGAGCGCGCTGTCGTCTACGGCTACGATTACGGTAACTCGAAGCAAGAAGTGCGCACTGCGCTCGCGCGCGGGCAGGACGTGATTATGCGGATTGACGTGCAGGGCGCGGCGACGATCAAACGCCTCATTCCTGAAGCCGTGTTCGTCTTTCTAATGCCGCCCTCCATCGAATCGCTGGAAGCGCGCCTGCGCAAGCGCCGCACCGAGCCAGAAGAATATTTAAAGATTCGTTTGCACGCTGCGCGCCTGGAAATGAAGGAGGTGGAGATGTTCGATTACGTGATCGTCAACGAGGACGACGCGCTGGATGAAACGGCAGAGTTGATGTACTCCATCATTCAGGCAGAGAAATGCCGCGTCAAGCCGCGGTGCGTCAACATCTAGCTCACGCTTTGGGCTCCTTGATCAGGTCGTTTCCTTGTTCTGAGGAAGCCATTTTTCTTGTCACCACCATGGCTTTTGCAAGCCCGGCGCTGGGGGCTGATCTCTTCTCTGCCCAACCCGATTTTGTGAGCGTCTCGTGAGTTCTCTCTGACATTAAGGACGCCGACAAGGGTGAAACACGATCCGGGAGCGTCCGCGCACAATCGTATGCCGCGTCAACGAAGAGACGGACCGCAATATGGGAACTCGTCGTCCACTTCGCTCGCTGCTCGGATTGGCTCTGGTCAGTCTGGGGATGCTGATCTTGGCGTCACTTCCTCTATTTGCCTCGCCGCGTCAAGTTCCGTCGAATACGATTGTCATCAGCGAATTCCAGGTTGCCGGTAATACGTCGGCGGATGAATGGATCGAAGTTTACAACATAACCGATTCGCCCTTCGACCTCAACGGGCACCGCATCGTGTTCCGTTCTGCCCAGGGTTCCTCCGACGTAACTCTCGCGCTTTGGACCACCACGACACTCGTTCCTCCGCACGGTCACTACCTGCTTGCCAGTACCGCCTATTCTGGGTCAGTTTTACCCGATACGACCTTCAACTCGACTCTTCCTGGCACTGCGGGCGGAATAGCCATTCGGCGAGGCGCCAGCAACACCGGCTCGATCATTGACTCGCTCGGCTACGGCGCAACGGTGTCAAACACCTTTGTCGAGGGGAGCCGAATCCCCAATCCTCCTGCGGCGGGACAGAGTTATGAACGCAAGCCGGGCGGCAATGCGGGAAACTCGACAGACACTGACGACAATGCGAACGATTTTCAGCTTCTTACGACACCCAATCCGCAAAACACGAGCAATCCGCCGACTCCACCTGTTGTTGGTACTTCAACCGCAACATCCACCGCCACTGCCACTTGGACTTCGACGCGCACACACACTTCCACCAGCACCTCCACCGCGACCCACACGCGTACCCGGACGCCTTTTCCCGCGCGCGCCGTTGTCATCAACGAGGTTGCCTGGGGCGGCACGGCGGCGAATAGCAATCACGAATGGATCGAACTCTACAACACGACGGCTGCTGCGATCAACCTCACCAATTGGACGCTGAGCGACGGCGGCGATATCAATGTAACACTCGCCGGCACGATTCCTGCCGACGGTTATTTTCTTCTTGAACGCACGGCGGACACAACCGTCAGTGATATTGCCGCTGATCAAATCTACGTGGGCAGTTTGAATAATGTGGGCGAAACGCTGACCCTGCGCGACCCCACCGGATGCAGCATAGACACAGCCAACGGCACCGGAGGCTGGCTCGCTGGCAGCGGCAGCCCAACCCATTTTTCGATGGAGCGCCGAAATCCTCTCGCGGCGGATACGAATACAAACTGGGCATCGAACGACGGCGCACATCGGAACGGACTCGATGCCAACGGCAACCCGATCAATGGCACTCCGAAACGGATCAATTCTGCCACCCTGAGATTGACGGTAACGCCCACGGCAACTCCGACCCACACGCCGACTTTAACTCGTACCTCCACCACGACCCGCACGCGAACTGCCACCGCCACCCGCACTAGCCCACCGACTCCGACGCCGACTGCAATCGTCCCGGCTGAACCACTCCGGATCACCGAAGTGCTGTACGACGGCACGCAATCCGGCGAGGGAGACGAGTTCGTCGAGATTGCGAACCTGAATCCATACGCCATCAGTCTCACCGGCTACAAGATCGGCGATGAAGAAACGCGCGGAGGCAATGAAGGGATGTATGCCTTTCCAGCCGGGGCGACGCTCGCGCCGAACACGGCGATTGTGATCGCGCGCAACGCCGCGCAATTCCGCGCGCGTTTCGGCTTTGACCCACAGTACGAATTGGCGACGACCGGTACCTTTACCGACACAACGGGCGTGCCGAATCTCGACAAGTATGCTGCTTGGGCAGGTGGCGTGCTCGCGCTCTCCAACTCCGGGGACGAAGTTCTGCTCTTGGGTCCTGCCGACCAAATCGTGGATTCCGTAGCGTGGGGGGACGGCGACGGGACGGCAGCCGGAGTGCGCGGCGAGGCGAGCGCTCCCGCACCGTTATCGCTGCAACGCTACGGCACACGCGATCTGAACAATATGTCGCTCGATTTTCTGCGCGGGACGCCGAGTCCAGGCGCTCTCGTCACGCCGCCGATACCTCCTGCGCCGATTCCGGGCGCCGCGATGCCGGACGGCATGTTTGCATACTGGGGCGACATCCACTCGCACTCGACCGCGTCTGACGGCGCTGGCGTACCGCGCATGGCATTCGACACTGCGCGTGCCAACGGGTTGCACTTTTTCGCGCTCACCGATCACAACACGCGGCTGGACGCGGAAGAATGGAACGAGATCGGCAACGCGGCGCGCGAGGCAACGGTAGGCAACGCATTCATCGCGCTGCGCGGCTTTGAATGGACCCATTCGTCCAAGGGGCACATCAACGTCTTGAATTCGACAACCTGGGTCTCGCGTGCAGATCCTGCATCTGATTCGCTCGCCGCATTCCACGCGTGGCTGGCGGCACAGCCGAACGCCGTCGCGCAATTCAATCATCCCGACCCAAGTTACGGGGGCACGTTTGAAAACTTTGCGTACAACGCCGCCGCGGCAGACAAGGTCGCCCTGGTGGAGATCGGCAACAATGCAGAATCCCCGTACAAACGATTCGAAGCCCAGTATCTCCAAGCGCTGCAAAAGAATTGGCGCGTCGCGCCAGAAATCGGCTCAGACCATCACGGTCTGATCTGGGGCAACGATTCGCCCCATCGCACCGGAATCATCGCGCCGGCGTTGACGACGACTAACGTGCTGGACGCATTGCGCGCGCGCCGCGTCTTCGCCACCGAAGACGCGAACCTCGCCCTTGCCCTGCAATCGAACGGTGCGTGGATGGGCGCGACGATCACCGCACAAGCCATCCTCACGTTTACAATCAACGCCCGCGATCCCAACCCAGAGACAATCACGCTCGAATTGTACGACAACGGCGCGCGCGCGGCGATCCAAAGGTTTCCGAATTCGAACGCGACTTGGACTGTCTCGGTATCCGGCAGTTCCTCGCATGCATACTACGTCCGCGCCACCCAAAGCGACGGCGACCTCGCGTACACCGCGCCGATCTGGACAGACAACACGCCTCTGCCCACGCCCATCCCGCCGACGCCGCTCCCGCGCGCAAGCACCTGGGACCTGGGGCACGTGTCGGTCGAGGCCGCGCGGGCAGCGCCATTGTACAAACGGGCGACCCTGGAAGGTTGTGTGACCGTTCCGCCCTCTACGTTGAGCGATCGCTATTTCTACCTGCAAGACGAAACCGGCGGCATCAAGATCTATCTTCCCTCCGCCCGCGGCGAGTTTTTCCCGCTCACCTTGCACGCCCGCGTACGTCTGCGCGGCATCATCGGATCGTCGTTCGACGAATGCGAACTCGAGCTCGAAGGGGTTGATGTAATCGAACCGCGCGGAACATGCGGCGCAGTCGCGCCAAAGCAATACATGACCGGCGCGATCAACCCCGCCGCCGAGGGATGGCTGGTGCAGGTCCAGGGCAGAATTATCCGGGCGAGCACAGACGAATTGCAGATCGACGATGGCACCGGCATCGCATCAGTCCATATTGACCCGACGACGAGGATCCGTCTGACGACTCTGCGGCGCGGGCAGAGCGTGCGCGTGATTGGCGTAGTCAGCCGGTGGTGGAGCAATGTGGTCATCGTGCCGCGCGATAGTTCGGACATTACGGCGCTGACCCCACCTCCCACACCCACGCGGACGCTTGCTTCGTCTCGCGCAGCATGGACGCGCACGGGCACCCCAACGCGCGCGTCCACGCCCCGGGCGACCGCGACAGCCCGACCAACGGCAAACCATCCTCCAAGCGTGATGCTTCCGCGCGCGACCGTAGAGCCCATTCCCGTCACTGCCATATCACCGGCGACTCTGGATGCGGTCGCCGTCGTCGGCGGCTCGACCTCGGTGGCAACGGGGTTTGCCTGTTTCGCGCTTGCACTGGCATTGCTGCGAAGATCGCGCTCATGAAAAAGACCTTCGCGGTTTCAGAAAACCGCGAAGGTCTCGTGAGGCGCCGAGCGGATTTGGACCGCTGATCAGGGTTTTGCAGACCCTTGCCTTGCCACTTGGCCACGGCGCCGCCTTCGGTAATGGAGTATACTTGATTTACTTGCGCTGTCAAGTCCACAATCTACGCCAATCCAGACAATTTAACTCAAGTTTCGTTACTACTCAGCCGTGACCAAACTTGAATCGAATTTGTATTGTCAAGCACACCTGGGTGCGAGATAATAGAGCCGATGCCAGCAACTCCATTGCCAACGCCTGAGGAATTCGAAGCCCAGTTCCCTTCGCTTTATCTCGATTTCGGGTTGGACGGCATCGTGTTGTACGAACGTGAAGGATATATGCAGCGCAAGTTAGCCCGCATCTGCGAAATCATACAAGAAGCGGGCTTGTTCCGGGAAAGACTATCTCCCGATTGTATGTCGTGGGATTGGGGGAATCCTCCGCGAAGCGGTTGGGAAATAACTTGGCAGGGTTATAGAGAACTCGCGTGACGACATGCAGACCTGCGAGGTTTCGCGAAACCTCGTAGGTCTTTTCATTCTCCCATCATTTGTAAAACCAGCGTCCGCGAACGCGCACGCGTATCGAAATCACAGAAAACAATCTGCTGCCACGTGCCCAGCGTCAACGCGCCGCCGACAAACGGCACGGTGAGCGATGGCCCCATCAGCGCGGCGCGAATATGCGAATGCCCATTGTCGTCATGCCAACGCGCGTGATGCCGATAATCGCGCTCCGGCGGCGTAATCTCGTCCAGCACCTGTTTCAAATCCGCGATCACGCCGGATTCGAACTCTATCGTCGTCAAGCCGCCGGTCGAGCCGGGGCAAAAAATGGTGACGATGCCCGCCGCCAGTTTCGATTCTTTGACCGCGCGTGCCACGGCAGCGGTAATGTCTTGCACGTCGTACCCGCCGCGCGAGTGGAGGTGGAGTTCGCGTGTAACGATCATCGTACCTCCAATGAGCCAATTCCCAATTGCCCCATGAGCCAACCCTGAAGACTCCTTTGGTTCATTGGCAGTTGGCTCATTTGCGCTTTAGCGCGCCCAGTACACGCCACGGCGTCAACGGGAATTCATCGAACCAAACGCCGGTCGCGTCGTGCACCGCCGCGATGATCGCCGGCGCGAGCGGAATGAAAGGCATCTCCGCCATTCCGCGCGCGCCCCAGGGGCCATCGCTGTCCGGGTATTCGAGAATCACCGAGTCTACGCGCGACGGCACGTCAAGGATTCCTGGGATGAGGTACGTGCTGAGATTCGGCGTGAGCACGCGTCCATCCCTAGTCTGAAAATTCTCCTGAATCGTCCAGCCCTGCGCCTGCGCGACCGCGCCTTCGATCTGCCCTTCGATCAAGCGTGGATTGATCGCCTTGCCCACATCGTCTGCACACGTCACGCGCACGACGCGCACGAATCCGGTCTCAGTATCCACTTCCACTTGGACCGCTTGCGCGACATAGCCGTAGGCGACGCTCGGTTTCGATTGGCCGGTCTCTGGATCATAGTTCGTCGTTTGCGGTGCAAGATATTTGTACGACGCAATCGCGGGGCGCTCCTCGTCACTCCATTTCTGCCGCGCGAGTTCGCACGCGCCCTTGACCGCATTCCCACCCATATACGTCATCCGCGATGCGGAGACACTGCCGGCGTTATCGGTCTGCGCGGTATCCGAAACGATCAGCTCGATTTTTTCGACGGGCACCCCCAGCGTACTTGCCGCCATTTGTGCGAGCGCGGTGTGCGTTCCCTGTCCGACCTCTGCTGCCGCGTGATGCACGATCACTCTTTCGATGGTCGCGCCGCCGTGCAACTCGACGGTTGCCGAGGCGTTTTCCTGATAGCCGAAGGAAAAGCCAATGTTCTTTAGCGCGCAGGCGAAACCCAAACCCGTGACAAGGGGCGCGGGGCGCAGGGTGAGGTTTCTGCCTACTGCGTTCTGCCTACTGCTTGCTGCCCTCCAGCCAAATTCTTGCGCGCAGCGTTCAACGACCTGACACAAACTCACCGGACCGCCGGGTAAGGTCGTTTGTGTCGAAAGCAGACTGCCTTCGCGCAGCAAATTCCTAGTTCGCAATTCGACTGGATCCCTTCCCAGTTTTTCAGCGAGTTTGTTCATCTGCGTTTCGGCGGCAAAGTGCGCTTGCGGTCCGCCAAAGCCGCGAAACGCGCCGCTGACGATGTTGTTCGTCGTGACCGCGTACGCGTCCACTTGAACATTCGGCACTTGATACGGTCCCGTCGCGCCAAATGCCGCGTTGCCCAAGACTTTCGGCGACGTATACATATACGGTCCCGCGTCCGCAACGATTTGCACTTCTGCCGCAACGAGTTTGCCATCGCGCGTCGCGCCCCACTTGGCTTTGATCCACATTGGATGTCGTTTGTGATGACCGATGATGC
>Ga0233422_10001486_pt1 | contig 10288 bp, 10 predicted proteins | sample Watercolumn_Mata_2_FD_182724 | JGI IMG/M metagenome (GOLD analysis project Ga0233422, IMG submission 182724) | Freshwater microbial communities from Lake Matano, South Sulawesi, Indonesia - Watercolumn_Matano_2014_110_MG | ecosystem: Environmental > Aquatic > Freshwater > Lake | place...
GAGGATTAGCTGACGAGTATGCCCGGAATTTGTGCCTTCGGATAGCCCATGCTATAATTCTGAGCAGACATAACAATCCACGCTTTTCGGTTGTTCTTTCAAAATCTCAACTCGCCCCAATAGCTCAATGGACAGAGCAAGGCACTCCTAAGGCCGAGATCCGGATTCGATTCCCGGTTGGGGCGCCTCTCTCCAAAATTGTAACGAAATTGTTATAATTTGCCCTTGACCTTTTTGAAGAGGTAGGGTAGACTATTCATCGTTGAACGTCAGGGTGCCCCCCTCACTCTGGCGTTCAACATTTTAATCGCCATTGTCACTGCGCCATCGTCACTGTTCGTCTCGCTGTCAAAACTCTGATAGAATCGGGGTTATGGAAACCGTGTCTCCCAACTACAAATCCGGCTTCGTCGCTGTTCTCGGTCGTCCCAACGTAGGAAAATCCACGCTGATCAACAGTCTGTTGGGGACTAAAATTGCCGCTGTTTCTCCCTGGCCACAGACCACCCGCCGGCGGCAAATGGGCATCCTCACCGCTCCGGATGCTCAAATCATCCTGATTGACACCCCGGGTCTCCACCGGCCTTTGCATAAGTTGGGTGAACACATGAATGCCGAGGTTGCCGCCGTCTTGGACGAGTGCGATGTGGCGTTATTCATGGTGGATGTCAGTCAACTGCCCACCCCCGATGACCAACAGCTTGCCGCCCTGCTTGACCGTTCGAAGCGTCCCATTCCTAGAATTCTGGTTTTGAATAAGGTTGACCTGACAGAAGCCGCCGTTCTGGAAGTCAATCGCGCGGCATATCAAGCTTTACTGCCCGAAGTAGATTATTTCCTGATTTCGGCAACGCGCGGCGACAATTTGGAGCCTCTTCTTTCGGCGATGATTGCCCGCCTCCCTGAAGGGCTGCCCTTCTTCCCCACTGACCAGCTCACGGATTTACAGGAACGCCAGATTGCCGCCGACCTGATTCGCGAAGCGGCTTTGTTGCATCTGCGCGCCGAAGTGCCACACAGCATCGCAGTGCGTATTGATGAATACACCGAGCGCAAGGAAGAGGGGGCGTACATTGCTGCAACCCTGTTCGTCGAACGCGAATCACAAAAAGGCATCATCATCGGGCAGGGTGGGACGATGCTCAAAAAAATCGGCATGGCTGCCCGGAAAGAAGTGGAAAGCCTGAGCGGACGGAAGATTTATCTGAGTCTGCGCGTCAAGGTGCGAAAGAATTGGCGTGACGACGAAGAGGCTTTGCGGGCGTTTGGGTTTGGCGACAACAGGTGAAATATGTCCTATACCTTACTCTGGATTGTTCTTCTCGTTGCTCTCGCGACCTGGCTGTCAATCGCCAGGCGATGGAAAAAGCTGGAATATCTGGCGAAGCCAGCAGTGATGGTAGTCTTGCTGCTCTGGTTATGGAACATGGGTGGGTTTCGAGGGCATTTTCTGTGGTTTTCCCTAGGGGTTGTTTTCTCCCTGGCGGGGGACATCTTCCTCATGCTCCCGCGAGATTTGTTCATTCCCGGCCTGATCTCGTTTTTGCTGGCGCACATTGGTTACCTGATCGGCTTCAACGATACTCTCCCGCCGGTCAACGTTGCCAGCCTGATTATCGCGGCGATGGTCGCGGTCACCGCGGGGCGCATTTATCAACGCGTGGCTGCCGGACTGTCGGCTAAAAAACTTGCTGCGCTCCATAAGCCGGTGCTGGCTTATGTCACCGCCATCAGTTTGATGGTAGTTTCTGCCTTGTTGACGCTGGTGCGCCCCGAATGGGCGAGCTGGCCCGCGCTATTGGTCAGCGGCGGCGCGTTGCTTTTCTTTATCTCGGATGGGTTGTTAGCCTGGGATATGTTCGTCGCCCCTGTGCCGCAGGGAAATCTAAAAATCATCGTCGCCTATCACCTCGGACAGATGGGGATCGTTTTAGGAGCGGCGTTGCACTTCTTGGGATAAAACCGCAACTACGAACCTGTTTCGAGCGGGGAGCGTGATGGGTTGTAGGGTTGTGTACCAAAGCGGGTCAGTGCTACCGCCCCCAATCCTAAAACGCCAATCAACAAAGCAAATAACCAGCCGATACAGGGGATGATCTTGATAACGGCATCCACAACAAACGTCAGGGTAAATGTTCCCACCCCGGCGCAAAGCGGCAGCGCCCAATCTTGTTTGAAAAGTGGGGCGATGCGCCGTCCGATCTCCACCCCCAACGCTACCCGGCCCAGGAACCAGGCTAAGGCCATGATTAAAAAGCCCGTCAGGCTGATGGGAATGAGAATAATCGTGATGCCGATGCCGATGAGCAGCAATGGGACGCCGACAGTGGCCAACAGGCCAACGCCGCCACAGAGGATAGGTTGTTCGAGGGCAGTTTTAGCGGTATGCTGAATGGGTTTGGGCAAGAACATAGCCACTAAAGCAGCCAACGCTGCCCACAAGAAAGTACGAAAGAAGAACCAAACCCATTCCCCGAAGGGAAAGAAAACCGCGAAATTGGACAGGTTCGGCGCGGCGATAAGGGCGGGAACGGAAAAATTGAAAGGAAATTCTAAGCTGGTGATGACATCTCCGACGATGCGCGCTCCATCGCTTTGCTCGAGAGAGGCAGCCATTGTAGTGACGTCTCCCTCGATCAGAGCGCGTTCCCCCAGATTAACTACTCCCCCGATGCCCAAAACGTCGCCATCAATCTTTCCATTGGCATCCAGTGCGCCGCCGATGAGCAAGACATCGCCGTTCACCTGGCTATTTTCCTCTAAAGTCGCCGCGCCCCCGATAACCAATAAATTGCCATTCAGTGTTTCGCCACTTTGCAGGGTAAAGGTATTGCCGATGACGATCTTATCATCGCCGAGACTTTTTGCCAGTGCAGTACCCGGCAAGGCCAGGGCGGCAAGTAGCACCACTACCAGGATGATTGTGATTTTCTGTTTCATCGTCTGACCTCCAGAGGGAGAAGAATTTTCCATGACGAAACGATCCCTAACCCACCGAACAGGGCGACTATCGAGAGGAATACCAACATGTAAAGCGGCGGAACAACCGACCACAAGGTTCGAGTGAGGGTGACGAGGATACCTTCCAATGTTTCGGCGAGAGAGAACAAAGTCAGCAGCTGATGCGCAGCAACCAGCAGCAGGCTGGGAAGAGAACCGCTCACCACAGCTTGATAAACCAGGATGATGAGCAATATCAAGGCTCCACTTGCACTGATAACCAGTGTCCACCAGGATTGCCGCCGATGTTTGCGCTTCCGTTCCTCGACCTCGCGCATTGCCAGCCGGGTTTGCCAGCGTAAAGTGAAATCGGCGGTTGGCTGCAGCAGAGGAATGACGCGCAAAAGTCGTTCGACTTCTGTCCAGGCTGACGAAAATTGTCGGCAGGAGAGACAGTCGGTCAGATGGGTGGAGAGTGCCTTTGCCTGTTCTGGCGAAAGCGGCTCTTTGGCGAGTATCCAGGTTTCAAAAAGCTGGTGATCCATAACAAGTCCTTTCTGCGTGACGGGTTTCGGCGACGACAATGGTCGGGGATGATGTTTTTGCCCAGACTTCAGCCATTTCCCGTCGGGCGCGGTGCAGGCGGCTTTTCACTGCGCTCACGGTGAGATTCAACGCCTCCGCAATTTCCTCGTAAGATAAATCGTACCAATAAAGCATGACCACTGCCGCGCGGTCAGGGGGACTGAGGGTCTCCAACAGGTTGCGCACGCGGCGTTCTTCTTCGCGACCCAGCACCGAGGCTTCGGGGCGCGGCGCGGGATCGGGCAGCTCCTCGTGCGGCAGATCATCGAAAGGGATAAGTCTCATCCGTCGGCGGCGAATCTGGTCAATACAGTGGTGTGCAGCAATCGCAAGTAGCCAGGTAGAAAAGGGGCGAGTTTGGTCGTAGCGCCCCAAGCCTTTGTACGCCCGCAAAAAAGTTTCTTGCGCCGCGTCTTCGGCCTCGTAAGAATCGCCTAACATGCGATGACACAAGTTGTAGACCGGGGTTTGATAGTTTTCGACAAGCTGACTAAAGGCTTGCGCATCACCTTGCAGGGCTTGAGCAAGCCACGGGGTTTCAACGTCCTGCACAGCATTCTCCTGAACGCCCATCGGTCAGGGTTAGCTTATTCGATGGGGGTATCCATGGATCGTTCTGTATTGTTTTACGCAAAGAATTTTGACGAGTCGCGTGGCTTACGCCTGTAATCGTTTGTGAGGGGTTCATGAAGGAATATCGAGGTAGATTGTACGACACTCGCGGCTTTGGTAACAAAGATATAGCCTAAAGCGGCAAAGTATGGTAAATTCAGCATCACCAAATCCTCGGAGCCATTTGCCAAAGGGGCTCCCACAATCCCAAGGAGGAAGCATGATTGACAAAAAAATCCCTGATATTATCGTGGGAAGGTTGCCGCTGTATCTGCGCGTCCTGCAGAAAATGCAAGCAGAGGGTCGGCAGGTTACCTCGTCGCAAGAGATGGGAGAACGGCTGGGAATTTCCGCCGCCCAAATTCGCAAGGACCTTTCGCAATTTGGAGAGTTCGGCAAGCAAGGCACAGGCTACCGAATCGAGTATTTGGGTGAGCAAATTCGCCAGATTCTCAACGTGGCGCGGGTGTGGGATATTGCAGTGGTGGGCGCGGGTGATATTGGCAGCGCAGTGGCACGTTATCAAGGTTTCGAGGATCGGGGGTTTCGCGTGGCGATGGTCTTCGATGCCTCCCCGGCGAAAATTGGCGCGCAAGTAGGATCGTTCATTGTGCAGGATAGCGCGGCTATGGTGGAGGTTATCAGTCAGGCCGGCATTCAAGTGGCGATGATCGCCGTTCCCGCCAACCACGCGCAAGAAGTCGCGGATCAGCTGGTAGAAGCGGGCATCAAAGCCATCTTGAACTATGCGCCCATTACCCTCAATGTGCCGTCGGACGTGCATGTGCAATACATTGACCCGGCAACTCACTTGCAAAGGATGACGTATTATCTGGTTTGAGACAGCTACACAGGCGGTAAATTACGCTTGATTTTGGGGTACATGCCGGGGTCGAGGGCTAAGGCTGCTCCCTCTGCGATGCACGTTTGAGGATTATCAACCAGATAAGCCGGCACTCTCAATTCTTTGGTCAGCAGTTTATCTATTCCCCGCAGGAGCGCGCCGCCTCCACACAAGGCAATGCCGCGATCAATGATATCCGACACCAGTTCGGGAGGGGTCTTTTCCAAAACGCGGCGGGCGGTTTCCACCACGTCGCGCAACGGTTCGCGCAAAGATTCGGTTATGTCGTCGCTGGTCAGAGAGATAGAACGCGGCAGACCCGTTACCTGATCTTGCCCCTGCACCTCGATGTGCTGCTCCTCATCCAGCGGGACGGCGGAACCGATTTTGATTTTCACCTGTTCAGCAGTGGGTTGCCCTAGAATCAGACCGAATTTCTTGCGAACATAGGCAATGATCGCTTCGTCCAATTGCAACCCACCGGCGCGCAGCGTTTCAGCAGCAACGATGCCAAACATTGCCATCACTGCTGCCTGAGTAGTTCCCCCACCCAAAGAGATGAGCATATTGCCAGACGGGGTGCCGATGGGCAAATCAACGCCAATCGCCGCAGCCAATGGTTGCTGAATGAGGAAAACGTTGCGCGGGCCAGCCTGCAAAGTAGCCTCGTGCACGGCGCGGCTTTCTACGCTGGTCACGCCGTAGGGGATGGTGATCATGACCCGCGGGGGGAAAAGACGCGTCGCCCCACCCACTTTTTTGATCAGATATTCCAATAATTTCTCGGTAATATCGTAATCGGCGATGACGCCATTTTGCAAGGGACGGGTGACCTCGATAGACTCCGGCACGCGACCATACATATTACTTGCCTCCTGCCCAACGGAGACGATCTTCTGCTCTTCGACGGCGATAGCTACCACCGTCGGTTCCTGCAAAACGACATGGCCGCCCACGACAACGCGGGTGAACAGCGTCCCCAGATCAATGCCGAGATCTTTAGAAAAAAGGGGCATAGCGACTTGAAATATCCATCACTCTTCTCTGGTTGCTGGAAGGGGGCCGGATGCTTTACGATAGCGGCGCGCGGCCTCCAGCCGCAGGTTGGAACGGCGCAGCGCAGCCTCCATTATCAGATAGGCGTCGGTGTCGGGTGGGGGGCCTTGCTTGAGCATCTCTTCGGCGCGTTTGCGGGCGGCTTCGGCGCGCGCTACGTCAATTTCTCGCACGTTCTCGGCCGCGTCAGCCAGCACTGTAATGATGTCAGGCTGTACTTCGATGATGCCCCCAGCTACAGCGAACACTTCTTCACGTCCCTGCGAACGCACTTTCAGGATGCCAAATTTCAGCGTCGAGAGCAGAGGCGCGTGATTGGGCAAAATGCCCATTTCCCCCAGCGTGCCAGGCACGGTCACGGCGTCAGCCTCACCTTCAAAAACCATGCGATCTTGCGAGACAATTTCACAACGGATAGGCATATTTCCCTACTTCACTTTTTGGCGAATGATTAGCGGTCAGAGACTGCAAGATAGAACGGTCGTCAGACCAGCGCTTCACCCTTTTCGCGCGCCTCGTCAATCGTGCCAACCATCATGCAGGCTTGCTCAGGGAGGTCATCGTGCTTGCCATCCAGAATTTCACGGAAGCCGCGCACTGTCTCTTTGAGGGATACGTACCGCCCATCGCGGCCGGTAAACTGTTGAGCCACGAAAAAGGGCTGGGAGAAGAAACGCTCGATCTTCCGGGCGCGCGAGACGACCAGCTTGTCATCCTCGCTCAATTCCTCGACCCCAAGAATCGCGATGATGTCTTGCAGGTCTTTGTAACGCTGCAACATGCGCTGCGCCTCGCGGGCGGTGTAATAATGGTCGGGTCCAACGATGTTCGGGTCGAGAATGCGCGAGGTCGAAGCCAGTGGGTCAACTGCCGGATAAATGCCCTTTTCAACAATCGAACGTTCCAGAGCGATGGTCGCGTCGAGGTGGGTGAAAGTGGCGACGGGAGCCGGGTCGGAGTAATCATCCGCCGGCACGAAGACTGCCTGCATCGAAGTAATCGAGCCAGTGCGAGTGGAGGTAATGCGCTCCTGCAGTTCGCCCATCTCCGTGGCGAGGGTGGGCTGATAACCAACGGCGGAGGGCATACGTCCGAGCAGGGCGGAGACTTCGGAGCCGGACATACTGAAACGGAAGATGTTATCTATGAATAGCAGGACATCGCGCCCCTGATCGCGGAAGTATTCGCACACCGAGAGCGCAGAAAGACCCACCCGCAGGCGCACGCCGGAGGGTTCGTTCATCTGCCCATAGACCATCACGGTATCTTTCATCACCCCCGATTCGTTCATCTCGCGATAGAGCTGAGTGCCTTCACGCGTGCGCTCGCCCACGCCGGCAAATACCGAATTGCCTTGATGAACAGTGGCGATGGAGCGAATGAGCTCTTGAATGATGATAGTTTTCCCCGTGCCTGCGCCGCCGAAGATGCCTGTTTTGCCGCCGCGGGTGAAGGGAGCAATCAAATCAATGACTTTGATGCCGGTCTCGAAGATTTCGACGCGGGTAGCCTGCTCGGCAAAGGGGGGCGCCGGGCGGTGAATGGGGTAATAGTCGGCAGCCTCCACCGGCCCTTTGCCGTCAATCGGGTGGCCCAAGACGTTAAAGACGCGCCCTAACGCCCCCGGGCCGACCGGCACTTTGATCGGCGCGCCGGTGGCAATCGCCGGGACGCCCCGTTGCAGGCCGTCGGTGGCATCCATTGCCACACATCGCACCCAGTTTTCCCCCAAATGTTTCTGTACTTCCAGCACGAGAGGCAATTGTCCCTCCCGCGGCACCTCGACTGCATCGTAGATTTCCGGTAAATCCTCGGCGGGGAATTGCACATCCACCACGCCACCCAAAACCTGTATTACTCGTCCGGTTGCTTTCTTGACTGCCATTTTAACTCCGATTGATTGGTTCGTAGTTCGGCGCGCCAACGCCGAAAAAAACCTACACCAGCGCCTCAGCCCCACCCACGATGTCTAAAATTTCGCTGGTGATGGATTGCTGGCGGACTTTGTTATATTCCAATTGTAACGCGCCAGCCAGCTCGGTTGCGCTGTCGGTTGCGTTTTTCATAGCTACCATGCGGGCGGCGTGTTCACTGGCTGAAGCCTCCAGGATGGCATGGTACACCTGCAAAGCGGTGAAACGAGGCACGATTTCATTCAAGATTTCCTCTTGCCCTGGCTCGTAAATGTACGCCGCAGCCAGTTTGCGCTCAGCCTGACCGAATGCCACCACGCGTTCTTCGCCTTCCCCAACTTCCAACGGCAGCAGCTTTTGAACTTTGGGAATCTGCTTGACCATATTCTTGAAGTCGGTATAGACCAGATACACTTCATCGGCGCGGCCGGTTAAAAATTCATCCACCGCGATATGCCCAATGGCTGATACATCGGCAAAGATCGGGGCAGGGGGCAAATGACTAAAATCGGCGATGACCTGTTTGCGGCGGCGCATCAACAGGTCGCGTCCTTTGCGCCCAATTGCGACGTATTGCACCGGCACAGGATACCGATCGAAATTTTGCGCCGTGAAGCGCACGATGTTCGAGGTATACGCCCCCGCCAGGCCGCGATCTCCTGTAATCAGCAAAACCAACACGCTGTGGATTGCGGGGCGTTTGGTCAGCAGCGGATGCAGAGTCGCCCGCCCCGGTTGCCCGGCAATGTGCGTCAACACTTGCCAGGCTTTGATGGCATAGGGGCGGGTGTTGTTCACTGCCTGCATCGCTTTACGCACTTTGCTGGCGCTCACCGCTTGTAAGGCGCGCGTCACCTGAGCGATATTTCGGATACTGCGAATGCGGAGCTTGACTTCTCGGGCTGAAGGCATACAAATCTACAAATTTACCAGGCACTATTGAAGGCTTCGATTGCTTTGCGCAGGGAAGCCCGCGTCTCATCGGAGATGAGTTTCTTTTCCGCAATGTCTTTGCCGATCTCAGGGTAAGAGGTCTCCATGAAGCGCGACAGGTCTCTTTCCCAGACAGCCATGCGCTCCAGCGGGATTTTATCGGCGTACCCCTGCGTTCCGGCAAACAATCCAATGATCTGGTTTTCCAATGACATCGGGGCGTATTGCGGCTGTTTGAGGATTTCCTGCAAGTGTTGACCGCGATTGAGTTGTGATTGAGTGGCTTTATCGAGATCCGAGCCAAATTGGGCAAAGGCAGCCAGCTCGCGGAAAGCGGCCATATCCAGGCGCAAACTGCCGGCCACCTGCTTCATGGCTCTGGTTTGGGCGTCGCCGCCCACGCGAGAAACCGAGATACCCACGTTAATCGCCGGGCGAATACCGGCGTAGAACAGGTTGTTTTCCAGATAGATTTGCCCATCGGTGATGGAGATGACATTGGTGGGGATGTAGGCTGCAACATCTCCCAACAGGGTTTCGATGATGGGCAAAGCGGTCAGCGAACCGCCGCTGCCCTTGCGTTTGACAATTTTGCCTCCCGTGGGGTTTGCCAGCGACTTGAGAGCAGCAGTGGCTTCGTGGCGCGCCAGGGGACCGCCATATACTTGCCCATTTACCGCGTCTTCGACGGTTGCCTGTGAACCATCAAATTCCTTTGGTACGATGACGAATTCATCAGCCAGGCGGGCGGCGCGCTCCAACAAACGGGAGTGCAGATAGAAAATATCGCCCGGATACGCCTCGCGCGCCGGTGGGCGGCGCATCAGCAAAGAAACCTGGCGATACGCCCAGGCATGTTTGGAAAGATCATCGTAAATCACCAACGCGTCGCGCCCGGTTTCCATGAATTCCTCGCCGATGGCGCAACCGGCGTAAGGAGCAATATACTGCAAGGCAGCCGGTTCGTCCGCCGAAGCGACTAAAACGATGGTGTAATCCATTGCCCCATACCGCTGAAAAATGTCCACCGTGCGGGCGATGGCAGCCTTCTTTTGGCCGATGGCAACGTAAATGCAAAATAAATCCTTGCCTTTTTGGTTGATGATCGTATCAATGGCGAGAGCGCTCTTGCCGGTTTGTCGGTCGCCGATGATCAATTCGCGCTGGCCGCGCCCGATGGGGGTCATCGCGTCGATCGCTTTCAGACCGGTCTGGACGGGAGTATCCACGTCTTTACGCTTGACCACGCCGGGGGCAATGCGTTCGATTGGGCGATATCTATCGCTTTTGATGGCGCCTTTGCCATCTATCGGTTGACCGAGGGCATTGACCACCCGACCGACCATCGCGTCACCCACCGGCACTGAAGCAATCCGTCCGGTGGAGTGCACGGTCATTCCCTCCT
>Ga0233422_10001487_pt1 | contig 10286 bp, 9 predicted proteins | sample Watercolumn_Mata_2_FD_182724 | JGI IMG/M metagenome (GOLD analysis project Ga0233422, IMG submission 182724) | Freshwater microbial communities from Lake Matano, South Sulawesi, Indonesia - Watercolumn_Matano_2014_110_MG | ecosystem: Environmental > Aquatic > Freshwater > Lake | place...
TGGTTTTCCGCCGCCCCGGCCGAATTTCCGAAGATCTCGGCTCGCCACATCGACCCCGATCTTCCCGGAGGAACGCCCGCCCGATTCGCGCCGGGGATCGTTTCCCAACCCCATCATTTCGAGCACAGCAAGTTCATTTTCACCGAGGACATGAAAACCGCCTGCTGGGCGGACTGGCAGAGGATGGGAACCTCGAAGGTTTTCGTGATGGAAAATAAGGGCAATTCATGGCAGCCTCCCCGGACCGTTCTTCTCAATGCGACGATGCCCTTTATCGCTCCGGACGGAAAGAGAATATATTTTACGGCCCCGCGGGTTCTGCCCGACGGCCGGGAGGCCGGGGACAGCGATATCTACTACATCCAAAGGACGGACGCCGGTTGGAGCGACCGCGTCAACCTGGGGCCCGGGGTGAACACCGAAACGGACGAGATCCAACCCGCAGTCGCCCGAGGCGGCACCGTCTATTTTGCCCATAACGCGGATATTTATCGCTCCCGCGTTATCGACGGCCGGTATGGGCCGAAGGAGAAGCTCCCGCCTCCGGTCAACGACGACTCCACTCAGGCCATGCCTTTCATCGATCCCGATGAGAGCTTCCTGCTCTTCCTCTCTCTCGGCCAGGCGGGCATGATGGAACCGAATTTCTATTATTCCTCTATCGGCGCGGACGGAGTTTGGTCCGAACCTGTCAACATCGCCAAGAAGGTCAAGAGGATCGGCCTGTTCCCGAGCCTGACTCCGGACAAGAAATTCATGATTTATTTCGAGGGAGGAGACTTTTACTGGTTCGATATCGGCACAGTCATAGAAGAACTCACCGGTTCCAGTCCCCGTTTCGGGCAGGGACAGAATGTCCTTTCGCTCGTCCAGATGGCCCGCAAGGAGGAGTAACCGTGACGAAGAGGGCTCTTGGGACCTGCGGCTTGATATTGGCTGCATCGTTCGTCGTTATGCCTGGATTTCCGCAGGAGGCGAAAGACCGCGTTGCCCCGGAGAACGCCAACGAGGCCCGGCTCAACCGGCTTCAGCCGCCCTCGCAAGTCATGGACATCATCGGGGCCGCCCCCGGAATGGCGATCGCCGAGATCGGGGCGGGCAGGGGCCGCTATGTCGTCAACCTGGCCGACCGGGTCGGCCCGACGGGGAAGATCTACGCCGAGGACATCGACGAAGTGGCCCTCCGCCATTGCGCCGAGCGCTGCCGCCGCGCCGGATTCAACAATGTCGAAACGATCCTCGGCGGCTTCACCGACCCCAAGCTACCAGACGGGAAGTTGGACCTCATCTTTGTCATCTCCTCCTATCATCACTTCAGCGACCCGGTCGCGCTGATGAAAAACGCGCGCCCGGCCCTCAAACCGACGGGCCGCCTGGCCATCGCCGAGTGGGTCCGCCTGCCCGGCGGACAGGGGGAGGAGACGTCGCCGGAGACGATGAAATCCCAGATGGAGGAGGCCGGCTTCGTTCTCGAGCACATCGATAAGAGCCTTGAAGACAACCGGTTGTACATTTATCTTTTCCGCCCCCAGCCGGTCGATAGGCCGTCGGCTCTCAAGGGCCCCGGCCAGGGCCAGACACTGCAGGAGATGACGACGGAAGTCTTCCCGCCCGGAATCGCCTCTCTCGGAGGACATCGATTCGGCGTCGCATTCTCATAGGGATTCACTCATGAAAAAAAAATATTGGGCCTGGACAATGGTCTTGCTCGTTTCATTCGCGGCGGCCGGCCGACTGGCCGCTTCAGAGGAGCAGGCCGAGCGCGAGGCGGTAAAGAAAGCCATCGAGCAGTCGATCGGCTGGGCCATCGAGAAGGATTTCGAGGCCATGTTCCGCCTGTGGGCCGACAACATGTGCCATTTCTGGCTGTTTTCCGACAGCATCGTGGTGGGGCTGGAGAGCTGGAAGAAATACGCGGAGCGGTGGCGTGACCCCGATTTTCGCGGCACGCGCTTCGAGTTCCGCGACCTGCGGATCGTCTTCTCGCGAGGCGGCGAAGTGGCCTGGTACTCCTGTTACCTCGACGACTGCTACTCGATCAAGGGCAAGGAGGGCTGCCTGAAGAACGTCTTCCAAACCGGGGTTCTGGAGAAGCGCGACGGCCGCTGGCAGCATGTTCTCATGCACGGCTCCTACCCGGTCGACAAGATCCCCGAGATTTATGTCAGGCGGTATTATTCGCCCTTGTTTGAAAAAGCGGCCCTTCCGCCCGGGGAGAATGCTCCCATCGCCGACGTTTTTCAGGTGATGGAGCTTGCGACCGGAAGTCCGATGGGCGCCCTGTGGCCCGGCTTCGAGCCGGCGAAGATCCCGGTTCTCGTTTTCGACGGCCGCGACACATATCTCTTTCACTCTCCGGCCGTCCCCGACGGATTCGTCCGGGCGGAACGACATCCCGAAGTTTTTGTTTTCAAGGGACAGCATCCTCAGGCCCTCGGCAATTCCATCACCCGGATGGGGGAGACCTGGACGGCCACGAGCGTTCTCAGCGCGTCTTCGCGGCGGACGGGCGAACGGTATGAGTTGAAGGATCTGGCCGGGATCATCGTCCACGAACAGTTCCATGTCTTTCAAAGGGCTCGCCATCCCCGCTGGCGGCCAAACGACGGCCTGCTTCTTCGTTATCCGGAAGAGACCGCCGAGGCCCTGTTCCTGCGCCGAAAGGAAAAAGAGGCCTTCCGACGGGCGGTCGCGGCCGAGGCAATAACGGACGTCGCCGGATGGGCGGCAGCGGCCTTGCGCTCCCGAGAGGAACGGCTGGCCGGGCTGCCCGCTCCTTTCGCTCAGTATGAAAAAGAGCTCCAGCGTACCGAAGGGCTGTCGGATTACATCGAGCGCATCGCCCGCGGGAGGAATCCTCTCGACGCTTCGGAAATCACCAACGGCATCGCGCCGGCCGGGGTTCGGGACCTCGGCTACGTGGAGGGCCGCTGGATCGCCATGATTTTGGACAGGCTCCGGCCGGGCTGGAAGGCGGCGTTGGAGAAGGACGAGGCGCGATTCCTGGAAGACATCCTGAGGGAGGTCGTGAACGGCTCGCCCGGAGAAGCGCGGACGTTCGAGGCCGCGGACGTCGGGGCGATGAAGGCGGCGGCCGGAGCCGATTTTTCCACTTGGAAAGAAAAGAGGAAGGCGGACGTTGAAGGGTATTCCGCCCGGCCGGGGACGCGCCTCGAGGTCGACGCCTCGGCCCGGCCCCTTTCGATCAGGATATTCGACCCCTTGGACATCGAACTCCTCGAGGACGGGGCGGTCTTCCATCGGACGAGCTTCGCGGCCGGAAACGAAACGGGCAGTCTGCGGATCGCGAACCATCCCTGCCTGACCTGGTTCGACGATACACTCCGGGCGACCCGGCTGGTCGTCAACGGTTTGAAACAGGCGCCCGAGATACTCGAAGGCGAGAAAAAACTGATCCTGAAAGTCGACGGAATTTCCGTCGAATTGCCGTTTGCGGCAATCAGCGTCAAGGACTCAATCTATCGGGTCAAGCTGTGAGAACTGGGGCGCGCATTTGAGTCGATGCTTCTTTCATCGAGGGACTGCGAAAAGAGGCGCTGAAGGCCGACAGATCAGGCGGTGCGGACACTGGCCTGCGGGAATACGATGAATACGCCAAGAATCATCCTGAAAAAGGAGAATCATCCATGATGGATCACATCCTAAAAATCGAGGACTCGGCGATGGAGGAATGGCGGAAGGGAAACCCGATGAAGTGGATCGAGATCTCCGCCGATGACATCATCTATATCGATCCCGGATTGAATGCTCCTATCGTCGGCAAAAAGGCGTACCTCGCATATCTGGAACCACTCCAGGGAAAAATCTTCTACGACGCGTCCGAATATGTAAGCCCCCGGGTCGCATTTTACGGAAAGACGGCCGTCCTGACGTATAACTATCATTCCTTGTTAAAGAAACCCGATGGTCAGTTCGAAAGGACTTCGTTCTGGAATACGACCGAGGTCTACCGCTTCATCGAAGGCGAATGGAAGATCATCCACACCCACTGGTCCTTCATCCAGCACAGCCTGCCCGAGAGCCTGGAGATGACGATCCCCGTCCTGATGAAAGATGACAAACCTCTCGGGGGAATCGCGGCCGAAATCATGCGTCTTGAGACCGGCGCCTTGGAGCGTTGGCGGAAGGGTGACCCGTCAGGCGGGCTGGAGATATCAGCCCCCGAAATCACGTACTTCGATTCCGATACCCCCGCCCGATTGAATGGCTGGGACGAGCTCAAGAAGGAATACGACAAGGTGGCGGGAAAAATCCATTATGACGTCATGGAGTTCATTCATCCCCGGGTCCAGGTCTTTGACGAAACGGCCGTTCTGTTCTATCAGTTCTTTTCCTCGACCCTCAATCCCGACGGGACGATTCAGTCGCGCGTCCCCTGGAACTGCACCGAGGTCTATGCGAAAACGGCCGGCGGATGGAAGATCGTCCATTCGCATTGGTCCCACATCAAGGGCTGGCGGAAAGACGGGGGCGTTTGAAAAACAGATTCAGGAATCCATCAAGGAGGAGATTGTCTATGCGAACGGCGGAAAAGCGCCATCCGGCGGGAAGAATCGGCAAGGATGGAACGATCGGTTTGTCGCCCACGTATTCAAATATCTAGATGCATTTCCATCGCTAATGGAGTCGAATCATGAGAAAAATTCTCTCTTTCTTGGCTCTGACGGCGTTCCTAGCCTGCCTGGGGACGGTCGCCGGCGCCCAGCAGACAGTCGACCTGAGCGGCACCTGGATCGGCTTTGCCGAGCGTCAGGGGAACCAGGATGGCTTGACTCTCGTCCTGGCGAAAAAGGACAACACTTATACCGGGACGTTGACCGACGAAATGGGCATGTTCCAAGGGTCGGAGATCAGGAATTTCGTCCAGAAAGCCGAGGCTATCACTTTCGAGTTCGACGGCGGCGGGGGCGGCCAGACGTTCACCCTCAAGGCCGAATTGAAGCTCAGCGGCGAGACGATGAAGGGGACCTGGACAGTCGTCGGCGTGGATGACTCCGGCATGATCGAACTCACCCGAAAAAAGTAATTCTTCCGGCCTATTCGTCTCTCCGGGAATCCGTGCGCGGGGCCATGGCCGCCCGGGCGGATTCATAACCGGCCATCGCTTGTCGCTCCCGAAGCCAAGGCTAGGCGGCCGCGTGATTTCCTGGATGACGGTGCAAGACCTGATCGACCCATTTAAGAGACGATAGCATCCGGAGAACAATAATCAAGTAGAGTGAAGGATACGCTTATTTGAGGTCCGCCAGGGCCTTTTTCGCCTCCGGATAGTCGGGTTTCAGGTTGAGGGCCTGCTGGTAGGCCGCGTTGGCCTTGGCGGTCGCCCCCTGCTTCTTATAGGCTTCGCCCATCTGAAAATACGCTTCGGGGAAAGGATTTTTTCCCTTCGTCGAGGCCTCGAAATCCTCGACCGCGCCGGCGAGGTCGCCCCCGAATCCCGGAGGGGCGTTGAGGCGGACCATCCCTCGACCGAAATGACCGTCGATGTTCTTGGGGTCGAGCTTTAGGGCCGTCTCGTATTCCTGCATCGCCCCCAGGCCGTATTTCATCATGTCGGCCGGGTTTCCGCTGCCGGCCAGGCTGCCCATGGCGTGGCCCTTCCAGGCATGGAGGTCGGCATTATCCGCGTCCTTGGCCAGGAGGGCCTCGGCCATGGCGAGAGCGTCGGCGTACTTCTTTTCTTCGAAGAGCTTTTTGACTCCGTCCAGGGACGCGTCTTTCGGGACGTCGGCCGGCTTGCCCGCGTCCTTGGGAGCGGCCTTTGGACCCATCCCTCCCATCATCTCGGGCAGCATCTTCAGGAAAACGGGGAGCATCTGCATGATGAAGGACGTCTTCTTTTCTTCTTCCGGGAATAGCTCGACCCGGACGTCGTCGCCCTCGATGACCAGGACGCCCTGGGGACTGGCTTTTCCGCCCATGCCGCCGCCGTAGGCCATCATGGCCCCGCCGCCGCCGCAACTCCTTGGCTCCGGCACCCGATCCGCCGGCGTCACGCCTCCCGCCAATGCCGGAACATGGCGCCGACGAGCGGAACCTTGGTCAGCCGGGTGGCGCGCTCGTGAGGTCGAAGGGATTGAAAGATTCACTCAAGGCGTAGTACATTGGGCGGGGGCAGGACATTGTCCGATCAATCGCTCATCTCCGGGCCGGCGCGTCTCTCGCGCACGTTGATTCTCGCTGTGAGCCTGGCCGCCGTCGGGCTTCTCCGGCTCGGAAGCGACCTGCTCACCGATATCGACCCGAGTTGGGCGACGTGGCTCGACGGGTCGCCGATTCGTTACCTCATCGTCCGAGTGTCGGACGGCTCGCTGGTCGGCAACCTGAACGTGCAATACTTTAAAATCCTCGCGATCCCTTGCGGGCTCTCCGTCGTTTTCTTGCTCAATGCCGGGCTGACCGGGGGCCTCCGGGCAGCCGCTCGTCGCTGGGCGGACGCCCGGTTTCGCCTGTCCGCCATCGCCGGCCTGGCCGCGCTCTGCACGTTCTGCGAGATCGAAAAGGCGACCCATCTCTTGGGGCTTCCGACGGGATTGGCGATTGGCGAGCGAGCGTGGCTGAATCACGTTGTCCATGCGGTCGGGGGCGTCGTGGCATACGGCCTGTCCCGCATTCTCCGGTACACCGTGCGGCCCGGTCGGTCTTTCCGCTAGGGGGCCCTGATCTTTTTGACGAAGCCATTTTTTGGGTTGATCGCGCCGGTGAGGACGTGAGATATGGGCATGAATAAAGCGCTGGCCGTGACGGCCCTTCTTCTCGGCCTATGGCGCCAAACCGGGGGTGATTTTCCCTCGCCGCGGCCCGACCCTCGGCCGGCCCGGGTGCTCATTTTGAGCGGCCAAAACAATCACGACTGGAAAGCCACGACGCCAAAGCTCAAGTCCATCCTCGAGGAGAGAAGCCGATTCAGGGTCGACGTGACCGAGAACCCGGGGCTTCTCACCGCTTCCTCTTTCGAGCCATACGACGTCGTCTTGAGCAACTGGAACTCCTTCGGCCTGGACCCCGAGGCCGAACGATGGCCGGACGCGGCCAAACAAGCCCTCCTCGAATTCGTCCGCCGAGGCAAAGGCTACGTGACGGTCCATGCCGGCGGTTCTTCGTTTTCCGGCTGGGAGGACTACGGCCGAATCGCATTGGCGGCCTGGAAAGCCGAGCAGAGCCATCATGGCGCCCGGCACGAATTTTCGGTCCGCTTCGACGTCGCCGATCATCCGGTCACGGCCGGACTTCGGCCTTTCAAGATCGAGGACGAACTCTGGAACAATCCCGGGCTTGCCCAAGGAGCGGAAGTTGTGGCCTCATCCTATTCGGCCCCCGAGAAGGAAGGAACGGGGGAATGGGAGCCGACCGCTTTCGTCGGCCGCTTTGGACAAGGCCGTTCGTTCACCCTCCTGCTGGGCCATGATGTGAAGGCGATGGAAAATCCGGGTTTTCAAGCGTTGCTCAGGCGGGGAGTCGAATGGGCCGCCTCGGCCGGCCGATCCGGTGGGATCCGGCTGCGGAGCGGATCGTCGGCGACGAGGTAGCGACCAAGATGCTCGACCGCCCGATGCGCGTGCCCTGGACGTTGTCGAAGCTTCCGGTTGTTCCTACGTCTTGATATTTTCCCATCGAATGTCGGCGTTCTCCCGTAGGCCGCCCGGCGTCCCGCTCGTTTGACCGGTCTCCGCGGGAGTGGTATAAACGGAACGATATTTCGGCCCGAGGAGATCGGCCATGAGCCCGTTGACTTATAGGCAAGCCGGGGTGGACATCGACGCGGCCGACTCTTTCCTCGCCGCGATCCGCCCGATGGTCAAATCGACCCTGAGGCCCGAGGTCCTCGGCGGGATCGGAGGGTTCAGCGGCCTCTTCCGGCCCAAGCTCGGGCGGATGAAAGACCCCGTCCTGGTCTCTTCGACCGACGGCGTGGGGACCAAGCTTATGCTCGCCGACGCTCTCCGGAAATACGACACCGTGGGGGTCGACTTGGTGGCCATGAACGTCGATGACGTCGTCGTCACCGGGGCCGAGCCGCTGTTTTTTCTCGATTACATCGCCTGCGGAAAGGTGAAGAAGGACGTCCTCGTCCCGGTCATGAAGGGCATCGTTCGGGGCTGCCGGATGGCCGGCTGCGCCCTCCTCGGCGGGGAGACGGCCGAGCTTCCCGGCCTCTACGCCCGGGACCAGTGGGACCTGGCCGGATTCTGCGTCGGGGTCGTCGACCGCGGGAAGATCATCGACGGCCGGACGTGCCGGGCGGGTGACATCGTCATCGGGCTGGCCTCGAGCGGCCTCCACAGCAACGGCTATTCCTTGGCCCGGGCAGCCTTCACGGTCCGGGAGCTCAAGGGGGACGTCGGCCGGCGGCTCCTCCGGCCGACCCGAATCTATGCCCCGGCCCTTTTGGCGGCGATAAAGAGAATCCCCATCAAGGCCATGGCTCACATCACCGGCGGCGGATTCTACGACAACATCCCCCGGGTGATCCCGCACGGCCTTTCGGTCCGGATTTGGAGGGGGACCTGGCCGATTCCCAAGATCTTCCGGACGATCTCCGAGCGTGGAGGAGTGTCCGAACGGGAGATGTTCCGGACGCTCAACATGGGGATCGGAATGGCCGTCGTCGTCAAGCAAGCCGATGTCCGGAAGGCCCTCGCCCTTTTCGCCGGACTCGGCCACAAGGCCTGGCCGGTCGGCGTCCTCACCCTCGGACCGCGCGGGGTGGCGCTCGTCTGACCCAGGCCGTCAGGCCGAAGGCGCGGGCGGCTTGGGGACGTCGAGCTCCCGGCGAAGGGCCCAAAAGCCGAGGGCCGTCAGGACCCCCGCTCCGCCCATGACGTACCAGAGCCCGTCGCCGCCGATTTCCTGATAGAGCCAGTTTCCGCACAGCGGGGCGATGAGCATGGACAGAGAGAAAACGAGGCTCAGGACTCCCAGATACCGCCCGGAAGCCGCGCCCGCCCGGGTGACGGTGACCGTGGCCGAGAGGGGCATGGTCAGGATCTCGCCGATCGTCCAGACAACGACGGTCAGGGCCGCGTAGCCGAAACCGCGACCGAACGGCATCAGGCCGAATCCGAGGCCGATGAAGGCCGCCCCGAGGGCGATGATTTTCATCTCGGACCGGCGGCGAACGGCGTGGATGAGGACCATTTCGACGGCGACGATCAGGATCGTGTTGACCGCCCACAGGGGGCCGATCACGTTCTCCTTCAGGCCGTAAGCCTGGTTGAGATAGAGGTTGAAGGTCGAGAAGAGCTGGGAAAAGACGACCCCCAGGACGAGGAACAAGCCCATGTAGACGAGAAACGGGCCGTCCCGCCAGGGAGAGCGGTTCGCCGGAGGGGGACTATCCGGCGAGGGAGCGGCCGCGGCCGGAGCGGGTTTGAGGAAACGGGCGATGACGGCCGCCGAGGCCAGGGTCGTCAGTCCGTCCACCCAGAAGAGCCACCGATAATCGAGGAGGATCAGGTAACCGCCGATGACCGGACCGAAGGTGATTCCGAGGTTAGCCGCCAGGCGCCGAAGGGCGAAGCCTTTGGCCCTCATCTCCCCGAAGCAGAAGCGCGACATGGCCGTGTCGTTGGCCGGGAAAAGGGCCGTGGCCGCAATCCCATAGAGAAAGAGGAGGGCGAGGAGAAGGGGATAGCTTTCGACGTAGCCCGAGACGATCAGGAGGAGGCCGGAGAGGATCAGGCTTCCGAGCTGGACCCGGCGGGCGCCGATTTTATCGCACAGGGACCCGCCGAGATATCCGCCGGCGATGGCCCCCAGCCCGTAGGCGCTCAAGACCCGGCCGGCCTGGAGGAGGGTGAAGCCGAGGCGGCGGGTCAGGTAGATGTTGAGGAAGACGAAGACCATAAAGCCGCAGCGGTTGATGAACTCGGCCAGGGCGAGGACCCAGGCCCCGGCCGGCAGGCCGGCATAGGCTTCCTTGTAGGCGGCCGCGACTCGTTTCCACATGACAATCGTCTATTCTACGAATTAATTGGGGGACAGGTCTACGATTCCCCCATTTTTTCTCGGTCGATTCCTTCCTCTTTCCCCATTTGACAGAGGGATGAACCGGATTCCTCAGAAAATAAGGAGGCCGTCCGCCCGGGGCTTCCAATCTTTCAAGGAAGGTCCGACCGCCCAAAAGCTCACCGGTTCATACAGGAAAATCCAGGGGGCGTCGTCCCGGACGAGGGCGAAAATCCGTCGGTAGATCGCTTCACGTTCCTCGGCCGAAACGGTCGCCTGGGCCCGTCCGATGAGGTCGTTGACCATCGCGTTCTCGT
>Ga0233422_10001488_pt1 | contig 10285 bp, 14 predicted proteins | sample Watercolumn_Mata_2_FD_182724 | JGI IMG/M metagenome (GOLD analysis project Ga0233422, IMG submission 182724) | Freshwater microbial communities from Lake Matano, South Sulawesi, Indonesia - Watercolumn_Matano_2014_110_MG | ecosystem: Environmental > Aquatic > Freshwater > Lake | place...
TGACCTTAGAAGATCATTATCAAAAACCCCAAGACGTAGAATTTGCTATAGAAAAAAACAGATTATATATTGTTCAGACCAGGGCAATAACGACTAAAGGAAAAATGGAAGAAGTGAAAATTGATTCAGAACCGATAGTAAAGGGAATCGGTGCATCTCCTGGAGTTGCTACAGGAACTGTAAAAATTATAAATAACATACAAGATCTGACAAAAATCCAAAAAGGAGACATACTTGTTACAAAAATGACCAGTCCTGATTATGTTGTTGGAATGAGCAAGAGTGTTGCAATAGTTACGGATGAAGGAGGAACAACTTCTCACGCTTCAATAGTTTCACGTGAATTAGGAATACCTTGCATAGTTGGTAGTAAGACAGCGACTAGAACTTTGAAAGACGGTCAGATTATAACGGTGGATGCTTATCATGGTTTGGTTTATGATGGTGAAGTGAAAGTAGAAAAACATGAAGAGGAAGTTGTAGAAAAAGTTGAGACAAAGAGTTCTATAAAAGTTAATTTGGCATTTGCTTTAGAGAATCTGGAGGAAATTGCTTCCAAGGTAGATGGTGTTGGATTATTAAGACTTGAACATATGATAACACAGTTTGGAATGCATCCTGCAAAGCTGATAAGAGAAGGTAGAAAGGATGAATATGTAAAACTCTTGTTGGATGGAATAAGGCCGATTGCACAGGCGTTCAATCCTAAACCTGTTTGGATTAGAACATTGGATGTTAGAACAGATGAATTTAGAAACATGGAAGGCGGGGAAGAAGAGCCAACAGAAAGTAATCCCATGTTGGGTTGGCATGGAATAAGAAGAAGTCTAAGTGAAATAGAATTGTTAAAGTCAGAATTTGAGGCTGTGAAGCAATTGCACAGTGAAGGTTTGACAAATGTTCACATCATGATTCCTTTTGTAGTATCAGTCGATGAATTGAAAAAAGCAAAAGAGATAGCTAAAGACACACTTCCTGAAACAGCTAAGCTTGGTATAATGGTTGAAACTCCTGCAGCTGCTTTGATGATCGAAGATTTCTGCAAGGAAGGAATTGCATTCGCTTCTATAGGCAGCAATGATCTTACTCAAGGTGTTCTTTGTGTTGACAGAAACAATGCAAATATCTCTAATCTATATTCAGAATTCCATCCTGCTGTTTTGAAGATGATGGGACTTGTGATAAAAATTTGTAACAAGTATAATGTTGAAAGCTCTATTTGCGGTGAATCTGGAAGCAACCCTGAGATGGCAAAGATTCTGATAAAACTTGGAATTAGAAGCATTTCTTGTAACATGGATGCTATTGATAAAATTAGAAAAGCTGCTCATGAAAGTGAACAATAATTATTCTTTAAATGATTTGACAAAAAATAAAATATCAAAAATAAATTGTCTTATGAACTGACCTAAGAAGATTAAATTCTAATCAATTCAATATTTTCTGTGTTTTTGATAACACTCTCTACAGTATACCGGTTTACCTTCAGTAGGTTTGAATGGAACTTCACATTCCTTACCACAGTCAGCACAAGTTGCCTTATGCATTTCCCTAGGTCCTCCAAATCCACCACGGTTAAAACCACCGCGGCCAAATGCCATTTTATTATTCACCTCTTGTTTATTAAATCTCCAAAGACAGGCTTACTATAACGTAAAGCTGTCATAGGTTATGCAGTAATAAGTATAATGAGGTTAAATAGTTATGGTTTATAAGCTTCAACCTAGATTTCAAAATATTACTTGACATTTAATTCCTGCTTTTTTAAACTCACTCTCAAGTTCTTTCCTTTTCTGAATAAAAAATTCTTCACTCATAGCATACTCTAAATTATTTTTTCTATACACCCGATCAGCATAATTATAATTCAATTTGTCTATTATCACATAATCTACCTTTCCTATCAACTGTTTAGGCAGTCCTTCAACCTTTGGCAGTATGGGTGCTATCATGATATATGTTTTTATTCCAGACATGTGTAATTTCTCTAGAGCATCTATTCTTTCTTTTATTGACGAAGTGTTTGGTTCAAAGATATTTTTAATTTTTTCATCAGTTGTATTAATTGTAAAACCAACTTCCACCTTTTCAGATTTTTTCAAAATATCCATATCACGTAGCACTAAAGAAGATTTTGTCTGGATTGTAACAGGCCAGTTATTCTTTATTAAAATCTCGAGACATTTTCTAGTCAATCTATATTTTTTCTCTATTGGCTGGTAAGGATCACAGATTCCAGATATCCATACCCTTCCAATTTTCTTTCTTTTTATTTCATTTTCTAGTATGTCTGCTGTATTAATTTTTACATCAACAAATTCCCCCCAAGGTTCTTTATGCGCATAAAATCTTTTCATGAATCCTGCATAACAATAGACGCAGTTATGTTCACAACCCACATAAGGATTTATTGAATAGTCAGAAACTTTTGATTTTGTAAGTACACTTTTTGCATGAATTTCTGTGATTTTCATAGAGAATATTTCATTACAGATTAATAAGAAGCCTCAGTCGGGAATCGCACCCGAGACCTTTTCCTTACCAAGGATTCGCGGAAAAATCTAACGCTCTACTGACTGAGCTACTGAGGCATAAACTAAAATTACTTTTAATGATTTTAAATAGAATTAACCTTCAATTATGGTCTATTATACTTTTTTTTATAACATTAGCAAATCTATTGATTTGTTGCATATATTTCTTATCTCTAATATGATTCTTATTGAATTCGAAGGAACCCACAGACACATTCCCGCAAAATTTCTCCATATCTTCTAATGTATTTCTAGGTGCGCCTTCATGCGTACAGAACAAGGCTATTTTTTTGAATTTGTTTCTGTTCTCTGATATGTATGTTCTTATGGGTGCGGACATGGTGAATGCCCATACAGGAGTACCTATAATCACAATATCATATTTTGCTGGGTTCCTTTTCACAGGTTTTAATTTTGTCAGTTTTTTCATTGTTGAATCTCCACCTGCGAATATCCAACCTATAGCACCTTGTCTATTCTTTGTGTCAAAAATTTCTTCGATATCGCATTTCAAGACCTTTGAAATATCTTCGGCCACTTTCTTTGTGTTTCCTGTTCTAGAATAGAATGCCACAAGCGCTTTCATGATAATTAATATTATATTTTGCTAGCCTTCAATTACCGTACCTTCAAAATTTTTACCATTCAGAAAGTTTTCCAAGTTTGGAATATTTCTCCCATTCATAATGGAAACCTTCAAATTATTTTTTTGTGCTTCCCTTGCAGCAACAGGATCAAAAGGCAGACTCAATCCAGGATTCCATACACTTCCTGAAATTTTTCTATATTCACTCCATTTCATCTGTTTTATTGGCTTTGCATTTTTGTATTTGTCAGGATCTTTATCATAAACATAATCCATATCAGTCAAATTTATCAAAGTCTTTACCCCAAAGTTTTTTGCCAATAATACAGCATCAAAGTCAGTACTTGATCCAGGCTTGTAACCAGCAGCTATCAATAATGGCTTGTCCAGATCTATCTTTTCATCAGGATTTTTTATTATTCTACTATATGCATATCCTCTGAAGATTGTTCTAATCAGATGAGCATTCAATCTAGTGGCATGAATACCTAACCAATCCAAATCTTCATGTGTCAATTCTGTAACTTTGCCTGCAGCGTCTTGATATTTTCTGCAGGTCTTCCCACCACCGCAGATTATGATGAATCTCTTGACTTTAATTGATTTAAGTATCATCTGCTTGAATTTTTTTAGAAAGTTCACATCTACTTCAGAAGGAACTATTAGAGAACCACCAAGCGATATCACAATAGTTTCCATCTTATCTTTTCTAATTTGGTTTTTTTAGTTTAAATTGTATTCGAGACAGTTATAACTACCTCTAGAATAAATTAGGAAAAAAGAGTTAGGGTGAATTTACTCAGCTTTGTATACCTGATCTTTTTCGTGTACTTTATCTACTACCTTTAGTCCTATGGCATCTCCTGCTTTTGCTGTGTCAACATTCTCATGCTCTACTTGCATTGACTCTACTGTCTGTGTGAAGTTAGTGCTAGGACCTTCTATTGATATTTCATCCCCAACTGACAAGTCATCTTCTAGTTGCACTATAGCTACTCCTATCTTTGAGTAGTAGTGTTCTATCTTACCGATTAGTTTCTTGCCTTCACTCATAATTATTCAATAGAAAGAAGAGCTTAAAAACTTATCCTTGGATACTCTACAATAGGAATTTTTTCCTTACATTTTGGACACTTGCCATTTTTGATTTTATTTTTCAGTATTTCAAATCCATATCTTTCTATAAGTTTTTCATTACACTTTGGGCAGTAAGTACTTTCCAGTTTATTTCCAGCAATATTTCCAACATAAATAAATTTTAGACCTTCTTCTTTACCTATTTTGTAAGCTCTCTCTAAACTTTCACTAGGCGTAGGAGGGACATTATCAAATTTCCATGCAGGATAGAATCTGGAAACGTGCCATGGAATATTTTTATCAATATCTACAATCCTTTTCGCTACATATCTCAAGGATTTTACAGAATCGTTGAATTTTGGTATAACTAGAGTAGTCAATTCTATCCATACACCAAGTTTTCTCGCTTCCTTTACATTTCTCAAAATCTTTTCATCATCAGCTCCACAATATTTCTTGACAAAGTTTTTATCGCCTTTTATATCAATGTTCATCGCATCCAATCCAGACTTAACTAAAGTTTTCAATGCATCTGAAGTCATGTATCCGTTGGAAACATACGTATTGTACAGATTCTCTTTCTTTGCCAGTTTGAAAACATCCAAAGAATATTCTAAGAGTAAAACTGGTTCATTATAAGAAATACTAATTCCTTGACACTTCTGCTTTACTGCTAGCTTAATCAACTTCTCTGGTGGCACATATTCTCCTTTCCCAATATTTTCTGACATCTTAGAGATTCCAAAATTCTGGCACCATGGACAGGTAAAATTACATCCCCAGCTACCAACTGTTAATGTGTTGCTTCCAGGAAAGAAATGGAAGAACGGCTTTTTTTCTATTTTATCCACGTTCATACTAGAAATATCGCCATAAATCAAAGTGAATATTTTTCCTCCAATATTTTTTCTAGTTTTACAGAATCCAATCTTATCTTTTCTAATTATACAAGACTTTTCACATGTTCCACACTTTACACTGTCTTTCAATTTTTCATAGAACAGAGCTTCCTTTATTCTTTGGTCCATAGTTTCTATTGTGTCCTATTAATTATTTCTTCTTTCTTTGAAGTAGAAGCGAGATTCCAAACCCTACGAATCCTAGTCCAAGACCGAGAAACATACCTGCTGGAACATTGTTAATTATGAATCCAATTCCAAATCCTATAAACAATCCTCCTGGAATGAATAATGCTCCTGCTCCTTTGGAATCATCCTTCTCTTTTTTCTTTTCTGGCATTTTTTATCTCCTCCTTTTTCACGGTTTTTCTGTATTCAAAAAAAGAATAGACATAAATGTAGATTGTTGACAGAATTATTGGGACTAATAATAGCCATATGGCAATATTCTGAAAAATGAATCCAAGAAGTGTTATAATTCCACAAATCTTAAATAGTCTTGCTCCAATTTTATGTGTTTTATTCCAAACTTCATCACTACTCAAAGTCCATGGAGTTCTTATCCCAATAAACCAATTTCTCCTTGCATTTTGTATCAATACTCCTGAATAGTATAATAACAGAGCAAAAGCAGGCATCAGAACTAGAATCATGTCAAATATAATTCCAAGATTCCATATTATTGTCAGAATGAAAAGATAGAGTAAAAATATGAAAATCAGAATTATGAAGTTGTCAAAATATTTTCTAAATTTTTGTATGTTTTGCTTTAGTGGATCTATCTTTGGTATTATAATGAAAAGTAGAAACAATCCAACTGAAATAAACGGCATCAAAAACAATCCCCAGAATTTTGACATATATCCGTCAACTTGTCCTTGTGCATTCCAGTGAGAAGCTACTTTGTCTGGGAATTGATTATAGAAATATATTCCAATTAAAAAAGAGAGAATAACTATTCCTAGGACAATTAATTCAGTTTTTCTCATATTCTAAGATTATTTTGGTATTTATTATAATATTATTTTTTCCTGTTAAACATCTTCTCAGCAGGGCATCCAATTTCTCTTTGTTTGCAATATCGGCATGCAATAAATCCTCTTACGGCATAGTTTCCGAAAAAAGCAATGAAGATCAAGGATAAAGAAAGAAATAGGATAATCCAACTAAAGTTCTTAAATAGAAGTATCACACCAAAGGCAAAAGGTATTAGAGTAACTAGAAAATCTGGAACAAGATCCCACATAGAAATCTTTTTATTCAAGAATGCTTTTTTATTTCCTATTTTAAAGAACAATTTGCATATAACGCCTTTCCCAAAGCCGCACAATTTTCCATAATAATAACAGTTCACACAACTTCTTCTAAGCACATTGTACTCCATGAAAAGGCAGTATAAGAGATAGAACACAAGAAAAGCAACTCCAAATTTATACATTATGTAAGCACCTATAACATAAGTCAGAATTGAAACCAGATTTGATACTAGAATCATCCAGATAGGAAATTTCTCCAATGTTTTTATTTTTTTCATAATTATGATTTATTTTTTTGGATATAAATGCAGGAGGTGTGTTTTACACTACAGGTTTAATTCAGTCGATTTTATCAATAACTGATTATATAACTGGATATAGATTTAATATATTTGGAAGAGATGTTAATTAACTTAAAAAATAATTTATAATTATGCCCGAAGAAGATAAATGGAATGAAGTCTATGAAAAATATGGTGGAACTGATACAAGAAAAAAATTCAAAAGACCTTTATTCATTAAGTTAATCTCTATTTACATTGCAATATTTATTGTTCTTTCTATATTTCGTTTCATTTTTATCGGTGTGAGTATAGCAGAATTAGTTGATATAGTTCTAATTATATTGTGTTTGTATTTTGGTATGTGGAAAATGAATAAAAGTTGGATGTATTTAACCGTAGCTATTCTTATTCTAGGAATAATTTCTATTTTTGATGGACTGACTTTTAAGTGGGTCTTTAATTATACTAATAGCACTTATTCAATTATTTCAAGTATATTCACAATTCTATTGAATTCCTTATCTATTTTCTGGCTTTTACGTAATAGAAATCTATTTACAGGTACTTCTAAATTTATAGGTGCAAAGAAGGATTGGATTAAAGGAGGTTTAATATTTTTTGGTATGGCAATGATAATAGCTTTGTTTTTAATATTTTTCCCAGATTATTCAATCTTGGGAATCCCAATAATAATTTTGTGGATAATTTTTATTTGGTTCATTTTACCAAGAATAATTAAATTTACTTGATATCATAATCAAAAAATAAAAGACATATTCTATCCTAAATTTGCAGTAAAATTGTATGTAAATTTTGCAGTAAAATGCAGGAGGTGGGATTTGAACCCACTGAAATTATTTTTTAGTAGGTTTTAGTTCAACCTTAACAGGAAGTTCTAATTCTTCAGGCTTCTTTACCTTCTCAAATCTTTTAATGAAATTCAAAATTGAAAATCCTATAGGTTTTCCAGTTTTAGAATCGATTCTTTCCCACATATCTCCATTAACAGCTCTGAAGAAACCTTTTCGCGATTTGCCTATAGTAAACTCTAAGAAGTCTCCTTCTGCGTCAAACCATAGACTTAATCTTTTTTCCATATCAGTTCACCTTTCTTTATTCTGTCAGTATAGAAGGCAGTTATAATATGACCTTCTTTATTTAAAACTTTAACTGCAACAAGCATATACTTTTGTGTCACTGGAGTTTTCTTGTATAATCTGTAATAAAGAAAAACAGTCTTGTCTTTTAGGCTCTCTCTTACTTCGTCTGGTTCAGTTAGAGTTTGCTTAACTCTTGATTCTTGACCCTTCATTTCTGTTCTGGATATTATATGAATTTGCTTTTCTTTAGTCAATGTTATTTTTCTTCCAAATTTATCGTTGACTTCAGACACAATCATAAGAAAATATTTGCTTATTGTAAGATAAGAATGCAGGAGGTGGGATTTGAACCCACGAAGGTACTAAACCACTGACACCTCAAGCCAGCGCGATTGACCAGGCTACGCGACCCCTGCTTAATTAATAAATTTATTATCAACTACTTAATCTTAAAGAATTTCCCTTCAATAATATTTTAATCAAGATCTCATAAAAAAATAATTTTTCAAATAAATTTTCTAAAAAATAAAAAATAATAATAGATTTAAATATGAAAAAAGTAATTAATATTAACGGAATACTTAGAAAATGGAACAAAAAGGAACACAAGTTTGCATTGATATGGTCGGCTGTAGCGAACTTCTTCTAAATGATATTACCTTTATTGAGAAAACTATTTCTAATGCAATCAAAGCTTCTGGTCTTACTCCTATAGATAAGATTAAACTTCATAAATTTGATCCTCAAGGAATTACCGGTTATGCATTATTATCCACTTCTCATATAGCAATTCATACATGGCCAGAATTCAAATATGCTTCTATTGATGTTTTTGCCTGTGATAAAAAAGAAAAAGTAATGGCAGCTGTTGATGTTCTCATGAAAGCTCTAAAGCCTGCTAAGACAAAACAAAATATTTTCACTAGAGGATATATAATAAAATAAATCTAATTCTTAGGTAATGAAATCTAAGTGGTTTTTCCCTAAATTTGCTCCTTACGAGAAACCTTATGAAAAAACAGGAATTCTAATTAAGAATAAAATTCTTTCTATACGTACAAAATATCAGAAATTGGAGATATTAGATAGCTATTTGTATGGAAAAGTGCTGGTATTAGATGGAATAATTCAGACTGCAGAAAAAGGTGAGTTTTTCTATCATGAAATGTTAGTTAATCTTCCGTTAATTTATCATGGAAATGTAGAAAGTGTATTGATCATAGGTGGTGGTGATGGTGGAGCCTTAAAGGAGGTATTGAAACATACTGTGAAAGAGGTTCATATGGCTGAAATTGATGGAAAAGTTATAGAAATGTCAAGAAAATATCTGCCTTCTGTGTCCAAGAGTGCATTTGATGATAAAAGAACTAAACTTTTTGTTGGAGATGGAATAGAATTTGTGAAGAAATTTAAGGATTATTTTGACGCTGTAATTATAGACTTGACAGATCCGTCCGGACCATCACAGTTTTTATTTTCTCCTAAGTTTTATAGGAGCATATTTTTGGCTTTGAAAAAGGACGGAATTGTTATTACGCAAAGTGGTTCATTTCCTTCACAAACGGAAGAGATAAATATGGTAAAAGAAAACATGAAACAAGTTTTTCCATTTGTAAAGACACATCTTGGATTGGTTCCACAATATGGAATAGTGTTGTTTAGTTATACTATTGGATCAAAGAAAAGTTTGAATGTTGATCTGAAAACTGTTAAAAAAAGGTTTGAGAAGTTGAAAATTGATACAAAATACTATACACCTGAAATTCATTTGGCTTCAGGAGCCCTACCAAAACTTCTAAAATAGTTATTTTCTATAGAATTTTATGCACTATCATATAATATTGACAGACAAATGCAATTCCGAATGTAAGTACTGCTATCAAAAATCTATGAAGGATTTTAGCAGTGGTATAGAAAAGAAGTTCAAATTTGACTTTTCTGATTCAAAAGGGTTAGATATAAAAAAACTGAAGAAATTCATAAAAAAAGATAAAAAATCTGTGTTGGTGTTCTATGGAGGAGAACCTTTGCTGGAAATAGAAAAAATTAAGGAAATGATGAATGAAATAAATGTTCCTTTTAGAATGCAGACAAATGGTAAACTTCTAGACAAATTAGCTCCAAAATATCTGAACAGAATAGAGAAGATATTGGTTTCGATTGACGGGACAAAGGAGAGGACTGATGAGAATAGAGGAAAAGGAACTTATGATTTGATTATGAAAAACATCAAACTCATGAAAAAGAATGGTTACAAAGGAGAACTGATCGCTAGGATGACTATATTATATCCAGATATTTATGAACAAGTTCTCTTTCTGATTAAAAATGGATTTTCTTCTGTTCATTGGCAACTTGATGCAGGATTCTATAATTTTGATTTTGATAAGAAAAAATTCTTAGAATTTGTTGGAGAATACAATAAATCTATTTCCAGATTGGTTGAATTCTGGATTTATGATATGAAAAAAGGAGAAGTTCTGAGATTGTATCCGTTTATTGCGATAGCAGATTCTCTGTTAAAAGGAGAAACTACAAAACTCAAGTGT
>Ga0233422_10001492_pt1 | contig 10281 bp, 7 predicted proteins | sample Watercolumn_Mata_2_FD_182724 | JGI IMG/M metagenome (GOLD analysis project Ga0233422, IMG submission 182724) | Freshwater microbial communities from Lake Matano, South Sulawesi, Indonesia - Watercolumn_Matano_2014_110_MG | ecosystem: Environmental > Aquatic > Freshwater > Lake | place...
CAGAAGACGACGAACGCCCCCGTCCCGGCTCCGATGCCGGCGAGGAGGGCCCCGAGGTTCGTCTCGTTGTCCCCGTGGGTCGACGAGAATCCCGAGCCCACGAGGATTCCGATGAAGGCACTGAAGAACACGAGGGCGCCCTGCGCCACTCGCTGGAGCCAGGGGGTCTTCCTCTTGCTGATCTTCCTCATCGACTTCACGACCCCTTGAACCCACGCCATGACCACCTCCCACGCGGCCAGGAGCGCGGTCACGACCCACCAGATCAACACGAGCGCCAGCCCGCCGATGCTGGAGCCCATGATGTAAAGCAGAACGTGGATGAGGTAGTCGGCTGTACCCCACCCACCGATGAACGAGCTGAGCGGCCGCCAGAAGACGGCCAGGATGAGAGAGACCGGAATCGCGAAGAGCAAGGTCTCTCCCGTCAGATCCTTCCAGCTCGTGTTCTTGTTGTCGCCCTTGGCGATGACCGCCCTCACGAGCGTGCCCACCGCCTCCACGAAGAGGCTGAACACCACGGCGAAGCCGACTGCCGTGGCCAGCCAGATCCCGAAGACGAGGGCCGGCGAGCCCTCGGGGATCCCCAGGCTGGAGATGGTGACGCCCAGCGCCAGCGCCAGGCCGTGGAAGCCCCAGCGCCAGTACTTGCCGATCCCCCCGACCTTGTTGAACAGGTTGACCACGACGGGGGCGATCCAGGCCACCGAGGCGGCCAGGGCCGTGACGCCCACGATCAGGTGGAGGGGGGGGACCTCCGCCTTGACCAGCCCGATCACCGTGAACACGATCGCGGAGAGGGCCACCCCCACGATCGTGCCCCACAGGCGGATCTTCCTGCCGAGGGAGCGGGCCTCGGCCTCGGCGGCCTCCTTCTCGGCCGCGACGCGGTCGGCCTCGCGCTGCCGCGCCTCGTCGGCGCGGAGGCGCGAGGACTCCTCGAGGAGCCGCGCGGCCGCGATCTCCGCCGCGGCGACAGCCTCGGGGTCCTTGTCGGCCAGCTCCGCCACGCGAGTGCGGAGCTTGGTGATCTCCTCGCGGAGCTCCCCGACCTTTGTGTCCCTGGCCTTGACCGCCGCCTCGAGACGGCTGATCTCGGACTCGAGGCGGCGCTGCTCGGCGCCCGCCTCGCCCAGGGCGACTCCCTTCTCCGCGTCCGAGTCGCGGAGGTTCTTGAGGTGTGCCGCGATTTCGTCGCGGTCCTCCTTCACCTGGCACAGCTCCCGGGTCAGCTCGTCGAGCCGGCCCTCCAGTTCTGCGATCCGATCTGCTGCTGTTCTTGCCATCGTATCGTTCCCTCCTGAATACACCACGCACACCATGGCACCGCTAGGGCTTCGTGCCGTGCGCAAGCGCACGGAATGGCACGCCACCTTTCGGTGGGTCCAAACACGCCGGCCCCGCGATGCCGCCTTGTTGTCCGGATCAAAGACCCACTCAAAGTTTGAGTGTTGGGTCTTCTTCCCTCGCTTGTCCTTGCGAATTTGCGAGAGGTGTGAGATGAACGTTGCTCCTCTAGTTCCGGATTCCAGAGAAGCGTGAACGCGGAAGTTTTGACAGGCAAAGATGCGCTCTGTGAAAAGCACGGTCTTTGCCACCTTATGATCTACCCCCGCCTCTGGCGGGGGATTACATGGGGTGAATTGTCCCCTTTGATCCAAAGTTATATGTTTATACTCTTCAGTGGAGAGGCTCAAAGGGATTTGTTCCTCAACCAGTGAGGAATGCAACCTTGCGGTTGCCGTCCCCAAACCTGTCTCCAAAGAGAGTTTTATTTTCTACACCAGTTGTCAAGTATCGCTCGTTAGAGCCGATTCCTGCCATGATTCTGGTGTTTTGTACCTGGATCTTGGCGGAATGAGGCATACTAAAACGAGTAGTTTTTTATACTATAAGTTTGACAAAAAGTCAAGAGTAATTTATTGAGGATTTTAGTATTCGTTTAACATTCGTCCATTATTCGTCTATTATTCGTCCATGTTTGAACCAAAATACTCAATCTCCCCGAGGCTTCTCAGCAATATTAAGCGTATAGCGAGTATTGTTGCTGAGCTTAATAATCGGCGTTTTCAAAAAGTTGTTTTGGTTGAAATGGAAAGGGAAGCCAGAGAGATTTCCGCGTATTCTTCGACAAGTATAGAAGGAAATCCTTTGCCTTTAACTGAGGTAAGAAAGATTCTTAAAAACGCTCCGCAAAATGCCAGAAACAGCGAGATAGAAGTTTTAAATTACAACAATGCCCTTGTTAAGCTCAATAAGTTGCTCGACGATGGGCTCCTCGCCTCTACTGGCAAGCCCGGGAAAATTAAATTCAATATTGATCTTATTTTAAATATCCACAAGGGTGTTACAAAAAATCTTGTTTCTGTTGGGAGATGCGGTTGTTTCAGGGAGGAACCCGTTGTCGTAAATAATCCTAAAAATAGAAAAGTTGTTTATCTGCCACCAGATCATAAAGACGTTTTACTTTTGATGACAGACCTCGTGAATTTTGTAAAAATTAACAGTCAAAAAGCGGATCCCCTTATATTGGCCGGGATTTTCCACAGACAATTTGTCATTATTCATCCTTTTATTGACGGAAACGGCAGAACAGCAAGACTTGCGACAAAAGTGCTCCTTGCTTCGATGGGACTTAATACTTTTAACCTTTTCAGTTTTGAAAATTATTACAATAAAAACGTAACCGGATATTTTGAATCTGTTGGGATTTTCGGCAATTATTATGATTTAAAGGATAATATCGATTTTACACATTGGCTTGAATATTTCACTGACGGAATTATCGATGAACTTCTCCGAGTACAGAAAAATCTTCAGAATGTTTCTATTAATCCAGGAACCGGTTTAGAGTCTCATCATCGAAAAATAATCAATTACATCGAGGAAAACGGATATATCAACGATTCCAAGTACTCAAAATTGGTAAAAAGGGCAAAATCGACGCGGAACGTGGATTTTAATAAATTGCTGAATTTGGGAATAATCGAAAGGTTCGGAAAAGGGAAAAATACTTATTATAAATTGAGGCCTCTATAACGTGAATTGCGAAACCCAAACCTGTAAACGGTCAATCTCATAGTCTTGACATATCTGTTTGGCTCGATTTTTCTTGAAACGTTCCAAACCTGAAAACGGCGGACCGGTCCGGGAATTAACCTGTTGAATTACACAACAAAACACAGCGCCAGAGGAACATAACTATATAGCTGCAAATTCAAATTTTGAATCTGTTGGCGAGTTTTCCAATTCATGTTTAAAGCTGTTGACACCATGATAAGTTTTAAGTATACTTAAAATGTAATATTAAATCACATTAACTTTTAAGTATGGATAAAATATATCAAAAACGGCCGTATTATATGGAGAAAATCACCCCTTTTATCGGGGTTAATTTAATTAAAGTGCTGGTTGGACAAAGAAGAGTTGGGAAAAGTTATATTTTATTGCAGCTAATGGATGAGATAAGAAATAATGATAAACGGGCTAATATTATTTATATAAATAAAGAGGATAATGAATTTGTTTTTATCGAAGATTATAGTGATTTGATTACTTATGCCGAAAAACATGTGTCTAAGAAGGCAAATAACTATTTGTTTATTGACGAAATTCAAGACATAAAGAACTTTGAGAAAGCATTGCGGCATTTTTTCTCTAAAAAGACTTTGGATATTTATTGCACAGGCAGCAACGCGCGCCTTCTTTCTTCTGAAATTGCAACCGGATTGTCCGGCCGTTATATAGAAATTCCCATACACGCGCTTTCTTACCAGGAATTTTTACAGTTCCATAATTTGAAATCCGGCGAGGAATCGCTGGAAAAATATATCCGTTATGGCGGATTGCCGTTTTTGATTAATTTGGAGTTAAAAGACGATATTGTTTATAACTATTTACAGAGTATTTATGGTTCGATTATTTTGAAAGACGTTGTGGCACGTTTCCAGATCAGGAATGTTAATTTTCTAAATCGTCTTTTGGAATATCTTGCAGATAATATCGGCTCATTGATTTCAGCCAACCGCATTAGCGATTTTTTGAAATCGAAAAAAATAAAAACTACGCCAAATATTGCATTAAATTATTTGTCGTATTTGTCGTCAAGTTTTGTCATCCACGAAGTAAACAGGATAGACATCAGGGGTAAAAAAATATTTGAAATCAATGAAAAATATTATTGGGAGGATTTGGGTTTAAGAAATTCTTTGGTTGGATACAAATCAAATGATATCGGACAAATGTTGGAAAACCTGGTGTTTTCGCATTTGTTACATTTGGGGTTTAAAATCCATATTGGCCAACTGGAAAACAAAGAAATTGATTTTGTAGTGGGAAAAGAGGGTAAAAAAATGTATGTTCAGGTTGCTTATTTAATTAATGATAAAGCCACAAGAGACAGGGAATTTGGAAATCTATTATCTATTTCCGATAATTATAAAAAGGTTGTTGTTTCAATGGATAAAATAACAGGCGATGATTATAAAGGGATTCAGCATCTGAATATTCTTGATTTTTTAGCTTACGGCACTAATTTCTGAGCGAAGTTTTGGAAGAAGTTTTCCACAATCTTAACCTCCTGATCGCCCCAACCGTAATCGTCTTTGTTCCTGAGAAGCTCTTGTTTGGCGAGCTCACACTTGAAGAGATAGTCCTGGACTTTGGGGTTGGATTGTTCGGGGTGTGGTTTGGTGGCAATGTTGGCGTTAGGCTGTGATTCAAAGCTTGGTTTTGAGATCTTCGGATTGTCAGACTCAAAATTAGTTTGACCGTTTATAATCGCATTCATCCCGTCAATAAGCCCTTTCTCGGTCATTTTCGCATTGATTATATCAAGGACGGGTTTGATAACATTGAGTTTTTGGGGGCGATTTGAGTTTGGCATAGAGGAGTTTTGATGAATTTTATCCTTTTATCCTCGGCTACCAACTGCTCCTGGACTACCGACTAATTGATCTGGGGAAGAGATTTCTTCCTTTTTCTTTGTTGCTGCAAGTGCCGCATCGGCAGTTCGTTCTTTATCAAGGTCACTACTTACTGCGAGCATCTTGTCCTTGTTCCCTTCTGTTCCTGCATCTTGTGCTCTTTGTGCAAGTTGGATCATACCATTGATTCTTGCAAAGGTTGCTGTATCCATGTTTGATGAATGTGCCTGGTTCCAGTCATTAATTTTCCCTATTTCACTTGTAAGTGTTTCTTGAGCATCCCTTGCCCTTTGTGCGGTTTCATCCGTAGGCGTATCTATAAAATTTTTCTTTGCTGCAAGATATCTCTTTATATGCCCAGATGCCCATCCTCTGTATATGTCTGCTGTATCTTTAATTCCTTTCATTGACTCCGAAGCTCCTTTTTGAGCCAATGTTTGTCTTTTTTCTGTTTCCAAATTTGCCAATTCAGTATCACTTCTGTTGAGTGTCATGCCCATCCATACGCTATTTATTTTTTCGTCTAAGTTGGCTTTGGCTGTATTAACTGCTTTCTGTAATTCTTTCTGTCTTGCCTTGTAGACTTCGTCGTCTTCTCCTATCAATCTGGCTTGGCCTGCAGTCTGGTCGGTTTTTGCTTTCTCCCATGCTGTTCGCGCTGTCTCCGCGTCATCTCGAATTTTTTGTATTTTTTTATTTCTTAATTTGATGTCCTGATTTGCATCTGCTGCTTTTTCCCCTGCCGCCATAAGATCTTTCCATCTTCCGGCTGCGTCTAGTGCAGATTTTTGAGCTGTGTCTTTCCCATCAACGGCGTCTTTAAATTCTTGCGATTCGTTTTCTCCTCTCGCTTTTGCTTCCAGAGCACTTTTTAGTTGTTCTTCATAGGCTTTTACGGCTCTGTCTTCCGCTTCCGTGACCGCTGCCCATGCCAGACGCTCATTGTCATTTCCGAATGTTGCTGGAGATTTTCTAAGAAAATCTTTTTGTTCGGCAAGCATTAATTTGTATTTTTCTTTCAATTTCCCTGCATCTCTTTCTGCATCCGCCCTTTCTTTGTCTTTTGCATCTTTTTCTCCAATGAGTTCATTTTTTTCTAATGGAGATGCCGTTTCTATTGCTTTTCTTGCTTTATCTGCTGCCTCTTTTGCAAGTTTGGCTTTGTCATCCAATTCTTTTATTTTACGTTGAGCCTCATCGCGTGACCACTCGGCCGCCTCTTTTGTTTTGTCATCAAAAGCTTTTTGTTTTTCTGCCACCGCTTTGTCTCTGGCTAGTTTTGCTTTCGTTAATTCGTCATCTAAATTAGTTTTTTCTATTATCAGAATTCTAAGTTTTTCTTGAGCATTTGTGTCGGCTGTTTTTAGCTCTTTGTATTCGGCAGACGTCAGTTTTGTTTTGTTTGCTAGGGCTAGTGCGTTTGATGCCTTGTTGGCTTGTGCTCTGGCACCGTTTTCGCCTTCAATTTCGGCTATTTTGTTTACAAGCGCGTCTTCGGCGGTTTTTACTTTCCCATTTTCTGTCTCTGTAGTTGTTGCAAGATCTGTTTTTGCTTTTTCGATTGAGTCTAATCTGGTAGCTGAGTCCAAAGCTAACTTGTTGTAGTCGTTAAAAGCGGCTTGTGCTGCTCCTAATTCACCTCCAACGTCTTCGCCTTGCGCTTGTCTTGATTTAAGAGTCATTAAGTTTCTGTATGCCGCTACCGCTCTGTCTTTTGCTTCGTCTCTGGCTTTGACTGGGAGAGCTTCTAGACGAGCCCGGGCTTCGGCTTGTACTTGGACATCTGCTGCGATTACGTCTATTAAGTCATCTGAGTCAGATTTCTTATCTTCTTTGTCGGGTGGGACTAGTGCCGGAGTCGAAGCGGATACTGGAGCTATGGGTGGGGTTTTTGGAGCTGCAGGTGAGGTTTTTGGGACGGTTTCTAGAGCTGCGGGTGGGATACCGGGGATGCCTGGGGCTGGAGTTAGGGGCTGAGCCGGGCGTTGAGCCGGAAGGTTCACTATATCTTTCACTTGTCTTTCCAGGGTCACCAATTTCCCAATAACTTTACTTTCTTTTTGTCCTGAGCCCGTATAAGCGCTTCCATCTTTATTAACTCTTCTTCCATTAAGCTTATAATATTCATTCTTTGCTCCTTTATATTTCACAATAGTTTCTCCGTCAACTGTTTGAAATTTATAAATCAAAGGCCTTCCGGATTTTTCAACAACTTTTAACAGACTCGAGTCTTTATCGTCGAGCTTTACATTATTAGACTCAATTTTATCTTGGTCTTTTTTTACGCTTATCGTGATTACTTCTGGAGAACGGTTTACTGGTTTATCTGGTGCCATATTTTTATTGTTAGATTTTTATATTTATAAATTATTTAGTGCTTTTTCTAATGATTGGATTTTTTCCTTGTCCTCTTCTTCGGATCTTTTTTCAGCATCTTTTAGTGCCGATTTTTTGAGATGATCGTTGAATTCTTTCAACTCTTCGAAAAAATTCGGATTGGTTTCTTTTATGTGATTAATTGCTTCTTCCTGCAAAGGAACCATTTCCTCGAGAATTCCCAGGATTTTTCCTTGATTTTCGGGCGAGAGATTTGGGAAAGCCTTTTTTAATTCTTCCTTTAAAGAAGCTTCCATGAGGAAGTTTTTGCCTAAATATTCATGAAGTTTATTTACTGCCTGTGCTGTTACTACAGGTTCCGGCATTTTTTTATTTTTATTTTTTGTTTGATTTTTTCTTAGTAAAATTATAACATTTTTTACAGAAGATTGCAATGCTTGCTTAACCAAGGTGTTGTCCAAATTAGGTTTTAGAATATGCAAAAACTTAAAATAGAAAAAGGGACGGATAATAAAATATTAAGGACCAAGTCGGAAAAAGCAGGAAGAGCTGCTCATCTTAAATGCGGTATGAACTTGGCTGATTTCGCGAAAAATATGAAAGAGGTTTTGGATTCGGAAAAGGGGCTTGGATTATCTGCGCCGCAAGTTGGGGAGAATGTAAGGATTTGTCTGTGCAGGTTCAATACTGGGACGCCGAATGAAGTTTTGTTTGTTCTTGTGAATCCTGAGATTACTTGGATGTCTGAAGAATGCGAGGTCGGGGAAGAGGGGTGCCTGAGTTTGCCCGGATATTATGTTGGGGTTTCTCGAGCGAAGGAAGTTACTGTTAAATTTTTGGATGGAAGAGGGCTATTAAAGGGGAAAGGTGGGGCTTTGAGGAATGGGATGGTGATTGGGAAAAAGATGAGCTGGGTGAAAGGAAGTTTGCCTGAAATGACTTTAAATTTGAGCGGACTAAATGCCCGATTGGTTCAACATGAATTGGATCATTTGAATGGGGTTTTGATCTGCGACAAGGCTGTGGATGCGGCTGAAAAAGTTTAGAATATATTCGGGAATATACAGAAGGTGACTTTTTGATTTAGTGAGTTTTTTAGTTTTAAAGTCTGCTGTTTTGTTTTTTGTAGAGGGCTACTTTTCGATTTAGCAAATTTTTTATTTTGGCGAGTTTTTTAATTTAGAAGTCTGCCATCTTGTTTCTTGTAAAGGGCCACTTTTCGATTTAGCAAACTTTTTATTTTGGTGTGATTCTTTTGGCATCAAATAAGATTTAAAGAATTCAGCTGAGGTTTTTTCAACTTTGTGTATTTGCTTCTTTGGAAGAGTCAATAAGTGGCTGAATTTCCATGATTTACTCTGGTTCTTATACAGTTTGTACTGTTGTAACGTTACAACAGTACAGAGCAATGAGATTAGAATTAATCGTTTTTCGTACTCAAAAATAGTGCAAAATTAAAATTGTAACAGGGATGACTCTATAATAAATTTAGCGCAGAGTTTTGCGGAGTTTTTTAAGAAATTTATATAAAAAATGAGGGAGTGGCTTGAAGCTATATTCCTGAGGAGGAAGATATTTCACGTGAGTACCGCCGAATTTGCGTTTGAATTCCGTGACGCCGCGCCAAGTGTGATTTTTTGGACCGAGTTCGTCTTTAATCGCTTTGTTTTTTGTCATTGTTGGGGGAGCAATGCCAAGAAGATCGTATTTCGTGCAACCGAGAGATTTTGCTTCCTTCATTGCGTGCCATTGAAGAAGGTATGGAGCCATCAAATTCCTGTGTTCGTTACTCGAAGCGCCGTAGTAGTAAATCGCCGTGTTTTTGTAGAAAGTTACGATGATGCCGGCAATGTATTTTTTATCCGTGGTTTTGCAATGATTTTCTGCTGGGGTATCTGGCATATATTCTGCAAGATACATTTTTGCAAAGCCTTTTGAGATGGCATGGTTGGCTGCTTTGGCTGTGTCTTTTGCGGCATAGTCGGCTGCTTTTTCCGTGCTTTTTTCGTCTTTATCATGCGATCTGTCAGGTTGATTTGGTGCTAATTTTTCGATCATATTTTTATAAAATCCAATCCCGTGGCCGTAGAATTTGTCTCTTTGGAGAGTTTCTTGGAGAATTTTAAAATAGGATTCGATTTTGGATTGAGCGTCAGCTTGCGCGACGGGCCTTACTTCCACGATTTTGACTCCTTTTTTCGCTGCGAGACGAATGTTATAGCGGCCTTTTTCTTTCATTTGTTTCAAAATTTCTTCTTCTGGTTTGTTAAGATCTATTATCAAAGTGTCTTCTGGCTGATAACAAAGATGAGAGAAGTGGAAAGAGGGAAATTTTATGGCAGATTTTGGAGAATCGTGAAATTTGGAGGATTTTTTAGGGTTGAGTGGTTGCTCGATCTCAATTAAAGGGTCTATGCGGAGGAAAATCGCTTTTTCTTCTTTAGCAATTCCCTTTATTTCGTTTAGTAAAATGCTCATTTGCTCTTTTGCGAGCTTTTGATTTTCGTAACTTAAAAGGGGGCCGCGCGGGGCGTAGAGCCAGGAATAATTCTTGGGAAGTTTGTGTTTAATTAAAACTGTGCCAGCAATGATTTTTGGGTTGGCGAATTTGATCGGCTTTGTTGATTGGCCGGTAGATTGGTCTGATTTAGCTGTTTGTGAAGACCCCGCAGCACTTTCATCATCAAAAAGCGCGATGATCCAATATTTATCCCTTGAAGGCACATTTGATTGGAAATGGGCCCATTTTGAGGTTTGGTGGATTGAAGAATAGGGGTGGGAATGCGCAAAATCGTCCCATTTTTTGTATTGTTCTTTTGTCAAAATTTCTGCGTGCATGGTGGGAGTATACTAGGCCTCCGGAGTTAAGTAAAAGGGTAGGAGAGCTCCGGAGCTTAGTATTATTGCATTTTCTGTCGGATGAACGCAGGAATGTCGTACTCATTCTCAGCCGCTTTAATTGGAGTTGATGAGCCTAATGTATGAGATCGAACGTGTGGTTTTTCGACTGTTTCCGCTT
>Ga0233422_10001493_pt1 | contig 10280 bp, 12 predicted proteins | sample Watercolumn_Mata_2_FD_182724 | JGI IMG/M metagenome (GOLD analysis project Ga0233422, IMG submission 182724) | Freshwater microbial communities from Lake Matano, South Sulawesi, Indonesia - Watercolumn_Matano_2014_110_MG | ecosystem: Environmental > Aquatic > Freshwater > Lake | place...
TAGCAAGGATAAACTCTCCTGAAGAGCTCTTCAGGAGAGTTTATCCTTGCTATCTATTTTATAGTTATCTCTGTTGTTGCTAGCACTACTGCCGACTATTTATTCCATCTAACTATTGTTCTGCTGTTATTGCTAATTATGTTTGGCTATTATGAGACATATAAAAGGACAAGGGTATCAAATACTGCATATTTAATTCTGGCTTTTTCGCTACTGGCAATCGCCCATTTTATCGCTTTAGTAACAAATCTTGCAACTCCAAGTATAATTGCTAATTTGATAGAATTAGCAAGTTATTTAATTCTGCTAGTCCTCATAATAAAGATAATAAGAAAGGGATAACTATGGATAAAAAAAGAAGCAGAAAAGATATTATCTGCGATATCTTGCAGATTATACAAGAAAAAGGCGGGAGAATAAAGCCCACACATCTGATGTATAAGGCTAATCTCTCGCATAGCCAGATGAAGCTCTATCTTGGAGATTTAGAGAGCAAGAAGCTTATTGAATATCAAAAAGCAGGAGATAAGAGAATGATTGTGATTACAAGCAAGGGAAGAGAATTCTATCAGCAGTATATAAGAATGAGAGAATTTGAAAAAACTTTTGGAATTTAATTTCTAGTAATAAAATAACATTAAATATAAATACCTATACTTTTTTATAGATTTATGAAAAGAGCTGTTAAAATTTTTATATCTGGAACTGTACAGGGGGTTTTTTTCAGAGCTTATGTAAGAGAACAGGCTGAAAAGCTAGATGTAAAAGGATATGTGAGAAATCTGCCTGATGCGAGAGTAGAGGCATGGCTAGAGGGGGATTCTGAAGCTGTAGGAGAGATGGTTAATCTCTGCAAAAAAGGGGCTCCGCATTCTATTGTTAAAAATGTGGAAGTTCAGGATGCTAAATTCCAGGATTTAAAAGAATTCAAGATTCTGCACATATAAAATTCTTAATAAGTAAGTTTTATAAATCATATTCTGCATCTATAAGTATTCAAAAATCAGTGATTTTTGAAATCCAGAAGATTTGCGAATCATCTGGCTTTTAAATTTCGCTGCGGCTCAATTTAAAATGGGAAGAGAAGAAGAAGTAGTAAAGGCAAGATTGAAGAAAATAGAGGATATGAAAAGCAAAGATATAGAGCCATATCCATATAGTTTTGAAAAGAAGGATTCTGCTTCTGCTTTGCAAGAAAAATATAAGAAGCTGAAAAATGAGGAGAGAAGCAAGGATAAAATTAAGATAGCTGGAAGAGTAATGGCTATAAGAGATTTGGGAAAAATTGCCTTTTCCTCTTTGCAAGATGGAACAGGAAAGATACAACTTTTATTCCAGGAAAAAGAAACTCCAGATAAGGCTTTTGAATTTTTCAAAAAGTATGTTGATTCTGGAGATTTTATTGGAGTTGAAGGAACAATTATGAGAACAAAGAGAGGAGAACTTTCTGTTGTTGTTAAAAATATAGAGATGCTAACTAAAAGTTTGCTGCCTCTTCCAGAGAAGTGGCACGGCTTGCAAGACAAGGAGGAGAGATACAGGAAGAGATATCTAGATTTAGTTATGAATCCCGAAGTTAAAGATGTTTTTGTAAAAAGAAGCCAGATTTTAGATGCGATAAGGGAATTCTTGAAAGCAAGAGGATTCTTAGAAGTTGATACCCCTTATCTGCAAACAATTTATGGGGGTGCAGAAGCCCGCCCATTTAAGACTCATTTAAATGCATTAGATATTGATTTATTTCTCGCTATTTCTCCTGAATTATATCTAAAAAGACTTATTGTTGGAGGATATGAAAAAGTCTTTACTATTGCCAGAAATTTTAGAAATGAGGGAATAGATAAGTGGCACAATCCTGAATTCACTATGATGGAAATCTACCAGGCTTATGCAGATTACAATGATATGATGAAGCTTACAGAAGAGCTGTTTGAAGAGGTTTTCAAAAAAGTATTGGGCAAGACAAAGCTGGAAATTCAGGGCAAGGAAGTTGATTTTAAAGCTCCCTGGAAGAGAATTACAATGGCTGAATGCATTAAGAAGCATGCGGGAATAGATGTTCTCAAGATGGATGAGGCGAAGTTGAGAAAATTTGTAAAAGAGAAAAAAGTAGAATACAAGAAAGATAGCTGGGGATTTTTAATTCAAGCAATATTTGAGCATTTTTGCGAGAAAGAGCTAATCCAGCCGACATTTGTTTTAGATCATCCTGCAGAAACAACTCCTTTATGCAAGGAGCACAGAAAAGATGATAGATTAATAGAGAGGTTTGAGGCTTTTTGTCTTGGAACAGAGCTGACAAATGCTTATTCAGAGCTGAATGATCCTGTTAAGCAGGAAATTTTATTAGAGACACAGGCAAGTGAGCTGAAAAAAGGAAATGAGGAAGCTAATCCTTTTGATGAGGATTTTGTAACTGCCCTTGAAGTAGGAATGCCTCCGACAGGAGGGCTTGGAATTGGCATTGATAGGATGATTATACTTCTTTTGCAGCAGGAATCAATAAGAGATATTCTAGCATTCCCCTTTATGAAGCCATTAGGCGAAAATGAAAGTGCGACAAATGGAGAAAATGAACATGGCAAAGATAAAGCTTAATAGAGAGGGCAAGATTGAAGAAAAATTAGAAGAGGGAAAAATTAAATTAGTTGTGGCAAGCAATATTAAATCAGCAGTAAGAGAGCTGCAAGTTTCAGGAGATGTTCCTGATGCTCTAAACAAGAAAGTTATTGAGTTTTTAGAAAGAGCAAGCGAGAGAGCTAAAGCAAATGGAAGAAGAACTCTTTATGCCAGAGATTTATAATTCTGATAAAGATGCTAGAAGTTTGTGTTGAGGAATTTCAGAGACTTGCTAGAGATACAGGAAGAGAATTTGTTCATGAGGCTTATTTAACTATGGGGCGAGCAAGATTAGTTCTTCCCCATATACTTGAAGAGCATAGATATCAGTTTGATGGAAGAGTCTGGATGAGAAAGTATTCTCCTAATTAAGTTTTTAAATTACAATTCTTTTATATTAATATTTAGAAAAATGGGCAACAAGGAAAAAGGTGCTAATGCAGAAAGAGAATTATATCAATTGTTTATTGATAATAGCTTTAGAGCTGTTAGAGTAGCTGGAAGTGGAATGATGGAGAATACTTCTTGTGATCTATTAGCTGGAAAGAAAGGGAAGAAATATGCTGTTGAGTGCAAGGCTACAAAAAGCAAGAATAAGTATATTACAAAAGAGCAGATTAGCGATTTCCTTGTTTTTTCAGAGATATTTGGCTTACAGCCAGTAATAGCTATAAAGTTTAATAGGAAAGGATGGTACTTCTTAAAGCCAGAATTTTTAGAAGACACAGGAAAGTACTGGAGTTTATCTTTAAAGCTGGCAGAGGAGAAAGGAAAGAGATTCTCTCAGATGTTTGAAGATGAAAAAAAAGAAGATTATTCTGATATTTTAGACAATAATATATAAAAATCTTTGATTCTTAAAATATTTATGCATTCATTAAAAAAGGCTGAATTTTGGAAAAAGCTAAAAGAGGATATTATTCAGTGTGAGTTATGTCCACATTTTTGTACCTTAAAGAATGAAGAGATAGGAAGGTGCAAAGTTAGGCAGAATTTGAGAGGAGAGCTCTTTAGTCTAGTTTATGGGAAGCCAGTGTCTATGCATCTGGATGCAATTGAAAAAAAGCCACTATATCACTTTCTGCCTGGAGAAAAGGCTTTTTCTCTTGCTACAAGAGGGTGTAATTTTGCATGTGAAAATTGCCAAAATTGGGAGATATCACAAGCAACAGAGGGGATCTATAAAGTTGATTATTGTTCTCCAGAGGATGTAATTAAGAGGGCTGGAAAAGCTAAGATAATTGCTTACACATATACAGAGCCTACTATTTTTTATGAATATATGGAGGATATTGCAGAACTAGCATGGAAAAAAGGAATTAGGAATATAACTGTTACTAATGGATTTATTAATAAAGAGCCGCTAAAGCAGTTGTGCAAGATTATTGATGCTAGTAATATTGATTTAAAGTCTATTAATAATAAATTTTATGAAAAAGTATGTAAAGGGAGATTGTCGCCTGTTCTAGAAGCAATTAAGATTATGCATGAAGCAAAAGTGTGGATAGAGCTGACAAATCTAATAATTCCTGGATTAAATGATAAAGAAGAATATATAAAAAAGTTAGCTAGCTGGGTTGTTGATAATCTTGGAAGAGATGTTCCTCTTCACTTTTCTGCTTTTTTTCCACAGTACAAGATGGATAATATCAATAGTACAGAGATTGAGACTTTAAAGAAAGCTAAAAAGATAGCAGAAGAGCAAGGAGTAAAATTTGTTTATCTTGGAAATATTGGAGAGGAAAACAATACATATTGTCCAGTATGCAAATCCTTATTAATCAAGAGGAGATATTTTGAAGTATTAGAAAATAATATCAAAAAGGGAAGATGCAAATGTGGAGAAAAAATTCCTGGAGTTTGGGAATAGCATTTTTAGTAGTAATAATTTTTTCTTTTAGTGCTGCTGGCTTGAAGATAAATGAAGTAATGCCTCATTCAAATAACTCTCTTGGAAATGAGTGGATTGAGTTATATAATAATGAAAGCTCTAATTTAACATTAATTAATTTTAGAATTGGGGATCTTGTAAGCAATGATACAATAAATTTAAGCATAGCTGCAGGAGGATTTGGGATTATAGTAGATTCTAGCATTAATTGCTCTAGCATTAATATTTCAAATGAGAGCTGCTTCTCACTGGCTACAATAGGGAGCGGGCTAAATGATGATAATGAGACTCTTTATCTTTATGATAATTCCTCTAATTTAATAGATAGCTTTTCCTGGAATTCTAGCATAAAAGCTGAAGGCAGGTCCTGGCAGTGGTTTAATAATTCCTGGCAGAAATGTTCTCCAACTCCTGGAGCAGCTAATTTTTGCAATCAAACAATAAATCAGACAGCAAATAATACAAATACTACAATAAATAATACCAATAAAGAAGAGATAACAATAGATTTGGATTTTGACAGGATTTACTGCAGAGAGGCTTTTGATGTTGATTTGGAAGTTGATAATCTAGAAAGAGGAGATTATGATGTAAAAATAGAATTGGTTTATGATGAGAAAAAGGCAGAGATATACGATGATAAAGATGATGACTGGAAGTCAAGCACTTATTATATTAATGATGTGATGGATGAGGGGGGAGATGCGAGCTTCTCCTTGAATATAACAAGGGAGTATGAAGGAGACGCTGAAATAACTGTAAAGATAAGAAAGACAGATTCTTCTTATATAGTTGCTTCTGACTCTTTTGATGTAGCTGTTCACAAAAGAGAGGATGTGAAGAAAACAGAAGAAGGAAATTCTACTAGCTTAAATAATTCTTCTTTAAATCAGGCAGTTTATCTTAACAAAAAAGAATATGAGTCTGAGGATAGCAACTTAGATAAGATGGTTCTAATCTCTTTTATTGCTTTTTCTTTTGTAGTGATAGTTGCAATCTTTTTATTTAGAAAGAGGATAGCTTTATAAAACATAAATTTCTTAGATATCTATATGGACATAGAAGCTTCACTTTTAATAGAAATAATAGGAAGGCCTGCAGACTATCTAAAGCAGACTATGAATAATCTTATAGAAGTAATGAGCAAGGAGCAAAATATTAAGATTCTTAAGAAAAAAGTTCACGAGCCAAAAGAGTTAAAGGATGATAAGATAAAGAGAGAACTTTTTTCTACATTTGCAGAGGTTGAAGTTAAATGCAGTATTGAAACTCTATTTTATATTATCTCCAAATACATGCCATCACATATAGAAATAAGTTCTCCACAAAGTGTACATTTAACAAACTTTGAATTATCAGCTTTAATGACGCAGTTTGCAACTCGCTTACATAGATATGATGAAGTTGTAAAGGCTGTTATGGCTCAGAAGCAGATTCTAGAGAGTAAGCTTAGAAGCATGCAGGGAGGACAGGCTGTAATTCCTGCCAGCCCAGCCATGCCAGCAATCCCGAAAGCAAAGCCAGAGAAAGCTAAGAAAACTAGGAAGAAGAGGAAGAAGTAGGCTTTATACTCTTATCAAAAGCTTCTGATTTTTCTACTAAAACATCTGTTCTTGGCTTGCCTTTGTATTTAATATAAATAAATACAGCAATTACAATAAGAATAACTAGTATCAAGATTATTATTCCCCAGGAGAGTTTCCCACTAGATTTGGGCTTTTCGATACAGATTCCATTGCAACAGACTGCTAGTCCAAGATTAATTTCCTGTCCAGAACAGACAGAATCTGAGCCACAGAATACTCCATCCTTGCAATCAGATGTAAGATTCTGATTATCTGATACTATTGATGTTGAATTGTCTGTAAAATTTAGATTTATAGTTATATTTGTTTTTATCTTGTCAAAAGAAGCTGTGATCAAGCCAGTATGATTTCCGAGTTTGTTAGAGCTGACAGAGATATTTATCATCTGTTTTTCTCCAGGGCCGAGAGAAAATTCTTCTGGATTTAAGCCCAGATAGTCAAGATTAGAAGTTAATTTTATCTTTGAGATGTTTGTCTCTCCCTGATTGTATAACTCTGTTGAAAAAAGCCAAACTTCGCCTATTTTTAGTGTTAAATTAAGCTCTTTATCTTTAAAATTAAACTGATACTGTTCAACGCTATGATTTGTTATATTCTGAATTGCTTTAACTATCACTGGAATATCATATATTTTCTTGCTGTCTGCTTTTACTTCAATTTCTCCCTGATAGCCAGATAAGTTCTGTATTGAAAAATAAATTTTTTTAGTTGCATTTTCTGATAAAGAAAAAGTCTGTGTCTGAGATGAGAGTTTAACACTCATCTCCTTAGCAGGGCCTTTGTTTTCAAAATCTAGAGAGAAATCCTCTAAAGCAGTTATGAATCCAGGAGAAACTCTAACTGCAGATTCATTTCCAGAAATTGTGAAATTTAATGATAAATCCTGCTTTTTTAAACTGTTATTTTCTTTGTATGAGAGATTCTTTAAGATTAAAGAATAATTTGCTTGTTCTCCTGGAAGAAGAGCATAAAAGTAAAATTTATCCCCTATTTTTGCCAGATCTGACACCATTGAAACTTGTCTAGAATCTCTATAAAAAAATAGATTAGAGGCTTCTGGAGTTGCTATAAAGTCTCCTGAGATACTTCCAATAAGAGTTTCATAAGGAGAGTAGGAAGTCTTTGATAGATTAAAGTCTAGAGCAAGAACAGGATTTACTAATAACAGCAAGATAATAAACAATAATCCTCTTTTCATAATAATTGAAGAAAGAAGGGATTAATAAAGTTATTTATGAAGAACTACTGACTCATCTCTTTGAGTTTTTTTAAAGTAGATTCGAAATCAGCTGACTTTCCAATTGGCTTTGAAGGCTGAATTGGGGGCATTCCTGCTGGCATCTGTCTCTGAGGAAACATAGGCCGCCTCATCATTCCTGCGGGCTGCTGAGGCGCTGCTGCAGGAGGTGTTTTCTTAAATTTGCTAACTAGCATCATCCAATATAACTTTAACTTTTCTCTGAATAGAATTGCTAGTACTATTAAGATAATTAAGATAACTAGAAGCCAGATCCACCAGTAACTCTTGCTCTTGCTTCCGCAGCAGACTTGACTTAACGGACAGCTGCCAGCATCTAGCTCTTTTTCACTAGATCCACAAGCAGTCTTACAGCTATTACAAGTATATTCTTGCTGAACTTCACATGTGCCTACACAACAGTTATTTACATCTGAGGCAGAAACTGCATTGCCTACACAATTTTCATTTGATTGACATGTGACTCCGCCCTTATTAATGCAGGAGAGAGTTTGAGCAGGAGCGGTGCAGCAGACTGTTGCAAGTGAGCTGCTAGGACAATTTCTAGATAAAGTTGTTCCACCAGCCAGAGCACAATCTCCACTTGAGATACAATAGTAAGTTGGCTGGCACGGATTTACAGAATAGTCTACATTTGCTGGCTGTTTTGGCCAGCCTGAAAATAGCAAGATAGATGTGTCTCTTATTCCTGGCCAGCAGCCGTCACTTGCTTCATTGCTTAAGAAATATGATTTTGCATCCTCTGCCTCTACTGAATCTGTAATCTCGAGAGCCATTATAGCAAGAGCAGAGTCATAATATTTTGTATAAGGAGTTGATGCAGCCTGCCAGTATTTCTGAGGGGTTATCTGGCTGACTAGACCGCTCCAGTATAAATCTTCTGCTGTAAGCATGAATAAGAAAGCGTTAGGCAAGTATTTTTCATTATCTACAGAAGCTGCACTTAGATATGGAATTAAAAAGTCTATTGAGACTCCGGCCTTGCTTAGAGCAAGAGCAGCCCATAAACTTCCTTCATAATCGCAAACATTTCCCTGAGCAAGACATTTTACATTTACAGTTTCTTCTGTTGTTCCGTCTGCAGGAGCATTATTTGTCTGAGATGAGACAAATATTGTTTGAGAATTTTGTTTTTTGTATAATAAAGATGTGAAAAATTGTTTGTCGCAACTTATTGTAAATTTTTTATCATAGCAAGAAGGAGAGACTTTTAGCCAGTAGTTATTCTGTGCTCTTGATAAGCATGAACCAGCATCTGTATTTATCTTCTTGTTATCATCAATTATTACTGTATGAGCAGAAGCTCCATCTATGCTTATATCACAAGAGGCTCGCTCTGTTGTGTCTATCTGTAAATACCATTCTAGATTTGTAGGAGTTGAATTCTGAGCTAGCAACCAATCTCTTGCAGCAGAGACATCTAATTCAATATAATTTCTTGCCAGCATTGCCAGAGCAGTGTCTTTTAGCTTGCATCCTGTTGAGGGCCAGCACATATTATCTCTTCCCTTGCTTTCTAGAGCTGTTTTACAGTTTTGCTGAGAAGTTGAATCATAAGCTAGAGCTAGCAAAGCAAAAGCCTGCTCCTCTGCTGATAAAGAATCGCAGTTAGATGCAGCAGCTACCTTTCCCTTTAAGCAGTTATATGCTTTATTTACAAGTTGGGAGTCTGATGCTGAAATATTATTAGAAGAGGAATTATTTACAGCTAGAACCGGAGTTAGAATGCCAGCATTAGCAGCTAGCAAAATGCTAAATAAGATAATAACTAATATCACACCTTCTTTTTTCATTAATTTAATAGTTAAAATAGGTATATAAATCTTATTCTAACTATTTGCTGCATTCCTCTTTTAGAGAGCATGATTCACATTTAGAAAAAGATGAAGGAAATTCGCCCTGCAAATTTCTTACTTTTTCTGCTAGCTCTAAAACTTGTTTTTTTAAATCATCTGTCAGCTCAATTTCCTTTTTAGAATTTCTTAATTCAATTATTCCTTTTGAAACTTTTTTATTTGTCTTATCTTCTAAGAGAAGAGCATATGCTGCGAGCTGAATTTTGTCTCCAAGATATACTTCCTGCTTGACTCTTGTTTTTATCTCAAAAGGAAGAATTTCTTCTGCAAATGCTACTCTGTCAATTCTTCCTTTTAAGCCTAGCTTTTCAGAGATAATTGATAATTCTGATGAATATTTTGGTGAGAGATTCCACCATATTTCTGCTCCTCGATATTTTTTAAGAGCTTCTAATAAAGGGGGGACTCTGATTTCTACTTCTCTTTCTGTGCTAGGAAGAAATTCTGCTAGAAAGGTTGTTAGATTAATATCAAATGTTTCGGCTACGTTTTTATTTAGCTGAAATGCCTGAATTGCTGCCTGCCTTATTAGATTAGAATAGATTTCTTCAAGCTCTTTTTCTGTTTTTGAAGAATCTAGAGTTTTGATAAAATTCTTTTCCAAAATATTGAAATTTTCTAAAGCTTTATGCTTGATTCTTCCGAGAATCATCTCTCGTGATGGGGGCTCTCTTATTCCTCTTATTTTTGAGAGCCAGAGTTTTCTAGGACAATATAGATAAGCAGACAGTTCAGATACAGAGATTAGTTCTTTTGACATTTATTTGTTCTTTTTAGAGATTTTTCTAAATGGATAGTTAACAGGATTCTTGATAAGCTTGCATAAAGAGTCAGGAGAGCAGACTCCAATATCTTTATAGTGAGGCTTGTCGCAGTTTTGAGGAAGCAGAGGTTTTTGTTTGTATGTCCACTCCAGCTGTGCTTTAATATAGCCCTGTCTTAGAGGAGGAGCATTTAGTTTATTCCAGGCGTCTATTTTCTTCTCTAATTCCTCTCTTTCTAGCTTCATGCTTCTGAAAAAATTAATAAGAACAAACAATCCTCTTTTCTTTCCATCTTTAATTCCTTTC
>Ga0233422_10001495_pt1 | contig 10279 bp, 16 predicted proteins | sample Watercolumn_Mata_2_FD_182724 | JGI IMG/M metagenome (GOLD analysis project Ga0233422, IMG submission 182724) | Freshwater microbial communities from Lake Matano, South Sulawesi, Indonesia - Watercolumn_Matano_2014_110_MG | ecosystem: Environmental > Aquatic > Freshwater > Lake | place...
AGAAAGGTTTTCTTTCTTTTGCCCGAGGGTCCCGCGTAAGAAAACCTTTCTTTTTAAGAATGGGTCTATATTTCTCTCTGTCAACTTTCTCTAATGCTCGAGAGACTCCATGAATAAATGCCCCAAGTTGTCCTGATATACCCCCTCCACTGATAACCGCAGAAACAACAAATCTACCAATCGTATTGGTGGTACGAAATGGCTCCAGGTAGAGCTTTTGATAAGAAGAGGATCCAAAATATTCCTCGATAGGGCGGAAATTTACGATCATTTCTCCCTTTTTCACTGTTTTGTCTTTAATTTTTATTTCTCCCTCATTAACCACAAAAAGTCTGACTCTTGCCGTTGCTTCCTTCCGACGTCCCACTGCTTGGTAGAAGGAGTGTTTTTCTTCCGTCTTTTTCCCTACGCTTTTCGCTATTTTTTCCTCTGATCTGTGTTTTTTTGTTCTTGGCATAAGATAAAAATCGGCAATCAACAATTAGCAATTAACAATCTACTCTTTTTTGAATTTATCTTCATATGGATGTTTGTCGTCAGCTGATATATAAAGCCTTTTCAGCATAGAAGCTTTTAATTTATTATTTGGCAGCATACCAGCTACTGCCTCGCGAATAATCCTTGTCGGATCATTTTTCAGAATGTCAGAATAGGTTCTTTTTTTTAATCCGCTTGGATATCCAGAAAATCTCATATACATTTTTTGATCGGCTTTCTTTCCGGTTACTCTAACATAGGCAGCATTTATCACTACCACATAATCACCACAGTCGAGATAAGACACGAAATAAGGTTTATTTTTTCCTATTAGGAATTTTGCAATCTCGGTAGCAATTCTCCCCAGTGTTTTATCGCGGATATCAATTAAATTCCATGATCTTTTAATATCTTTTTCTTTTGTTGGTTTAGTAAAATTCATACTTTTTTATTCCTTCCCAATCGAGTCTTTTTATTCCCGTTTATTTTTGCTTTTTCCACATTCTTTTCTTTCTCAAGTTGGGAAGAACTTTTACACCACTCTAAAACTACTTCCTCTGCAGCATCGCTGTCTCTTTTTCCAACTCTTTTTAAGGTTGTATACCCGCTTACTCTTTCCTGATATTTAGGCACTATCTCTTTTATTAATTTTTCGCTTAGCTTCTTTTTTCCTAAGAATGACTGTATTTGGGTAAAAGCAGAACTTGTACCGCGTTTTGCTAAACTTACTAATTTGTCAATAAAACCTTTAATGGCTTTACCTTTAGCCAGACTTGTCTTTATTTTCCCATACAGAATAAGAGAAGAAATTAGGCTTTTAAAAAGCGCTTTTCTTTCTTTTACATCACGGTTTAATTTTCTACCAAATATTTGATGACGCATACTATACCGTCAAGGCTATACCTTTTTGACGTAGAACCTCCTCAATCGTAGTTATCGATTTGTTACCAAGATTCTTAATATCATAGAGTTTCTTTTTAGGAGCTCCCAATAATTGCCCGACTGTATCTATACCACCGTTGTGAAGGGCATTTACGATCCTAGTAGGTAAATCTAGTTCTTCCAAGGTCATTTTTAAAATTTCTTCAGAAATAGTGGGCGTCACTGCTACTCCTTCACTCGTTTTTGCTTTCGGTTCATAAACCTGAAGAAAATAAGTTACTAATATCTTTGCAGCTTCTTTGATCGCGTCAAGTGGGGCAATGGTACCATCGGTCCATATTTCTATCACTAACTTATCTAAATTTGTCATTCTACCAACACGGGTTGCCTCGACTTTATAGTTAACCCTAGTAATAGGAGAAAAAAGAGCATCAAGTATGATCACTCCCACTTCTTTTTTCCCTTCATATTCTTCGATTCCTCTAAATCCAACTCCTGATTCAACTGTCAGTTCGACGGATAATTTTGTTCGATTTGAAGTAAGCTCTCCTAAATATAAATCTTTATTAACTACTTCCAATCCCGCAGCTTTTATCTCAGAAGCGGTGACTTTTTTAGGACCTTTTATTGAAAAGGTAGCAACAACTGGCTTTTCTGCCGATAGTTTGAATCTTACTCTCTTGAGGTTTAAGATAAACTCAACAATATCTTCTTTAAGCCCAGAAAGAGTAGAAAATTGATGATCTACTCCATCGATTTTTACGCTTGTAATAGCCGCTCCTCTTAATGATGTTAAAAGTACCCTTCTTAAACTATTACCCAAAGTGTGACCGTAACCCTGATCAAGAGGTTCGATAACGAATTTACCGTAATCGTCTTTTTCAATTTCTGTTTTAATTGTAAAATTTGGTTCATTCATGTCGGAACCTCCCTTTATGTAAAAATCATTAACGTGAATAATATTCTATTATCAGCTGTTCGTCTATATCATCAGTTATATCTAGACGCTGCGGCGATCTCAATATTTTCCCTACCGGTCCTTCTCTTTTAAGCCAAGATGGGATTTTTAAATTTTTTTCTTCTAATAGTTTTTTAACCGCAGGTATCTCTAGAATCTTCTTCTTAGGTAGTATCACCATATCCTTTTCTACCAAGAAAGAAGGGATATTTACCTTTTTATCGTCAACTAAAATATGACCATGGGCCACAAATTGTCTGGAAGCGTTCCTTGTTGGTGCAATTCCTAATCTATATATGACATTGTCAAGTCTTCTTTCAAGAAGAGATAAAAGTACTTCGCCAGTATTTCCTTTTTCACGACTAGCTCTTTCAAAATATCGTCTAAATTGTTTTTCTAAAACACCATAAATTCTCTTTACTTTCTGCTTTTCTCTCAATTGCTTCCCATAGTCTGAAAGCTTCCTTCCACCTTTCTGTCCATGTTGGCCAGGAAGTATTTTTATTCTTCGCAGTAAGGAGGCATGAGCAGAAGATCCGATCGTTTTTAGTCCAAGATCGACACCTTCTCTTCTAGCAAGCCTATTTCTTCCTCCTAAATAACGAGCCATAATATATTTATCAAACCCTCCTTTTCTTTTTTGGTCTAACTCCATTATGTGGAACAGGCGTTATATCAGCTATCATAGAAATTGAGAGTCCTGCATTTTTGATAGCTCTAAGGGAAGCATCCCTGCCTGTTCCCGGTCCTTTTATATATACTTCTACTTCTCTAAGACCATAAGTCGAAACAGCTTTTTTTATAACTTGATCAACTGCAGTAGTGGCAGCAAAAGGAGTGGACTTCCTCGTCCCTTTAAAACCAACGCTTCCTGAAGAACTCCAAGCAATGGTATTACCATGCTCATCCGTTACTGTTACTAATGTATTATTAAAAGTGGCGGTAATATATATTTTCCCTTTACTAATTATTTTTTGTTGTTTTTTATAAACCACTAACTTCCTCCTTATGCAGTTTTAACTGTTTCTAATTTTGCCCTAGTTTCTTTTCTTAAAGCACCTACTGTTTTTCTTTTTCCTCTTTTTGTCCTAGCATTAGAACGAGTACGCTGTCCTCTGACTGGTAAACCCCTTATATGTCTTAATCCTCTATAACTACCTATCTCTCTTAAGCGCTTAATATTGTCGGTTATCTCCACTCTTAAATCTCCTTCTACTTTAGTATTTTCCTCTATTGCCTTTTGGATTCTGCCAATCTCTTCTTCGGTTAGTTCCTTTACACGTTTACTCCCCAAAACCTTTGCTTTCTCCATCAATTGGCCGACATTGCTTCTTCCTATTCCATAAATATAGGTTAAAGCAATATCAACTCTCTTATTTTCTGGTAAATCTATCCCTGCGATACGAGCCATAAAATTAGGATGTAGGGTTAAGGCTCTAGGGTTTAGTAGAAAATTTATTCTAATGGCTATACCCTAGTCGCTATACCCTAACTATCCTTGTCTTTGTTTGTGTTTCGGATTATCACAAACAATATAGACACTTCCGCGTCTAACTACGCTTTTGCATTTTTTACATCTTTTTTTGACCGAAGAATGTACTTTCATATCATTATCCTAGCCTGAATATTATTCTTCCCCGAAGTTGATCGTAAGGTGTAAGTTCAATTTTCACTTTGTCTCCCGGCATAATTCTTATATAGTTCATTCTCATCCTTCCTGAAAGATGACAAAGAATTATCTTGTCATCAGCTAGTTTTACACGAAAGGTTGTATTTGGTAATGCTTCTATTACTTGACCTATTACTTCAATAGCTCCTCTTGAACCATATTAAATCAACCTAGTCCGACTAGGTCAAAACAAGAGAACCGTGGGGTGTAAGAGCCACGGTTTTCTCAAAAAGTCCTGATATTTTACCATCTTTTGTGGCAATTGTCCATCCGTCGTTTCCTTTATATCGAACTTCAGAAGTACCCATATTATAGATCACCTCTATGGCTAGAACCATACCAATATTGAGCTTAACTGTTTTTTCCTTTTTTTCTTTTATAAAACCAGGCACTTCTGGCTCTTCATGCAGATTTTTCCCGATTCCATGCCCGACTAAAGTCCTTACTACTGAGTATCCCGCATTTTCAATGGTGTTCTGAATAGCTTGAGATATGTCATAAATATAATTTCCCGATCTTACCTGTTTAATAGCTTCTAATAATGCTCGGTTGCCTATAGATAAAAAATTTTCAACCTCTTTATCGTTAATTTGAGCCTTAAGATTTAAACTTTGAACTTTTATTGTTGACGCAGCATCTGTATGAAAACCTTTATAATATACTCCGCAATCAATGCCTACAATATCTTCTTCTTTTATAACATAATCTGTAGGAATTCCGTGTACTACCACATCGTTAACGCAACTACAAATAGTAAAATTATATCCTGGAACTTTTTTAAAAGACGGTTCAGCCTTAAATTCATGAATTTTTCTTTCCGCAAATTTATCAAGACTTGCCAAAGTCACACCCGGTTTTACTTCGGCAAGAGAATCTTTCAAAACTTTCTTTAAAATCCTGCCTCCTTCCTGCATGATGACAATTTCTTCACCTGATTTAAGACTGATCATAAAATAAACTTATCCTTAAGCTATGAATGCAATCATTATTTCGGAAGCTTCATACCTTTCCTGATATCTTCAAATACTTTCGCAACAGAGGAAGAACCGTCTATTTCTAAAACTACTTTTTTCTTTTTATAAAAATCCAATATCTTTTTCTCCATCCTGCGAAAACTCTCAAGTCTCTTTCGGATTTTCTGGGGGTCGTCATGCAGTACTTTACTTCCTCCGAAAGCTTTTCTTTTCCTCTTTACTAATCTATCTACTGCATGGGTATCGGAAAGACATAAATAAATAAATCTGTCTATTCCTCCCATCTTCGAGACAATTTTATCAAAAAAAATAGCCTGACCGATCGTCCTGGGGAATCCATCAAGAATAAATCCTTTCTTTATCAGAGGATTTTCCAGCTTTTTTGACAATAGCAAATTAACATCCTTATCATTTAGATATTCACCCGAGGTTAAAACGCGCCTTGCTGCTTTACCTAAATATCCTTTATCCTTCTCAGCCGCTTCCCTTACTAAATCTCCGGTAGTAATAACAGGAAGTTTGAGCTTTTCTGATAGGAGATGAGCCTGCGTACCTTTGCCTGATCCTTCAGGGCCATAAATAATTAGACGCATAAGTTATCTAAGTTACTTACTTCAGAAATCCTTCGTAGCTTCTCATTAAAAGCTGGGCTTCAATAGTTTTTACCGTTTCCAAAACTACGGATACAACTATCAAAATACCAGTACCACCGATTGTTAAAAAAGTGATACCTGTTATACTCTGAACGAGATTAGGAAGGATGGCGATTGTCCCTAAGAATATCGCCCCCACCAGGGTTATTCTGGTTAAGATGTAATTTAAATAGGAAGCAGTAGGTGATCCCGGTCTGATACCCGGAATGAAACCGCCGTATTTTTGGATTTCTGAGGCTATTTTTTGAGGATTAAAGGTAACAGCGGTATAAAAATATGTAAAACCAATGACCAGAAGAAAATAAACAATGTTATAAACAATACTTTTTGTATCGAAAATAGCAATTATCCCTTTCGCTATACCGGCTAGTATGGGATTGGGAATAAGTTCTACAAACCTACCTACCAACTGGGGTAAAAGAACTATGGAAACTGCAAAGATAATGGGTATCACGCCTGCTTGATTAAGTCTGAGAGGCAAAAAACTTGACGAACCACCATACATTTTATTGCCTCTTATCCTTTTGGCATAAGAGACAGGAATCTGTCGAACCGCCTCATTGATAAAAACAATACCGGCAATGACGAGAAAACCTAAAACAACGAAGATCAATAGATTCACCATTAATTCTTCCTGAACTACTACAACTGTCTGTCCAAGAACTACAGGAAGCCTACCTACGATACCGGCAAAGATAAGAAGTGAAATTCCGTTCCCCACTCCGTATTCAGAAATTAACTCTCCAAACCACATCAGAAGAATTGTTCCACAAGTCATCGTGACCATCATTGAAACTAGGGTTAAAGGCGGTACGGCCCCGATGATTCCTTGACTTTTCAAGAGCGCATACATACCGACCGATTGAACTACAGAGAGAGGGACGGTCAGGATCCTGGTGTACTGATTTATTTTTTCTCTCCCGAATTCGCCTTCCTTGGATAATTCTTCAAGTTTAGGAAAAACCATCGTTAATAACTGTAGAATTATCGAAGCGTTTATGTAGGGATTAAGTCCTATAGCCATAACAGAAAAATTTACCAGTGTCCCACCAGAAAATATATCGAGAAGTCCCAAAAATTCATTTTGGGAAAAAAGCGCCTTCAATTTAACCACGTTTACTCCCGGAATAGGTACATGAGCAAAAATACGAAAGATAAGAAAAATAAAGGCAGTAAATAGAATTTTCTTACGAAGTTCCCTCGTTTTGAAAGCAGTAATTATTGGAGAAAGAAATTTATCCATTTATTTTTTTTCAACTATATCCTTACTTGTCTGTTTATCTGGTACTCTTACTTTTGTATTATTTTGATATTCTATCTTTCCCCCGACTTTTTCAATTTTTTCTTTTGCTCCTCTTGAACACTTCAACTTAACTATCAAAGGTACTCTTATCTCTCCGTCGCCAAGTATTTTTATACTATTACTTTCAACTCCGCTATCGATAATTCCTGCCTTTATTAAACTAGCTTGATCAATAATTGAATTGGGTTCAAATAAATTAAGATATTTTACATTGATCACGATCTTTTTTTGTGTAATTTTTGAGTTTCTATATTTTCCTCTGATAAGAGGTAAACGTTTTACCAAAGATAAAATTTCGCTTGTTTTCAAAGAAGACATTTTTTCCCGTGATTTTTGCCCTTTTGTACCACGACCGGCCGTTTTTCCCCGTCCACTACCATGACCCTGACCTAACCTTTTTTTTCTTTTCTTTCCAATTTTTGGTAATTTATTTAACTCAAACATAACTTTTACTTTTGCTTTAATTTTCTTAACGCTTTAAATGTCGCATAAACATTGGAAGCCTTATTATCTGTTCCAAGAATTTTAGAAACTATGTCTTTAATACCGGCTGCTTCAACCACTGCTCTTACAGATCCGCCGGCCCTGATACCTGTACCGGGAGGAGCGGGTTTAAGAAGTATCTTGGCCGCTCCTACTTTTATTCTTACTTCATGAGGAATGGTAGTTTTAGCCATTGGTACCTGGATTAAGTGTTTTTTCGCGTAAGCTACTGCCTTCCTTACTGCCGAAAGTACATCTAAAGCTTTACCAAGACCAACACCTACTCTACCTTTTTTATCTCCCACTACCACTAAAACAGAAAAAGCGATCCTGTTTCCTCCTTTTGTTTTTTTGGACACTCTATTAACCTGTATGACTTTTTCACTAAATTCTGCTATAGAACTATTGGAATATGTGTTCATTAAAATTTTATGCCTTTATCTCGTAGGCTTTGAGCAAATATTTTTACAATCCCATGGTACTGATATCTGTTTCGGTCATAAACTACTTCCTTAATTTTCATCTTCTTAGCTTTTTCTGCCAACAATTCTCCTAGTATTTTTGCTTTTTCTTTTTTAGACCTCTTTTTATCTTGATCGGATAATTCTTTTTCTGAAACTGAAGCAAGCGTGCAAGCAGCCTCATCATTGATAATTTGAGCATAAAGATACCTATTGGATTTAAATACCGATACTCTAGGACAAGTACTTGTTCCTTTAATTTTTTTCCTGATACGCAATTTCCTTCGTTTATATCCCTTTTGATGAATAGTAATCATATCAGTCAATTGAACTTATTTTGCCCCTATTGTTCCACCTACTGTTTTAGCTGCTTTCCCAAGCTTTTTACGTATATATTCTCCTTCATAACGTATCCCCTTGCCTTTATAAGGTTCAGGAGGTTTTATCCTTCTGACGGAAGCAGCTATTTCGCCTACTAAATATCTATCAATTCCTAAGATAATAATCTTATTCTCGGAGACCTTAAATTTTATCCCTTCTGGTGCGCTAATTTTTACTGGATGCGAAAATCCTAAATTCAAGACTAAATCTTTACCATCGGTTTGCGCTCTATATCCTACTCCCACCATCTCCAAAGTTTTTTGCCATTCCTTTTTTACTCCTGAAACTGCATTCTGTACCAAAGTCCTAAAGAGACCATAAATTGAATTAGCCTGATTATTTTCTTTTAAGGTTCTTATTTCCAATTGGTCGTTTATACTTTTTACTTCTAAACCAGAAGGTATCGTCAATCTCATTTTTCCGCACGGACCTTCAATATTTACTTTGTGATTATCAATTACTATCTTTATGCTCGCATCTATTAAAATAGGTTTTTTTCCAATTCTTGACACGTTCGTTCCTTTCAACGCTTCGGTGTAAACATTTTTAATATTATTTACCAAAGTTTACAGATTATCTCTCCACCTGCTCCCTTTTCTCTTGCCTGTCTATCAGTTAATAATCCTAAAGGAGTAGAAATAATCGTTATTCCCAAACCACCTAAGACTTTCGGTAATTTATCTTTGGGCATATAAACTCTTTTTCCAGGACTACTTATCCTCTTTACTTCATTTAGTCTTGGTTTTTTATTTTCATAAACAAGTTTAAGTTTTAATTTTTTTTGGGTACTTTTTTCTCCAACTACTTCAACTTTGCCTAAATATCCTTCTTTTAAAAGAAGTTTGGCTAAAGCTTCTTTAGTTCTACTTGAGGGTAGAACAATCTCCTTCTTATAAGCAAGATAGCCGTTTTTTATTTGAATAAGAAAATCAGCAATGGGATCAGTCATCATAATATTTTACCGACTAGCTTTTATAACTCCCGGTAGTTCTCCTTTATGAGCTAGTTCTCTAAAACATAACCTACAAAGGCCAAATTTACGCATGTAACCTCTTGCACGCCCACAAAGGTTGCATCTGTTTCTATATCTTATTTTATATTTTTGTGGTTGTTTGAATTTTACTATATCAGAAACTTTAGCCATTCTACCTCCTAAAAGGCATTCCCAAGAACTTTAATAGTTTCTTTGTTTCTTCTTTACTTCTCCCAGAAGTTAAAAACGTTACTTCTAAACCTCGGACTTTATCAATTTGACCATATTCAATCTCAGGAAAAACAATCTGTTCTGAAAATCCCATCGTAAATCCTCCTTTTCCGTCAAATCCATTTTCACTAACTCCCCTAAAATCCCTAATTCTGGGTAAGACAATTTTCACTAATTTTTCAAAAAAGTCATACATCCTGTTTCCACGTAATGTGACTTTCAAACCTACAATTTCTCCCTGTCTTAGTTTAAAAGAAGAGATGTCTTTTTTCGCCCTACATAGGGTAGGTTTCTGACCGCAAATCGTAGCTAGCTGTGCAGTCATTGTTTCAACAGCCTTTTTATTTTCCAAAGCTTCCCCAAGACCAATATTCACAACGATCTTAACAAGTCTCGGTAAAGCCATCACGTTTCCTATTCCCAATACTTTTGTGAGTTGAATTTTACCTTCTTCTATATATTGTTTCTTAAGATTAGACATGTGATTATATCCTTGCTTCGCATTTTCTGCAAATTCTTATCTTTTCTTCACCTTCTAATTTAAAACCTACACGAGATGTTTTACCGCATTTAAAACATAAAATAGCGATTTTTGAAATATTTATCGGTTTGCTTACTTCTATTATTCCCCCCGGATTTTTTTCGTCTCTTTTTTTCACATGTTTTTTAACAATATTTATTCCCGAAATAACCACAGTTCCATCTTTGGGAAATATTTTTTCTATTTTTCCTTTTCTTCCCTTATCTTTCCCAACGGTTATTATGACTTCGTCACCTCTCTTAAGCTTCACGTTCGCTCCCTTTGTCACTTCGTTCCTCAGGGTAAATCCCTTT
>Ga0233422_10001496_pt1 | contig 10279 bp, 11 predicted proteins | sample Watercolumn_Mata_2_FD_182724 | JGI IMG/M metagenome (GOLD analysis project Ga0233422, IMG submission 182724) | Freshwater microbial communities from Lake Matano, South Sulawesi, Indonesia - Watercolumn_Matano_2014_110_MG | ecosystem: Environmental > Aquatic > Freshwater > Lake | place...
CGAGTCCGGTTATTGTCTTATGATGATGCGGGAAGTGCCGGAGAATGGCAAGATCATTGGCGTGGTGTTGGACGCCGGTCAGCTTGGCCGCTGGACCGAAATGCAAAAAATGCTGGATTGGGCCTTCGATCGGCATAAATGGTCCGTTTTTCCTTGACAGAATTGAATAAACTCCTAAAATCATGAGGATAAACTAAAGTACCTTAATTTCACAAAAACTTGCGAATCATCGCGGCTTTTAGAGAATTTATACAAATTCCTTGGAAACCGCGATGAAGCGGTGGAATAAACACAGGAGGTGTCGTCATGGCACAACGTGTCGCAGGCGAACAGTACGAGAGTATCACGGGGCAGCTCTTTGAAATTGGACGCCAGCTTAGGCAAAAAGGCGGTTATCCATTCGATTCGGGTGAGCTAAGGGCTCATCTACAAATGGCTATTGAAGGAAGATTTGGACGTTATCAAGCGATTGAACAAGCGATTGAGATCGATGTGACAGAGTCATTTAGTCCGACCAAATTTTTCGGTCTCGGTGCAGGTTGGAACGTCTGGCGGGGCTCTGTCAAAGGTGAGGGTCTTTGTGGCGAGAAAGACATGGACAAGAGGTCGCTGGGAATCTCCCTCGTTGATCCTAATCGAATCCTTCTAGAAATATGCCTAAAAGAGAATGAAAATAGGATCGTGGGGGAAAAAAAGCTCCTGCGGCTGGAGAGCGATCCCGAAAAAATCCGGCTTGGGGGAAACATTTTCCTGGGCTTCTGGAAGGACTATAAGAAGGCCAACGGTAAGAACAGTGCTCTCGAGTGGCTATATCGGGAACTAGGGGTTATCTACCTGGATTTCTTCGGGTTAGTTCTGCGAAGTCCGAACGGCAGCCGCAACGTGCTTTATTTCTGTCACTACTACGGTGGTGGGTGGCGCTGGGGCTGCCGCTGGCTCGGCTACAACTGGAGCGCCGTTAACCCGTCCGCTTGTCTCGCAAGTGCCCGATCTTGATTCTGGGATTCTTTGATCTTTATAGAATTATGGATTTTTGCCCTCAATCAAAAATTTCCGATTAATTTTGTCGGAGCCTCGCATACGAACGTGCGAGGTTTTTCTTTTTGTGCTAAAATTTGGGCGGAACTAGGTGAATATGCAAAAGATCAAGGTTTTTTGCCACCGAAACTAGTATCTGCGCATCGGGAATATCCTCGATCAAGGTTTAGGGTAGAGTGGTGTGCGGGGAACTTCAAAAATGAAGGCACTTGGTATAGGGTGCTGGTTGATTTTTAGATCACAAATAAAATACAGCCCCGAGAGTATTCAAAGGGCAGTGGTACAGATGGTACCCCGTACGATTCTGCGAAGTCCGAACGGCAACCGCAACGTGCTTTATTTCTATCGCAACGACGATGGTAAGTGGAACTGGAACTACAACTGGCTCAACAACGACTGGAGCGCCGATAACCCGTCCGCTTGTCTCGCAACTTCCTTTGTTTCTCCCCTTGCTATTTATTTGCTGGGGGAGTTTTGTTTTGAGAGCTGGCCGTTCCAGCCGCCCAGCATTTTTCCGATTTCAGCGATCTCTTGGGAAAGAGCAATATATTTTTTGTTGTCGAGAGATTTAGTTTCCCAAAGAATCAGGAAAAATATTTTCACCGTGTCGGTTTTCTTAATCGCCAATCTCACGTAGGGTTGTTTTTCTTCCGGCTTGAGAAAGTTGGCAGTAACGATAGCTTCGATAATATCGACAAGTAAATTATCTACTTTTTGTCCTAGAGTGCATCGGTGCGGCTTGGGCAAGTTTTGATAGTAACCATACCATAAGAGATATAAATTCTTTGTTTTATGAAGCAGAGGAATAAGCTGGGGGGGGGCGTTAAAAGACGGGTTTTTTCCCAAAATTCAACTGGTTCATACGTTTGAAGATATTGATAGCATTGAGAACCTATTAGAAGCGTGGAGGGAATTTTTGAAGGGAAAAAGAAACAAAAAAGATGTACAAATATTTTCCTTGTAGCTCATGGACAACATCCTATCGCTTCATAATGAACTTGTTAATCAAACTTATAATCACGGTGGGTATAAAGCGTTTAAAATAAACGATCCCAAACCGAGAAATATCCATAAAGCAAACGTCCGCGACCGATTATTGCACCACGCCATTTATCGTATTTTATACCCGTTTTTTGAAAGAACATTCATCACTGATTCTTATTCGTGCAGAATTAGGAAAGGAACCCATAGGGCAGTTAACCGATTCTGCGAATTTGCTTGTAAAGCCAGCAAAAATAATACACGATCCTGCTGGATTTTGAAATGCGACATAAAGAAATTTTTCGCCAGCGTTGACCATCAGATACTCTTAAATATATTGGGTGAATACATTTCTGACGGAAGAATTATTTTGCTTCTCAAGAATGTGATAGACAGTTTTTCATCTGAAAAACCCGGCATCGGCATTTCTTTGGGCAATCTAACTTCTCAGTTATTCGCCAATATTTACCTCAATAAATTAGACCAGTTCATAAAACATAAGCTAGGAACCAAATATTACCTACGCTATGCTGATGATTTTGTAATACTTTCTGAAAATAAAAAGTGGTTGAGAATGCAGATTAGGATGATTCAAGAATTTCTGTGGAATGATTTGAAGTTCGAATTGCACAATAACAAAGTCTTTATCAGAAAATTCAATCAAGGAATAGACTTCTTGGGATACGTAGTTTTGCCACATTATCGGGTATTGCGGACAAGAACCAAGCGGAGAATATTTAGAAAAATAAGGCAGAAAAGGTTAGATTTTGAAAATGGAAAAATTTCTGAGGAATCTTTTAACCAATCCCTGCAATCATATTTAGGTATTCTGAAGCACTGCTACGGTCACAAAGTAAAAAAGCGGATTATAGAAATTAAAACATAATGTGGTTACTTCAGCGTATGAACAACAAATTGTGTCCGAAAATTACACATTCGTGTAAAAATCAGACAAGTCAGATTGGACAACTATTTTTATTGGTAATAGAAAAAAATAATTTAACAATTTCTGATCAATGTAATAAGCAATAAATGAGAATTAATGAAGCCGTATAGTAAAGCGTCTATTGCTGCTGGAGTTAAGGAGTATTCTCCAAAGCCCATTGCTGAACTTTCGGATGAGCAGATAGGCAGAATAAAGGCCTACGGACAAGTACTACTAGGCATTATTGCTATAGCGGGAGTGCTGACCGTTACTGCGGTTGCTCCGAGCGCTCTCAGCGCCTTGAAGTTATTCATGAAACTTCGATATAAAAGGAAATTAAATTATAAAGAGAGCACAAAAAAAGTTACAAAATCCTTCTATTATTTGAAAGAAAATGGTTATATTAAGCTCCGTCAGGAAAAAGATGGATACAGAATAATTTTAACGAAAAAAGGCCTGGTAAAGGCACAAGAGGCCAATTTTAACGCGATAACAATAAAAAAACCAGCGGTGTGGGACGGGAAATTTTGGCAGGTGGCGGCTGACATTCCCACAAAATACCGTAGTGGCGCCGATGTTTTTCGCAGAAAGACTAAAGAGCTAGGATTATTTCCTTTGCAGCGAACTTTATGGTTCTACCCTTTCGATCCAAGGGAGGAAATTAATCTTGTCGCGAAAATTTGCGGTATCTCTTCTTTTGTAACTGCTATGAAAATCGAGAAGTTCGATCCAGCCGACAAAAAGACCATTAAAAAACATTTTAAAAAATTGAGTATAATCTAAATTAACTAATTTTAGTGTGAAATTAATCAGACTTGAGAGACGTTTGTGACAGATGTCCGAAAAATACACGAATGTGAAATTTCCGGACATAAATTATACCATTCTTATTTTTTCGATCAATCCTAAATAGAATCGTAAATTATGCTCCGCGGCGAGGCGCGGGGCGAGCAGGTCGCCGATTTTGAAGAGGTGGCGCAAGTAGGCGCGGGAGTAGTTTTGGCATAAATAGCAATCGCAATGGGGATCCACGGGACGCAGATCTTTTTTGAATTCTTCCCTTTCGATGTTGATGGTTTTATAGATTTCATCAGCTGTGTAACTGAATTTCCTTTTCTCTCTCAACCAGAAAAATTTTTTGGCGCGAATAAATAATTTTCCGTGGCGGCCTTCGCGGGTGGGGATAACGCAGTCAAATATATCAATGCCAGAGCAAATTGAGTCAATCAATTCTTCCGGTCGGCCAACTCCCATCAAGTAACGGGGTTTATCTTTCGGAAGTAGTGGCAGAGTGTAGTTTAAAACTTTTTTCAAATATTTTCGCGGTTCGCCCACGGCCACACCCCCGATAGCGTAGCCATCGAAGCCGATATCTAATAATTCCCTGGCGCTTTTTTCGCGGAGGTCTTTATGGATACCGCCTTGGATAATGCCAAATAAAAGCGGTCTTTCACTTATTTTCTGGATTCCCCGGTCACCCACCCGCCTGAGCCGTTCGGACGGGAGCCGGGGAATGACAACGGAAGCAAAATGTTCTTTACAAGTTTCGGCCCACCTGGTTGTTCTATCCACCGCTTCTCTCATTGCTTTTTTTGTGCAAGGCCAGGGTGGGCACTCGTCCAAAACCATAATTATATCACTGCCGAGCGCTAACTGGATATCAATTGATTTCTCCGGCGAGAGAAAATTTTTTTTGCCGGAATCCGGATCGGAGAACCAGACGCCTTCATTGGTGATCTTGCGGAATTTCCCCAGGGAAAAAACCTGATACCCACCGGAGTCGGTGAGAATAGGTCCGTTCCAGCGCGTGAAATTGTGCAATCCCTTAGCTTTTTTTATTACCTCAAGCCCTGGCTTCAGCCAAAGATGGTAGGTGTTGCCTAATATAATATCGGTTCCCAGTTTTTCAACTTCAGAAACAGTCAAGCCCTTAACCACTCCCAGAGTGGCGATAGGCATGAAAGCCGGAGTATTTATGTTACCGTGGCCGGTAGTGATTCTTAGATGACGGACTTTAGTTTTATCGAATATTTTAGGCATAAGTCATAAGTCATAAGGCATAAGATGTAAGAAAATCGCTAGTATTACTTTTTCAACGGAGATTTTTTGATAAACCATTAATCATTTTACCAATTTCTCTAGTCTTGTTAGTAAAATCTTCCCCGGTTGTTTTATTTATATATTTTAGATCGTATGCAAGTAAAAAGTAATACTTAAGTTCTTCTAGTAAAGTATCTGCAAAGACCAGAAAACGCCTTTTGTCTTTGATAGTTTTTCTTTTGGCGCCCTCAGCGATGTTAGCTGCTACGGAAATAGCGGCTCTTCTTATTTGGCTAGACAGACAAAAATTTTCCGATTTAGGAAAATTTTTAGTAATTTTATAGGTTTCCAGAACTAACAAGTGTGCTTTGAACCAAACTTTTAGTTTCTTAAATTTCTCCAAACTTATGTCTTATAGCTTATGCCTTATACCTGCTGAGCAAACGGCTAAAATGTCGCTCACAAGCCGGAAAAGTTAACCACAAGGGCTCTTCTCCCTTACCTCTTTAAGGGCTGAAGGAGGGATCGCCCAAAAAGAAGCTTGCAAGCAACATTCTAGCCGTTTTTTATTAGTTATAAGTTGTAAGTCATAAGACGTAGGCGTTCTTTTACGCTTTTTTATGGTTTATAGCTTATAACTTGTAAATTAAATGTGTCAACATACCTAATCGCGTAAAAAAATATCTGTCAATCTGATGTACTAGTCCATAACATATGGGAAAATCCGTAGTTACGAATTAGGTACTGAATTGGGGATATTAAGTTAAGTTTCCAGTGGGGTCTCTCAGTATTGTACCAGATTAACCATTCCATCAAATTACGGTTGAATTCATGAAGCTCATAAGCCATTTCTTTTAAGCGGTAATCGGTGAATTCTTCCTGGATGGTGCGGTTGAACCGTTCAATGTACGCGTTCTGGGTGGGCCTCCTGGGATAACTGTAGAAGTGTTGGATACTCCTTTTGTTGAGGGCGTCATGGAAGCGGTTGAGGAACTCGCTCCCGTTGTCGGTTTGTATCCTCCGTATCTTGAAAGGGGCCACGGTTTCAAGTTTCTCAAAGAAATCCTCCGTTGAGCCGCTGGAATGGTTCTTGTAGGCATAAGCGAAGCTAAAGCCGGAGGGAATGTCCACTGCGGTAACTACGTATCTGCGGATCCCGTTAATGAATTTTACCACCGTATCGACTTGAAGCAAGTCTCCCGGGTTTTCCGGGTAGAAACCCCTTCTCCTAAGCTTTTTGTGGCGGATTTTCTTTCTTTCAAAGAACCTTCCGGTTTTTGCCTGGAAAGAGAATTTCTTGGGATCGGGGATCCTTTTGTCCCGCTTGAGGTCACCGATCACCCTCCCTACCGTGGAAGCGGATATGCTGCCGTTCAGTAGCACAGCGATCTTCTCCTTGCCAAGCCTTGGGTGCCTGGTCCGGAGATCCAAGATTTTCTCCACAATCTCAGCTTCTACCGTGCGCTCCCGCCTCTTAAGGGGAGTTTTGGAAGCTTCAACGAGGCCTTCAATGCCGCCGATTTTGAACTTCTCCCTCCAGCGGTAAAGGGTGATTTTGCTTACCCGGAAAGCCGAGACTGTGGCTTCTAGGCCGTATTTACCAAAGAACTCCATGATCTCCGCTTTCTTCCTGGCTTTATCTAGTTGATTTTTCTCCATTCGCTCGATATTAAGGGCGTGTAAATACCCTAAAATACCAAGGTTTTTTGTGTAGGAATAATCCATCTGTTGCTTAGGAGGATTTTTCCCATATGTATCTGAACTTATGCGTCTGATTTAGCATAAAATTCTATGGCAATCTGCTCTTACTTACATCTTATGCCTTACATCTTAATGCCTTTCTAATACCATTGTTCAATTTCTATCAACCGATTGTATTTTGCCACCCGCTCCCCGCGGCAAGGCGCGCCACTCTTGACGTAATCAGCGCCGGAAGCTACGGCTAAATCGGCGATGAAATGGCCGGAAGTTTCGCCGCTGCGGTGGGAAATGGCCACTTTGAACTGATGGGCTTGAGCCAACCGAATGCATTCTACCGCTTCCGAAAGAGTACCAATTTGATTAGTCTTAATGAGAATGGCGTTACAAGCGTTTTGATCCAAGGCCTCCTGCAATCGCAAGACGTTTGTAACCGTGAAATCGTCGCCAAGAAGAGAGATTTTCTCTCCCAAGGTCTTAGTGAGATGGCGCCAGCCGGACCAGTCATCCTCCGCCAAACCGTCTTCAATGATGGTGAAAGGGAATTTTCGCGACCATCTTTTGTAAAGTTGAACCAGCTTTTCGGCGGTGAAGGTCTTTTTCTCTTTTTTCAGCCGATAGACCTTTTTCTTTTTATCGTAAAATTCCGAGGCTGCCGCGTCAATCCCCAGCTTGATTTCCGAACCCGGCTTGTAGCCAGCTTTTTTTACTGCCAATTCAAGAAATTCCAAGGCGGCTTGATTGTTTTTTAATCTGGAGGCGTAACCGCCTTCGTCTCCAATAGCTGTGGAATAACCTTTTTCTTGAAGGATTTTTCCCAGAACGTGGTAAATTTCACTTACCGCCCGGATTTTTTCCGCGAACGATTTTTTGATTCCTTCCGGAACAACCATAAATTCCTGGATGTCTAAGCCGGAATCGGAATGGACGCCACCATTAATCAGATTGCACATCGGTACGGGCAGACTTTTTTGTTTTCTGAAGGAATAGACTTCCTGAAGATAGCGAAATAGAGGAAGATTACAGGTGGCGGCTCCCGCTCGAGCGCAGGCTAGAGAGACTCCCAAGACGGAATTGGCGCCCAGTCGGCTTTTGTTGGGAGTATTGTCCATTTTAATCATAAGGCAGTCAATTTTCTGGTGGTCGGTAACGTTCATGCCGCGGAGGGCGGGGAATATTTTTTCCTGGATTGTTTTGATCGCGTTGCGCACTCCTTTGCCATGATATCTTTTGGGATTTTCGTCGCGCAATTCCAGCGCTTCGTGGCTGCCGGTAGACGCGCCTGACGGCACATTGGCGAAACCGACCGCCCCGCCTTTGGTGTGAACTTCCACTTTCAGGGTGGGATTGCCGCGCGAATCCAAAATTTCCAACGCGCGAATTTTGCTGATTTGAGGGGATCTTGGCATAATTAAAATTACGGGTAATGGGTAACGTATACTAGCATTTTATTCAATCCAAACAATGCCGGCAAGTTTTAGCGGTTTGGCTAGTTTAAAAAAGTTGGGCTAAAGTAACAATAAGTTCGTCAAGTTTATTAAGTTGATCAAATTAGCCAAGAGGTAAAATAAGAAACTTTTCTTGATAAACTTGATAAACTTGATAAACTAATATGTCTGATTTGATGCAAAAAATTGTGGCGCTTTGCAAAAGACGGGGATTTGTGTTTCCTTCCTCGGAAATTTACGGCGGACTGGCCAATTCTTGGGATTACGGACCACTGGGAGTGGAACTCAAAAACAACGTAAAAAAAATTTGGTGGAAGCATTTCGTGCAGGACCGGGAAGACATGGTAGGGATTGACGGTGGGATTCTCCTTAATCCTAAAGTGTGGGAGGCCAGCGGCCACGTAAAGAATTTCAAAGATCCGCTAGTGGAATGCAAGAAATGCCACCAGCGTTTCCGACCGGATAAACTCAAAGACCCTTTGAAGTGCCTTGAGTGTGGCGGTGAATTTACGAAAGCAAAAATGTTTTCCGGCATGTTTAAGACTGTTATCGGCCCGATAGAAGAAGAAGGATTAATTGCCTATCTTCGTCCGGAAACGGCTCAAAACATGTTTGTGGATTTTAAAAACATTTTGGATTCTACCAATAAAAAAATTCCCTTTGGCATTGGTCAGATGGGCAGATCTTTCCGGAACGAAATTACCGCCGGCAATTTTATTTTCCGCACCCTGGAGTTTGAGATTATGGAGGTGGAATATTTTATTGCCCCGAACGCTAACTGGAAAAAGATGTTTGAGAAATGGCTTAAATATGTTTATCAATACGCGGATAAGTTGGGACTTGGCAAAAAGAATTTTTATAATCATGAAATTCCGGCTAAAGACCGCGCTTTCTATTCTAAAAGAACAATTGATATTGAATATAAATATCCTTGGGGGCTGGATGAACTTTGGGCCATCGCTTACCGGACTAATTATGATTTAAGCTGTCATGGAAAAGCTTCCAGACAAAACTTAGAATATTTTGATGACGTGAAACGCAAGAAGTATATCCCCCACGTGATTGAGCCGACTTTCGGAGTGGATCGCACCGTGCTAGCTCTATTAGTAGAAGGTTATACCGAAGAAAAATTAAAAAATGGTGAAATCAGAACTGTTCTTAAGTTCAATTCCTCGGTAGCCCCCTACAAAATCGCGGTGTTTCCGCTTCTAGCCAACAAAAAAGAGTTGGTTAAAAAAGCCCGCGGAATATACGATATTTTGAAAAGCCAATACCTCTGTTTTTGGGACGACCGCGGTAACATCGGTAAGCGTTACCGCTACCAAGACGAAATTGGCACGCCGTTTTGCGTGACGGTGGATTTTGACACTTTACGCGATAAGTCCGTTACTATCCGTGACCGAGACACGATGAAACAGGAGCGGGTAAAAATATCAGGGCTGGAAGAATATTTCAAGAAAAACTTATGATTTTTTCGGTAACGGTTTACGCACCTTACATCGCAAAGGAGGCGGGCCATGGAAATCATACTTACTCTTAGCGACAAAGAGGCCAGAGAACTTTGTTTCTCTCTTGACCTAGCTGCGCTGTTGGTTGGCAAGGAGTTATCCCCAGAAGAAATTGGAAAAATTGCTTACAAAATATTAAAGTTAGGGATCAACGTGTATCAAGAGTATTTGGCCGAACTGTTGGAAGAAGATGGGGTTTTAAATGAAGGCGAAGCAGCTGCGCAAGGGATTTTCGGGTCCAGAGAGGTTTTCCCAGTGTGTTGAAATATATCAACACCAATCAATAACAAAAGCGCGGTGGACGAACCCCCGCGCTTTTTTTGGTGGTCTGGTTAGTGCCTGCGCTCTCCTCTAATGTCAATATGAATGACGCACAATATTGGCAGAACGAAGAGATCCTGAAACAAGTTCAGGACGACAGAAAAACAGCAAATGTAGCTCTTGGTATTTATGTTTCAGGTCTCAAGGTTCTAAGCGAAGTGCGCGAAGGCCCGGTTGGCCTCGGCCATTTTTTGGATATCCTCTTTCTTTTTGATGGCGCTGCCGCGCTTTTCTGAAGCTTCAATCAACTCCGTGGCCAATTTTTCCGCCATCGGCTTGCCTTTGCGGGCGCGAGTGGCGGACAAGATCCAGCGAATAGC
>Ga0233422_10001498_pt1 | contig 10274 bp, 8 predicted proteins | sample Watercolumn_Mata_2_FD_182724 | JGI IMG/M metagenome (GOLD analysis project Ga0233422, IMG submission 182724) | Freshwater microbial communities from Lake Matano, South Sulawesi, Indonesia - Watercolumn_Matano_2014_110_MG | ecosystem: Environmental > Aquatic > Freshwater > Lake | place...
TACCGCGTCTAGATTGACCCGCGGCAGCAAGATCAGCGTCCCCCCTCCAAGGACAACCGTTGCCAGGCTGCACGTCTGACCGAGGATATGGAAGAGCGGCGCGCCCCCAAGGATCACGTCCTCATGCATGGGAAAGAGCGGGTCCCGGACCCTTAGTTTGTCTTCCGAGGACTCCATATAAAGTCCGTGATGGATAGGCACGCCCTTCGGATGCTTGGTTGTGCCGCCTGTGTAGAGGATCTCGGCAGTATCGTCTTCGCCGGTCCCTGGATCGGGCGCTGGGGGCAGGTCCGACGCGAGCACATCCGACAGAAACGTGGTGTACGCCGCCTTCTCAACCTGTCCCGAAGGAATCTTGTCGGCAAGGTGTCCAAAAGCCCGCTTCCACCACGGAAGCAGGTCCGCTACATTCGTGATGATAACTCGTTCGAGGGCCGTGTCCCCAAGGATCTGGTTGACGTAGCCGAAGTTCGCATCGGTGCAGATGATGGCTCGAGCTCCGGTGTCCGTCGCGATGTATCGCAGATCGTACGACGTGTAGATGGGAGTGATGGGAACGGCCACTCCGCCCAGCCGTTGGATTCCCAGCCAAACGACCACGAACTGGATGGAATTGGGGACATACATAATGATCCGGTCGCCCTTCTTGAGCCCGAGCGCCGCGAGCGAGGCAGCGAAGCGCTCGACGAGGCGCAAAAGGGTGGCATAGGAAAACAGCGTGCCCACGTAGGCGACCGCGGTTTTGTCAGGGTACCGAGCGGCCATTGCCGAGAAAGATCTGAAAATGTTGGGATGCTCCAAAGTGCGCATAGGGGATTCCGTCTCGCGTTTTATACGCCGAAGTAGGCGGTTCTCACTTCGGGGTTTTCCATGAGTTCGGCGCCGGTCCCGTCCATGGTCAGCATGCCGTTTTCAATGACGTACCCGCGGTCGATCATGGGGAGGATGGGGCGGGCGAATTGCTCGGTCATGACGATGGTCAGCCCGGTCTGTTCTCGAATAGTCTTCACAGAATCGACAACGGCGTTCTGCATCACCGGACTCAGTCCGAGGAGTGGCTCGTCCAGGAGCAATAGCTTCGGTTTCGCCATGAGAGTCATGCCGATCGCAAGCATCTGCTGCTCGCCGCCGCTGAGGAAGCCGGCCTTCCGGGTCTTCAACCGGTCGAACACGGGAAACAGGGTGAAGAAATAATCCGTCATGCGCCTGACTTCCGCAGAATTGGTGAGGTATCCTGCAATCTTGAGGTTCTCGATCACATCCGATTCGGGAAAGATGGGGTGACGCTCGCGGCACAGAACGATCCCTTTTCTAACGCGATCGCTCGGAGGAAGTTCCGTGACGTCTTCATCTCTGAACTTCACGGTCCCATAGAGGGTTATCCGTTCCCCGCCCTTGCGCTGCTCTTTGATTTTTGTGTCGATAATCAGGCCGGACACGGTGTTCATGAGGGTCGTTTTTCCCGCGCTATTGGAACCGATTACCGCAATGATGCTGCCTTCATCGACACGCATGCTGAAATCGTTCAGCGCAAGCGCGTTTTCATAGAAAACCATCAGATTCGTTACTTCAAGCATGGCGCCCCATTGTCCGGTGAGTCCCGTAGGATGCGGTGACCAACGGGAACCACATCGTTCGAGTCCTTTCCTCGACAGATGCGGTTCGCTGCGCTCACCGCATCCTACTCAAATTCATGACCGTATTTGTGAGAAGGTGCGCTACCCCTCGCTCCCGAGATAAGCCTGTTTCACTTCGTCTTGTTGCATGACCACGGAGGGCTTGCCGTCCGCAATCAACTGTCCGTAATTGAGCACCACCACGCGGTCCGCGATACGGAATAGCTCGCGAAGCCGATGCTCAATCATGATTACGGTCTTTCCTTCCGTCATCAACTTTTCGATGACCGGAACGATGCTCGCCAGTTCCGCTATGCTTAACCCGGAAAACAGTTCGTCCAGAATGATCAGGTCCGCCCGGAGGGCCAAACATTTTGCCAGTTCGAGCCTCTTCAGGTACCCGTGAGGCAGACTTCCGGCCGCCTTGTACGTGACGGACGAGTCCCTCTCGAACCCGACCTCTTCCAGGTAATCGATAGCAACCGCGTCCCGATCGCCGTACTTCCCCCCGGAAAGGCCCCTTACCCGGGGTGAGAAGAGAGGGATGACGAGATTCTTGAACGCGGGAAGTTCCGTGAAGGGTTTGACCATCTGGAACGTCCGGGCGATGCCCAGGCGAGCTATCCGGTAAGGCATCCATCCGGTGATATCCTTGCCTCGGTACACGACGCTGCCGGAATCTATCGACAAGAAACCGGTGATAAGGTTGACCAACGTGGTTTTTCCCGAGCCGTTGGGTCCGATCAGTCCCAGCAATTCTCCCTCGTGGAGGTCGAAACTTACACCGTCCACGGCCCTGACACCGCCGAAAGCCTTGTGCAGTCCGCTGACCCTCAACATCAGGTCACCTTTCCCGTATTTCGCCGCTTCAGCCATGAAGGGAAGACCTCCTGGAGACCGACCCCGAAGCAGTCGGGGATGATCGAGAATCAAGGGAAATAATCACCTTTCGATTCCCACCCATCGTTCGAACTGTTGATACTTGCGTTGAATGTAGTGGAAGATCCCTTCCGGAAGAACCACGATGAAAACCACCAGCGACAATGCGTACGCCACAATGCGCAGACCGCTAAACCCCCGAAGCGCCTCTGACAGAGGGACCAGAATGAAGGCCCCAATGAACGACCCGGCGAAAGTCCCCATGCCGCCCACAACTGCGGCTGCCAGCGGCAGAATTGAATAGTCCATGGCAAATGACGGCATGCCCACGAACATGTACACGTGAGTCATGAACGCACCGCAAAACGCGCAGACGCTCCCCGCGATGAACAGAGCCTGGGCCTTGAGCCAGTAGATGTTAATCCCTCCGCTCATGACCGCCCGGTCATTGTCACGAATAGCCTTGAGCACAAGTCCGTAGTCTGTCGTCACCAGCCGGCGAAAACCAAAGAGCACTATCAAAGCGACCGCGCAAACGAGGTACATTTCGATCCAGATGTTAGGAATCGGACTCAGGCCAGCCAGGCCCTCGGTGCCTCCAAACGCGCCGCTCGCCTCGATAGCGCGTTCCAGCATGAGCGGAATGACCAAGGTGACCATTGCAAAGTAAATCCCACGCAGTCTCAGCACCGGAAGGAGGATCAACGTACAAAGCGCGGCTCCGAGCACTGTTGCCAGGGGGATGGTAAGCCAGACAGGTAACCGAGCATAGTGGTTGAGGGCGCCGGCGCAGTATGCGCCAACTCCGAAGAAGAGCGCCTGTCCCAGAGATACCATCCCGACCCCGACCAGGAAGTCCCAACTCATTGCCAGGAGCGCAAATACTGCGGTGGAAATGAGCACTTTCTGCCAATATGTAGGAAGGACCCAGGGGAGCACCAGAAGGGCAATTACCGGAAGAATCGGCGGGACCGCCACGTACAACATCTCCCGGTAAGATGTGAGGGCAAATATGTCATCCGATCTGACCTTTATCCCGCGGTCGATTCTCTCTTTTCGCTTCTGTATCACTTTGGCACCATGCTCTTTGGGCTGAGGTACGAACCGAGGAACACGCGTTGTTCTCGCCGGACGGTTCGGTTGAGGCTAGATGCGTTCTTCCAGTTCTTTCTGTTTGCCGAACAGGCCCGATGGCTTGAAGGCCAGCACCAGCAATATGGCCACCAATGAGACAACGATCTTCCAGGCCGGTCCGTAAAAGGAGTCCGTAATGATCTGCGCGTAGCCGATGACGAAGGCTGCGACCACGATCCCCACCGTGCTCCCCAGACCGCCGATGATGCAAACGGCCAGCGCGTTGATCAACACATCATAACCCTGATTGACCGCGATCTGTCCTAGAGGCAGGATCAGGATCGCCGCGATTGCCGCCAGCCCCGATCCGAAAGCCACACTTAGACCGGCAATCCTGTCCGAATTTATTCCCAGGGAGAGAGCGGTTCGTTCGTCCTGCGCAATGCCGCGGAAGGCAAGTCCGATCTTCGTGTGATGGGTGAACAGGTACAAGCCGATTGCGAGTACAATGCCGATGCCGACTATCCACAGCCTCTGATGATCAACGTACTGCTCCCCGATCAAGATGCTGCCATCGGTGAAGACCGGCACGGTATACTCGTGGCCTATGAATCCGAGATACCGAAACATCTCCAGGATCGCCAGACCCACTGCAAACGTCGCGATCACCTCGGAGATCACTAGGCCCCGGAGCCGCAGCAAGACAAACCGGTACAGCGCCAAACCCAACAGGGACGTGACGATCACGGCGAGGATTGCGGCTATGACAAACGGTAGGCCGAGCATGTTGATCAGAATCCAGACCAAGTAACCGGCCAGGACGTAAAACGCGCCATACGCGAAATTGGAGACTCCGCTGATGCCGAAGGTCAACCCGAAGCCAAGCGCGATCAAGGCGAGCATGACGCTATTGATGAAACCGTAGATCAATGTGACTTCAATCATGGAATCCCTCTGACGGCGGTCTTCCCATCGGTTCGTGGAGGAGTGTGGTCACGAGCGCCATGAACAATCCTGGGGCTCGTGACCTAACTGCCGTGAAAGAACTTACTTGGTCTTGACCCAGTCCGGGACCCAGATCTTGCCGTCGGCCACGGCTTCGGGAAACACAATGTGGCGCTTCCCGTCCGCGGTCCACTGGGCGACAGCCGCACAGGCGGTCTTGGTGGGATCGTCCCCGTATATGACCTGATTCCCGTCGTCGAACTTGATCCTGCCGATAACCCCTGGTCTGTCGGTTTTCTTGAGTTCCTCAACCAGCTTGTCGGGATCAAGCGTACCTGCACGTTCGATCGCCTCGGCAAGGATATACACGGCATCGTACGACGGAGCGGCGCCGTGGCCACCCTCCAAAGGCACGCCGAACTTCTTTGCATAGGCTTCACAAAACTTCATTGCCGGCTCGTACTTCACTGGGCAAATCGCGCTGCCAAGCTCAAAGTTAACGTTAATCGTGCCCCCGATCTTCCCTTCAAAGGTCTTCCAAGCCCCAGGCCCGGCCATAGGCGAGATAAAACCGGCCAACATTGAGGGGATCCTCATGCTTTGCCACTGCTTGGGCAGGATCCCGCTTTGGTCCATATCGAAAATCGGCATGATTACTTTGGCCTTGCTGATCCGGGCCTTAGCAAGTCCGGCGGAGAAGTCCGAAGTACCCGTCGGGAATGCCTGGGTCCCCACGACCTCGTAACCCAACTTCTCCGCTGCCAGCTTCGAGACTCCCTCTGCCGTGGCCTTGGCCCACAACACATCCTGGTGCAAGAAAAACAGTTTGTTCGTTCCGAAGTCCTTCTTCATGAAACCGAGGGTCTGCACCAAGTACCCCACAAGGTATCTTGCGTTGAGACAAACGCGGAACACGTACTTGTACTTGTCCGGTTGCTCTTTGATCCGCACCTCGGACTGGGGTGACATTGCGATGGTGCCGAGCATCGGCATCTTGTACTTCGCGAGGATGTCCATCGCAGCAAGGAGCGCTTCCGACCGGAACGGCCCGACAACAATGGCGTTCACTTTCTTCTCGGTAATGATCTTCTCAATCCCGAGCAAGACCTCGGACACCGGCACCCCTGGCGAAGAATCCCGTGTGTCAATCGCCTCGGTCTTGAGCAGTCGTTTCGCGTTGCCTACTTTGACGCCGCCTTTGGCGTTGATCTCCTCGACCGCCAGTTCTACGGCCTGGCGACATTCCTTGCCGTCAATGTGCATCAAGGACGTGGGGATCCCGATCAGGATCGGTTCTTGGGCAAATGCCCCTCCGGAAATGCCCAACGATGATACGACCAACAACGCGGTAGCGAGAAACAGAAGCCTCTTCATGCCGTCCCTCCCCTGCTGATAAGGATTGAATCGTGGCTCATGTGGCGTTTGGGTTGATCCACCCGCATCCCTGCTTTCAATCCGATTCAGTACATCGGCGTTCGCACGGAAGCCGGCTCGAATAACCCTGTCCCTGGTCTCTATTCCGCACGTCGGCGTACGGAAAATGGACTATTCTTGGATGTCGGCGGCCATGTCAAGCCACCGTTTTGTCTACGTGAGCACGCCATAGGAAGGCCGGCAGTGCTCCGCGACAACGCGCCCGCGGCCTATAAGTTACCGTCGCACTCTCGTGCGAACCGGGGGGCCATGTCAATCAGGTAAAGAATGCATTTTGTCCGCGGGAAACACCGCACTGCCGTGTGGGGTGATAAGATGATCGCTCCCCCCCGGAGCGTGGGCCCCACCCCGAATCCCTTTCCTGGTCTGCTTATAGCTTCGTTCTGCAGAAATCGATGAATTTCCGAAGGCTCGCCTTCGACGATTTCTCGTCCCAGTACAGGTAGAACGGCTGAACAAGAGGATAAGATCGGTCCGCCGACGTCGCGTCGGAAGGTATCACCGCGGGCGACGCCTCGTCCTCTTTGACGCCGAGAATCTTCAAGGGGTGCTTCTGCTTTTCTCTCTGTGCATCGGCAAGCCCTGAATATGCAATTCCCCAAGGTTTCCTGGAACCAATATCCCGCAGGATCTCATAGTACCGTGACCGACCGACCGCGCTGGGCGAGAACGGTTTCCCGTCCATGATCACGTCACGCAAAAACTGGCCGGTCCCGTCGTCGTTCTTGCAGACGTAGACGCTTATCGGGTCGTTCGGTCCACCCAGCTCGTTCCATCGCTTGATGTCGCCCGCGAAGACTTTTCCCAGTTGGGCCAAAGTGATCTCTCGAACAGGAGCATCGGGATGGGTGGATATCACGACGCACTCGCCTCGGGCCACGAGTTCCGCGGTGTCAATACCGGCCTCCGCCGCCTTCTTCTTCTCCTCGTCCAGGATCATGCGCGAAGCCATCACGATATCAACGGATTTCTCCAGGAGCCCCGCGAATCCCTCGGCAGTGCTGCTTCCCTTCACCACCACATTTATGCCGGGGCTCTTCTTGGCGAACTCAACTGCCCACTCGTTCACCATCGATGCCATAGTGCCGGAGCCCTGCACCCTCAGGGGTTCCCGGCCGGAATCCTGGGCGCGGCCGAGATTGAGGCTCAGCATGAGAGCAGCGCAAATTCCCAGTATGAGGGCTGGGAAAAATACTCTCTTCATTCGTTTGCCCCCTCTCCGGCGTCGCCGGTTCTTGTGTGGCGTGCAGGTGAGCTAGCCCGAGGTCTCCGTACTGCGGTCGGGGATCGATGCGTTGATTGTCGTGTCGCGCCCCCCGCCATCGCCCATTTCCCTAGTTTACTACTATCCCTCAAAACTAGTGGCCATGTCAATGCAGTAAAGGGTGCAATTTGTACTGCACCACCCTATGGGGTGGTCCAGCGTCAACAGCCGGCAATGCCGTCTTTCTTGAAAAGGACTGTGGCATCTGGTAGTAATTTCGGAAGAACTGCTGCCGCCGTGGCGAGCAGTAAGCGAGGACCTTTTGCCGCGATCCCATTTGGAGACCATGAGGGCCCACGATGAGTGAGAGATACCGGATTGTCATAGCCGAGGACCACACCATTCTCAGGGAAGGCCTTAGGGCTTTGCTCAGCTCCGGTCTAGAGTTCGACGTCGTCGGAGAAGCCGAGGACGGTGTGGAGGCGGTAAAATCGGTCAAGGCCCTTAGGCCGGACCTTATGATCGTGGACCTTTCGATGCCCAAGATGAACGGGGTGGAGGCGATCAAAGAGATCAAACGGATAGCGCCGAACACCAGGATTGTGGTCCTTACCGTTCATCGGAACGAGGAGTACATCCTCGCGGCGTTTCAAGCAGGGGCTGACGGCTACGTCCTGAAATACTCGACGCATGAAGAGTTGGTGTCTGCCATTCGGACCGTGTTGAAAGGGCAGCGATATCTGAGTCCGTCAGTGTCCGCCCTCGTATTGGAGAGATACCTGGAGGTCCAGAAAAGACTTGGACTTGAATTGTCCAGCCATAGCCTCACCGCCAGGGAAACGGAAATCCTCAAGCTGATCGCTGAAGGTTTCAAGAACAAACAGATCGCCGATCTACTCGCCATCAGCGTAAAAACGGTCGAGCGGCATCGAGCCAACCTAATGAAGAAGCTGGATTTGCACAGCGGTCCCGCGTTGACGGCTTTTGCCGCCGAACGAGGGCTTATCAGCGCGGGGCAGAGGTTTTGAAGGGCCAAGAAGCTCTTATGGAGGTCCCCTGGCGAGGACCGGTATCCAACCGGAATACGCCACCCGAAAGCTCGGTGCGCTCTTTCATGCTCGCAAGTCCGAATCCTCGTCTATAGCGTGCCGATAGGCCGATGGAATCGCCGTCGATCCCCACGCCGTTGTCCTTGATGAGCAATTCAATTCGGTCCCTGCGCTTCTTAAGAGTCACGCGAACCTCTTCGGCATTGCTATGCCGGGCCACATTATTGAGGGCCTCCTGGGTTATACGAAATATCACTATTTTGAGTGATTCGGGAACCTCCTGTTCCCTGAGCTCAATGCGCCAGTCGAGCCAAGTGCTGGAATACGTGCTCTGAAATTCCCTGAGAAACCAATTGAGGGTAGCCACCAGGCCCAGGTCGTCGAGCATGAACGGCCGCAGGTCAACAGCAATGCGCTGAACTTCCTCGACGGTACTTTGTATCATCGGCACCAGCTTCTCCAATTCAGCCACGCCCTCCCAATCCGTTTGCCCTCGAATGTGTTTCGTGACCGTCTCTATCTTAAATTTGATGGCTGAGAGGGATTGGCCGATTCCATCGTGGAGTTCACGAGCCAAGCGCTTTCTTGCAACCTCCTGTGCCTGGAGCAGTTGCGTCGACAAGTGTCGTAGTTGGTCCTCTGACCGTGCAAGAGCTTCTTCCGCGCGCTTTCGATTAATCTCGAGAGCGGCAATGTTGCCGACCAAGGCGAGAGCATCCTTCTCGGATTCAGAAAAACTTCTCTTTGAGCGACTCCCGACGCACAAGACGCCGATGGCCTTCGTACCTGTCCGCAACGGGATTGCCATTCCCGATAACAGGTCCTCACCCTGGAATATGCGCTTGCCCGCCCTCTTGAGCATGCTGAAACAGTGCTCGGCCTCATCTCCCAGAATGCCTGGGGCTACGTGAAGTCGCTGTTTGCTCAGGAAACTCAGGCGTAGTTTGTTCAGTTCCGAGCCGCGAAGTCCTGATTGAGCCGATACAAGTGTTTTTTCCAGGCTTTCGTCCGAGACTGCCACGAGCGACACATCGGTCTCGAGCAACTCCCGGCATTTGTCAACGATCACGGCGAGATTCTCTTCCAACGTTCGTTTCGCAGCCATCGCCACGGCAATATGGTAGAGGACCTGAAATCTCCGGAGTTGCATCTGCAGATTGCGTTCCGCCTCCACTCGATTCGTGATGTCCAGTAACGTGCCTATAACTGCCGGTCTGCCCTGGTACTCGGTTCTAGAGCCATAAATCTCTTGATAAAAAACTTCCCCGGAAGCCCTCACTCCCCGGAACCAGTAATTGATGGACTCGACTTCCCCGGAAATCCTTTTCCTGAGGTTTTCTTCTACGAGAGGCCAGTCCTCTTCATAAACGACATGCTTGGGGCCGCGCTTGTCCACCAAATCATCGACTTCATAACCATAAATGCTTGCCATCTTCGGATTGCAGTACCGAAATACGTCGTCTTGGATGAGGTAGACCCCCACAATGGATTTTTCCGTGAGTTTTCTGAACAGTGTCTCGGACTGGCGCAGGGCTTCCGCGACTCTTCTTCTCTCGGACTCCAATTGCTTCAGCCGCACCGCCCCGCGTTTCATCCGAGCCGGCTGGTACGTCAGGTCTCCCTTGGTGACTTGGCGATTTTTCACGGCGGGTCCTCTCCAAAGCTGGTTTAACGGACTATCTGAGCATAGCTTCCCACGTCTTCCCCGGTCAAGGAGAATCCCCGGCCGGCAGTATCCATTCAGTTAGTTGGGGGAGAAAGCAAAAGGCAAAAATCAGCATCCCGTCATTCCGGCGGAAACCGGAATCCAGTCCCGCGTCCTGCGGGACTTCCATGTTTCCTGGACCCCGGCTTTTACCTGAAAGTGCTCATAAGCCATGATGGGTAAAGGCTCTACAAATGGTGCCACGGATGTGCCGCAGGCTCATCCGTGCAGGCAAGGGTTTAGCGATAACGCGCAAGCACGGATGAGTCCCGAGGACGGGACGCATCCGTGGCACCAGGCTGGACACAAGCATTTTCATCCCCCGTTGTGACCGGTAGGTCATGGCGGTTCGCCGGGGAGACGACTTT
>Ga0233422_10001499_pt1 | contig 10272 bp, 6 predicted proteins | sample Watercolumn_Mata_2_FD_182724 | JGI IMG/M metagenome (GOLD analysis project Ga0233422, IMG submission 182724) | Freshwater microbial communities from Lake Matano, South Sulawesi, Indonesia - Watercolumn_Matano_2014_110_MG | ecosystem: Environmental > Aquatic > Freshwater > Lake | place...
TGAAAACCGGCTTGTTCGTAACATCCTGGGAGCGCTGCCGCGCGCACGCGATCATCTCCGGCGAGAGGTCAATCGCCCAAACCGATGGCACATTTCGGGCAAGTTCGATCGCGATGCCACCTGCGCCGCAGCACACTTCAAGCGCGCGGCTTACGTTGGGGGGACAAAAGTGCTTGATGAGTGGCAGCGTGTAATAGTCATTGATCCCACCGCCCTCGGCGTACCGATGCGCGAGCGCGTCGTAAATCTGCGCGAGCGATTCTTTCCCTACGGGATGCTTTGCGATCGACAAGTTCGCCGCCTCACGTCCAGCGCCTAATCATGTGCCTGCGTCTGTGCCGCTATGACTTGCCTCAGTGGGAATCGCCGTAACACGGTCGCGTCAACCGGCAACAACGCCCTGTCGCCGACTGCCAATTCCGGCTTTGGCTTTTCGATCAGGGGTCTCTCCGGCAGCACAAAGATCGCGACGGGCGTGCCTTCAGCGGCGTACGCCATTTCTACAATCGCCAGACCCAGTAAATAGCCCTCGCGATCAATTGAGCAACTGGTGACGTAGCCAATCACTTGACCCTGCTTGTTGACCACCGGGTTGCCGGTGCTGGGACGCCGCACCCCCTTTTGATTCATCCGAAAACGAATCAGCGCGCGGGTGCGATTCTGGTCGCGCGCCATCAACGCCTCGCGTCCGATGAAGAATGGCTTGTGATACTTGATGTATCCCTGAAAGCCCGCATCAATCGGAGTGATGTCAAACGATCCCGCGAGTTCATGCCCGTAGAGCGGCAGCCCGGCTTCGGTGCGCGTGCTATCGCGCGCGCCCAAACCGCACGGCTTGATGCCGAACGATTTGCCCTTTTCCAGCAGTATCTTCCACAATGCAACCTGCTGATCAGGATGGACAAAAATCTCAAAGCCCACATCCTCACCTGTGTAACCGGTGCGCGCGATGACGAGCGGCATCCCTGCGAGTTCGATCTCGATCAGATCGGTGCGGCGGACGCGCGCGATTTTTGCTTGCGTCGCCGGATCGTTCGTGCACGCTTGCAAGATCGCGATAGAGGCAGGTCCCTGCAGTGCGACGTCGCGCAACTGATCCACGCCAACCGACGGATCCTTCAAGTTGCGCAGAATTGCTGGCGCAGCTACCTGCAACCAGGGGCGCTTGCGATCAATCACGACGCGCCGCGTGTTGACGGCGGTGAGCCAATCCCAGTCCTTGTCGGCGTTGGAGGCGTTCACGACGACCAGGAACTTGTCGGCGCGGCGGCGATAGATCATCATGTCGTCAATTACTCTGCCATCCGGATCGAGCAAATAGCCGTAACATGATTGTCCATCGTCGAGCCAGTGCGCGTAGTTTGAGAAAACCGTATCGAGGAACGCGATGGCATTCGGTCCTGCGACTTCTAGGCAACCCATGTGGCTCACGTCGAACAAACCCGCCGCGTTTCGGACTGCCGCGTGCTCATCGCTGACGCTCGTGTACCAGACCGGCATTTCCCATCCGGCAAAGGGCACCATCTTGCCGCCCATCGCCTTGTGCGTTTCGAATAACGCCGTGCGCTTGATCGGCGCGTTGCCTGGCTCGTTCCACTTCCATTCAGTCTTTTTCGACGGCGGCGGAAATTCGTTGAAGCAATGTTCGCCCACAAAGTACGGCTTGCTGAGATCGAAACGATCGGGATAGTTTTGCAACAGAACCGCGCCTGCCATCCCGGCTTGCGCGACTGCCGGTCCCGCGGCTTTCAGGAGTGCGAGATCGGCATTGCCTGGTTCGGTGATCGTCACGGGACCTTGCACCTTGCGAAACACATCCACGTCGTCGAACAAAATGTAGCCATCGGACAACCCACACAGCCACGCTTTGACGCGGTCTACTTCCGCACTAGGCACGCCCATCAGGAATCGGTCGCGTCCAAATTCGTCCGGCGCAAGTCGGGCAATCGCAACATCGGCGAGCAACTTACCGGTGTTGTCGAGCAGAAAAGTCCGGGTTGCTTTGCCCGGTTCGAGCAGCGCCAAATTGCCGGTGGCAATTTCTTGAAGAAACGCGCGCGCGCGAAATCCCTTGCTCTCCAACGCCGTCATCGCGTCCGGCTTCCGTACTGGCGCGATGCGTGGCGCAAGTTCGAAATCAATCCCCGCTTTATCGGCGAGCGCGCGGACGCGCGCCTGTGCGGCATTCAGCACGTCCAGATTGATTTTTCCGCGCGGCAGCTCACCCGCCAAGCCACAGTACGCAAACGGCTGAATGTTCGTCAATGTGTCATGCACGATATCCGCAATCGTCCCCATGTCCGCCGGGCGCAAGCCGCGCTGGCTGATCCACGGCGTGCCAAAGCGAATACCCGAAGCGAGCGCGGTCTTGGTGTCGCCCGGAATCGTGTTCTTGTTCACGACGATGCCTGCCAGGTCAAGGATACGCGCCGCCACCTCGCCGCGCAGCCGCGCAGCGAAATCGGTGCGCGCTTTGCCGGTTTCGATCGCGCTGACGTTCAGCACCACGATGTGCGTATCGGTGCCGCCGTATGCGACTTGCAGTCCACGCGCCGCGAACGCGTCGGCAAGCGCCTTGGCATTTTCGACTGTGCGGACTTGCAGTTGCTTGAACTGATCCGTCCGCGCGAGTCTGAAAGCGACCGCCATCGCGGCAAAGTTGTTGACATGTGGTCCCCCTTGCGCGCCGGGGAAGATCGCCGCGTCAATCTTGGCGGCTTGGTCCGCGTCCGTCGTGAGGATGACTGCGCCGCGCGGACCGGTGAGCGTCTTGTGCGTCGTAAAGACAGTAATGTCGGCAATGCCAACCGGGTTGGGATAGACCCCGGCGATGGCAAGCCCAGCCGTATGCGCGATGTCTGCGACCAGCCGCGCGCCAACCGCATCGGCAATCGCGCGGAATTTATCCCAGTCCGGCGCCCACGAGTACGAAGTGTACCCGGCGATGATCACGCGCGGTCTGTGCTTGAGCGCGAGGTCCTTGATCTGATCATAATTCAGCCGCCCGGTCGCGGGGTCAACGCCATACGACGCGACGCGGTAGCGTTTGCCGGAGATATTGAACTCGCTGCCGTGCGTGAGGTGCCCGCCCTGAAACAGATCGAGCCCCATCAGCGTTTCACCCTCGCGCATAAACGCGTCGTAGATGCCTAGGTTGGCGGGCGAGCCAGAGAGTGGCTGCACATTCGCGTGAATGGCATCCGCTGGAACAGCCGCGGTCGCGAAACATTCGGCAATGCGCCGCCCCGCGAGCGCTTCGACAATGTCGGCGTAATCTACACCTTTGTAAAATCGGCGGTCTGAGTACCGGCGATAGTATGCCAACTGGTATTCGTCGTCCGACAGCAACTCCTCGCCCTCACAGGTCGCGCGGACGGCTGGATAACCCTCGGCATAGATGTTCTGAAAGACCGAGCCGAGCGCCTGGCGCACCGCGCGCGGCGCGCTGCTTTCGGATGGAATCATGATCAGTTTGCGCGCCTGACGCGCCTGCTCGCACTCGATCAAGCGCGCCACGTATGGGTCTAGTTCGGCAATATCCTCGCGGAACAGAAAATCGTCACTCATTCGATTGCATCCTCTAACCGTGCAAGGACTCAGAACCTTCGCATCGCGAACGCGGAGCGTCCCCTAGGGAAGGATCGCCTGACACCTGCACTTGCGTTACCGCAGGTGCAAGTGTCACTCGATCGAATCCTCTGCGTCAATCTTTAGTTCGCCCGCTTCTTTGGTGTTGACCGAAATATTGACGTGATGCACCCCGGGCGCGAGCGGTTGATCTGCGACGCGAAATGTCACGGTCGCGTTGAGCGGGAATAGGCGCGGCGCATCGAACGATACCTCGCTCGCGCGAATCGGCGCGCCCTCATCCACCGCGATGAGGATTTTGTCGTGCGGAATCGCGCGCCCGTCCAGTTGAATCGCGCCGACTCCGATCAGCGTACCGGGCGCGAGCGTATTGCGGAGCGCGAGTTGGAATCCATTTGCCGTGTTCTTGAAACTCCCCTTGACGTACAACTTTTTGAGGAGAAAGGTTGGAATCATAGTGGGCATCGAATACCTCCAGAGGGGTGAAAAACGCTGTCGAACTATCGAATTATCGAACTATCAAACTTATGCGGCAAGAACCTTCTTTATCCGCTCCAACGCTTTGTGGATGTTGTCCAGGGACGTGGCGTAGGAAAAGCGCAAGTACCCTTCGCCGTACGCGCCGAACGCGGTTCCGGAAAGCGTGGCGACTCCTGCTTCGTACAGCAATTTGTCGGCGATCTCCTTCGTGGTCCCTTTCCCTACGGGATACTTTGCGATCAAGCCGGTCACATTCGGAAAAACGTAGAACGCGCCGTGCGGACGCGGGCAACGGAATCCGGGGATTTGGTTTAGCCCGTCCACGAGGACATCGCGCCGGCGGCGGAACTCGGCGACCATGTTGGCGGATTCGGCTTGGTTGCCCTTGAGCGCCACCATGCCCGCCATCTGCGTGAACGCGGACGTGCAGGAATTCGAGTTGTTCATCAGTTTGGTTATCCAGCCAGCCATTTCCGTGTTCATCACGCCATACCCCAAGCGCCAGCCCGTCATGGCATAGGTCTTGGAAAAACCATCGAGCAGAATCGTGCGTTCCTGCATTCCGGGCAGCTGCGTGATGCTGAAATGCTCCCCTTCGTACAGGATGCGCGAATAGATCTCGTCGCTCAGCACCCAGCAGTCGTATTTGAGCGCCATCTCAGCCACAGCTTCGATGTCGGTTCTGGTCATCACCCCTCCGCACGGATTGCCGGGCGAGTTGATGATGATCAACTTGGTTTTGGGTGTGACGAGACTCTTGAACTCGTCAATATCAAAGCTAAACTCGCGCGCTTCGCGCAAGGGCAGCGGTATTGGCTTGCCACCCATAAAGTTGATCATGCTTTCGTAAATCGGAAAGCCAGGGTTTGGATAAATGACCTCGTCGCCAGGGTTCACCAGCGTCGTGATCGCGAAAAACATAATGGGCTTGCCGCCGGGGACCACGATGACGTTTTCGGCTTTGACCGGGATGGCGCGCGTTTCGGCAATATAGTCGGCGATGGTCTGCCGCACTTCCATGATGCCGGACGACGGTGTGTAGTGCGTGTAGCCCTGGTCGAGCGCGTCTTTGGCGGCTTGCTTGATGTAGTTTGGCGTGTCAAAGTCCGGCTCGCCAATCTCCATGTGTATGATCTCTTTGCCCTGGGCTTCGAGTGCTTTCGCGCGCGCCAGCACTTCAAAAGCGGTTTCCATTCCCAGGCGGCTCATCCGCTCAGCGATTGGTTTCATTGTTCCTCCTTTGTAAAGTAGACAGGTAGACAAGGAAACAAGTAGACAAGATTATGTAGTGGGCGGCTCTGGTGGAACAAGAGTGTCGTCGGTGGCTTCTGCGATGAAATGATCGCCGTAGTGATCTGCACCTTGCTTCTGTTTCCAGACATAGTTGATGTAACCGTTCAACGTGCGCTCGGTCTCGCGACCCAAGTCATAGAGTTCCTAGTATGGCTGGTCGCCGATGTAACCCAGGTCGTGCGCGGAAATGACATGATTGATGGTTTCATTCAGCGAGCCGCGAGCGATGTAATAGAAACGCAGACTATCGAGATAGTGATAACGCCCATAGCCCTCAGCGACGTTTGCCATCACACTCTTTGACGCGCGGCGCATCTGCGAAGCGAGGTCAAATTTCTCATATGCGGGCACTGTGCTTGCTAATTGATGACACGCAATCATCAACTTGCGCGCCAGTTGCCATGCTTTCAAATCCTCAAAGCCCTTGCTCACTTTCTCGCCCGATTTGGCTTGCTGTCTCATTACTCCCCCTTGGTTCCTTGCCTCCTAGTATAATGTTTCATGTGGGGAAAACAGTTCGCAGTACAATGATGGTGAGCCAAGCATGTGCCACACCAAAGACTTTGCTCCGTGGCACACGCTGGAGCCAGGAGAGACTCGACGTCACCTCCTGTGGGTCAGCCACGTCAACAAGACTGACGCCTCGCACGGTCCGGCAGGATCCGGATCAAGGACGCTGTGTCCGCGACGTATCTGCCACTAGGCTGCATCGCCGACCGCCGCGAGGGATTCGATCTCCTGGCTCCCGGCTAATCCATCTTTTCATGGAGGTTTGAAATGTACCGCGAACTGCACTCCCTGCGCCAAGCCCTCCACCATGAATTGGAGGGCACCTTGCCCCCGCTGCCGGGGGTTGAACCGAACAAACTCATGCAAACGTACTTGGACCAACTCACGCTGTACGTCGGTGTGGACGTGGCTGACCAGACCGTCACCCTGCTCGCGCTCAACGCGAACAAGGAAGAGTTAGGCGATCTCCTCGATTGTCCCAACACACCGCGGGGGCATCGCGCGATCGGCGATTGGTTGGAACACGTGCGTGCCCAGCATCACTTGCGGATTATCGCCATCGCCTGCGAGACCACCGGCGTCTTCTATTGGGGCTTGTGGGATTACCTGGCGACCTGTCCCAACGTCGCACGCGTCCTCTTTAATCCGCGCACCACCGAACACATGGGCCAAGTCCTCTCCAAGCGCGTGCGGAATGAATTGGTCGACGCGTTGCTCCTCGCCGAGCAACTCCGCCTGGGCAGCACGCCCGAAGTGCTCTTGACCGAAGATGCCGATCTGCTCACGGCGCGTTTGTGTTCCCGCGCCGCGCGCGATCTCGCCCAGCAGATCAACCGCAAGAAGAACCAACTGCGTTCCCTCGTGCGCGGCTACAATCCGGTGCTGCTCCAGGTCTTCCGGGGCAGTAAATTCCATCATCCCGCCGTCTATGCCCTGCTGGAACGCTACCTGTTCCCTGATGAATACGTTACCGCCGGCGTGGGATTACTGACCGAACTCTTGGCCGAGCATTCCCGTTCCGCGTTTGGACGGGAACACGCCCAGCAACTGGTCGATCAGTGTCGCGAGTGTTTATCCCGCCCTATCGGGCGGGCGATTGTGCATCAACGCGTCAACGATTTGACGACGGAGATTCGCTTGGCGCGCACCCATCAGAAGGACATGCTCCGCCAGGGCTATGCGCTCATTCGCCAACGCCCCGAAGCCCAACTGCTCAAGGCGTCCACCGGTGCCGGCGTCAGCAACACGTTGGCGCTGGTGACGGAGATCGGCGACATCCGCCGCTTTCCCGATGGTGAGCACGTCGCCAGCTTCTTGGGGCTCACCACCAGCAAGCACATCTCCGGCGCCACGCTCTATCAATCGAAACACATTACCAAGCAAGGTCCGCCGAATGGTCGCTACGCGGCGGTGAACATGGCATTGCATCTCAGTCACCGCGTGCCCAAGTACCGCGCCATGTACCAAGCGATCAAGTCGCGCAAACCACCGCGCAAAGGACACTTCGTCGCGCTCGTCGCGATTGCCCGCGACTTTGTCACACATGTGCTTTACGACATGTGGCACTACCAGCGTCCCTTCTTTGTTAAGGTCGAAGACTATCGCCAATACTTACGCGATCATCCGCGCACCGCGGTCTAGTCCGCACTTGAGATAGAGCACCGGACCCCTTGCCGTCTCCTAGTGATTGCGGTCGGTTCGCTCGATTGTTCAGGTGCGAATCACATTCGTTCGTCGGAACTCATCCCTTGGATGAGCTTGCTTCAACGCGCCCCAACATTGGTTCTCACTTGTCTCTTCGCATTATTTTGGGGCTTGACTTTTCATAGGACGTCTTGTTTCCTTGTCTACTTTGCCGCTGCAGCATCCAGTTCCGCCTGCCAGCGACCCAGCCGCTTGTCGCGATCGCGCACGAACCGCTCAATGCCCTCCAGCAGCCAGCGGGGCGAGAGGTGCGCCTCTTCCAACAATTCCGCCACCATGCCACCCGTGCGCCACCGATTGTCCCAGTCCGCAGATAGAGCATACTCTTCCGCGATCTTGTTGAACAGCCAATCGTGCATCAGCCAGCGCGCCTGCGTCGTGATCACCATCGAATTGAGGCGGTCGCCGGGCGCAAGCACCTGATGGCGATACGATTCGGGCTGCCGCGCAAACAACTGCGGGCTGACCGCGCTCACGATCTTGACGTTCAGATCGCGCTTTGCCAGTTCCGGAAGAATGTTGAGGATGCCGACCATCGCGCTCGTCCCCTGAACGATGATCGTGCCGCCGCGCGGCTTGCCGGGAACGTAATCGCGCACGACGTACGCGCCGCGCGCGGCTTGAAAGTGCGAAGGGATTCCCAATGCGGCGCGATCAGGGATCTCGATCGGCGGGCGCGTGAGATGTAGACCGACGATCGGCACATCCTCCTTGAGCGCAGCCGCCAGCATGACCGGGACTTCGTTGTATTCCCAGGGATGGATGTTGATGATTTGTCCATCGGGGAAAAGCTGTGTCGCACCCGGTTCAAAGATTCCAAAGTGCGTGCGGCTGTCGTCGGCGGTCTCGGGCCCCGAGTGCCCGGCAATCCAGATCACTTTGCCGACTTTGAGCTGGCAGTCTTGCGCGAGTTGGCTGAGCAAACGGAACATTCCGTACTTGAGATACGAAAACGATCCATAAGTCGAGCACGCGCCCCAAAAACCGTCGAATTCTTTTTCCGGATCAGCCGCCAGGTTGACCGTCGCCATTCCGACGAGAATGCCGGAGTTGGCAAACTCGGTAATTCCCTGCGGCAGCAGAACGCCATCGGGGGTGCCGTAGCGTTCGTACCAACCATACCCCTTGAAATCTCCGTAGGGTTTGGCAAAGCCGGCAATGTTGGTGGATTCGGCGAGATCGGCAGAAGCCGCGATGAACAAGGGGCGATCATATTCCTGCGCGCCGAACGCGTTGACCCACGCACTCCACTTTGCTAGCGCGGACCGATTGGCAATGGATGTGCCGGGCTTGACAAACAGGTCGGCGGGATAGTTGCGATAATCGTACAATCGCTCGTCCTTGTACGGATTGCCGCGCTTTGCCAATTTGAAATTCGACATCTCTTCCGGCACGCTGTCGCCTAACGCCACCAGTCGCTCAGCGAGATAATCTACCAGCGCCTGATCGCGATGCAGCACGTCAATCACCGCCTTGAGATTCGCTTTGAATTCGGCTTGCAGCGCGGCAGCGTCTTTGGGAGGCGGATTGCCAAAGTTGGTGAATTGCGCCCCGTATGTCTCGGCGAACGGACGTTTGGTCTGCCAGAACAATTCCGAGTCCATCGGATGCGGCACACCATGCGACGGGTTATCGTATTTCATATAGCCGCGCCCTTTGCGCGTCTTGAACCATGCGATGCTCGGCACGCGATTGGGATTGTCGCCGTAGACCATCGCCACAAGCGCCTGCGTCACAGGTCCCCACTCGCTGCCAAACTCTGCGCCAAACACGCGCCAGCCGTGCGCGCCGAACCAATTGTCCGGCGTGCCGTACACCGTCGAACTCACCGGATGATCGTCAATTCCAAAATCATTCCAGTCTATGAGGAAATATAGATTATCGAGCGCGAGACCGTACGCCGAATTGAAAGTCTCGTAATTCGCGCCAGGCGTCAGCGCGGTGTCGCCTTCGATCGCAAAAACCTTGACCCCCTCTGCGCCGGCGCGCTTGAGCGCGAGCGCCTCGCCCGCCGCCGCCGGTGTGCCGTGTCCAGAGGGCCCACCGTTGAATTTGAGGAACAGGGTTTTGCCGCCCATCTCGGCGTGCCCCGGTAGTCCGCCGTTGCGCCGAAAGCCAAGCAAATCTTCCCAGACTAACATCCGCTCTTCCGGTTTATGCACCAAGTAGCGTTTGTCGCTGGTCTGCTGGTACTTGACGCGCATCGCCTCGTTGAGCACGGCGAGCGTACAGTATGCCAGCGGCACAGTATGTCCGCTCACCATGACAAAACGGTCGCCGAAACGCTTTTCCGGGTGGCGGATATCCCAACGCATTACGCCGCTCAACAGGGTCGCAATGAACGCGTGGGCTTTGGAGCGCGAGCCGCCGGGGTGACCGCTTTGGCGGTAATTCAAGATGATGTCAATGAGTTGATCAACGAGGTCTTTGGTTTTCTCCCAATAACCGAAATGCTCAGTCAATTCGCGATAACGCAATGCGATGCTTGTCTGGGTTGCCCGATCCATCTAATTCTCCTTTCCAATTCGATCGCTCTGAACGCGCAGCCCCTTCGACTACGCTCAGGGCAGGCAATCGAAAAATAAACAGAGGACACGCGAAGTTTCGTCGCGCATCCTCTGTTTGATCGCCTGAGAGATTCGCCTATCTTGACGAGACTTGCCCCATCGGCGTTGGACAGGTCGCATGTCAAACTTT
>Ga0233422_10001500_pt1 | contig 10268 bp, 17 predicted proteins | sample Watercolumn_Mata_2_FD_182724 | JGI IMG/M metagenome (GOLD analysis project Ga0233422, IMG submission 182724) | Freshwater microbial communities from Lake Matano, South Sulawesi, Indonesia - Watercolumn_Matano_2014_110_MG | ecosystem: Environmental > Aquatic > Freshwater > Lake | place...
AGGAGTTGCGCGATCTGCGGCGGCAGTACGTTGCGATCAAAGAAGGCGACACTACCTGGGCGGAAATTTACGCCCGCAGGATGCGCCGGCGCGGGGCAATCCAGGGCGTGCAACACGAGGCTTTGATCGGGACCAGACCGGCTCCGGCACCCACACCGCCTCCACCGGCCACACCACCGCCGCCCGCAGCAGAACCAGTGCCAGGGCTTCCTGAGCCTGATCCATCCGACATATTCGAGCCACTGCCTATCGAAGAGCCAACGGCCTCTGAGCTAACCAATGTTCCGGAGCCGACACCGCCCGTTCCCGGCCCAGCCACGGATGAACTGGATTTTGAGTCCTTGCCGCCGGCTCCGAAACCAACGCCGCCGAAACGCGGGCGTCCGCCAAAATCAGCCGCGCCGCAGCCCTCCACAGGCGAATCTCCCGTGGCGGTCGAGGCCAGGCATCGGCAGGATATTCTGGCTGCCCTGAAACAGGCGAACTTGACGTACTCGGACCTCAACGCCTGGTGCCGGCACGTATCTTTCTTCCCGAACGCGGATTCATACCCTGACTTTGAGTCCCTGCCGCGGAGCGCGATTACGCAGTTGCATCAAACGCTGGCTTCGGTAATCCGCTACGTGGCCGAGCTTAAGACGCCATGAAAAAGCAACGAGACAACGAACGCGGCGCATTGCCCAGCGCCAGCGCGGCGCATCGCTGGCTGAATTGTCCGGGGTCGGTCGCCCTCGCGGCGCAAGCTCCCCGGGTTGAGCCAGGCCCGGAAGCCCAGCGCGGCACGCGCATTCACGCGGCCCTGGCTTCCTGCCCGCTGACCGCCGAGTCTTTGCCCGAGGACAGCATCTCGGTGGCGGCGTTGGCCCTTGAGGACCTGGCCTGTGCCAGGCGTTGTTGGGCCATCTTCAACGATCTCCGGCGCGAGTGGGAGATGGAACAGCCCGCTGACGACTGGTTCCGGGAGCAGCGGCTTTGGCTCTACGACAATCAGCACCGGAGAATCATGTCCGGTCAGCCGGACATTTTCGGCGTGCGCAGCGATGACCTTAGCGACAGCGTGCTCCTGGTGGACTACAAAAGTGGGCGGACGGAGAATCCCTCCGCTTATGTGTGCGAGCAACTGTGGGTGCTGGCGGTCCTAATCTACCACCAGGACCTCGGCAAGTCGGTCACGCCGGATGCGCCAGCCGAATTCCGAATCCGAATGGCGTTGATCTGTCCGGAAACCGATACGGAATGGTCCGCGGTTGATCTCAACCAGGTCGAGGTTGAACACTTTGAGCATCAAGTTCTGCGCCCGTGCCTGGAGAACATTGCGGCTGGCAACGCGCCGTTGGTTCCCGGGCCGTGGTGCCACTATTGCCCCGCTGTGTCCCTGTGTAAGGAGGCCACCGGCGAGGCTACGCTTCCCGTCCCGATTGCCGAGACCAACCCCGGCGCGATCTCGGACATGACGGACGAAACGCTCGGCCAGTTTGCCGGGCGCCTGGATGACATGCTGGCGCGGGCAAACAGCCTTTACGAGGCGGTTGAAACCGAACTCAAGAGCCGCATTGCTGATGGGCGCAGGGTGCCCGGCTGGCGGCTGGCGCCGGGGTCGGACTCAGTCACCATCACCGATCCGTCGCTCGTCTGGAAAAGGGCCTTGGGCAAAGGCGTCCGGCCCGAGGATTTCCTCGGCTGCGTGAAGATCGGGAAAGAAAAACTTGGTCTCTTGCTCAAGAAGGCTACGGGGACGGCCGGCCGGGACCTGGAACGGCACTTGGCCGAGGTCCTGGCCGGCTGCGAGGAACGCACCCCGAAAGCGCCGAGCCTCAAACGCGAACCATAGATAACCGAACTATGAATGAAGTAATGACGAAGCAGCAGTATGCGGACTTGTGGGGGATCAGCCTGGTGATGCTGGACAAGCTGATCAAGCAGGGCCTGCCGGTAGTCCGAATCAGCCCAAAGGTGATGCGGATTCTTCCCGCTAATGCCAACAACTGGATGCAACTACGGTTCGAGACAGGCGATTGGAAACTCTGTTATCCTGCCCAACCCCAACCGTTGTCCCAAAACGTCGAGGAGCAGCAACAAGCGCCTCCGGGCAGTCAGGCGCCTCTTCCTTCCGTGGCGGAAGAGATGCACCGCGGCTTTGCCCCGGGCGAAGGCTAATCGGAAAGGTGAACAAGATGAATGAGGCAACGCCAAACACGTGGGTCGAATCCCGCCATATCCTCCTCTTCACCGTCCCCGGCTTGCCGAAGCCGGCTGGGAGCAAGCGGGCTATCCCGATCAGAAATCCCAAGCCGGGCGGACGGCAGTTTGTCGTCGTTGACGCTTGCAAGCAAAGCAAGGACTGGAAACTGGACGTTGCCTGGGCGGCCAAGGAACAATTCGGCAATCGGCCGCCAGTCACGTGTGCGATTAGGCTAGATGTCACCTTTTTCCTGCCCCGGCCGAAGTCGCATTACGGGACCGGGAGCAATTCCAACAAACTCAAGGAATCAGCGCCGACGTGGCACACGCAGCGCCCCGACGCAACTAAACTGCTCCGCTGTGTCGAAGACGCGCTGACCGGGCTGGTGTGGCGGGATGACGCCCAGATTGTTTGGCAAAGGGCCACCAAAGGATGGGACGATAGGCCTAGGGCGATTATCGAAGTGCAGGAAGTGGTGGCGGTGGTGTCTCAGCCGGCCATCATCACAGGCTCACGGTAGAAGGGCAACGACGATGAATAGCGTGACCGCAAAGTTCCAAACGCGGCGCGTTACAGAGAATACGAGCATAGACCTATGAAACAAATCACTTGGAAACCAACCACCGAAGCAAAAGACTGGGGGACCATTATCACCCTAACCCGGATAGGGAGAGCGACTCTCAAGCGCGTTACCATCAACGCCCGGTCCACCACGGGCCGGTACCACCTCAAGCCGAAGCAGCGCCTCGTGATGATCGGGGAGCGCGGTGTGGCGCAGGTCCTTGGCCTGACGAACGAACAGCCGGCTACTCATCTTGAGACCCTCCAACTCCTGGAGTTGGAAGGCCCGGGCCGTTTCGAGATTAAGGATGCCTGCTGGGTTGGCTGCACTGTCCTCGTTTTCACCGTGACCTTATGAACCCGCACCTTTCTGCTATCAAACAACTCGCGGCCAACGCCTGGTATGTGCCAGCGTCGGCCCTCGAAGGCCGTTCCCGGACCGGGAGAATTGCCGCGGCTCGGATGGCGGCGATCTGGGTGTGCAATGAAGTCGCCATGTGCAATCACTCAGACATCGCCGGGGCCTTTGGCCGGAAACGCCCAACGATCTCCTACGCGATTCGCGCCGCCGAAAACCGCCGCAGCACCGAACCGCGATTCAAGGCCGCCACCGACGCGCTGAAAGCTGAAGTTTCCCTCCCAAAACGCGACCGGAGGCAGATAGACCTGCGCGCCTGTACTGGCGACGCGACCGCCGACATCATCTCCCTTTTGCGCCAACTGCAAAAGGCCATCGAAACTGTCCTCAGTGAAACCGACAAACCTCAATAAGATGAGCTTCATCATCACCGTCATCGTTATTAGCTCTGCATTCCTGGTCGGCGCCGGCTTTGGTTGGTGGCTGGCCAACCCGCGCCGGCGAGTCATTTATGGCCAGGACACCAAGGAAATCACCTGCGCCAGGCTCGATCCCGAGTTCCCGGCTAACCCGGCCCCGCTGCCGTCACCGAACTCTCTTTACAACGATCATGAGAAATGAGCGGCGATTCTGGGTGCAGTGGGAAGACCCCGAGCGGCCTAACCGATGGGTAACAGCCGCCTGGCTGCCCAAGGCCCACCTGGCCCTGGCCGCCCTGCGCCCGCGCCGCCGAAAATGGCCCCACCACAAATGGCGAATCTGGGATTCACAATCTCAAACCATTCACTACCGATACTACCCCATCCAACCCTATGAAAAATCTTAGCGAAGAGGTCAAGAAACACTTCATGTCGGCCGCCGGTGGACTGGCTGGTCAGACCACCGAAGCCGTAACCGTGCGATACCTGGTCTTTGGCATCTCGCCAAGCTCAGGCAAGGAATACTACATCTATACCGCGCCCACGGAACAACGGGCTAATGAGTTCCTCGCCAACCGCGAGCGGGACATCATTCACCCGGGCTACCGAGTCAAACGCGGCACCGCCCGCACCACGATCACCTGGGAGACCATCAAGGAACTCCCCAGCAGCACCGCCCTGCGGCAGGCGCTCGCAAAACCGGGGACATGGCGCCGTTGACCTCGTGGGCCTTTCCCGTTTATGATGACTTTTGTCGGGTGCGCGCATGGTGACGGAGGAGACCTCCGTCCGGGTTTTCGCTGGTTTGACCGCGGGATTAGCCAGCGCAGTCCCGAGGCCGCCGCACTGTTTGACCCCATGAAACAAAGCGCGCCCGACCTAACGTAACAACAACCCTATGTTCTGGCTAATCGCCATCCTCGCCGCCGCCTGGTGTGTCTTTGTGCTCTGGTGCTGCCTGGCCCTCGCCAGGCGCGCCGACAACCAGATGGACGAACTCGACCAACACCTGCAACGCCTGCGTTCCAGCCAGAACCAGGAGAAAGAGCCGCCCGGGCAAGACAACCTCGGCGTCTAAGCCTAACCACCGCCATGCCGCCTAAACTCAAAGCACCGTTCCCCTACTTCGGCGGCAAGTCAACCATTGCCGCCGCAGTCTGGGAACGCCTCGGTGACGTGAAAAACTACGTCGAGCCGTTCTTCGGCTCAGGCGCCGTCCTGCTGGCCCGGCCGCACGATCCCGGCGTTGAAACCGTCAATGACCTCGACGGGTTCATTTGCAATTTCTGGCGGGCCGTCCAAGCCAACCCAAACGAACTCGCCGGGCTTATGGACTGGCCCGTCAATGAGATCGATCTGCACGCCCGCCACCGTTGGCTCTGCCGGCAGCCCGACAAGAGCGAATTCGTTGAGCGCATGAAGCACGACCCGGATTACTACGATCTCAAGCGCGCCGCCTGGTGGTGCTGGGGCCTCTGCGCCTGGATTGGCCGCGGGTGGTGCGAAGGCGAGTATTTTGGACAGGGCAGTCCAGAAAACTATGGGGACGGCGTATGCGAAGGATCGGCGAAACTGCCGCAGCTTCGCAACCCTGGCCAGGGCGTGCATCGGCCCCCACCTGAGGTCCTGGCCGAGCGTGCTATATCGGCACAGCTCCCGCATCTCGGCGATGCTGGCGTGGGCGTGCATCGCGCCACCATTACTAGCCACGAGGCATTGGTCGCGTGGATGCTCGCCCTCCAGTCGCGCCTGCGTCGTGTCCGCGTGTGTTGCGGCGATTGGTCAAGAATCTGCGGCCCAACACCAACCTTCAAATGCGGCCTCACGGGCGTCTTCTTGGACCCGCCATATTGCAGCCAGGAGCGCACCCCGGAAATCTACAGCGAGGAGAGCCTCACCGTGGCCAAGGAGGTGGCGGCCTGGTGCCGCGAGTGGGGCAACCACGAGGAAATGCGCATCGCCCTCTGCGGATATGAAGGCGATTATGATTTGCCGGGTTGGGAGGTGCTCGCCTGGAAAGCGACCGGCGGATACTCCACTATACATCCCAAGGAATCCCGCCGAGACAACTGCCGCCGCGAGCGCATCTGGTTCAGCCCGAATTGCCTAAAGCCGGAACTTAGCCTCAACATCACCTGACACGCCTTGGTCTCAATATGAAAAAGCATCTCTGCTGCCCGGTCTGCGGCGAACCCCTCACCATCAGTCGCGGACTGAACCCTAAGGTCGTCGCCAAACTCATTAAGCTCAATCACCCTAGCCTCGCCGCCTGGCCGCCCTTCGCCTACTGCACCGCCCGCCTGTGCCCCTGCGAACGCACCGGCTACCACGAATACGGACCAACCCCCGACAAAGCCGCCCGCAACTTCCAACGCGCCTTCGTCAAACGCTGCCCTAGGTACCGCTACTTAAAGAAGTGCCCTCCGCGGTGCTTGGCACAGAAAGCCGTCGCGTCCGGGAACCTGAACAAAGCCTCGGCACACTGCACACGGGCAAGTAAACGCAACTGCAAAAACCAGCTTTCCCATCTCAAAACCACCAAACCCTAACAAACACATAATGACACCTCATAATCCCAACACCGGCGACCAACGAATCGCCCCAAAAGCACACGTAGGCAAGGCAGCGTCCAGCCCGCAAGCAGGCCTGTACGCCACGGCGGTCGCTAAGCCGTTCGCTGAGGCCGTATCCGCACTGGATGCAGCCGTGGCTCTCTTGGCGAAGGAAATCGACCGCCTCGATGGCCAACTCCAGCCTGCCTTGCGAGCCCAAGAAGCACCCTGTACAGCTCTGCCGGCCGAGGCAGGACGCCGCGACGGCCGCGGACTGCCTATCATCAGCATCTGCTTGCCCCTCACCAGCGCCACCAGCGACATCATCAACTGCACCGAAAGACTCAAGAACATTACCGACCACCTCGTGTTCTGAACTACCACTGACTAACCAAAGCCTGACTGCCCCTTAAAGGCAGCCAGGCTCTTTTTTTTCCCTTAAACCATCAATATCTCGCTAAATACTCGACAATAAGTAGAACAAAAAAACTTTTTGACAATGCCACGCACCCTCAACTAAGTTCGCGTCGGGTAGCGTGCGCCTGCGCGCCGGGGGAGTTCAATGACCTGGCCCAGGTGCACGCCCCTATAGAGAGTCATTGAACAACACTATCTCAAGCTCAATGAGTCGTGCGCAGGCATCCCCAACTGCCAACCGAAAATCTTTCCTTCCGCCAGTTGCTCTTGCCTCGCGGTTTGCCCTCCCGACAGACCTAAACGCACGACAGGTTAGACCTCTCCTTACGGTGCAAACAGCAGTTCCCACCGAACCAGGCACACCGAAGGACAGGAACCTCCTCGCAAGGACAGCCGGACGGCCCGGCTGCATCCAAACACCAAGGACCTCAAGCCCAACCAACTTGAGCGCGTGTCGTCCACCGGCTAAGAGTAGGCGCCCGGACTGCAAAAACCCCAACGCAGTCCCCTCGCCTCGTCTCGATCCCGGAACGAACGCGGGGTGGCGACTAAGGGACTCAACCCCAGCCACGACCGTCAGGGGCGCAAGCCCGGAGCTTCAGTCGTTCGGCCTCTACCGCTGACCCGGAGGCCGCTAGGGCCTAGTAAGCCCTAGCCCGACTGTTGAACCTCTCTTAAAACCACGCCAGGGGAGTCCCCTCGTCACGCCCCTTCCTGACCTACGCCACCTAGCCAGTTCCTACCCTGCTCGTACCTATCCCTGCCCTGCCGAAAAAACACGCCCCTCTCCTAAACGACGCCCTTAAAACACGCACAGCCCCCTCCCTCAAAAACACAGCGTCTACTCAAACCCTTCCCCCTCAACACGTTATCTCTTCCCGCCCGCAAAAGCGCGCGTGCAACCTGCACCAATAGCACGCGCTTTTGCTCCCTTAATCCCTCCGAGGCCGCCTTCTTCCCACTCCCCCTTCCACACAACCAAGCCCGAAAGCCGAACGCACCTGCCTTTCAAACAACACCCCACAACGAAATTAAACCGGCGCAACAGCAATGCTTTCGAAGCGTTGCTCGTTGCTGTTGCGCCCGACCTCAAACTCACCCCACCAATCAAACTAAGGCTTTCGCCTTCCTAAAACACACGCACCATCACCAGCCCTACTTTGCCCACTTTCCTTAATTGCACGCCCAACTTACTCAACTTACCAACCGCAAACTCCTCCCGCCCAACTACTTGCCCATAAAAAACCACGCCACCCACACCAAAATCACTACCCCAAAAATATACCCCCACCAACTTTGTCCCAAAAAGTTGAGAAAGAACACTTGTGCCCACGGAATCCCCCCCAGGGGCCCCCCCTTGCCCGCCCGGCCCGCCAAGCTCACGGCCCCCGCCGCTAAAGTATGGACAGGCGCACGGTTTGCGCGTGACTTATGCTCTAATAAGTCACTTCCCGCACTCTAGAGCGCGCCTGTAAATCCGGCCGGTCTATCTCCTGGACTGGCCAGTAACGGAAAGCAAAACTATGCCAGATAATGCAACAGAAACTCTTGCACCGCAAGAGTTTGTAGTAATCCGTACCGCTCTTCCCGAAGGAACGGTCGAACAGTTGTTCAAGCGGAAGAAAACGGTTGATCAAGCTGGCGTTGTTACCTACAAGGTAACGACAGAGTCCACAGGAACGCGCCTACACTTTGCCGACAAGACGGCGAAGGAAAAGCGGATTGCTGCAATTCAAGCGGCAAATCCAGAGACCAGCACCGAAAGCGCGGCCGCGCAAGCGGACCGCGAGTGTAGCGAGACCGGGCGAGCTGCGGCGAAAGCTGTGGCGTGCAGTTTATTGGAAGACTCAACCGCACAGGTAGCGGTTGTCACCAACAAAGGACCAGTAAGTACCGTTAAGGTAGTACGGCCGGAGCAATCACCCGCGGCGAAAGAGAAAGCCGCGTTAAAGGCAAAAGACGAAAGGCTAGCCTTGTTGGAAAAGGCTAACGCCTTGTTCCGAGCTGGCCGAACTGTCGAGGCATTGGCTGTCATGGCTGAAGCTGAAGCCACAAAGCGGCCGCCGGTAGATATTCAGCCAGCGCCAGCAGTGCCAGCAAAGGAAAGCGTGCCGCTTGCGGAAACTAGTAAGTAATTATGCGCAAGCCTATGTTAACAGCCACCAAAGAGGATAGGGAGATCACCGCTATGGTGATCTCTGTCCATATCCTGATCGTTTCTCTGATAGTCTTCTTTGCCCTCATGTTCGACTGGTGAAGAAGCAAGCAACAAGGTCCTCGAAAGAGGACCTTGCTTTTTTTGTCTCTTTTGCCCTGCCGCCACGGAATCAGTCGAGTACGGGGCGGGGCGGGGCGGGGCAAGCGCACTCCTCTGGTGAGGAGAGGTGGGTTCGATTCCCGTCGAGTGCGCCACATATGGATACAGAAGACAAGCAAGAGCACATTCGCGTAGCATTGTGGTGCTTGATTCTCATCGCGTATCTGGTCTTCGCCGCGGCGGCGGGGGGGTGGCGATGAGCAAGCCCTACTCTATGCGTATCGTGGGAACCGTTGGGCGCCCTTTCCGGTTGAAGGGGCGTGCTCGCCGCAAGGCGGGCTTGGGTGAGGTGCGTCTGACGCCGGATGAAGTCCGGCTGTTGATCGACTGGCGCCGGGCGGGTGCCAGTTGGGCGGATGCCGTGAGGCTGGTTGGCATCCGCGGCACCTCTGGTTAGTTTATCACGTCGCGGCCCTGGAGCTACGGGCTGTGAGGGCGGGGAGAAATCCCGCTGCGGGTTCGATTCCCGCACCGCGACCTATTTCACGTTGCCCCGGCGGGCAAGGTGCGGGTTCGACTCCTGCGCAACGTGCCAGTGATGAGGTACGTGAACCTCACACCCCACGCAGTAACGGTTACTGGGTGGGAACCCATTCCGCCAAGCGGCACCGTGGCCCGGGTGGAGGTCGAGTTCTCCGAATTCGACCCGCGCACCAAGGTCTCGGTTGCCCGCTATGGGCGCCCGTTGGGCGTGCCGGAACCAGAGGAGGGGACGTTTTACATCGTCTCCGCCATGGTGTCGCAGGCGATGCCCACTCGGAACGACGTGGTGGCTCCGGCAACGGGGCACCCGTCGGTAGTGCGCGATGCCAAGGGGCAGATTGTGTCTGTCCCTGGCTTCGTGCTCTGCTAGCGCACGGGTGGGGCCTGTCGCGGTGGCAACACGCGCGGCCGGGGCATGACGGATTGCCCTGGGAACAGAACCGTCTCTCGTGGGTGAGGCTAGCGGCCTCACGCGGATCGTGCCCGCGCACCTACGCCACTTCGACCAGCGTTGTCCGCCACTAGCGGCAGGTCTCGTCCCTTTGCTCGCCCGTCCGGGAGGGCTGCGGAAGGGGGTGCCGTCGGCGGCAGCGTCATCGCGGGCTCGTCCGATTCGCTCATTCAACGGGACGAGCTTGGGTGGGGTGGCTCACTCGGACGGGTGGGCCACCTTGGTTCTTTTTGCTCGTTTTGCCCCGTCGCGTGTACGAAGTGCGCGGCGGGGTGGCGGTTAACCACAAAACAGAAAGGAAATTATGAAGGGGGACGTAATCAAGGTGACGGCCCGCACGGCCGACACCTTGGACGTGGACGTGGGCACGGACTATCCGATCTATGTCCACTGCACCATTGCCTACCAGGGCAACGGCGTTGTGATTATCACCTGGCGGCCCGAGACGGGTCAGACCGCCAGCGGGTACCTCGTCTGCAAGGACGAGGGCAACACCTTGACGGTATCTCAAGAGCGGTTCCGCCAAGG
>Ga0233422_10001501_pt1 | contig 10267 bp, 9 predicted proteins | sample Watercolumn_Mata_2_FD_182724 | JGI IMG/M metagenome (GOLD analysis project Ga0233422, IMG submission 182724) | Freshwater microbial communities from Lake Matano, South Sulawesi, Indonesia - Watercolumn_Matano_2014_110_MG | ecosystem: Environmental > Aquatic > Freshwater > Lake | place...
TCCATGATTATCGTCGTAAGCAGCGCCACAAAGAATTGTACGGCACGTCCATGAATACACGCTGGCTTCGTCAGGTCGAACAACTTGAAATCAACTGATTTTAGTCACACCCAAATGATTTGACAACCGGTCACAAAGGCAAAAATCCCAACTTAGCCCAACAAGCCCCAATCGCCTATCCAACCCTGTGGCACATTTGACTCAGCTACGCCGCATCCACAAACTGCCGCTCGTACAACTGCCGATACAAGCCGCCTTGCGCCAGTAATTCGTCGTGCCGCCCGCGCTCGGCGATGCGTCCGTCGTTCACGACGCAGATCTGATCCGCGTTGCGGATCGTGCTGAGCCGATGCGCGATGACGACGGCACTCCGCCCCGCGAGCAAGCGCGCGAGCGCGGACTGAATCAACATCTCGGTCAGCGTGTCCACGCTCGCAGTCGCTTCGTCGAGAATCAAGATGCGCGGGTTCGCCAACACCGCGCGCGCGATGCAAATCAGTTGGCGCTGCCCGACCGAAAGATTCACGCCGCCTTCTTGAATCACTGTGGCATACCCATCGGGCAACGCGGCGATGAATTCGTGCGCGTTCGCCAGGCGCGCCGCGGCTTCGATTTCGCGCGGCGGCGCGTCGGGATGACCAAAGCGAATGTTGTCGGCAACCGTCCCCGCGAAGAGAAACGGTTCCTGTGGCACGATGCCCGTCTGCCGCCGCAGGGAGCGCTGCGAGACCTGGCGCACGTCTTTGCCATCAATCAGCACTGCGCCCTCGGTCACGTCGTACAAGCGCGCAATCAAATTCGCGATGGAGGTTTTGCCTGCGCCCGTCGGTCCGACGAGCGCGACGGTTTGCCCCGGCTCGACGACGAGGTTCACCTCGCGCAGAACGTATTCGCCGCCTCCCTCCGAAGACGGTCTTCGACGATACGCGAACGAGACGCGCACCAACTCGACGCGCCCGGCGATCGGCGGCATTTCGACGGCGTTCGGCGTGTCGCAGACATCGGGCGGCGTGTCGAGCAGCTCCAAAACCCGTTCGCCGCCCGCCATCGCGGCTTGCATCGTCGTGTAGAGTTGGCTCAACTCTTGGATCGGCTGGAAAAACCGCGTGACGTACGCCAGAAAGGCAACGACGACGCCGAGCGTCAATTCATCGGCAATCACCGCAAGTCCGCCGAACCATAACACGATACCTGTCGCGAGAATTCCCAGGAACTCGACGGTCGGCAGAAAAATAAACGACAGCGTCATCGCGGCGATGTGGGCGTCGCGGTTCGCGCGGTTCACTTCGTCGAAATGCTCCAGCGACGCCTCTTCCTGCGCGAACGCTTGAATCACGCGCATTCCGCCGATGTTCTCCGCCAAATCGCCGACGACGGCGGCGATCCGCGCGCGCGTCTGCCGAAAGGCGACCTGGGCTTGGCGCGCGAAAAGCCAGGTTGCCAGAATCATCAACGGCAGAATGCTGAACGTGATCAATGCGAGGCGCGGGCTCATCGAAAGCATCACCGCGACGATGCCGACCAACACAACCGCATCGCCCGCGAACGTAATCACACCTTGCGAAAGCAGATCGTTGATGACCGACACGTCGTTGATTACACGCGAGATCGTCACGCCGACGATGTGCGTATCCTGATAGCCGAGGGGAAGCGCCTGCAAATGACGAAAAAGTTGCGCGCGCAAAGTCGCCAGGACCTGTTGCCCGACCCAGGATAACAGGTATTGGAGCGCGGCGGTCGCCGCATACGCGCCCGCGAGAACACCCGTTAGTAGCAGCGCGATCTGCGTTAGCTCAACGGCGTCACCGCGCGCGATGGGTTGGTCAATCGCGATTTTGATGAGATACGGCGCGCTCAGCGTCAGCGCCGACGAAACCAAGACGAGCGCAACCGCGAGCGCCATCCGTTTCCCGTATGGGCGCAGGTAGGCAAGCAGCCGCGTGGCAATGCGGAGATCGAACGCGCGATCGGCTCGGTGTTCCCCAAATCTTTCAATTGCGCCCCCCGGTCCCATGCCCGCGCTCGCCGCGCCGATTGAGATAGACATAGATGAGAGATAAAAGATCAAAGATGAAAGATGAAAGAACGAGTCTGTCATCTGTCATCTGTCATCTGTCCTCTTTCCTCCGCAGTTGTTGATGATAGATTTCGGCGTACAGTCCCGACGTGCGTAACAATTCCGCGTGCGTGCCGCGCGCGGCGATACGCCCTTTTTCCAAAACCAGAATCAGGTCAGCCATCCGGAGCGTGGACAACCTCTGCGCGATGATGAACGACGTGCGCCCGTGCATCAAGCGCTCCAGCGCCTTTTGAATCAACTGCTCCGTTTCAGCGTCCACGCTCGACGTGGCGTCGTCGAGAATCAAGATGCGCGGGTCTTTGAGCAAGGCGCGCGCAATTGCGACGCGCTGGCGCTGTCCGCCTGACAGTGTGATGCCGCGCTCGCCGACGACGGTGTCGTACCCCTGCGGCGTCTCGATGATAAAATCATGCGCCTGCGCCGCGCGCGCCGCCGCGACGGTTTCCTCCGCGCGCGCGTCGGGACGCCCGAACGCGATGTTTTCGCGGATCGTCGTGGCAAAGAGCATCGTCTCCTGCAGAACAATGCCGATTTGGTCGCGCAATGAATTGAGGGTCACGCGGCGAATATCGCAATCGTCAATCGTGATGCGCCCCTCCGTCGCGTCGTAGAAACGCGGAATCAAATTGATAATCGTGGACTTGCCCGAGCCCGTCATTCCCAAGAGCGCGATGACCTGACCGGGCAGCGCCTCGAATGTGATGTTGTCGAGGACGCGATGGCGGCGAAAGTACGCGAACGACACATTTTCGAAGCGAACGTGTCCGCGCGCCGGCGGCAGGGGGATCGCGTCGGGCGCGTCGCGCACCTCCGATTGCGCGTCGAGGATTTCAAAGATGCGCGTGCCCGCCGCGGCGGCAATCGCAAGCGCGGGAATGATTTGTCCCAGACGGCGGACGGGCTGCGCCAACTGCGCCAGATATGTCGTGAACGAAACCAACTCGCCAAGCGTCAGTTGCCCTTGCATCACGAGTAACCCCCCGTACCAAATGATAATCACGGTGCTGACGTTCGCGATCAAATCCATCAACGGCGCATTGATTGCCTGCAAGCGCGACGCCCGCACGGATAAATCGAACCAGCGCGCGTTCTCGCGGTCGAATCGCGCGATCTCGGCATCTTCTTGCGCGAACGCTTTCACGACGCGCGCGCCGCGCAAATTCTGTTCGAGCCGCGTCGTCAGCACCGCGAGTTGCTGCTGCACCGCCAGCGAAAGGGGGCGCAGCCGCCGTCCGAGATGAAAGGCGCGATGCGCAAGGAAAGGCAAGGTCGCCAGGGCTAGCAGCGCGAGTTGGGGGTTCATCCAGAGGAGCATCGCCGCGCTGCCCAGCATCAAGACGATGCCATCTGCCAGGCGGAGGAACGCCCGCCCTGTGATAAAGCGCACGCGGTCAACATCCTGCACCGCGCGCGATAAAACCTGTCCTGTCTCTGTGCGGTCGTGGTACGAGAAGGACAACGCGGCAAGTTGGCGGTGCATGGCGTTCCGCAAATCGTACGCGACGTTCTGCGACGCTTTTTCGGCCCAGCGCCCTTGCAGAAAGGTCAGTGTGCCTTTGACAAGCGTCAAGCCCAGTAGCGCGGCGACGGAGCCGAACAGCAACTGCGTGTCTTTGCCGCCAATACCACGATCCACGATCCAACGGATGAACTGCGGAATCGCGAGCGCGAGCAGGTTGATGCCGCCGAGCGCGAGGTACGCGCCGAGCGTCATCTTCCAGTACGGGCGCAGATAACCCATGCAGCGCAATAACACGCGCAGCGAATTGGGTTCAGGCAGAGGAAGCGGAGCGGGAATGTTGGGTGTTTGCGCGCGCGGCATTTTCATCGTGGTTTGCATACGCGCTCAATGTAGCACGATACGCGGGGAGAGGCAAGTTCAAGGAATTGATGCGCGAATCGTCAGGCGACACCCTTGACCCTGGAAGGTGGATTATCGTCAATGAACCACGATTGATCGTCTGAAGAGTGATGAATGCTCTCCGTGTCTCGTTCGAAATGAAAGCGCAAAGCAAACATCGGGGCTGAGAATCCCTCTCAGCCCCGATGTGCTTCATCTGACCTCTGACTACTGACTCCTGGTCACTATTCTTTCACTTCCCGAAACTCGCCGTCCACCGTATCCGATCCTTTGGGACCCTGTTGCTGTCCACCCGGTTCGCCGCCGGGAGGCGGAGGTGCGCCTGCGCCGCCCGTCTGCTGGTACATCTGCTCGCCGATCTTTTGCAAGGTCTGCGCGAGTTCTTCAGTCGCGCGCTTGACCTGCTGCGGATCGCGGCTGTCCTTCACGTTCTTCAGCGCGTTGATCTTTTCTTCGACCTGGCTCTTGATGTCGGCGGGAACTTTGTCGCCAAGGTCGCGCAGCATCTTTTCCGATTGATAGAGCGCGCTGTCCGCGTTGTTGCGAATCTCGACCTCTTCTTTGCGCTTGCGGTCTTCGTCCGCGAACCTTTGTGCCTCCTTCACCATCCGATCCACTTCGTCCTTGTTCAAACCGGACGACGCGGTAATGGTGATTTTTTGTTCGCGATTCGTCGCCTTGTCTTTCGCGCTGACGTGCAAGATGCCGTCCGCGTCAATGTCGAACGTCACTTCGACTTGCGGCATTCCGCGCGGCGCGGGGGGAATGCCATCAAGGATAAAGCGACCGAGCGTCTTGTTGTCGGGCGCCATTGGGCGTTCGCCTTGCAAGACATGTACCTCGACCTGCGTCTGCCCATCTGCCGCCGTCGAAAAGATTTGCGATTTCTTCGACGGAATTGTCGTGTTGCGTTCGATCAACGGCGTCATCACCTGCCCCAGCGTTTCGATGCCAAGCGTCAGCGGCGTCACGTCGAGCAGCAAAATGTCTTTCACTTCGCCGCCGAGCACGCCCGCTTGAATCGCCGCGCCGACCGCGACCACTTCGTCGGGATTGATCCCTTTGTGGGGTTCTTTGCCGAAGTATTTCTGCACGACATTCTGCATCATCGGCATGCGCGTCTGCCCACCCACCAGAACGACTTCGTCAATCCCTGACGGCGACATCTTCGCGTCTTCCATCGCGCGCTTGACAGGATTCAGCGAGTTCTCGACGAGATCGCCGACGAGCTGTTCGAGTTTCGCGCGCGTCAGCGTCATCGTCATGTGCTTCGGTCCCGACGCGTCGGCGGTGATGAAGGGCAAGTTGATCTCGCTCTGCATCACGGTCGAGAGTTCGATCTTGGCTTTCTCTCCCGCTTCCTTCAAACGCTGCAGCGCCATCCGATCTTTGCTCAGGTCAATGCCCGATTCCTTGCGGAATTCGTCCACGATCCATTGGATGATGCGCTGGTCGAAATCGTCGCCGCCGAGGAACGTGTCGCCGTTTGTAGATTTTACTTCGAACACGCCCTCGCCGAGCGACAAGACCGAAATGTCGAATGTGCCGCCGCCGAAATCGTACACCGCGATCACTTCGTCCTTCTTCTTGTCGAGTCCGTACGCGAGCGACGACGCGGTCGGTTCGTTGATGATGCGGAGAACTTCCAGCCCCGCGATCTTGCCCGCGTCTTTCGTCGCCTGGCGCTGCGAGTCGTTAAAGTACGCGGGGACGGTAATGACCGCCTGCGTCACGGTCTCGCCGATGTACGCCTCCGCGTCCGATTTCAATTTCGCGAGTATCATCGCGGAGATTTCGGGCGGCGAGTACTGCTTGCCCGCGAGTTCGACCCACGCGTCGCCATTTTTCGCCTCGACGATTTTGTACGGCAAGACCTTGCGCGCCTTTTGGACTTCGGCGTCGCTGAACTTGCGTCCCATCAGCCGCTTGATCGAAAAGATCGTATTCTCGGGATTCGTGATCGCCTGACGCTTGGCGACTTGCCCTACCAGACGCTCCCCCGTCTTCGTGATCGCGACGACAGAGGGCAGCAAGCGCGAACCTTCCGCCGTGGGGATGACGACGGGCTCGCCGCCTTCCATCACCGCGACCACCGAGTTGGTTGTCCCCAGATCAATTCCTACAATTTTGGATTTCGTAGCCATGGTTATTGCTCCTTGTTATTTCTTCTTCGCCACCTTCACCATCGTCGGGCGAATGACGCGGTCGTTCAGGGTGTATCCTTTTTGCAATTCGGCAATCACGGTGCCGTCTTCCTTGTCACTTTCTTCGTGGATGACCGCCTCGTGGACGTTCGGATCGAACGGCTTGTTCAGCGCGCCAATCGGTTTCAGTCCTTCCGCTTCCAGCATTGCTGCCATCTTGCGCGCGATCAAGACGATGCCGTCCACCCATGTGAGCGCGCGCAGATTGTCGGGAATCGTTTGAAACGCGCGGTCGAAATCGTCCAGCACGGGCAGCAAGCGCGCGATGAGCGCGGTGTTCGCAAACCTGGCGAATTCGGCGTTGTCTTTCTCCGCCCGCTTTTTGTAGTTGGAAAAATCCGCCGCCGCGCGCCGCCAGTTATCCAAATACTCTGCCGATTTGTCGCGTTCTTGCAGCAACAACTTTTTCAGTTCCGTCGGATCGTCGGGCAATTCTGCTGCCTGCGGTTTGATTTCCTCCTGTGACTTTGGCTCTTGTGATTCTTCTTTTACAACTTCGTCTGTCATTATTTTACCTCCGATATGATTGCGTCTATGCCCCGTGCTTTTTTGCGAGATTTTTCCGCTGTGCGGGGATAAGCCGAATCAATGAACGTAACGCTACATTGACCGACTCCGAGTCTGGAAAATACTCTCGGACATCTGGTTCCAAAATGACCGCGCCTTTCGCGGGCTTGACTTCTTTGACGACAGTTGAGCCGTCTGCCTTATGAATGGTAATCGTGTACCCGCCCTGAAGAGCGTGGTAATGTTTGCCGCGCACCCATCCGGTGAAATCGTATTTCGTTGACACCTACCTCCCGTACATCCGCCCCATCAAATCATCCAGCAAACTCGAAACGTAGCGCACCACGCCAATCGTGCGCGCGTAGTGCATCCGCAGCGGACCCAGCACGCCGACGATGCCGCTCGCTTCGCCAGGCAAACCGTAGCGCGTCAGCACCATACTGTAATCGCTCATCTCGTCGCGCTGACTCTCGCCACCGATGATGACCTGCACGCCGCGCTCGGGCGCAAAATCGCTCAACATCCCTTCGAGTAGCGTGCGCTGTTCCAGCATTTCGAGCAGCGCCTGCATCCGATCAATCGCCGAAAATTTGGGCTGGCGCAAAATGTCCATAATCCCGTCGCGATAAACATCGTGCGACGAGCGCTCATCAATCTGCCGCATCAGGTTCGCGACGATTCGCAACACATCGTTTTCGAACGCGGAGAGCGACAACGCCAGCGCGCGAATCTGATCGAGATTCAAGCCCGCGAGATGATCGTTCAAACGATTCGACGCGCGCGTCAATTCTTCCTGCGCGATCGGCTGCGCGATCGCGAGCATCTGCTGCTTGACCGTGCCGTCTTGCAAAACGACGACGAGCAGCGCGACCTGATCGCTGATCGAAACAAGTTGCAGATGCTTGAACCGGCACGAAGTCGAAAGGGGCGCGGTGACGAGCGCGGTGTTGCGCGACGCGCGCGCCAGCACCGCCGCCGCGAGCCGCATCCATTGATCCACGTCGAGTGTGACCTGGTGAAACTGATGGCGAATCATCCGCTGCTCGACCGGCGGCAGTTCGAATTCCTCCATCAGCGATTCGACAAAATAACGATAGCCCTTTTCGGTTGGCACTCGCCCCGCCGATGTGTGCGGATGCATCAGATAGCCCAGCTCTTCGAGCGCGGCAAGTTCGTTGCGAATCGTCGCCGAACTGACATGCAAGCCGCGCTTGCGCACCAGCGTCTCCGATCCGACGGGCTGGGCAGTTTCAACATATTCCCGCACGACAAAAGCAAGCGTCCTTCGCTGCCGTTCTGTCAACTCTACCATAAAAATAGCCGACTTATTGCGTTAGCACTCTCAACCTGCGAGTGCCAAGAATATACCACTAAAAAAGAGCGTTGTCAAGCCCCCAAAAGACAACGCTCTGTCACCCAGCCGCTGCACGCGCTCGCATTCATCTGTGATGAGTCCAGATGCTGGCGCGCGGCACGCGGCGGCTGGGGAATTGAGGATTCCATCTCATCAGGCAGCCCGTAGACGCGTTCCCACGGACCGCTCACACCGAGATGGATCAAGACCTGTGAGTGTCTGCCCTGAGATGCCAAGGGTCCCCGGCATCTCGAAGGTCTGGTGCCTCACACTGCGAGCCGAATCCCGTCGAGCCGCGCGCGCGCGTCTGGGACAGACTTGAAAAAATCCGCGAGTTTGCCGCACGCGTTGTACTCGTCGCAGTACGCGCAGTTGGCGACCTGGCGCGCGATGCCGCAAGCGCGAATCGGGCATTGCAGACAATAGCCGCCGAGGCGCCCGCCAACCGTCACGCAGCCGTCGCACGTCGCAGCTGCGAGAGGGATGTCGGGCGAGTTGAACTCGGTCCGCCATTTTGCGACGATGCGTTCCTTTGCCGCATCGTCGCTCGCCTCGGTTGCGATGTACGCTTCGCATTTGGCGCAATCCAATCCGCAGAAAGCGATCAGTTGGTTCATCACAGTCTCCTCCTCTGACAAGATACAAGGGGCAGGTGACACGTGTCAAGGCAAGTCAAAGCTGGAATTTCCTTGCCACATGTCCCATGTCACCTTGCTATTCATCGCCGATGATCTTGAACTCGCGCGGCGCGCCCAGCGCAGGTGCGATCGTCGGCGCGACGCGCTCTGCGTGCCCCAGGGGGTACGACAAGCCATACGGCGACTGCATCTGCTGCGGCGGCGCGAAAATCACCACCGGCGGCTGCGGCGCAAACCGATTGCTTTCATAGTCGTATCCGATCTCGCGTACCCGCTCCTCCCGCCCCCAATTCCGACTCGCGGCGATTGCCAACCCCAGCGTCACCGGGATGCTCGCACTGATTCCGCACAGCGCACCCACCACCACCGCCAGCGCGTCGTTCGACAGCCGATTCCCTACCATCGCCGCCAGCGCCACTGCAAACGTCATCCCGATTACGATCATTCCATTCTTCACCTTGCCCTCACTTTCCCCCTTCCAGATTCAAAACTCAATATTCGACCCGGGCGACTATTGCTTGAATCTGGAATGCCGAATTCTGAATTCAGCATCGCCGCTTGAAAGCGTATGATCTGCCCACACGCAATCAGCAGAAAATCGCCGCGCCCCGCCAGCTTTTCCGCCCCCGTTCCGCCCAGCCCCGCTGCCACGCGCGCATCATCCGTGCTCCCCACACGTCCCACCAGCCGCACCGGGAAATTCGCCTTCATCAACCCGCCCACTGCCCGCGCCGTCGGCTTTTGCGTGCACGCCAGCACCGAGATGCCCGCACTCCGCCCGCGCTGCACCAGCCGCGTCAGCAACTGCTCCAATTCACTCCCGCACACCTGCAGCAGATCGGTCAACTCATCCACGACGACGATGATGCGCGGGCGCTCCACCAGGAGTTGATCGCGGCGTTCCATTTCCGAGACGAGGTAGCGCATCTTGGCGAGCGTGTGGTCGGGATCGGCGACCAGCGGAAACAGGAGATGCGGCACGGTTTGAAACGGTGCGAGTCCCTGCCGTTTCGGATCGAAGAGCGCGAGTTGCAGGTCGCGCGGTTTCTGGTGGAGCACGAGCGAGGCGATCATCGTGCGGGCGAGTTCGGTCTTGCCGCTGCCAGTGGTGCCTGCGATGAGGCAATGGGCGACCTCCGGCGAGGACAAGCGTAGGAGCAAGGGGACGCCTTCGCTGTCCAAGCCGAGGATCGCGGTGCCGGCTGTGCTGACGATGCGGCGGAGGTGCGGGTCGCTCTGAATCCGTGTGTCGAGTTCGGCGAGGGAGACAAAGCGCGAGTCACTGCGCGGCACCTCCAGCGAGAGAGTGCCGTTGAGGCGGGTCAGGCGTGCGGAGGGGGTGCCGAGTGCGAGAGCGACCTCCTCGGTGAGCGCTTCGAGTTTCGCCAACCTGGTCTGGGCGGCAGGGGCGAGGTGGAACTGGACGGTGCGCGGGGTGAGGCGCCCGCCCCAGACGCGCGCCGGGGCTTTGTGGGCGGCGAGGATCATTTCGATCTTATCGGCTTGGAGATTCAGGACTTGCTTGTCCATTCGTTTGCATCGGTCATGCTCAGTCGTTAAAATGGTGAGGGCGCGCGCTGAGGACGTAAATCACAATCCCCGTGATTTAGATCTCGTGCGGTT
>Ga0233422_10001502_pt1 | contig 10266 bp, 11 predicted proteins | sample Watercolumn_Mata_2_FD_182724 | JGI IMG/M metagenome (GOLD analysis project Ga0233422, IMG submission 182724) | Freshwater microbial communities from Lake Matano, South Sulawesi, Indonesia - Watercolumn_Matano_2014_110_MG | ecosystem: Environmental > Aquatic > Freshwater > Lake | place...
AATTGAAACAAAGCGTGTGGCCCGCCTGCATTGCGAAGCTATGCGGCGAGGATACGAGGAAAGGGTTTATCGAATTTTCTGCGGGTACCCTTCGGTGGCACTCTCCACCGTAAATCCGTCACAAACCAGAGCCGTAAGGCACTGACAACATGCCGGATGCTGAGTCCGCCCTACTCCCCAAAATAATATGTGTGGAATTTTCGGTTATGTCGGTCATTCTAAAAAAGCAGCCTCTATCGTCTTAAACGGCCTTAAGAATCTTGAATACCGCGGGTATGACAGCTGGGGAATTGCGGTAATGCCTATCAAAGGAAACAAGATTGTTGTTAAGAAAAAAACGGGAAAAATCGGACAGGCGACCGTTGCGGACATGCCCCCTTCCTCATTTGCCTTCGGACATACCAGATGGGCGACCCACGGGGGCGTATCGGACGTGAACGCGCATCCGCATCTTGACTGTACGAAAACGATTGCGATTATCCATAACGGGATTGTTGAAAATTATGAAGAACTCAAACGCGAGCTTCGCAGGCGCGGTCACCGGTTTATCTCCGAAACAGATACAGAAGTAGCTGTCCACCTAATCGAGGAATACGCCAAAATTATGATCTTCAGTAAAGCAGTGCAAAAGGCATTCAACCGAATGACCGGATTAAACGCCTTCATCGTCATGAATACAAAAATCAATGAATTTATTGCTGTGAGAAACGGCTCACCGTTGGTCGCCGGATTCGGAACTGGGGAAAATTTCCTGGCATCTGATGCCGACGCTCTCCTTCCCTATACCAAACAGGTCCATTATCTTGAGGATGATGAAATGGCAATTGTCTCGAGTAAAGGAATACAGTTGTTTAACGCAAGGACCGGGTATATCGTACGTCCCAGAAAACAACTCCTGACCTGGTCTGTGCGGCAGGTGGAAAAGGGAGAGTATCCCTATTTCATGCTCAAGGAAATTTATGAACAACCGGGAGTCATCGCTGATATCGCTGCAGACGGAGCAAATCGAGCTAATGAACTTGCCCATATGATTCATGATATCCGTAATATTTCTATCATCGGATGCGGTACGGCAAGTTACGCAAGTCTTGCTGGTTCCATACTTCTTAATAAAATTACCAAACGGCCGGTCACATGGACAATCGCCAGCGAATACGATGACGAGGTAGAGTTTCTTAGTACAAAAAGTCTTGTTATAGCACTATCTCAATCCGGAGAAACCATGGATACACTCATTGCCATCCGGAAAGCAAAAGAAAAAGGTGCAAAGATTCTCGCTGTGGTGAACGTCATCGGCTCTTCTTTATACCGTGAGTCCGATATGAATCTAGCAATCGGTGCCGGACCGGAAAAGGGTGTGGCATCAACCAAAGCATTTACCGGTAAAGTTTCGCACCTAATACTTCTTTCTCATGCAATGGCCGGAACTCTCAAGGAAGGTCAGACAGTGCTAGGAAGATGCGCACAAGCGGCAAAAACAGTCCTCCAACCGCAAAATGTCGAGCATATCCATACGCTCGCAAAACGTTTAAAAAACGTTCATCACATATATATAATCGGCCGCGGAATCGGGTACCCGACCGCGCTTGAGGCAGCTTTGAAAATCAAAGAAATCTCCTACATCCATGCGGAGGGATTTGCTGCGGGAGAACTCAAACACGGGGTGATCGCGCTTATTGAAAAAGGAACGCCATGTATAGTCTTTATACCAAATGACGATATGTATGAAGCAAATTGCGCGGGAGCCATGGAAATGAAAGCACGCGGAGGCTTTATTATCGGCATTTCACCGAAACCAAATCCGGTTTTTGATTACTATCTACCGGTACCTGATGTGGGTGTAGCGACGATCATCCCAAATGTCATGACGGCTCAGCTTTTTGCGTATTACCTCACTATTGAGCGGGGGTTTGACCCGGATATGCCAAGGAACCTAGCAAAGAGTGTAACGGTGAAATAATAGGAAAGCATAATCGTTTAATAAAAGAAGTTGTTGTGACAGACTTGAAAAAACAACAAAACGAAATATTTATTAAAAGAAACTAATATGCATGCCGTGTCCTTCTTCGTCATTCCATCCCGATATACGTTTCCATGAATACAAGTCATCCTGTGATTTGTGATGTCTGGGTTCCGTTTGACCGGTTTCGCCATTAAGTGCCGCCACTGCCCCGATTTTACCCTGTATATCAGGTTCTCCCAACCATATTCCGGTGACTATGTCATTTTCCCCAATTTCTCCTTGTTTTTTCAAAAATTCGGTGGCTTCTGTTAATGATAAAGGCGCTTCATCTACATGAAAATGTACACAAGGTCTTGATGTATCACGCATGCTTAAATATTCACCCTCAGAAACATAATATCGTTTGCGAGCTCCGATTATATCCTTGTGTGCGCGGACGTGCTGCCGTAAATCTGATGTGCCTATTTCGATTGATTGATACATAATTTTTATCCTCCGTTCTCGGCAGGAAAAATTTCCTTATATGGGACTAACGATTCTGTATAAAGATGCTGCATTTCATGATCAGGTTGATGCATACCAATCATATATTTCATTTCAAATTGTCCGCCGGGAAACTGACGCCAATCATACACTTCACAGGTCTTACATACAAATATTTCATACGATACCCCATCATCCTCTTTATTGCCAATTATCGTTATCGGCATATACTGCATCCTTAAAATATTTAATCATTTCCGGCGACTACGCCAGTTTTCCCCAGCTCTCGGGCAGTTCCATCTGGATCCTGCCTATTTAACGATGCCGCTTCCAATAATAATTGATGCAGTGCGTCGCGAGGCACTAACCCTGCGTGCGTATCGTCATTTTCTATATCTGTACCGCCACTTACTATCAGCACTGTTTCGATCTGATTATTCATCATAACTCCTTATGTGCGGCAGGGTCCTGGTTGTACTTCTCGGCAAGCCCAAGTGTAATATAGAACTCCGCCCGCTGCAACTCCGTACCCAAATACACGAGGTGGCTGGGTAACACGAGATAATCGCCGATATTGACCATCTGAACATATATATCCATGGCAGTTTTACCGCGCCATTCCCGCAGAAGCAGTCCTCCGCCGGGTGCGTAGAGCTTGACAACAATTTCGTAATCTATACCTGTTGACTTATGGGCGTACTTTGTAGGCCGGCCGACAGGATTCTTCATGGCAACCTCCTCTATAGTAATCACGATATTCCCACGCTGGTCGTTCTCAAACATCTGGCGACTCGTATACCCAAGTTCCATCTCGTAATTTTTCTTAAGAATCTTCTCAACCAGCGCATAGTCGTCACTGTATATATGGGCGCTGTGGGTAATCATGACAAATGGGCCTAAGGCTATCCCCGACTGGTCGCAAATGAATTTTTGCAGTTTGCGCAGGGAAAACACGTTTCTCGGCCATCCGTGCACCATATCCTGCGAACGGAAATGAGTTGTCATAAAAAGCCGATCATCCTGAATTGAACACAAAAGTTGTGTGAGACATGGTGTATCGCCTTTGTTCACAACGCCCCAATCTTCTTTCACATTTGCGGTAAATGCAACCATTTTTTTACTGAACGGCCGGTTTTTAATAAGATCGATGATATTCTGTATCTGATCCACGCCGTCATGATCGCGAAGTCGCTGTCCATACGTATAAGCGATACCGGGAATCTTCTTGGCTGACAATACCTGAGGGTAATAAGAGTCAAGATCTTTTTTCGTAAACGGAAAAAAGTGCTGAAGGTGAGGATTATCAGGATCTTCGTTATACACGACTGCCATGATATTTAATAGCTCCTTAAGCTCGTTTTCTTTGGTATACCGCGTTGTTTTATTTCTGCCATACCGAATGATATTAGATAGTATCTTAAGCCATACCTGTGCTGCCGTCTCTCCGTGAATCCTGAAGCCTATCTGTTCGCTGGGATACGTAAAGGGTTTCGGCCGGGATAATGGAAAAAGCTTCGGTGGTGAAAATGGTTTTGCGGATACGTTACTTAGGTTACTTACGGTACTTATAAGGTCAGAAACAGGTTTACCCCGAAGATTAATAACTTCTATCGAATTACGAAAGAGCTCTATTTCTTCAAATCCGATCTCCCGTTCTATTTGTCCCTTCTTTTCATCTCCGATGATAAAACGATCTTCATCTATACCATTCGCAATAAGCGCAAGAAGTGCCTGACCGCTTCGTGAAAGGTCCGCACCCCAAAGAATCAGTTTGCGGATGGCGGGATTGGCATAAATATTCCTGATCATTGCGGAAATTCCTGCTGACGAATAGAGATTGCCGATTGCACAGTAATTGACATCCTTAAGAATCTCGGCAACCACTGATCTCTCTGTCCACATGACGGCTACACCTATCGGACTGTCAGGATCCTTAACATGAAGAACTTGTTTATAGAGTATTGGCCAATCCATAAATAATAAACGAATAATCGAATAAGTAATAAACAATAATACTTTATCGCTCTTCGCTGATTTTGCTTGCCTGCGGGGTTTTTTGCCCGACGTATTTGGCCGTTTTCTTTTTGTAATACGGCACGAGGGCAGGGCTTGAAAGCTGTTCAAACGAAAGCGAGCAGATCCGCATACCGGGATACAGCATCACCGGTATGCGGCCCATGTTTGCAAGTTCAAGTGTAATATTACCACGGAATCCGCATTCAATGTTGGCCGCGGTTGAATGGATAACCACGCCGAGCCTGCCGATTGATGATCTGCCTTCCAACCTGCCGGTTAAATCATCAGGCATCTCTATATATTCATGGGTCATTGTAAGAATAAATTCGCCCGGATGCAGGGTGAATGCTTCGCCATCCGGAATGGTAATTTCCGTAGTCACGTCTGCAAGCGTTTTAGGATTTCGTGGATCAAGATACGGAGTTTTACTGTGATTGAATACGCGGTAAACCTTGCCAAGGCGCAAATCAAGCATACAGCTGCCAAGCTGTACTCCCAGATCGGGTTTGGGTTTAATAATAATTTTCTTACTTTTTAATGCTTTGATAATATCCCGATCAGAGAGAATCATGAATTGCAGTATATACCCACGAAACACAGGTCTGCAACCTGTATTACTCAGTATATACCCATCTAATGGTTCGGCTACGCTTACCATGTATCAGCTTTTTCTCCGCCAGCTGACGGATGCAAACCTGAGTAAGATGGGTAAATCATACTTCCCATCGCGCGTAGAACCATAACTTAGCGCTTTCAACAAGGATAAAATATATGATAACGATAGTAACTAAGGCGAAATAAAACGTAACCGGCGGTACGACAAATGAAAAAAGAGGCGCAAGCGGTGATAACGGAATAAGTATAGCCAGAAGTACTACCCCGCAGAGCCCAAGCGCAAACATCCTGCTTGGATGACTTCTAAAAAACGGTACAATCACCGTCCTTATGCTAAAAATAATAAGTGTTTGTGTAATTATCGACTCCAAAAACCATCCGGTCTGAAATAATGCTGGTGTTGCGCGGAGAATCCTCAGAAGGACGATAAATGTCATGCAGTCAAAGAAAGAACTGATCGGTCCGAACACCATCATAAAACGCTCTACCGCATGAATATTCCATTTTTTCGGCTTTGCAATCGTAGTTTCGTCTACCGTGTCACTTGCAAGAAATATCTGAGAAAAATCATACAAGAGATCGTTAAATAGAATTTGTGTCGGCAACATCGGCAAGTATGGCAAAAATAGCGACGCCGCTGCTATGCTTACCATATTCCCAAAATTAGAACTCGTCCCCATCTTGATATACTTCATGACGTTTGCGAATGTCTTACGGCCTTCATACACCCCATCAGCAAGAACGTGAAGATCCTTGTGAAGAAGAATAAGGTCTGCCGATTCTTTGGCAATATCAACGGCATTGTTGACAGATATTCCGATATCTCCTGCCCGAAGTCCGGGTGCGTCATTGACGCCGTCTCCCAAAAATCCGACGACATGGCCATTGCCGCGAAGAGCTTTAATAATGCGTTGCTTTGATTCCGGTGTAAGACGTGCAAAAATCGTAATCCCGTCAACCACATGCGACAACGCTCGGTCATCCAGGCGATCAATTTCGCTTCCCAAAAGCACACCTTCAACCGGCAGAGAGAGCTCTTCGCATACTTTCTTGGTTACAAGATCGTTATCACCTGTCAATATTTTTATAGAAACACCACGTTTTTCAAGAAGCGTGAGAACCTGTTTGACGCTATGTTTGGGAGGATCTAAAAATGCGATAAGACCTACAAATGTCATATCCGTTTCATCGGACGGATGGTACCGTTTCATATTCGGAACGTCTTTATACGCAACTGCGATGACGCGGTACCCAGAGGATTCCAAAGACTCAAGACGCTTCCTCACTTTTTCCTTGTAGTCCTGGCTAAATATCTTGACGGTACCCTCTTCTTTCACCTCGCGACAATGGAGAATCATCTCCTCGGGCGCGCCTTTGGACATAAGACGTTGTCTCCCGTTCTGTGAAACAACCACAGACATGCGTTTACGGTAAAAATCAAACGGAATTTCAAAAAGTTTTGTGTACCCGACCGTATCGATGTTCCGGAAATGAAGCATTGCAGTCTCAAGGGGACTGGTGAGTGCTGACTGAAAAAAGCTGACAAGATAACCAAAACGTATGATATCGTCATTCTTTGTACCGTTTACATCCTCAAATGAAACCAGCTTAATAGCATTTTCCGTCAGTGTCCCGGTTTTATCCGTACAAAGAATATCCATGCTTCCGAAATTTTCAATTGCCGGCAGGTATTTGACAATGACACCCTTTTTCGACATCCGCATCGCACCTTTACTTAAGTTAATAGTCACGATAAGAGGAAGGAGTTCCGGCGCAAAACCAACAGCGAGCGCAAGGACGAAAAGAAGAGACTGCAAAAGGTTATGTTCTTTATACACGTGCGCGATAAGCACGATGGGTCCAAGGATTGCAACGAGCCGTATAAGGAGAAATCCATATTCCGATAATCCCTTCTCAAAATCTGTTTTAACCCGGCTTCCAACGAGAGACTTGGCAATTCTACCCAGTTCCGTTTCGCTTGCTGTTTTGACAACGAGCATGGTCCCCTCGCCACTTATCACATGCGTGCCCATGAAGACACAGTTAACCCGTTCTGCAACTGTATCATCCTCGTGTACATGTGCTTCAAAACGTTTGTGCTGAGGGTACGATTCGCCGGTCAGTGTTGACTGGTCAATCATCAAGTGTTGGCTGGTTAAAAGCTTTCCGTCGGCAGGAACAATATCTCCTGATGAAAGAAAAACAATGTCGCCGGGAACAAGATGCGAGAATTCCGTTTCTCTTTTCTCATCGTTATGGATAACAGAAGCGGTCAACGATACGCTTTTCCGAAGTTGGTCCGCAGCCTCCCCTGCTGCATGTTCTTGAAACGTATCAAGAACAACACTGATAAACGTAATAACTACAATAATTATGAAATCTGATATCTGGCCTAACAATGCTGAAAGCGCCCCGGCCACCAATAGAAGAACAATAAGGGGATTTGTAAATTTTAAAATGAGACGGTGAAAAAGTGTGAGTTTTTCTTTTTTCACAAGCTCGTTGGGACCATAGAACTTTAATCTTCTACGGGCATCTTCTATATGTAAGCCATGAGCGGTTGTATGAAGCAGTACGAGAAGTTCATCATTTTTTAACGCCCACCACTCTGTGGGAATAGCATAGAAGTTTGCCATATATTCATGGTAGTTACTTTATGTAAAACGTGCAATGTTTACAATAACTCACTTGAATCGATTCAAGTGAGTTGAATTGTTATGTGCGCTTCGCCCGAATCGCAAGAAATAGAGGAAACTGACTGCGGCCTCTGTTTTCCATCCGTCGGGCACGACCTGCGCTTTCTTTATCACTCGTCCATTCCTCAAAAGCATCTATCACGAATCCGTGTTTGGTTAACAAACCGATATAATAGCTTATCGGACGGTGAAACGACCATGTGAGTTGCCCGCCTTTTTGACCAGGGTGTATATCAATAGGAATTTTAAGACGCGACATGTAACAATTAACCCGACGGTATTGGAGTTTATTGCCATCATCAATCCCCCAGCTTGATTGACGCGGGATCCGGAAAGCGGGATGGTTAAGGACAAGAACAAGTTTGCCGTCCGGCAATACGTATTTTGAAATATTTGCTATAACCGCTTCTGCGTCTTCGATATTCTGAATCGAAAGAATGATCGCCGCGTGGGTAAACCCCGCAAGCGGTAATTCTCTCGTCGCATCTCCCACGATATACGTGTGTCGAGGGTTGTGATCCAACCGTAGCGCCTGCGCAATAAGCGACCCAGATATATCGAACCCGGTATATTCAACGTTTTTCGGAATCGCCCTTCCAAGAACGCCCTGTCCGCAGGCAATATCAAGTAACCGGCTTGATTGGTTTAGCGCCAATAATCTCAAAACTCCCGGAATTACCACATGCATATGGAAATAATGGCCCTTTGTATCGACTAGCTTCGAATACCATTTGGCAACCGGCTGCCAGGAAGTTGATTGTTTGCGGTTCATTGTTATATTGTACCGTAAACATCAAAATTGACGCTAATCCGACTTATTCTTCTGATCGAAGAAGCGCTTTTAAATCACGCAGGCTCTCGTTTGTCTTATCCCAAACGGTATCTGTTCCCGCAGACTCAAATATAGAGCGGACATTTTCCATATCATTGCTTGTTCCGATAATCTTTGCCTTAGGATGACTTGCGCGGAGCAGACACTCACAGGAGTTTCATTTTATATTTCCGTCGAACCATGCATTGGCTGCACTCAAATGCTTCTACAATTTGCTCTTGATGAGCTATATACGGGGCCAACAACCGTCCAGGGAGGCGAAACCGTATTACATTTGTTTTCAAATCCTAAACAACAATCCCATATACCGAAAGAAATAAAATTTAGTATTTTACAGAAAGAATTTATTCATTTATTTGAAGATGGTCATCGATGGAGGAGATTTATCAATAAAGATCAATAACTGATTTATCACTATTTAAACTAACTAACTGACAATCAACATTCCATTTCGTTTCTTATATTCAACTTGAATCGATTCAAGTTGAATACATGATAATTGTGGTATTAGCGGAGAGAACGACGAATTGACCGTTTCATCTTCCTTTTCCATTTTTCTTTCCCTACTCTCTCCCAATTCGTCCCGTACCTTGGCGGGACCTTGTCCATAATTTCTTCTATCTTATCGAATAACTCTTCCCATTTGTTTTGCTTAATAATTCGATTCATTGTCGCTACTGTCTGCGGTTTTGCGTTTTTGATCCATCCAGAAACCGCGCCCGTTGCGGAATACGAAACGTGTAAAAGATTAGTAATTTCTTTTTGTGACTTGCCACGTAAAAGAAACACTGCGATAGCAAATCGCTTCGCGAGCATAATACTCTCAGTTTTTGTAAGAAAATCCGAAAAAAATATAGATACTTCGTTTACATTATGAAGTGAAGAAATAGAATGCCAGAACTTCCGAAATAATATATTTTCGGAATCTTTATCCAAAGGGTATTTCGATACCTGTGTCATGACATCATGATATCATTCAACTTGAATCGATTCAAGTTGAATGAGGCATATTACACATGCATGTTAAACATTATTTGAAATTCGATAAATAGAGCGTTATAATTTGCTAAATAATGAATAATATAGAAACTCCTGACATTCAAACTGCGTCAGCAAAAGAATTGCTTGAGCGAGGAATCGTATGCAAACGACGTGAATAATTACCGTTTGATCATATTAGCATTGAAAAAGATCTTATTGATCCTCATCGAATCGAAATTTTGGCCCAATCCATGCAGGACCCCTGGGGTCAAAAAACACCTGTTGAACTGAGGGCACGTTTAGAAGGTGATACGGTTGTGTACGATATTATCGACGGCTATCATCGTACACCTGCGGTTAAATAGATTCATGACAATATTAATTCTTCTATCTTATTGGATTGTACAGTGCTCTATGGACTATCTGATGAAGATATGTACGACCAGCGCGTGATCGCTGCGGATAACGTAAAAAGTATAAAATTCCCCCGTATGGCACGTTGGATGGCTGGTTCATTCCACGCGCATACATGGAACCAACTGCGTATCGCTAAAATGATAGAAAGCGGTGGACTCACGCTCTCACAAGTATTTTCACTGGCTGCTAATGATACAAGCGGAAAAATATTAGACGTTGTTGATGAAGCTGATGAACTAAAAGCATGGGCTTTACAAAAAGCA
>Ga0233422_10001503_pt1 | contig 10265 bp, 11 predicted proteins | sample Watercolumn_Mata_2_FD_182724 | JGI IMG/M metagenome (GOLD analysis project Ga0233422, IMG submission 182724) | Freshwater microbial communities from Lake Matano, South Sulawesi, Indonesia - Watercolumn_Matano_2014_110_MG | ecosystem: Environmental > Aquatic > Freshwater > Lake | place...
TTATTCTTATCAAACTGATCGAAAACATATCTTTGAAAGTCTGACCAATGTTCCGGGCGTGCCATTATGCCATTGCCTCGATTGTTTTTTGTTTCACTGTCTGAGCCGTGGCAACAGCACGCTCGGTAAGAGCGCGTTTAAGACTTGGATTTTCCCTCATGGCTTTGACAAGCAAGAAAGTTGTAAGTGAAGCTAGGATGACTACACCAATACCAACCCCTATCTGGATGGGATAGCGCACAAGCCATGCCTGTTTTTCATTCTCATCAAGTCTTACATAAGTACCATCGCTTAATACTTTCATCGGTGTGGCCGATGGAAAACGCTCGGTCTGAAATGAGATGTGAACGCTGTTTTGACTCGGTTTGTAGGCGACTTGACCGATTAGTTTTTTGACTTCTGCATCGTTCCAGAGCCTTGTGTAAAACGCCTCAAGCTTCATTGTTGTGGGTGATATGTCACCGGCGATGCCAAGCTCATGATAGCTTTTTGTCACAGTCATTTTAGCGGCTTCCGCACCGGCTGCACCGGATTTAATCGCCTCTTGAACTTTATTGTTGCGGTAGCTTGATAGGATCGTAAACGGTCCTATGCGCGTCCAGATCACTTCATAGAGCGCGGCGAGCTTTTTTAAGTTGTTATACGCATCAAGCGTGTCTGGATAGTTTGAGATTTTAAGCTTCGCCGCAGTCTCGCTTTTGGTCATGTCTGCGATGGTGAATCTCGGTGAAAGATGTTCGGTGGAATCACCGGAACCAAAATTTTGAATCTTAACGATGCTCATGCCGATATTTTACTCTGTTCACTCAAGTATTGCAAAACACGACATACTGATATTATATCCATTTTTAGGAGGCTATTTTATGACCGATACAAAAAAGAACCATTGGAATGCACGCATTGTCGCCAACCGTGACCCCTCATGGCGCGAAAAAATGATGGCTGGCAAGCAAAGCCACGCGGAACACCCTAGCAAGCTTCGCCTAGCGCGGCTTGCAGATGGTAAATCACAGCTTGAGATTGCAACGGCATCCGGGCTGTCAGTCACTACTTACGGCGATATTGAGCGCGGCAAACGCACCGTGAGAAAAGAAACGAGCGAACTCATAGCTAAAATTCTTAATTGCTCGCGTGAGCGTCTTTTCATACGAGATAAAGGCTCGCGCTACATCGTGCTTAAGAAAGAAGAAAAATAACAATGCCACTATACTCTTATAAGTGCCCAATTTGCGGTAAGGAGATGGAAGCCCATCGTCTTATTGATGATCGTGATTTCGGGCCGATATGTCCGAATGCTTCGCATGACGAACTCAGGATGGATCGTTTGATTACGTTCCATAAATCTTATTCAATAAAAGGCGATAACTCGGCATCGGTCACACCGAAAAAATTTCGGGGTAACTCATAAATGAAGACTCGTGATGTAAAACAACTTGATGATGAGTATTCTGATCTTTGGTGCAAGAGTAGTGAATGCAGTGACTTCTCAAATGGAAGGGCTGTTTGGCCTGACATAGAAGAAGCTTTTATTGCTGGCTGGAACGCTGCCCTTAGCGGCGAAGGCGAGTTTATAAAGGCGTGTGAAACAGTGCTAAATTACCTTGAAATGAGAAAAAATCAGAATTTCTAAAAATGGATATTGACAGTTAATGGATGTTAGAATTAAGGTGCTTTTATGACGACGGAAACAAAAGCAGGAACAGAACGCGAATATAATCTGACCTGCAAAATTTTTGTTATTAAGAAAACATTCAGAGATTTTCAGAGTACCGGGCATTTTCAAAATGAGAATTTTTTCCTTTATCTCATCCCGGTTCTCAACAGCGAGGCTTATGGCTTTTTTGACGCGTGGTTGCCGATGAACAATGATGAGCAAGTGGAAATCCCTCTTTCACTTCGCCACCCGTTCAATACGAATGCCCGTGGGTGTGTCCGTCGCGCCGATGAATTTGTCCCGTTCAACCATATTCATCTCATGAGCTATGGCCTCGCTCAACTTATTGTGGATCAGAAAAAAGTTTTCCACGGCAAAGAAATTCTTGTGACCGTGATGGACGAGCATTCTGATTCTATGGCTGATCTCACGGTTAAAGGCGAAGTGCCTTTTGAGCTTAAGAAGTATGAGAGCAAAGAAGATTCGCACTTGGGTAACGCCGTGGGTGCGTATAACGGTCAGCAAGTTTATGCGGCTGATGCGCAAAATAGAGTCAACAGCGTAACAGATCGTCCTATCGAAATTTAAAAAAGTTTAGTTCTGGCATGGTGCTAGAACTATATAACGCATCGAAAGATGCAACCCTAAAAGGAGGGGTTTTAAAATGGCAAAAACAAATACGGCTCCAGTTGATATGACAGGTTTTGAAAATTTTGAAGAAGTTAAACTCTCTCTTGATATTCGCACGCTTGATGAAAAGAATACTACCATTCGCGGTATCTTCAAAGGCGTGTCAATCATGCTCGATATTGATGGCAACCCAAAAATTAATCCTAAGACAGGCAACGAAATGGAATACGCCACGTTTAACACCCCAACAGGTGAAGAATTTGGTATCTGGATGGATGGCGGTTTGAAAGGTGCTTTGAACTTCAATCGCGTGAAACCCGGTATGGCCGTTCGTGTGACCTATACTGGCATCAAGAAAGACGTTCCAACCAATTTCGGCTTAAAAGACATCAAAGCATACGAAATCGTTGGCTTGCAAGCTAAGTAAATAATCGACTTCCCTTATCTCCTCAGAACCCTCGGAAATTAATTTTTCCGAGGGTTTTTTATTGCCCTGATCTCATCCATTGTGTATAAAAAAGTTCGCAAAAAAGCATAACGTAAAAACTCCTTCATAGGGAAGCCTCTAAAACGAAAGTTTTAGGGGCTTTTTTACGTACATTATAGCGCGCAAAAATGGCTTAAAAATGGCTGATTTTTGATTGAATTTTTACCCTAGTTAATCTCAGCGTTTTTCCATAATTTCCTGTAAACTTATCGGCGCTGCACAACAAAATTTGACATACCGGCAAATAAAGCCCATCTTTTCACTCAAGGAGACTTGAAAACATGGCTAGAAAACCAAATTTTACCGAACAAATTGCCGATCGGATCGCTGAAAAAGCCGCTGAACGCGTGCTTGATGTCACAGGCGAACTCGCCGGGGGTCCGGCATCGGAAAGTACGACCCAAAAACTCACTGAAGCCGAGGACGATCACGCGGCTGATTTTGACCTTTTTGACTACTGTGAAGACTACCAGACGCGTGAAGCCGATGACATCACCTATAATCTTTACAAGGGCGGCGGGTTGCTTTGCTCGCACTCTCACCCTTGGTCATGGCGTGAGATTCAGGAAGAATTTGGTGGCGGCATGTACCGCTGTCAGGCCAAGAGCTTGAAGCGCAACAAATACTTTAAGCAGCAAAGCATGAGACTGCACACGCCTGTAGGTTTCACCCCACGAAACCAAACAGTCATGGCGAATGAAACACCAAGCTTCAGTTTTAGCAGCGAAGCGGCTCCTGCCGCGCCGGTACAGCAAGGGCCAAGCCTTGCGGAACTCATGGCGGTGTTACAGCAACAGCAACAGCAACAGCAACAGCAAGCTCGCGAAAGCCGAGAAAGCATGATGGCTACCATGAGCGAAATCGGCAAGACCTTTGCGCCGGTTCTGGCTGCTCTGCTTGCTCCGCGCATGAGTCAGCGTGAAGATGGCAATAACTTTGAGATGATTAAATTCATGATGGAAACCCTGCGCGAATCTCAGCGTCAGAATCAAGATCACATGCGCATGATGTTTGATGAGCTTAAAAAATCTCAGGTTCCCGCTGCAAGCCAGAACCCTTATGAAATTCTGGCAAAGATGCGTGCCGACGAGGAAGGGCTACTCGAACGAGCGATCAAGCTGCAAGATATTCTGAACGATAAGGCAAGCGAACTTGCCGATCTTCGGATGAGCAACAATGACGGCGAGGAAAAAGAAGAAGACACGCTCAAGCTTGTTCTGAAAGCTCTTTTGCCGGTGGCCGGTGCCATTGGACAGCAAATAGTTGCAAGCAAGACCGCTCCGGTTGAAGCCCCGGTTCAGCCAGTATCTTCGCCAGCATCTTCGCCAGCATCTTCGCCAGCATCTTCGGTTGTGCCGATGAGAAGACCAAGCGAGCAGGTTCAGGCCGCTTCGCCGGTTCCGGTGGTAACAACCCCAAAGCCAACGATTAAACCATCGGCTGTTATTTCATTGAGTAAGCCAGCGGCAAGCGTGGCTGTCTCACAGCCTGTAAATCCTAATCAACCCCAGAAAAGCGAGATACCTGTGAAAGAAAAAATCGTGCGCAATGTCGTGCCATATCTTCAAAAAGTTCTGATGAAAATGACAATGGGGGTCGTCACACCAACGGCTGATGCCGCGAGGGAAACCCTCTCAATTCTTGGCAAAATTGGTATCACTCAAGACATACTGCTCAAAGAATTTAGCCTTGATGATCTTTTTGTTGTCGTAAAATCCTACAAGCTACCCGAAACTGTATATCCGTGGTTTAATAAGTATTATGCCGATCTTAGTAGTCCAACCACAATGGAAGTTAGGGAACGAGCCTGAAGTTGAAAATATTTCAATTCCTTCAAGTATTGCAGGGAATATGAAAACCGTTGATCTTATGGTTAGGGTGGCTCGCGAGCGTGCGGGTCACCCTATTGTTCGTTCACTGGCTCTGAATATTTTAAACTCCGCTCGTATAGACTCGCATCAATACCTAGACGAAGCTGAAGCAATCGGAAGATTTGTTCAACGCCATGTCACTTATGTTCGTGATGCCGTGGGTTTTGAACAAGTGCATGATCCTATTCTCATGATTGAAAAAATCAGTTCAGGAGAAGCACGCGGGGATTGCGATGACATGGCTTTGCTCATCGCCACACTTCTGCTTTCCATCGGGCACTATCCTTTTTTCCGCATAGTTAAGTACCGATCTAGTTTTGGGTCTTACAATCATATCTATGTGGTAGACTACGAGCGCAACGGATATGAGAAGCGCGAAAGACTTGTGCTTGACGCGATCATAAAAGATCGACCTATCGGCTTTGAAGTAAAACACGCCTACGGGCGAGAAATACCAATCTAAATCATGTCATATTGATCCGACTACTTTAGCAACCGGGTGTGTGATACACTTCAACTAACTTTCATAGGAGAAAAAATCATGGACTCAAGACGCATTGCTCAAAGCTTATTTGTCACCGGCACAGTCGATCCAAGCGCGGTCGCTGTAGCAGGATTTAAAGGCTCTTTATACCTTGGTACTGATGCCGTGGCCGGTCGGGTATGGCAAAAGACCGACGATGGTCTAAGTACGAACTGGACGGAACTAGGCGCTGGCGGCGGCGGTTCAAGCGGCATTCCTGCGGGAGTGGAACTCTTTCGTGTGAATCTCACATTGTTTAATCAGTTTTCATATCTCGGCCTCATGACTGAGAGTATGGACACTAGCACAAGAGCAAACCCTGCCGGAGCTTTCAACGGTTCAGGCCAGGGCAATCGTTGTTTCATCGGCTTTAAAAATTATGACAATATGTTGCTCTCTGATCTTGATTCGATTGAATTTGAAGTAGGCAATTTCGATGACCGTGTGAACGCTCTTGAAGCCAACGCTGGTATGGTATTCATGAACGTAATTGTTGATTTTCAAACCGGCGATACCGGCGTGCTTGGAAGTTATGAACCAAACAAGGCTATATTGGCGCTTGATGGCACGCCTTTTAACGCTGTAGGGCCGAACGCTCAGGCTGGTCTTGGTTCATTCCAGATTGGAAAATTCAGAACCAATACGTTCAAGGGTACTACAGCCATCGGAAGCGATATAATCACGGCTGTAAGTGAAATTAATAGCGGAGCGGATAATACCAAGATTGTCATTGGTCAGCGGATTACCGGCGCGGGTATTCCAGCCAATACGTTTATCATAGCAAAGCCTACGGTAAATTCTTTCCAGATTTCCCAGATGGCTACCGCAAACGGAGTGGATACGCTTCTTAGTTTCTCACACACGCGCTATAGAATTGATAGAAACACTCTCGGCATCAAGTGTGTGGGTGGTGCAACTCCATTCAGCATTAGCGGCATTTTTACCGCTGGCTCAAACGTCATTACTGGCGTGAGTGCTGCGAATATCGCTAAAATTACAATCGGAAATTACATCAACGGTAATATTGGTGTAGCGCCGTATAATATCTATTTCCCAATCGGCACAAAAATTATCGCTGTAGATGCCGGACTTGGAACTGTTACAACCGATCAAAACGCTATTTATACTGTAGGTGTTTCCACGTCCATTTATGTTTATGGTGGGATGGCTCCGGTTTCTCGCGCTGGTATATCCAGTGGTACAGCAACAATAACAGGAATCACCAATACTGCTGATCTCAACGTTGGTATGAGAGTCGATGACGGTGGTGTGCTTGTCCCTGCTGATAGCTTCATTGTGTCGATGGTGGCAAATACATCAATCACTCTGAATAAAAACGTAGCCGCGGGTAATCCGACCCTCAACTTCAAGGCTATGGGAAAAAGCGGCATTCCGACCAATCTAACTCCGGTCCCTGCGGTGAGCTTGAACGATATTCTTGCCAATAATCCGAGCGCTAGGATTATCAATAGTTGTCCTACAAACGGTCAGACAAGCGGTGGTTTTCCGACAATAAACGGTGGATGGATGACTAACGATGGCGGCGCTCCGAGAAATACACTCATGCCGGGTATTTTGATTGCTAACAATCAATCAAGTACAAACCTGATTGTTCGTAACGCGTACAAAATGGTGAAGATCAACTCTGACGTTTACAGCTTCGGCCTCTAAGCCGAGTTTTTCATGGTTAGCCTCGGCTCTGGGGTCTAGTCGTGAGTTGGTAGGGGCTTTGTCATGGTGACAAGGCCCCTGTTTTTATCTGGGCTTGTCATGGTCGATATAGAATGAAAGAATAAATAACATGAGCAAGTGCAAGACAATGGATGGTATGGGAGATATTTGGACAGACGTGTTTCGGCCTATGGTTACGCAAGCTGCCGGGGCTGCGGTTGCACAGGGCATCCAGAGCGTGAGTGCGCAACCTGTGATTAAGCAACAGATGACCGAGCTTGCCGTACAGAAATCCGCTGAAGGACTTCAAAAATACATAAATTGGATGAAAGATCATCCGGCTAAAACCGCTCTCTACGGTCTGGGTGGAATTGCTGGTCTGATGGCCGCTGGAATTTTTGGCTATAAAATTCTGAAAAGGAAATAATCACATGCGCGTATCTATGGATTCAAGAGGTAGTGTTATTGCTTCCGGCGAAGGACTCTATGTTAAGCCTGAAAAAGTGGATGAACGCATGAACAGTTTGAGCAATCCACAAGCTCTGGCTCAACAACTTAGAGATAAAAAAGCTGAAGAAAAGAAAGCTGATGCCGTGGCAAAAGCCGATGCAAGGCGCAAGATGGAAGAACAAAAAGCCGAGCTTAAGGCGATAGCAAAAGCGGCAAAAGAAGAAGAAGAATTTCAAAGAGAAGTTGAAAAATATGAAAACGCTGGCGAGCATCCTTTGATGTATCTTGCCGCGCTTCAAAGCATGAGCGGAGAAAATCGTGAAATGTCTATGCCGCTTTCCGGTTATGGTCTTTCAACTGATGGTGTTCCTGCTTACGATCGCGCTATGGGTTTTAGCATATCCGATATTACCAACGCGTTCTCAAACGCACAGAACATTGCTACACAAGCAACGAAGGGTTTTAGCATATCCGATATTACCAAAGCGTTCTCAAACGCACAGAACATTGCTACACAAGCAACGAATATAATCAGAACAATTGTACCCGCACCGGCTCCTGCCGTTGTGCAAGCCTCGCCTTGCACCACGATCAAATATCAAGATGACACCCCGGCTCCTGCCGTTGTGCAAGCCTCGCGACAAATAGTTGCTCCAGGCGGTGCTTCTGTCACGCAGGTCAACATGGCTCAGGAAGATTTCATGACATGGGCAAAGAAAACCCGGTTAGGTCCAGTGAGCGCATGGCAAGCCATGCTTGGGCTTGGCGGTCTGGTCGGTGGTCTAGCGGTATTAAAAATCGTCATGGCTGTGATGCCTTCAAAACGCGCCTGATCCTTTTAGGATTCCGGCAAGGAGTCTTATAGGTGGGCAAGCGTAGAATCAAAGAAGATGACGAACTTTTTAACGCTGGCGGCGTGTATCGTCCGACGCCACGAAAAAGCATAAGAGTCGTAACGCCATCGGCTGTCATCAAGGCCGATGGCAAACCTTTGTTTATCGACCGTAGCACGCGTAAACGACCGCTTGCGATGCAAGGGCCGATGATTTCAGTGCGCTTGCAGCCTCTTGGGTCGCATGATTGGGTGGAGAAAAACGCGGTTGCCTCAATGAAGCGTTTTGAGCGGCTGCATACACCGAGGACGCGTGCGCTTACTTTGTATCAAAGCCGTGATCTGGCGCTTGGTAGTTTTTGGTCCGACCTTTGGGATCGCATCAAACGCATAGTTAATGCGATTTATGAAACGATCAAAGGCATAATCAATTTGATTATTAAAGGGCTTAAAAAAGTTTTTGAGGCGGTTCGTTGGCTCATTGGTCAGATATTAAAAATACCGGGACTGCTTTTGTCTTTTGTTGAGTGGTTCCCTCTTACTCGCTGGCTCTATCTAGGCATAGACCATCTAACCGGCGGCGCTCTTACTTCACTTAAGGCACTTCTGAATATCACGGCGAAATTCACGCTTGGCGAGCATATTTCGCGTGAGGAAGTAATGGTTGCGATGAAAATTGTCGGGCCATTGGTGACTATCGCGGTAGGGGTTATCACCGGAGGGATCGCGCTTGCTGCTATTTCTGCCGGTGCAATGGTTCTCAAAAATGGTCCTATCGGTAAAACAGCTATCGGGCGTTTTCTTCTCGATGTTGTTGCCGTGGGTGCCGGTATGCTGCTCGTCGGTAGTTCAATATCAAATGCCTTTATGAAGGCCGGGGAAGACCTAGCGATAAAAGCAGGGAAGAATGCCATAGCCGACGCAACAGGTATTCCGGTTGACGTTCTTGACGTGCTTACCGGCAATATCCAGAGTGTTGCGGATATTCAGAGCAAGGTCACAAGTTTTGTGGAAGGCGGTTGGGCCACGACTGATTATGGCGCGGTGATAAAACAGGTGACTACAGCAACGAGTCTACTTCCAGAGCCAGCCCGAATAGCTGCCGGTGCGACCTATGCGGTGACCGAGGCCGCTCCGGGTACGGAAATAAGTTCTCTTGATAAGTTCGCTTACACAACGCTTGATGATAAATCTCCGATTGCTTCAGCGGCTTATAGTACGGTTAAAGACCCTTCGCAGGTTACTGCCGCTCTTGAATCAGGCGTCAATAAAGCCGTTGATGTTGCTTCTGATCCGACCGGGGCTGTGAGTGCAGCGGGTAATGCCATAGTCACAGGAGCTACGGCTGCGGCTGAAGCGGTGCCGAGCATAACTTCGATCAAACCGCCTACTTCTCTTGAGATCAAAGCGCCGAGTTTTCCCGGTATGCCTGACATAGACGTTGACCCGAAGGAAGCAACGGATTTTGTTCTAAGCCTTCTATCGAAAAAATCACCTGCTCAAGCTTCACAGGTTACACAGATAATAGAAGAATATCAGTTGGCTCCGGTTGATACGACGCTTCGGGTTGCAAGTCTTAAATCAACAGGTATGGTCAAGGCTGCTGCCGGTATCATCGTAGGACTCACGATTTTAGGAACGATGCTCATGGACAGCAAGAAAAAGGGCAAGCGTTGATATGACCGGCGAATACTACGATCCAAGCATGAGCATGTATATGACCAGTGCTGAGAATCCCATCATACTCGGCAAACAGTATTTTGATGAGCTTGCTGAGAAGCATACGATCATGAGGGCCTGGGCGCAACGCGTGGCAGATCGTAGCACGCTTGAATCGTTAAATAACTGGTATGGAAATTATGTGAACGAGTTCAAGGCATTAAGGGATGCGCTTTTGCCTATTTCCTGTGAACAGTTCAGTGCGTTCTATGATTACATAAACAGGAATTTTTCAGCGCATTTCAATCCGTATGACTTTTTGCAAGTGGTAAGAAAATTTCTACTTCGTGAGAAAATAACTTTTCCACCTGTAGAGCTTTATACTCGCGTGATGGCGTTCATTCGTGAAGTAGGGATAAAAGAGCTTCCCGATAGAAAGCTTTATGAGACTCAAAAAACAGCCATGCTCTCGGATATGTTTAATTAAT
>Ga0233422_10001507_pt1 | contig 10254 bp, 8 predicted proteins | sample Watercolumn_Mata_2_FD_182724 | JGI IMG/M metagenome (GOLD analysis project Ga0233422, IMG submission 182724) | Freshwater microbial communities from Lake Matano, South Sulawesi, Indonesia - Watercolumn_Matano_2014_110_MG | ecosystem: Environmental > Aquatic > Freshwater > Lake | place...
GCGGGGCCTGTAGCCCCGCCTAATCCAGCCCCCTTACGCGGGTGGGGTGGGGGGTGTGGGGGGAGGGCAGGGAGCTCAGCTCCCTGGCCCTCCCCCCACAACATCTTCCCCTTCACCCCGCCTTCACCGGGCGGATGGCTTTGCACCACTGCACACAGAAGGCGCAGCCGGAGCATATCTCGGTATCAATGAGCATGCGGCCGCCGCCGGCTTCCGGGTTCAGGTACATGGCCGGGCAGCCGAAGTAGTCCAGGCAGTGGCGGCAGTCCTGGCATTTGTCGGTCACCTGGAAGCGGGCCTTACTTTTGCGTCCTTTGAGGCGGTGCACATGAAGGGGGCAGGGGGCTTCGGCAATGAGTACCCGCACCCCGGTTTCATTTAAGGCCTCTTTGGTGGCCGCCAGAGTCTCCTTATATTTAAAGGGGTTAACGACCCAGAGCTTTTGGGCCCCCAGGGCCTGGACCACCCTCTTGAGGGGAACATGTTCACAGGGATAACCCGGAGGGGTAATGGTCACTCCCGGGTGGGGTTGGTGCCCGGTCATGGCGGTGGTGCCGTTGTCCAGGATGACCAGCAGAAAGTCGTGTCCCTGGTGCACCGCGTTGGCCAACCCGGTGAGGCCGGAGTGGAAAAAGGTGGAGTCGCCGATAAAGGCCACCACTTTCTGGCCAGTAGCCCGGGCGATGCCGGCGGCGGTATTTATGGACGACCCCATGCAGATGAGAAAGTCGGCCATGGACAGAGGCGGCAAGAGCCCCAGGGTGTAGCAGCCGATGTCCGTGGGGAAGATGCCTTCCCAGCCCAGGTCCTTTAGGGCGATCTTGACGGCATAATACATGGCCCGGTGAGGGCACCCCGGGCAGAGGTTGGGGGGGCGGTCCGGCAGCGGTTGCCCCAGAACCTGCTCCGGAGCCGGCAGCGCCGGGGGCTGATAATCTACCCCAAAATAGCGGGCGATAATTTCCCGCACCAGGGAGGGGTGGTATTCATACAAGCGGGAGAAAAGCGACGGGCCTTTACCCTGGATGGCCAGGGTCAGGCCCCGGGCCTGGGCCACGGCCCGGAGGCCCTCCTCCAGGAAAGGCTCCAGTTCCTCCACCACCAGCACCCGCTCTACTGTGGCCAAAAAATTCCCCACCAGATCCTCGGGCAAGGGGTGGCTGAAGCCCAGCTTTAAAATCTGCACCTGCTGGGCAAGCCCCAGTTCGGCCACCGCGTCTACTACATAGTTATGGCTTACCCCACTGGTGACGATACCCCAGGGGCCGCGGCCGGTGAGGCGGTTGAAGGCAGAGCTTTCGGCCCGCAGGCGGGCCTGGGCCTGGGCCTCCAAAAGTCGGGCATGGGCCAGGCGGGCCACCGCGGGCACCATGACCTGGCGGAAGGGGTCCTTGGCAAAGACGCCCGGCCCCGGCCTGGGGGTCAGGGGTCCCAGGGTCACCGGCCCGCGGGTATGGTTCACCCGGGTGGTAGTGCGCAGCAGCACCGGCACTTTGAGGTCCTCGGAGAGGGCAAAGGCCGCGCCCGTCATGTCCTTGGCTTCCTGGGGGGTGGCCGGCTCCAGCATGGGCAAGCTCGCCAGCTTGGCGTAATAGCGGTTGTCCTGCTCGTTCTGACTGGAAAACAGCGACGGGTCGTCGGCGCTGACAATGACCATGCCGCCCTTGACCCCCACATAGGCCAGGGTCATGAGAGCGTCGGCGGCCACATTTAGGCCCACATGCTTCATGGCGGTGAGCACCCGCCAGCCGGAAGCCGCGGCGCCGGCGGCCACCTCCAGGGCCACCTTCTCATTCACCGAGTATTCGAAGGTTAAGTCAGTCTGCCGGGAGATTTCATAGCAGCGGTCGCCGATCTCCGAGGCCGGGGTCCCGGGGTAGGTGGTGACCAAAGCCACGCCGGCTTCCAGGGCTCCCCGGACAATGGCCTCATTCCCCAAAAACAGGCGCCGCTCTCCCGGCGCGATGGTCAGCAGTTCCGACATAGAGGTCTAACCCGGAAATTTAACTAAGTCGGTTTTATATACCAGTTATGCTGAGATGTTAAGGGAAAAACCCAGCGGGTCCCAAGGCTGGGAATCACGAGCTAATACCAAGTTGCGGGCAAACGAGGGAAAATGTCATTCTGAGCGCAGCGAAGAATCTCAATGGTCAGGGTAAAAAGCGAGATTCTTCACTCCGCTTTGCTCCGTTCAGAATGACAACTCAAAAATACCTTTTTAACGGCAACTTAGTATAAGATTCTGCCAACCGGCCAGGGCCGATAGAATCCTAGAAAGTTAGCCACCGGAGGGTTGGGGGAATTGCGCGCCCCCAGGGCCCTAACAAGACAAAGGGGCCAGGCCCGCCAGACCTGCCCCCTTTCCCCCGCCCAGATACCGGCGCGTTAGCTGGTCACTTCTTTTCTTTGCCGGTGGGGGCTTCTTCGGGAGTTACGCCCTGTTCTCTAAGCTTTTGCATGTACTTCTCCGGGTCCTTCTTGAAGGCCTCGTCGCACCCCGGGCAGCAGAAGTAGATGCGTTTGCCTTGGTAGTCGGCATAGACCTTTTTGTCAATATTGCCACCCAGGACCGGACAGGTGGTCTGGGGTTTAGTCGGAGCGGCGGCCCATCCAGGCCCGGCGGCCAGCAGCACCACGGCCAGGGCGAGAATCAACCTCTTAAGGTTTTTCATCAATCTTCTCCTTAATTCTCAGTCATGGCAGTCAGAGTTGGTTCTGCCATTAAAAATGCTGCCAAAAACCTCTTAGCATTTATTATAGTTATGGAATATATTTTGTTAAGAGGGCATCTGGAGCATCAAGACGCTTTTCTTTAAGATCAAGCCATTTATGGAGTAAAAATATGAGCAAGATAAAGGTAGAGCGTAACCCCGCGCCGGCGCGCCTTAACGACTTGGGAGTGTCGGGGTGGCCCACCTGGACCAAAGAGGTTTCGGAATTCCCTTGGACTTATGACAGCCAAGAGACCTGTTATTTCTTAGAAGGCGAGGTGGTGGTCACCCCTAAAGGCGGGGAACCGGTGAAAATGGGGAAAGGCGACCTGGTCACCTTTCCGGCGGGCCTCTCGTGCACCTGGAAAATCAGCAAGGACGTCAAGAAGCACTATAAGTTTGAGTGATTTTGGCCGGGGCCTTTAATGGGGCTAAGGCCAGCGTTTGCGGCCCTCCGCCAATTTACTTGCCTTTCTCTTCGTCTCCTGGCGCCGGCGGGGGCTGAGGTTTGGGCCGGTCCGCGGTCAGCACCTCCTGTTGCCACAGGCTTTGCTGGCGGGCCTGTTCCTGGCGCAGGCGGCAGGGTTCATGGCCGCACACCGGGCATTCCGGTTCGGCGCAGGGGTCCACATGGATGAGGGTGTCGGCTCGGCCGCCAAAATGGGCCGCGAAGATTTTCTCCAGTTCCTTTACTTCCCGGTGGCTTTCCGACAGAGTGAAATCCCGGGGTAAAATCAGGTGGAAATCCAGGAGGATGCGATTGCCAGCCCGCCGGGCCCGGAGCCGATGGATGTCGATCCACACCCCTTTGCGGTGTTTGGCCAGGATGGCGGAGAGTTGAGCCAAAAGTTCGGGGTCGGAGGTGTCCATCAGCCCGGCAAAGGATTGGCGGACCAGTTTGGCGCCCATAAAAATGATATTGAACCCCACCAGGAAGGCCACCACGCCGTCCAGCCAGTGCCAGCCCGTAAAGAACACGGCACCCAGTCCCAACAGGACCCCGGCGGAGGTGTACACATCGGTGAGCACGTGTTTGCCGTCGGCAACGAGGGTCAGGGACTGGGTGCGTTTGCCCGCCAGGATCAAGCCCAGGCCCAGGAAAAGGTTAACCAGACTGGCGGCCAGGACCAGCAACAGGCCGCCCCCCAGATGGGGCAGGGCATGGGGATGAAGCAACTGGGGCCAGGCCTGCTTAAAGATGCCCGCGGCCGCCAGGATAATCAGCGCGCCTTCGAACCCGGCGGATAGAAATTCAATCTTCCCATGGCCATAAGGATGGCTGATATCGGGCCTTCTGGCGGCAAAAAGGATGCTTCCCAGGGCAAAAGCGGAGGCCACCACATTGATGATGGACTCCAGGGCATCCGAGAGAATAGCGGCGGAGTCGGTGAGCCAGTAGGCGTAAAATTTAAGCCCCATCAAGGCCGCGCCGATAATCAGGGACATGGAGATGGCCCCGAGGCGCAACCTGAGGTCGGCATTTTCCGGTGATTTCATGGGGGTTCGGGCTGAATTGGGGGTGACCGGGCCGGAGCCGGCAAAACCCCCCAGCCTTTTAACACTTTATCATAAGCCCGGGGCAGGGTTAAGCTCTATAATAGCGGATGATGGGCCTAAGCGCCGGACGCCTGGTCCGGCCTGGGGGGCCATGGGGACAGGCGTTTTAGTCCTTCGGGCGGCGCCGCCTGGCTTCGGGCCGCGCCTCTGATAATGGCTAACAGACAGTTTTCGGGGCTCCCCGGTTGCCCTTCTGGTTAATTTCTGATTTAATCTAAAAATAAAGAAAAAATTCTTAGGTCAGGGAAATAGATATGACTCTCCGTAGTTGGTTGTTGCCAAACATGATTCTTCTGGGGTTGCTGGCGGGGTGCTCGTCCTACTCGATGACCATGACTAGACACCAGGCCTTCAGCCAGGTGGAGGTCCAGAGTAAAACCCAGGCGCTCAATGAGCAGATTCTCAGCCTGGGAGCCCGCCTTACGGCCAGGGCCTCGCAAGACTATCAGGTAGGGCCGGAAGACCTGCTGGAAGTCATGGTCTATGGTGAGCAAGACCTGGGCCGCGCCGTGCGGGTCAATGGCCAGGGGCAGATCAATATGCCCTTGGTGGGCACTGTGAAAGTGGCCGGTATGACCCCCCGGGAAGTGGAAGCCAAGTTTGTGGACATGTACGGCGAGAGGTTTCTCAAAGACCCCCAGGTCAGCGTTTTCGTTAAGGAATATCGTCATTCCCGGGTGGCTCTGACCGGCGCCATGAAAACCCCTGGTTTTTATGAATTGATCGGCCCCCGTTCGCTGATGGAGATGTTGGCCATGGCCGGCGGCTTAGACGATAGGGCCGGTGACAAGGTGCACATCATTCGCCCCAAGGCCCCCCCCCGAGATACCAAAGGTTTGCAGTTGGCGGCCGCCTCGCAATCTTTTGAGGTGAACACCGAGACCATCGTCATTGATATGCGACAAGTGTTGAAGGACAGAACCGGCAAACTGAACGTGACTATTCAACAAGGCGACGTCATCAACGTGCCTTTTGCCGGCAACGCCTTCGTTTTCGGGGCGGTCAATAAAGCCGGTAATGTGCCGGTCAAGAAAGACTTGACGGTCACCCAGGCCGTGGCCATGGCCGGCGGCCTCAATACCATGCTGGCTGACCCCGGGGGCACCACCATTTTGCGCATGGGCGAGGAGGGCCAGGCAATTTCCCTGTCGGCAAACCTGGGGCGCATAATAAAAAAGCAAGAACCTGACATCCCCCTCAAAGAAAATGACGTGGTTTTTGTGCCGGAAAGCGTGGTCCGGAGGTTTTTAATGGATGTGCGCACGCTGGTGGGCGGCGGCATGTCCGTCGGCTATAGCATGGTGCCTTAGTGGCTAAGCGGGCGCCGGGCTTAGTCAACCTGACCACCTCTAACCGCGGACGCCTCCTGGCGAGTTTCCTGCCGTGATCGATATTCATTCCCATATCTTGCCGGGTTTGGACGACGGGGCCCAAACCTGGGAAGAAGCGCTGCAAATGGCCCGCCTGGCCGTGGCGGACGGCATCCGCATCATGGTGGCCAGCCCCCATCTTTATCAAAATCGGGTGGTTGATAATGAGACCCTCAATGATAAAGAGACCATCCTGGACACGGTCAAGCAGTTTAAGCAAAAATTAAGGGAAGAAGAGATCGACCTGGAAATTCTGCCAGGTTGCGATACCCCTTTATGCTTCGAATTAATCCGGCTGATGGATAATGGCCAGCTGCTCACCATTAATGATGGGAATCGCTATTTGCTGCTGGAGCTGCCCGACACCTCCTTTCCCCCGGCAACGGAACAGGTTTGTTTTCGTTTGCAGTCCAAAGGGGTGACCCCCATTATCACCCACCCGGAACGCAACTTTATTATTCAGGAGATGCCGGCCAAGATTGAACGCCTACTGGACCTGGGCTGCCTGGTGCAAATTACCGGCAGCAGTTTATTGGGAGTTTTTGGCCGCGGAGTGGCCAAGTTTACCCGACTGTTGGTGAAAAAGGGCTACGTGCATCTGGTGGCTTCCGACGCCCACAATACCCGCAGCCGCCCCCCGGTGTTAAGCCCGGCGGTGGAGGCGCTTTCCGCCCTGGTGGGCCCTGAGCAAGCCCGGGCCATGGTTACGGTCATTCCGGAAAAGATTGTCAAAGGAGAGCCGTGCTTTTAATTGGGCCGGCGGCGGTAACCGGAAATTGGGGGAAGTAAGCTCGGGGTCTTGAGCCCCGAGCCCCTACCGGCAACCCCTTACGAATTTCTTAGGCATGCAAGGATTGACCTGTTTTAAGGCATACGATGTCCGGGGACGGGTGCCGGCGGAACTGAACGACGACCTGGCTTACCGGATCGGCTTGGCTTACGCGGCCTTTCTGGCCCCGGCCCGGGTGGCCGTGGGCCGGGATGTGCGGGCCTCAAGTCTCTCTTTGGCCGACGCCCTGGCCGCCGGGCTTAAGGATCGCGGCGTGGAGGTGTGGGACCTGGGTCTGTGCGGCACCGAACAGGTCTATTTTTACACCGCCCACCTGGGGCTGGATGGGGGGATCATGGTCACCGCCAGCCATAATCCCCCTGACTACAACGGCATGAAGTTCGTCCGCCAAGGGTCCCGCCCCCTAAGTGGCGACAGCGGTCTTAAGGATATCGCCGCGTTGGTGGCGGGCCCAAAAATTCCCCCGTCTCAAAAAGCTGAAGGGCTGCGGAAGGCCGCCGACTCCCTTGCGGCTTACACGGCCCATCTCCTCAGTTATGTGGACCTTAAGGTCCTGCAACCGCTGAAGGTGGTGGTCAACGCCGGCAACGGCTGCGCCGGGCCGGTGCTGGACCGCATGGAGGGCCATCTGCCTTTTCAGTTCATCAAGATTAACCACGCACCAGACCCCACCTTTCCCCAAGGGGTGCCCAACCCCTTGCTGCCGGAAAACCGCCAGGTCACGGCTGAAGCGGTCCGCGCCCATGGCGCGGATGTGGGCCTGGCCTGGGATGGCGACTTTGACCGGGTGTTCTTTTTTGATGAGCAGGGCAACTTTATCGAGAGTTATTACCTGGTGGGTTTTTTGGCCCAGGCGCGGTTGGCCCGCTACCCGGGGGGCGCCATCATCCACGACCCCCGGCTGACCTGGAATACCATGGAGATGGTGCGCCAGGCCGGCGGCCGGCCCATCATGAGCAAAACCGGACACGCCTTTATCAAGGAACGGATGCGGGCCGAAGACGCGGTTTATGGCGGCGAGATGTCCGGCCACCATTACTTTCGGGATTTCGCCTATTGCGACAGCGGCATGATCCCCTGGCTGCTGGTGCTGGAGCTCATGTGCCGCCAAGGCCAGCCCCTTTCGGCCCTGTTGCAGGAAAGGATGCGGCGCTACCCAGTGAGTGGGGAAATCAACCGCCAGCTAAAGGATCCGGACGCGGCCCTGGCGCGGGTGGAAGCCTATTATCAGGGGAAGTATGCGGCCTTGGACCGCACCGACGGCCTCAGCCTGGAGTTTACCGATTGGCGTTTCAATCTACGCAAATCCCACACCGAGCCGGTCCTGCGCCTGAATGTGGAAACCCGCCAGGACCAAGCGCTCCTTAAAGAAAAGACCGCCGAAGTTCTAGAGCTGATGATTTAGGGCACCTAGGTTAAGAGGGAATCGGGGGAGCCGGAGTGGTAGTCCTAACGGCAGGAGCCTGTTTACAGAAAAAATAGCGCCTACACACGAAAACGTTTTTCCGGGGCCCTTTTGATGAAAATCGCCTTTCTGCAGGAAACCGTAAATCAAAACGTCGGGGTCATGTATCTAGCCGCGCTGCTCAAAGCGGCCGGGCATAGCGTGGAGCTTTTCATTGAGCCTCTCGAGCCTGATTTTCTCACCGCGGTAAAGCAATTCCGCCCAGAGGTGGTGGGCTTCAGCGTGATTACCGGGGCCCACCACTGGGTTATCCGCATGGCCCGGCAACTCAAACAGGACCTGCCCACGGTGACGACGGTGGCCGGCGGGGCCCATCCCACCTATTTCCCCGACATGGTATGGGAGAAACCCATTGATATCATTGCCCGGGGCGAAGCGGAACTGTCGTTTCCGGAACTGATCAGCCGTCTGGGGCGCGGCGAGGATTTCCGGCGGACGCCGGGGCTGTGGGTTAAAGATAACCAGGAAGTGTATAAGAATGAAGTGGCGCCGCTGGTGGAGGATATTTCCGCCTTGCCCCATCCGGACCATGAGCTGTATCTCAAGTATCCTTTTTACCGCCAGCAGACCGAGGTGCCCTTTAGCACCACCAGAGGGTGTCCCTTCCGGTGCTCCTTTTGTTACAACCACGTGAAAGCGGCGCTCTACAAAGGGAAGGGCCGGTATGTGCGTACCCGCGCGGTGGCGGACGTGATTGGGGAGATGGCCGCGGCCCGGCTAATGTATCCCAACATGCGGTCAGTGGTCCTGTATGACGATATTATCGGACTAGATAAAAAATGGCTGGCGGAGTTCTGCGGGGCCTATGCCCAGAGTATTAATCTGCCCTGGTTTACCAGTATCCGCGCGGATTTTGTGGACGAGGAGGTGGCCGCGCACCTGGCCCGGGCCAACTGTTTCTGTCTTTCTTTGGGGGTAGAGTCGGGTGATGAGGATTTACGCGAAAAAGTCCTGTGTAAGAGAATTCCAGACGCCGTATATCTGCAGGCGGCGGCGGTTCTGCACCGGGCGGGCATTAAGGTGAGAACCTCCAACATGCTGTTCTTACCGGATGAAGACGTTCAGAAAGCCCTGAAGACCATTGACCTGAACCGGGCCATGGCCGTGGATTATGCCTGGGCCTATACCCTGCAGCCCTACCCCGGCACGGATATTTTTGCCTATGCGGTTAAACAGGGATACCTGTCTTCGGCGTTCCAGTTCGACGATATCGATCCTCTCGGGTTGGTCAAACCTATTGTGGAGCTTAAAGACCGGAACAAACTTTTGGTGATTCACCGGTTTTTTTACTATGCCGTAAAAAACACCCTTATGCGCCAAATGTTAAGGTTTCTTTTGCTCTTCCCGCCGAATCCGCTTTATGATTTATGTTATTATTTTTCGCTTGTTTTGAGCTATGCCCAATATCATCAAGTCAGCCTGGCCCGGGCGTTACGGGTGGCCTGGAATAATTATTGGTCGACCCGCAAGCCGAAGATTGCTACTCAGGGCCTGAAATCCACTGGCTGAGCAAGCGCCTGTGCCAAGAGGGCTGGCGTTTCTTATCACCCCCGTAGGTGGTTTGGGCATATAGTCTCCGCTTTTCCTCTGGCTTAGCATTAGCGCGCAGTGTTTCCCGGGTTTTCGGCCCAAAATCAAGGCTGCCTGGCTGCCAAGGGTCTGGTAGGCCCGACCTCTGGGGGGAAAATTGATTTTTCCCTAATTTTGGGCTATCATGTTTCCCAGGCATGGGGGGCCAGAATGACGATTTAAGCAGGCGCTGGTGATATTCTGGATAACTCGAAGATTCCCAAAGGGCACCAATGTGGACTCCTGCAAAAATCCAGAAGGCAATAAAAGTTAGGTTTATCTATTTGCCCGAGAAGAAACGGCAGTACTGCGCTTGGTCCACTAAAGAAGAGCAGAAGATATGAAAAACCCGCGGTCGATTCTGATAACCGGAGCCAGCAGTGGTATCGGCGCGGCCTTGGCGAGATGCTATGCCGGGCCGGGGGTTTTCTTCGCCCTTTGCGGGCGGAACCGGAGCCGGCTGAATGCGGTGGCGGAAGAATGCCGCCGATTGGGCGCGGAAGTCCAGGCGGCGGTCATTGATGTGACGGACCGGGAATCTCTGCGCGCCTGGATTGAGGAGGTGGACGACCGTCATCCTCTGGATTTGGTGATCGCCAATGCCGGGGTGTCCATGGGCACGGCCCGGAGTTTGGACGAGGAGGAACTGGAACGCGAATTGTTCGATATCAATGTGACCGGAGTATTGAATACCATTCATCCTATCATTCCGCGGATGCGGGCGAGGCGCTCGGGGCAGATTGCCTTGATGAGCGCCCTCGGCGGGTTTCGAGGGATGCCCACCGCGCCAGC
>Ga0233422_10001508_pt1 | contig 10252 bp, 9 predicted proteins | sample Watercolumn_Mata_2_FD_182724 | JGI IMG/M metagenome (GOLD analysis project Ga0233422, IMG submission 182724) | Freshwater microbial communities from Lake Matano, South Sulawesi, Indonesia - Watercolumn_Matano_2014_110_MG | ecosystem: Environmental > Aquatic > Freshwater > Lake | place...
TGCTCTGGAATAGTCTTTGATGAAACGGAATCGAGGTAGCGATGCCGAGGATTTTGTATTCGCTGAGCGCGCGCTTCATTCGCATAATCACTGCCGCGCGATCTGTGCCCCATACACACAACTTGGCGATGAGTGGGTCATAATACAGCGAGACTTCAAAGCCCTCGTAGATGCCGCTTTCGATCCGCACGCCTGGTCCCGTCGGTTCGTACAGACTGATGATACGCCCTGTGGAGGGTAGAAATCCATTGTACGGGTCTTCGGTGGTGATGCGGCACTCGATTGCCCAGCCGCGCTGGTGGATGTCTTCCTGTTTCCAACTCAGCGGACGCCCCGATGCGATTCGCAGTTGTTCTTTGACGATGTCCAACCCCGTGACGAGTTCGGTGATGGGATGTTCTACCTGCAAACGCGTGTTCATTTCCAGAAAATGGAAATTTCGAGTCTTGTCGAGCAAGAATTCGACGGTGCCTGCATTGACGTAGTTGGCGGCTTGAGCAGCACGCATCGCCGCCTCGCCCATTTTTCGGCGCAACCCTTCGTCCAGCACGGGCGACGGCGATTATTCGACCAGTTTCTGATGACGGCGCTGAATCGAACACTCGCGCTCGCCGAGGTGAACGACATTGCCGCGCTCGTCCGCGAGGATTTGAAATTCGATGTGGCGCGCGTTCTCGATGATCCTTTCAAGGTAGAGCGTCCCATCGCCAAACGCGGATTCGGCTTCGCTACGCGCGCGGGCAATCGCGCTGGGCAAATCGTCTGCACTGTCAACACGACGCAAGCCCTTGCCGCCTCCACCTGCCGATGCCTTGACGAACAGTGGATAGCCGACTTGATTCGCAACAGCCAGCATCGCGTCATCGCGCAGCGGTTCGTACGTGCCTGGGATGACGGGCACGCCCTGTTTCGCCACCGTGCGCCGCGCCTGGATTTTGTCGCCCATCGCGCGGATCACGTCGGGAGGCGGACCGACAAACGCGATGCCGGCTTCTCCACACGCGCGCGCGAACTGGTCGTTCTCGGCAAGAAAGCCATAGCCAGGATGGATCGCGTCGGCTTTCGTGCGGATTGCCACGTCAATGATACGGTCAATGCGCAAGTACGATTCGCGCGCGGGCGCGGGACCGATGCAGAACGCCTCGTCCGCGTAGCGCACATGCAGGGCGTTGCGATCCACCTCCGAGTACACCGCGACCGACGCAAGTCCGAGTTCGCGGCACGCGCGCAGCACGCGCACCGCGATTTCACCGCGATTGGTGACAAGAACTTTTTTGAACAAGCGAACCCCCAGTGTTAAGTATTCAGTGTTCAGTTTACAGAGAATTTGCCGCGCCTCGATCTTAGGCGACGAGATGGACACAAAGAAATGATTAACGCGACCCTCTTGAAAGATTTTTCCAACCAAAGTGCGTGCGCGGTCATTGAATCCGTTGCGCTTGAGGAATTTCTCAATCTGCGAATCATCCATTGCGCTGTGGCAATAACCCTGGAGTAGGTCCGCAGTCAAACCGACGACGGGAAAAGGAGAGTACTGCTTTCCGTCTGCTGTGACGTGAGATAGGTTTGTAAACAAGACCATTTTCAATAAGGCATCTTTGATGTCGCCCAGATGCGGCAAGCGTGATTTGCGACTGTGCTTTTTCTCGACCAAAAGCAATTTGTCTTCCACAATTGATGCTTCATCTACCGTCCAGTAGTAGTAGCCGCCAATGAAGTTCTTGATGGTGATAGTGCTCTTGTTTCCGCTGACCCTCTCTTGCTCATGTCGTGTCACTCGCTCACGCTCGCGCGCGGATTGCGCCTGCATGCGCGAATAGGTGCGATAGTTTGTGATGTCTTCTTCCATCCTTCGGATGCGCTTGTCAAGTTCATCTGGCGAATGAAGTTCTACGCCTGTTCGCTCAGAAATCCTTTGATAGTGTCGTTTTGCCAATTCTGCAACGTGAACGATTTGCCCCTGAACCTCATCTATATTCCAGTGCACGGCATCCGATTGATTGAACTCCGCAAAAGCCATCAAACGGTCGAGCAAATAGTTGTAATCAAATTCCTGCGACGTGATTTTGTTAGGATTGCGCGAGGATTTCCTCGCGGTCTTGTAGAAAGCGGGAATGACATAGACCTTGAGCAGACTCATCAGTGAGACCGTATCCCATTGCAAAAAGTCTCTGTCGCCCTCTATGCCTTCGTCTTTGACGAACGGGATAATCGTAATCCGATTGTCCACACTGAATGTGTCGTAAACTCGCCCGTACGGATACGTCCGTGTTCGCTTGGGGCTGGTCCAATGACTAATTGCAAAAGACTCTTGCTTGCCGTACTCCAAGAGAAAACGGCCGCGCTTGAACGCTTGCCCCGACTTGAGATCCTCAATCCGAAATACAGGTAGTGGATCGCACATTTGGGGATGATACGAAACTTTTTCGATTTCTGCTTCGATGTCCATAATCGCCTCAGAACATTTTGCCTTGTGCGACGTGGGCTTGAATCCGTTTTGTCGCGTAATCCACATACTCTCTCACGATCTCAATGCTAACATGACGCCGCCCAAGTTTCTCGCAAGCCAGCGCCGTTTGCCCGCTGCCCGCAAAAATGTCAATGACCGCATCGCCTTGATACGAATACAACGAAACTACGCGCTCCGCCAACTCTAGGGGAAAAGGCGCGGGGTGCAAGTTCTCTTGCGGCGAGAGCGGGCGAATCTTCCAGACGTTCTTACTCATCTCTCCCTGAAAGTTGGTTAGGTCAAGTTTGTTCCGTTCCTTTTCTTCAGCAGTACGATTCCAGTAAATGTTTTCTCGCTCTCTCTTCGACGCAGGTTTTTGATAAACGAAAACGTATTCCGAAACGAGGCTCGGATAATAGTATCCTGGATAGGGGTGTTGCAGGAGAACGCCCGACCGCCGATCACGCGCAATCGTTTTCTCCCAAACAATATCCTCTTTGAATTTCCAGCCGATTTGCTCCATCCAACTGACAAAATGAAACGGCAGAGCCACGCGTGCGCCATTCCACCCAACAGGCGAAAGGTTCACGATGCTGTAGCCGCCCGGCTTGACCACGCGCAACAACGCTGCAAAGCGATCAGTCAGGAATTGTCTGTACTCATCATAAGAGACATGCTCGCGTTTCCAATAATCCACGCGTCCCTTGATCTTGTCAACATGTTGCGAATAGTTGATTGCGTTGAGGTACGGCGGCGAGGTAAAAGCCAAGACAAATTCATCAGCGGGGAGGTCTTGCAGCACATCCAAACAATCTCCTTGAATGAATTTGCCTAGCCCAAGCGCACACTCTGAATAATTCTTACGCGGTGCGGCTGTTGCATAAGCAGCCCGCGCCTCGCGAGTCATTTTCGTTCGCGAGCGTTTGGGGTTATTCGATTGTCGTTTGGAAATACTATGGGGGCATTGTGGCTTACCCATTCAAGAAAACTCCTGCACGAGTATCTTTGCCAAGACTTCTGCGAATGTCACCATCTTCCGTCACAACGCGCAGAACTACGCAGCACGGCGCCATTCTGGCACCTTCCCAATCTCTGGTTGCTTGGCTTGGTATGCAGACACACCTTTCCAAATCCGTTCAAAGTCAGGCGTGAAACGATAGTACTCGCGCAATGGCAACACAGAGTCAGCATCGCGCTGTTCCTCCAACCGCCTTTGAATCAATTCGACATTCTTCGGGTCAATCTCAATTCCGACCGACGGGCGTCACAACTGTTCTGCAACCACAAGAGTCGTTCATGTGCCTGCGAATGGGTCGAGAACGAGGTCGCCAAGCAATGTCGAAGACAAAATGATGCGGAGCAAAAGCGCGATAGGCGATTGCTGCTTGTGCGCGCGTTCGCCGTTCGGCAGTCGTAAGGCTTCGTCACCTGCAAAATAGCCCGAAGTCATCTCGCGAATATCGTCCCAAACGTCCGTGACGAAAAGACCATCCTCGCGTGCGTACTTGTATTCAGGTCGCAGTGGCGCATCAATACGCAAGCGATTGAATACGCGTGGGCGTTTGCCTTTCGTTGCGAAAGCGATGATTTGAAACTGTTTGCCATAGCGAATCGTGTTCGGCACAGCAGACGTGCGCTTCGTCCAGATGATCAGATTTTGCAGCGTCCAATCGCTCTCACGCAGGCATCGCAAGACCGCTTCGGTATTCTTCTCGCGCTGCATGAAATAGATTGCCCCGCCATCTGCGGTCAATTCACGCACACGCGCACACACCGTCTGCATCATCAACCAATACTCGTGTTCAGGCAAGGTGTCGTCAAAGTAATCGTACTCCTTGCCCTGATTGAACGGCGGATCAAGAAAAGTCAAACAGACTGGTTCCTTGCTGGCTTCTCTACGAAAAACTACTTCATTCAGTTTCTCTAAACAATCGCCGTGAATTACCTTTGCCGTCACTACTGCCCCCAGCGGTCTATCAGTTCATTTGCAACGTCCCAGACCAACTTGCCAGTGCCAAATCGCAACACGGGCACAAACGATTCCAGGTTTGGATGATACCAATGAAGCACCAGAGGTTCGTCATCGGGAAAAATGCTGCTGATCCTTTTTCCGAAATCGTCGGGATCACCCGCCGAGTCTATGTAGGCATCTGCCAATGCGGTAACAACATTGGGGTTCAACACCCGCGTTCGTTTTTTACTGTTTCGCATTTGTCATTTGCTCATTCGTCATTTGTCATTCACAACGGAATATTCCCATGCTTCTTCGGCGGATTCGTGTCGCGCTTATTTTGCAGCATCTCCAGCCCTGCGATCAGTTTCGCGCGCGTCTGGTGCGGCTCGATCACATCGTCAATGTAGCCGCGTGCTGCGGCAATGTACGGATTCGCGAAATGATCGCGGTACTCCTGTGTCAGTTTCTGGCGCATCGCTTCCGGATCGGCTGCCTTGGCGATTTCGTCGCGGTACAGAATGTTGACCGCGCCATCGGGTCCCATCACCGCGATTTCGGCAGTGGGCCACGCATAGTTCAGGTCACCGCGAATGTGCTTGCTGCTCATCACGTCGTACGCGCCGCCGTACGCTTTGCGCGTGATGACGGTGATTTTCGGCACGGTCGCTTCGCAGTACGCGTACAGCAGTTTTGCGCCGTGACGGATGATGCCGCCGTGTTCCTGTCCCAAGCCAGGCAAAAAGCCCGGCACGTCTTCGAAGGTGATGAGCGGGATGTTGAAGCAGTCGCAAAAGCGCACAAAGCGCGCACCCTTGTCGGACGAATTGATGTCGAGACAACCCGCCAGCACCATCGGCTGCTGCGCAATGATGCCGACGCTGCGTCCGTTCAAGCGCGCAAAGCCGACGACGATGTTCTGCGCGTAATGCTCGTGCACCTCGAAGAAATCGCCCTCGTCCACGACGCGGTGGATGACTTGTTTCATGTCGTACGGCTTGGTCGGCACATCCGGCACGATGGAGTCGAGTTCTTCGTCCGCGCGCAGTGGGTCGTCGGTAGGACGTTGCACAGGCGGCTCTTCCATATTGTTTTGTGGGATGAACGAGAGCAGTTTGCGGATCATCGAAATGCACTGCTCTTCGTTCTCCGCCGCGAAGTGTGCGACGCCGCTTCTCTCGTTATGCACCATCGCGCCGCCGAGTTGCTCGAACGTCACATTTTCGTGCGTCACGGTTTTGACGACGTCGGGACCCGTCACGAACATGTAACTGGTGTCCTTGACCATGAAAATAAAATCGGTGAGCGCGGGTGAATACACCGCGCCGCCCGCGCAGGGCCCCATGATCGCGCTGATTTGCGGAATGACGCCGCTCGCCAGCGTGTTACGCGAAAAGATGTCGGCGTAACCGCCCAGACTGACGACCCCTTCCTGAATGCGCGCGCCACCCGAATCATTCAAGCCGATGACAGGTGCCCCGTTCTTCATCGCGTGCTCCATCACCTTGACGATCTTCTCCGCGTGCGCCTCGCCCAGACTTCCGCCGAAGACGGTGAAATCTTGCGAAAAGACGTACACGAGGCGACCGTTGATTGTGCCGTACCCTGTGACGACGCCATCGCTGTAGTACGTCTGCTGGGCATTACCGTACGCGCTACGCTGTGTGACGAACATCCCCAACTCCTGGAACGAGCCTTCGTCCAGAAGCAGGTGAATTCGCTCGCGCGCGGTCAATTTGCCTTTGGCGTGTTGCTGCTCGATACGCCGCATGCCACCGCCGAGTTGTGCCTCCTCGCGCTTTTGGCGCAGTTCAAGGATTTTGGGGTCTATGGACATTGCGTTTCTCCACATGGATCTTTGCCAGAATCACTTGCGCTTCGCGAACGAAATCCTCCGCGTCACGAATTGCCCTATCGGCTTCTTCCCTTGTCGCAAAGTATTGCTCGTTGTAATCCGCGTCCTCTCGCAAGCGTTGAGCATTCGCAAGTGTGCGGCCATAGCGTGGGTCTGTCAAACCAACCTTTGCGATTTTTTCCCCAAAGAATGTCACAACGCCCTTATGCCTGTGCGGGTCTTCGCCTAAGGCAAGGAGTACTGCCTTGCTCGCGTAGAACATCGCGTAGTACGCTTTCGAGACTGCATCGTTGTAATGGGCGTTTTGAAACAGTTCTCGCGCGACGCCGAGTTTGTCGCGCGCAAGAGTCAATCTCAGTTCAATCTGTTTTTCTTGCGCCGTCGCCATAGTTCAACTCCTTCCTCTCGAACGTGCGCCAAGAGCGGCGTCCACTGTTTCGTTTCATCAAGACACATCACTGTTGGAGAGAGATAGACCCCATAGTTCATCAGAAAATCAAAAGTGGGATCCACGACTGCAAACCAACGCGGCTCAAGCAAGCCCCAATTGGTCACAGGTTTGTCCTTGACGACGACAAGCAGATCCACATCCGAATGGCGCGTGCTATCGCCGCGCGCCTTCGACCCGAACAGAACGATGCGCTCGATCTGATCAGGCAATTTCTCCAGCAAATAATCCTTGTACGCTTTGAGCGCGACGCGTTCTTTGCGCGTCAAGTAACGCGCTTGCGGAAAAAGAACTTGACGCGGCGCACACGACTTGGTCGCGTACGTCACGCGTTGTTCTTTCAATCGCCGTACCGGTTTTGCCTTCATTTCCCTTCCAGTGCCGCGCGCGCGATTACCAGTCGCTGAATCTCTGATGTGCCTTCATAGATCTCTGTGATCTTTGCGTCGCGGAAGTAGCGTTCAATCGGCAACTCTTTGCTGTAGCCGATGCCGCCATGCACTTGAATCGCTTTTGTCGTCACCCACATCGCCGTCTCGCTCGCGAACAGTTTTGCCATTGACGCTTCGCGCGAGAATCTTCCGCCGCTATCTTTCTTCACCGCCGCGTGGTAGACCAACATCCGCGCGGCTTCGATGCGTACTGCCATGTCTGCGATCATCCACTGAATTGCCTGGAACTCGGCGATCTTCGAGCCAAACGCCTCGCGCTCTCTCGCGTACGCCACGCTCGCTTCGTACGCGGCTTCCGCGATGCCGAGCGCTTGCGCCGCGATGCCAATGCGCCCCGCATCGAGAACACTCATCGCGATCTTGAACCCATCGCCTTCCTTACCAATCATGTGCGACGCGGGTACGCGATAGTTCTCGTAAGTCGTCTCGCATGTCGCGCTCGCACGGATGCCAAGTTTCGGTTCCGTCTTGCCGAGCCCAAAGCCAGGGAGTTTTGTGTCAGCGATAAAACACGCGGTGCCGCGATGTTTCAATTCGGGTTGGGTTGCGGCAAAGAGGACGATGTAATCCGCGACTGGCCCGCTTGTCACCCACGACTTGCGACCGTTGATGACGTAGGATTCGCCCTCGCGCACGGCGCGCACCTTCATGTTGCCTGCATCGCTGCCGGACTGCGGCTCGGTCAGCGAGAACGCGCCGATCTTCTTGCCCGACGCGATGGGCACAAGAAATTGCCGCTTTTGTTCTACTGTGCCGAACTTGTTTATCCCATAGCAGTAGAGCGAGTTGTTTACGCTCGTGATCGTGCCGTGCGACGCGCAAACCTTTGAGATTTCCTCGATGGCGAGCACGTAACTCACAGCATCCAATCCCGCGCCACCGTATTCTTGGGGGATGTCAATTCCCATCAAGCCGAGTTCGCCCATTTTCTTCACTGTTTCCATGGGGAACTCGCCGGTCTCGTCAATCTTCGCCGCGATCGGCGCAATCTCTTTCTGCGCGAATTCGCGCGCGAGATCGCGAATTGCTTTTTGCTCTTCAGTGAGTTCAAAGTCCATTTTGATTCTCCGTTGAATTCAAGGTGACAAGTGGCACGTGACAGATGACAAGGGATGTGGCAAGTGCAAAGGCAATCTTGTCACCTGTCACTGGTTACCTCCCCCTGTCACTTGTCACTCTTCACCTGTCACATGTTTTCAACCGCCATCGCTACTGCCTCGCCGCCGCCCAGGCATAGCGACGCGACGCCGCGCTTGCCGCCGCGATCCTTCAGCGCGTACAGCAGCGTCACCAGGATGCGCGCGCCACTCGCACCAATTGGATGACCGAGTGCGACCGCGCCCCCGTTCACGTTCACGCGTGACCAATCGAGTCCGAGTTCCTTGCCGTCCGCGAGCACCTGCGCGCTGAACGCCTCGTTGATCTCGAACAGGTCAACGTCGCCGAGTTTCCAACCCGCCTTGTCCAGCACCTTGCGCACCGCGTAGATCGGCGCCCAGAAAATGTGTTTAGGGTCAGTGCCTGCCTGTGCGTACGCGACGACGCGCGCAAGCGGCGTCAATTTTTCGCGCGCGGCGATTTCCTCGCCGACCAGCACGACGGCTGCCGCGCCATCACTCAGCGGAGGCGCGTTGCCGGCGGTCACCGTCCCATTCGCCTCGAATGCCGGTTTCAACTTTGCCAGCGCTTCGAGCGACGTATCTGGTCGCGGCGTCTCGTCAGTCTCGAATAGTTGTGTTCCTTTCTTGGCAGGGATCTCGACCGCGACGATTTCGGCTTTGAATTTGCCGTTCTGCATCGCGGCGAGTGCCTTTTGGTGACTCTTGAGCGCGAACTCGTCTTGCATCTCGCGCGTGATGCCACACTCGCGTGCGATGAACTCGGCGGCGCGTCCCATGTGCCAGTTCTCGAACGGACACCACAAGCCATCATGCACCGTCGCATCGAGTATTTCGCCCGTGCCCATGCGATAACCAAAGCGCGCGTTCGGCAGCATGTACGGACCTCGATTCATGTTTTCCATGCCGCCCGCGACCATCACATCCGCGTCGCCCGCGCGAATCATCGCGCTGGCGAACATCGCAGCTTTCAAGCCCGAGCCGCACACTTTGCCGATTTGCGTCGCGTTGATGGTGTCCTTCAATCCTGCTTTCAGCGCGACCTGACGCGCGGGTGCCTGTCCTAATCCCGCGCTGACGACGTTGCCCATGATGACTTCTTCGACCAGTCCCACTTCGACCCGCGCGCGCGTGACGGCTTCGCGCACCACGACCGCGCCAAGTTCGGTCGCAGGGATGTTTGCAAGCGATCCCTGGAATCTGCCAGTCGGCGTGCGTGCGCCGCCGACGATCAAGACCTCACACCTCTGTGTGGTCATTCTCCAATTTCCTCCTCTGTCAAATGTGCCAAATGTGCCAAACGTGCCAGATATGCCAAGACATCATTTGGCATATTTGGCTGGTTTGGCTCGTTTGGCGCGTTTGGCTCTCTTCCCATTTTACCAAAAAACGCGATGTTTGGCGAATGTCATCGCAGTGGGGCGGAACATTCACTCAGCGATCGCGGGTTGAAACCGCACCTGCACACAGCAAAGTTGCCCTTCGGCGACTGGTTTTGCGCCGACGAAGGTCGGCTTGGCTATGCGTTGCCGCGATTTCAATCGCCCAAAATCAAGAATGTTTCGCCCCTACCAACACGCCCTGTTGCCAAATCAGGAAGGAGCCGACCAGTCGCAGTACTGTGCCCACAAGCAGCATCGAGTAAATACCAAAGATGTCTGTGAGCGAGGTCGAAATCAACGGGCTGGCGAAAACAGCAACGTTGACCAGAGTATTGTATGCACCGATATAACTGGCGCGATTGCGCTCTGGACACACTTCGAGCAAGCCGTTGAAAAGCGCCAGCCCGAATCCTGAACTGAACACACCGCCCCAGAACGAGACGAGGAGAATCCATTCGACGCTGGGCGCAAACGCAGTGAAAAGTGGATACAGCGCTACGCCTGCCGTCGTCAGAATCAGCACCGGACGATTGCCGCGCCGCGCCGCCATCCGTCCCCACAGTGGATAAAAAACAATCGTCGTCGCGCTGCCGACCA
>Ga0233422_10001509_pt1 | contig 10239 bp, 7 predicted proteins | sample Watercolumn_Mata_2_FD_182724 | JGI IMG/M metagenome (GOLD analysis project Ga0233422, IMG submission 182724) | Freshwater microbial communities from Lake Matano, South Sulawesi, Indonesia - Watercolumn_Matano_2014_110_MG | ecosystem: Environmental > Aquatic > Freshwater > Lake | place...
TCGGTGGAAGCGGCTACGCGGCCATAATCTGATCCCAAAGGTCATTGACGGCGTTAAATTCATCGACGGAATAGAGCAAACACTTGCCGCTTAGTTTTTTTTAAAACACAACATTTGGTAATTACTCTTGTTTTTTCTTGAAAGAGGCTATATGATTTTTATAAAATGATTTGCAGTATCAGAGCGTTCCTTTTATGGGCCACAAGCTACATGAGCAATATTGTATCAGAATGAAAAGTTCTGCATACTAAAAAACACGGCAAAATTCATAAGGCTATATAGTTAAAGCTATTACAAGGTTATACATGGTAGAGTCGGCCTCTTCCTTTCAAATAACCCACCACGTAGTACTGTTCAATGCGAGTCAATGGAAACCAGAGGTGAACACAAACCATTACGTGGCCATGAGGCTCAGGGTTTCATGGGCCGGATTGACGGGGGGGGGGCATAATGATTCCCTGCCTTGCCATGTCTTGTGATGGTGAGTCTGTTCAAAAAAGTACAGCCGGATTAAACTGGATTTATGGATAAAAAAGAAATGATATGATCAAGATAAATTTTGCAAAAAACAAGAAACTTGTAATTGGCGGAATAGTTTTGCTAGGCGTGGTTTTTGTCGCTGTAATGGCATTGAAAAGGCCTCAAAAGGAAGATTTCCAGTTCGGTAAAGTTACAATGGGTGATATAAAAAATAAAATCACCTGCACAGGAATACTTGATGCTAAAGGGACTGTTGAGGTTGGCAGCCAGGTGTCTGGCACAATAGACGAGATATTTGTTGATTACAATGATTCTGTTAAAAAAAACCAGACATTGGCAGTTCTTGACACCCTTCTGCTGAAGTCTTCATATCAGGAAGCATTATCAAATTATCAAAAGATCAAGGCAAAAAGCGAGTATTCATACAAGGAGTATGGTCGTGCCAAGGTTCTTTATGAAAAAAAGATGATTTCAAACAAGGAGTACTCGAAGTATTTTAGCGATTATCTGGTTGATAAAAATGATCTTGATGTCGCTCGTTCACTTAGTGAAAAGGCAAAAATCAATTTAAGCTATTCAAGGATCAAATCGCCTATTAATGGTATTGTGATTGATAAAAATGTAGAGGTAGGGCAAACGGTGGCATCTAATTTTCAGACACCAACATTTTTTGTTATTGCAGAGAATATAGAAAAAATGAAGATACTTGTATCAGTTGACGAGAGCGACATCAGTAGTATTAAAGTTGGTCAAAAGGCCGAGTTTACCGTTAATGCCTATCCCGATAGCGTTTTTTATGGAACTGTTAATAAAATAAGGCTCAATCCTAAAATGGTCCAGAACGTTGTCACTTATATTGTTGTTGTGGAAACGACAAACAAGGATAAGATTCTGTTGCCAGGTATGACTGCAACAGTTGATTTTATTATCAGTGAAAAGAAAAATGTCATGATGGTGCAGAAATCAGCGACAAAATTTGTGCCCACTGAAATGATGAAAAAGGAATTTGCGAAAAAGTATCCTGAATATTCAAATAAAAAGACCGTATCGGGAGGCGAGGATAGTGCTGAAGTCTGGTTTATTGATAAAAAAGGAAATCTTATGATGGACAGAGTTCGTACCGGCTCTTCAGATGATACGAATATCGAAATTGTGCAAAGTGGACATATCAAGCCTGGCATGCGTGTCATTGTTGGAATAAAAGACAATAAGGAAGCAAAGTCAGAGAGTTCAAATAAAAATATACTGACTCCCTCATCCGGACCTGGAGGAGGTGGAGGTGCGCCGCCGCCAGGTGGTATGTGAGCAACGAAGGACTGTAAATATGAAATATATCAGTTATGCCTGAAGAGATAGTGATACATGCAAAAAAAATATGCAAGATATACAGAATCGGTGATATCGAAATCAATGCACTGAGAGGCGCTGACCTCACGGTAAAAAAGGGGGAGTTCTTATCGATCATTGGTTCTTCCGGATCCGGCAAGTCAACATTTATGAACATTCTTGGATGTCTTGATGCGCCAACATCGGGGGAGTATTTCATAGATGGCATCAATGTTTCATCGATGAGCAGAAATGAATACGCTAAAATAAGAAATGAAAAGATAGGTTTTGTTTTTCAGGGATACAATCTTATTCCCCGTACTACTGCCCTTGAAAATGTGGAACTACCGCTTCTTTACAATAGAGGAAAGGATGGCGACTACAGAGAACTTGCCATGCAAGCGCTAGACCAGGTTGGCTTGAGTGACCGGGTGCTCCATATGCCACACCAGCTTTCAGGAGGTCAGCAACAGCGGGTTGCCATTGCGCGGGCAATCGTGAATAATCCCTCGATTATCCTTGCTGACGAGCCTACCGGAAATCTTGATTCAGTCACTTCAGAAGAGATAATGGCGCTTTTCAAGCGACTTAACGAGAGGGAAATAACCATTATCATTGTCACACATGAAGAAAGTGTGGCACAATATACAGATAGGGTGATATATATGAAAGATTGTATGGTTGTGAGTGAAAAAAATACCGATAACGATCTACTTGTACCATGATAAAGCTTTTAAGTAATATTGTAAAAATTGCAATACGTAGCATAGCTGTGAATGGTATGAGAAGTTTATTGACATCCATTGGTGTCATTATTGGCGTGAGTTCGGTTATCGTTTTATCTGCAATAGGCCAGGGATCACAAACACTGATTGAAAATGAAATCAATAATCTTGGAACGAATCTCCTGATAATATTTCCTGGTTCAGGACGAACTGGTGGCGTGCATCAGGGGGCAGGAACAGTTAACCGTTTTACGATGGACGATGTTATCAATATAAGAACTAATTCAGAGTATTGCGCACAGGTGTCGCCGGTTGTCATAGCAAACGGACAGATTATTGGTAATGGAAATAACTGGAGTTCTGAAATCAATGGGGTTTCACAGGAATTTTTTTCTATAAGAAAATGGGAAATAGAATACGGATCATTTTTTTCAGAGAGAGATATCAAGGCAAGTAAAAAAGTTGCGTTGATCGGAAAAACTGTTGCTGATGAACTTTTTCCTGATGAAGACCCTACAGGGAAAAAAATACAAATACGAAACATACCCTTTATGGTTGTCGGTGTTTTGAAAGAAAAGGGTGAAAGTGAGGTTGGTCGAGATCAGGATGATATTGTGATTGCTCCCTGGACAACAGTACTGTATCGACTGAAAGGTGGAAGATATATTGATATGATGAATATTAGTGTCAATGAGCTTAATAATATGGAGAATGCAGAGGATGAGCTTACCAGCATACTAAGGGCAGCCCACCGATTGAATGATAATGAAGAAGATGATTTTACAATACAAAGTCAGACAGAAATAACGGATACGATCAACCAGACAACGAAAATCATGACGCTGCTATTAGGTGCTATAGCAAGCGTCTCCCTTATCGTTGGCGGAATTGGTATTATGAATATCATGCTTGTTTCTGTTACAGAGAGAACACATGAAATCGGAATAAGGATATCGGTTGGAGCGAGATCGAATGATATCATGATGCAGTTTTTGATCGAAGCTGTTGTTTTGAGTGTCGGAGGAGGGATACTTGGTATAATTATTTCATATTTTATTTCGTTCGTGCTGAATAATGTCTTTAATACCTATACAATAATAAAGCCGAATATCGTTCTTTTATCATTTTTATTTTCAGCAGTAGTCGGTGTCTTTTTCGGATACTATCCTGCAAAAAAAGCTGCATCATTGAATCCGATTGATGCATTAAGGTATGAATAAAAATAAATTTTAAAATGAGTACTGCTGTATTAAGTGAGCTCAAAAAAAGAAATTTCTTTCATGATGTGCTTAATGAGGCTCTTCAAATGAAAGGGGAAGAGCAGGAAGAGTTGTTTCGTATGGCCAGAGAAGCCAGAGATGAAGAGTTCACGGATAAGAAAGTCGAAGTCAGGAGTGTAATAGAGGTTTCTAATATATGTGCACAGAATTGCAGGTATTGCAATATGGGCAAGGATAAGAAAATAAGAAGCTTCATGCTTGAAAATGATGATTTGTATGACCTTATAGAGCAAAAGTATCTCATGGGCAGAAGAGTTATACTGCTTCAGTCCGGAGAATATTATAAACATGACAACTTGAAAACAATAATAAGCCCAATTGAAAAGGCAACTCAGAATTATAGTGATCTTGTGATTATTCTTTGCCTTGGTAATATGAAGAAGCAAGATTATGTTGACTTGAAGAAGGCTGGTGCAAGCAGATATATATTGAAGTTCGAGTCATCTAATCAGGACGTTTACAATTACTGCAAGCCGAATGACACACTGAAAAACAGGATGGCCTGTATTGAGTACCTTTTTGATGCAGGTTTTGAAGTGGGTAGCGGTAATATAGTTGGGTTGCCAAACCAGAAGGATGAGGATATCGTCAATGATCTCTTGTTGATGAGAAGGTACAATTTTGATATGAACAGCTCGACAGCATTTATACCTGCTGAACAATCCGAATTCAAGAATTACCCTCAAGGTGATATTAACAAGACCCTGAATGTTATGGTCTTGATGAGAATTATGAATCCGAAAAGGTTGATGCCAACGACAAGCTCACTTGAAAAGATAGTTAAAGAAGGTCAATACATGGGATTAATGGCAGGAGCCAATACCGTGACAATTCATGATGGTACGCCTGATGAGTTAAAAGCATTATTTCCGATATATTCTGTGAACAGGTTTGTGCCTAAAAGGACGTATTTTGATGCGATTGTCCAGAAGGCTGGTTTAAAAATGTAAATTTTTTGCAATATGGAAAAGTTTAATGAATTGCTTGATAATGCAAATTCGATACTTGCTGAATTTGAGAAATTCAAGGAATTGGGCCTTATACCTAAAAGTGGAGATTTCTACCCTGCAGGAGTCCATTATCCTCCGATAACAATGTATGAGAATATAAATCAGGATCAGTTTTACAGGGATTATTCTCCAATTAAAAAGGGTGAGTATGATATTTATGTGCATATTCCTTTTTGCAGAAGAAGATGTGTGTTTTGCCACTATCCTTCACTATATGCAGCAAAAGACCATGTCAAGGACAGATATCTTGATTATCTTTCCAAAGAAATCGATCTGTACACCGATTATGTTGTAAAGCAAAAGATACATGCAAGAACAATACTGATTGGTGGTGGCACCCCGACTGATCTTTCACCAGAGCAACTCAGAAAATTCCTGAAATACTTTACTGAAAAAATTAATACGGAAAGCAATATTCAGTTTAATTATGATATCGATCCATCAACAATTACAGGTGAGGATGGAATAGAACGCCTGAAAATAATGAAAGAATTCGGAGTTGATCGGCTCACGATCGGCGTTCAGTCTTTCAATGATCATATACTGAAGAAAATGAACAGGGATCATGATCGTCACATAGCTTTTGAATCGGTAGAAAATTCCATGAAATATGGCTTTCAGACAAACATAGAATTTATTTTCGGATATCCCGGGCAGGATATACAGGCATGGTACGAAGATATGAAGTGTGCCGTTGATACTGGTGTAGATGAGATTCAGATGTACAGACTGAAAACGCTACCCTATGGAGACCAGGAAGGAATTATTAATAAAATAAAGCAGCAGCATCCTGAGCGACTCCCTTCAAATGAAGAAGCGATGCTGATGAAAAAAATTGCTATAGATTATCTGGCTGAAAATGGATACCACGAAAATCTGCGCAGAGTATTTACAAAAAGTAAAAAGTTTATATCAAAATATGCATATAATCAATGCTGCATTTTGCAGGAGGAAATCGGCTTCGGTTTAACAGCGTTCGGTAGCCTCAAAGATCGCTTTTACCTGAATACACAGAATTTTGATGAATATTACAGGAAAATTGATAATGACGAATTACCGATTAATAGAGGCATTATAAGGAGCAGGGATGAACAGGAGCGATGGGCTATCATCCTGCCGTTAAAAAATTATTGGATAAACAGGAAAATATTCAATAATCGTTGCGGTGCACAAATCAGTGAGCAGCATATGAAAAAACTGAATGCTCTCGAGAAAGCTGGTCTGTTAAAAATTGAAGACAAAAAAATCGAGCTGACAAAACTTGGTGCTTTTTTTGCGGATGAAGTCGTGACTCAGTTCAGTGATAAAAAGTATCTTCCATATGCAGAAAGTGAGTATGCGCATGGTGAATTAAGCCCATATCAAGTATAGTATTAATCTAAAAACAAATGGCATGAAAAATATTCTTGCAGCAGCATTCTTGCTGTTATTATTTTGTATTTCCACTGCAGCTAATGCAAAAGAGCAGGTAACGAAATTATATATTGATACACCAAATTCGCTTTTGAGGATAGGTGTGACTCCTATGTATATAACCAAAGATGAAGAGAAGGTTGCTGCAAAGTTTTATAAAGGGCTTAAGGAGAGAAACCTTGCTTTAGTTCGTGAGGCAGAGAAGGAATATGATGCTCTGATCAAAAAAGAAAATGTTATCGCTGTCGACTACTGGGGCATGCGATGGCTTGCCAATAAGATATTGAACCCGAATTCAGTGAATGAACTGGCAAAACATGAGAAAGACTATTTTGATTATTTTACAAAAAATGACAATGCTTTTTTGAAAGAATATCTGAAGCGCCAATATGGACTTGATGGCTTCAGGCCAGAGGATGAAGAAAAGCATCATAATAGAAAGATGTTGCTTCAGGATTATATGATCTTTAACGATCCAGATAGGAAAATCTGGGACAAGACTGAAGATATTATCAAATATCTTGATATAAAACCCGGAGACAAAATTGCTGATATCGGATCTGGTCTTGGATATTTTACTGACAGATTTTCTGAAAAGGTTGGTTCCAGGGGGGCTGTTTATTCATTTGATACCAATGCAGACTATATTGCTATTCAGCAGGAGAAAAAGAAAAATGAGCAAATTATCAACATCTATCCTGTAAAATCTAAAAGTAATCAGGTGGAAATTTCTGAAAAAGTTGATAAGGTTTTTATGTCATCCCTTTACCATATTATATACGGATGGTCCCAGGAAATTGACAGGAAGACATTTATCCAGAGTATCAAGAATGGAATGAAAGAAAACGGAGAGTTATACATTGCTGATAACGCCTTCAGTAATGGTAAGGAACTTAATAACTGCTATGTCTATAAAGAGTTGATAATATCTCAACTTAACAGGTACGGTTTCAAGTTCAAAAAGTATGTTCAGATCACACCGCAAAGGTATCTGCTTGTTTTCGGTTTGGGTGAACAGCATTATGATAAGTTTAATATCGGTAAAGAACAGGCGGAAAACCATTTGCTGGAGATCAAGGATGGTAATTCAGTCATCCATATAGGAAGTCTCGATTCTTATGATATTACTGAAAAAGGAATTGCGGCAGGAAAGCTGTTTGTCAAGGCGATTGAAGGGAAGGATCTGAAAACAGCAAAGGATGTCGTGCGAATGTATGATGAGCTGATACCGCATGAGAATTTTGGTGGTGAATATTCTGCCCTGCAATGGTTCTGTGAGCTCATGCTGGTAGATCAGAATAAAAGAGAAGAAATGTTAAGAGATGAAATGGTAAGGGCATACTACGATTACCTTTCTGCCAGCAATTATGAACGACTGCTTGATTATGTCAAGACAAAGTATAAGCTCCAGAAGAAAAAGATAAACTATAAGTCCAAGGATGACCTTGAGATAGGTCATACACAGCGAGCGTTTCTTGAGGATTTTATTCTGTTTAACAATCCAAAAAGAGAAATTTGGGAAAAAACGTCAACGATTATTGAGAAACTGCCTTTAGCAGCGGGGGATAAAATAGCAGATCTCGGATCAGGTCCAGGGTATTATACATACAAGTTTTCGCGAATTGCAGGTGACAATGGATTTGTTTATGCTATCGATATAAAACAGGGGCATCTTGATTTTATTGACAAGTTTCTGAAGAAAAATAAAATAACCAATGTCAAGACGATCAAGTCGGGGACTGATAACAAATACAAACTACCCGAAAAAGTCGATTACGTTTTTTCCTGTTCTTTATATCATGTGGTATATGGGGTCTTCTCTGAAAAAGAAAGAAATGACTTTATTTCGTGCATCAAGGAGTCTTTGAAGGATAACGGTAAGCTTATATTGATTGATAACTCTCCGGTTATAAATAAGGATTTGCCTTATCATGGCCCATATATCTCAAAGGAGTTGATAATATCACAACTTGAGAAATATGGCTTTAAGTTTACTGGCTATGACCAGATTACGCCACAGAGATATATGATCGTTTTTCAAAAAGTGAACTGATTTATCCCTGTTTTATTTGAGTATAAAAAAGAAAAACATACTTTATTTATTGCGTAAATGAAGGGGCTAAAGTTATACAGTCCCCTCTTTGTTGCCGGAATTTTTATTCTTTTCCTTTTTTCCATGCATGTTTAAATGCATTTTTCGATGTGCTTGGTTTTCTTGTTTGCAAACAATTATGCTCTAGTGTTTTATCCTGCAGTGACTTCCTTGATCTGGAAAGCGTTAATTTGATATTTATTTCTGTGTATAAAAAAAGTAAATAATATGATGAATGCATTTTTGCCGAAAATGGATTGAAATAATAACTACCAGCAGGAATATTTTTGTATGATACGATATTTTATTTTTGTCCTTACGGTGTTGTTTTTCTGCGTGTCAGCTTTCGATACGGCATTTTCAAGCGCAAGAAAAATATATTCACTTGATGAATGTCTGAAAATAGCCCTTCAGAATGCTACGACTGTGAACAAGGCGAAAAATCAGAAGAAATTTTCAGATGCAGAGCTGCTTTCAGGCTATGGAAAGTTTCTTCCTGAAATAAGTGTCGGAGCGGATTATTACCCATATGAAAATTCATACTCATATCTTGTTGCCCCAGGTATTGAGAATACCACATTATTGTCAAATGTCAAGTCTTCGAGTTTCAAGTATTATATAAGAGGTACCCTGAATTTATTCAACGGCTTTTCAGACTATAATTCCCTGAAAAAGTCTATGAGTAACAGCAGGTATGTTGAGAGTACCATCAAATATGTCAAAACACAGCTTGCATATGATGTTATAAAAAACTACTATCAGGTTGCCCTGAACAAAAAGATATATGAGATTCAGCAGAATAATTATGATCTGTCTTTAAAAAGATTGGCTCAAATCAAACAAAAGGTTGCAGTGGGAGAGCTTTCTAATGCTGATCTTATGCAACAAGAGGCAAAAGTAAGTCTTGACCTGGTTGAGGTTGTTAAAAGTAAAAATGATCTCGAGAACAGTAAACTGTCTTTGATAAGCAAGATGTTGATAGATCCAGTTGAAGAATATGATTTCATTGATCCGAAAAAGACATCAGATACCAATATCAATTTATATAAAAATCTCGATAGTCTTGTAAGTATAGCCAAGAAAAAGAGACAGGATCTTATTGCTTCAGGATATAAGGAAGATTCCTATAAGTATTCTCTAAGAGAGGCAAAAGGTGGATATTATCCCAAGATTAACCTTGTTGCTCAGCTTTCCTCAAATGCAATTACCTATGATAATGTCGAAATTAATAATGTCAGGCAAAATATCAGTGAATTGCCAAGTACTGCAGATCAGTTAGGCGATAATCTTGGCTTTATGTACGGGTTTGAACTAAAATGGAAAATTTTCGACCAATTTTTAACAAACCTTAATGTACAAAAGGAAAAAGTAAATTATTTGAACAGCGGACTTGAGAGGCAGGAGTTGTGGCATAATATCCAGTCTGAAATTGTAAAGGCAAGAAATGAATATAATTCCTCGATTCAGTCCCTCATGGCTGCCCATAGCAGTCTCAAGTCAGCTAAAACGGCATATGATATTATCATGCAGAGGTATGACCTTGGTGCTTCTGACTATGTTGATTTGACGGAAGCACAGAAGAATATGAACAATGCAATGTCGCAGCTGGTTCAGTCTGAGTATAATCTTGAATTTCAGAAAGTCATCTTGAGTTATCTTATCGGTGTCTTGAATGTTGATGCATACGAGTAACAACAAGCAGTTTCCATAAAATCTTAACGTAAATGACATGTTAGGCATAAGGAGCAAACATGCGATCTTGTTTTATGCGGCATTCTCCTTTTCAATTTTTACCAGTGATAACATCAGGGCTGAAAATTCATTCCCGGAGAATCCGATTGAGGTGTCCTCGCTGAAAAGTCACCGTGAGTTAACCTATCACTTGTCCTTCAATGGAGGAAGGCGAGGACCAG
>Ga0233422_10001510_pt1 | contig 10237 bp, 9 predicted proteins | sample Watercolumn_Mata_2_FD_182724 | JGI IMG/M metagenome (GOLD analysis project Ga0233422, IMG submission 182724) | Freshwater microbial communities from Lake Matano, South Sulawesi, Indonesia - Watercolumn_Matano_2014_110_MG | ecosystem: Environmental > Aquatic > Freshwater > Lake | place...
AAAAGGAAGCCCCTGGCCATGGCTTATTGGCGGGAGCGCCATTACGCTTGGAATCATGGCAATAACAAAGATGTTCAAGAAGGATAAGAGCAAGGAGAGCAGTAGCTTGCCAGAGCCAACCCCACCAGCTTATGCTTGAGCTTTAATTTTATCTGCTGCCTGAAATGCTCAATTAGTTTTTTCTTTTATGCCAGTTTGGAAGATGATATAATTGAGGCAGATACAAAAGGGCTATGGATACACTATGCCACTCTTAGAACTTAAATCAAGGTTATTATCTAAAATCATTTTGAAAGCGAGGAAAGGTATGAAGAACTCATCAATATTTTTTTCATTGACATTATTTATTATTTCGGTATTTGGGTTATGTATTCTTTCTTCGGGTAATGTATATGCTCAGAGCGGTTTTTATGATGGCTCATTGCCAGGCATTGTGATTAGAGTTGAAATATTAGATTCCAATTCCGATATGCCCATTGAAAACGCAGAGGTTAAGTTTAGAGATAAAAATGGTAATGTGTGCGGAAGGATGGTTACCGGGGCAGATGGCATAGTCGTCTTTGGAGTGTCAGTTTCGATAAAGGATCCGACAGAAATAGAGGTTAGGGCTAAAGATCATTATTCAATAAAAGGCAGTTTTCCCTTGGCAAGGTTAAAAAAGCATACGGCTAACTCTTGGGAAGAGCCCTTGAGCGCAGGAGAAATATCGTCATTTAAATTTGAGTATAATCCAAGCGATGCCATTCTTATAAGGGCTGATACATCAAGTGATTCTGTTGAGGAATATTTCGAGAAGGTTAAGAATGGCGAATATGAACAGTATCATTCAGGCAATCTGTTAATTCCAATAAAAATCAAAATGAGCAAAATACCCAGAGGGATAAGATAGATATGTTTTGTACAAAATGCGGTCATCAATTATCTGACAGTGCTAAGTTTTGTTCAAAATGTGGGTATGATTTAAAGCCTTTAAAAGAGAAACATTGCGATGTATTTTATCTAGGGAGAGCTGGGAATACAAAGATAATAAAAAGGTATTTCTTCGCGTTTATTTTCATTATTATTGCGATTTTGGCCATAGTGTTTTTTGGAGAAAAAAGAAACTCTTTTAATCATCATGGGTATGTTATATCTGCAGAGAAGAAAACACTAAAAAAAGAAACGGGTGCAAATATTCTGAGTAAAGTAAATTCTGAATCAGACCAAATCAATCTATTGCCTCGGGAATTTAGATTTAAACTAGCCTATCAGGCGAGTGAATATGATAGTTTTCGAGAAAATTTTTGGAGCGGGGTAAAAGAAGATAATATTGAATGCAAGGTATGGTTAGGAATGACGATACAAGATTTAGAAAATGAACTCCTAAAGAAAAGTTCGTTTGAATTAGAGTCAAAAGACAGGACATCCGATTATCTAGGTATATATTATAAAGTATTCTCCAATAGAATACTAGAGGTTGATCCAGAATTGCCCCATAGAGCTTCAGCAGCCGATTTACGTTTCGACTTTAAAAATAACAAGTTACATGAAATTACAATTTATTATTCTTATCCTGATGACCTTCGAAACTTTTTCCATGGAGGAAGATTATATGATAGATGGAAGACTGTGAGGAAATTAAACGACGAAGATTTAAAAGCCTTTTTCAACTCTCTAAACAACTTTCGCAATAAAAGCCCCGATATGAAAGCAAAATTGATAAAAAAAGGGAAAGACCAATTTGGAGATTATATTTCCTATCAGAGTTATTACATAGAAGACCGCGAAACAAAATTTGAATTTAAGACAGATAACGATTTTATAACAGAGCTTGAAATTTCTGATAAGAAGACTGCTCGTAAGATAGAAATAGAAGGGGAAGAAGAACGAAAATCGGCCATAATCCGAGAAATTGTTTCTATACTCCCCGAATTAAAAAATAAGAAGAATTTAGCTATATCGCTTGATGAGACACATCAGCTTGAAGGCACTTCTGGTGGTAAAGATTGGTCTATAACCACATTTGATATAAAAAATCTTAAATTCAAACTTGCATATCAGGCAAGTTGGGTGGGTTCGAGTTTTGAAAAAAGATGGTTTACAGATGTTACTCTCAAATTATACAGTATAGACAGGCAAGGAAAAGAAGAATTGATAGCCAGCGCATGGGACAAGTTTGATATAAAGCATGGGAAGTTACAACTCAATTATAAGGGGTGGGGTTATAATATAATAGTCCTTAGGGATTACTATGAAGTGCATCAAGACGAAACAACACCAACATATAAACCTGATTGTTATACAAAATATGAAATTCGTCTGATAGGTTTAATATATGATGATTAAATTGGCAAAGGAGGTGATTTTTTATGGGAAGTAAATTAACCTTGATTCTTTTGCTCATCGGAGTTTGTTACCATCCGCAGCAGCTATTCGCAGAAGAATTGGAGTATGCAGAAGATGGCGGTTTTTCTGAAAGACAGTTAAAAGAAATGAAAAAAGATTGGTCGGATAAGGAGTTAGGGGATTTAAGAAAAGGGGGGGCAAGAGAAGAGAAAGAGGCGGAACGCAAAATGAGGGAAGCATATAGCGAGAAAATAAATGCTGAGGGCGATTTAAACAGGGCTAAGCGGGGAGGATATAATAAAGAGGATTTTGCAGACCCTCAATCTTGGGTTGATGAAGAGAGACGAACAGAAAGCGCCCAGCAGAGATATGATGCTGCCAAAGAGAAATGGGAAAACGCAAGGGATGAGCATGATGCAGCTCTGTATAAACAGGGGGTAGCCGAGATAAACCTTAAGAAAAGAAAAAGATAGTTGTAGCGAGAATAATCATTTCTTTATTTTATCTAATCCTTGAAAGATTAGGAGTATTGATAGGATTATCGCAGTCAATGCTTGCATAACAAATAAGGCACCACTTGTATATATGATAAGAGTTCCAAGAAATCCGTGATATGCAGAATCAAAAACATGCCCAGAAGATTCCAAGTCAACATTAGGGGCGTTTTTTAACTGGCTATATTCTTTCGATACAGATTCAATGCCTTTTATAAAATTATCAAAATTGATTTTGACAATGATTATGCCACTTACTAATACAAGTATTAAAAATATTATGCCGAGCACCAGTTGTATTTTTCCGATTGTTTTTGTTTTCATATTTCTTTAACATGAGTAAGTAAAGGCGAGTTTATAAATTTTTAGTTCTAAGGCATAATTGAGGCACTTGAAAGGCGCAAAATTAAGAGAGGCTATATATGCCCTATTGTGAACACTGTGGAACTGGATATAAAGAGAATGATAATTTTTGTGAGAATTGCGGAGAAGAATTAACAACTAAAAAAGCTGCTTATTATCCTGTTTTGGACTTGGGGTATATCTTCTTAGGAATAAAGAAGTGGAGCAAAATAGCTCTTGATGGTATTATCTTTATTCTTTTCCTTCCGCTTCACATATTAAAGAGAGCATTTCAGGTAAAATGGATAAGAAGAGTTATTATCGGCGTTATTTCTTTTTTAGTGGTTTATGTAACAATAACAATGTTCTTGTTCCAGATTATAAAAGTAAGAAGTGGTGAAAAATGTGATAAATATTTGGCGAATAAAATTATATATAAGATTAGGAAACCGGCACCAAATGAGATGATACTTTTTAGAAGACCTAAGAATGATAAGCAGTTAGTTGGCTATGTTGAGGGTTTTCCGGGTAATGAAGCAAGGTTGAGCATAAAGGATTCATTGCCTTTAGGCGTGGATTATGTTATTGTCAGGATAGGATTAGATAAATATGAGTTTGCGGAAAGAAGTAATATCATTGGATTACTTTTGCCTCTCTCTTTGCCTTTTAAACAGGCTACAGACAAGCATGTGAGGTCATACGAAAAAATTATATCCACTAACCCTGCTAAATTATCGGAACAGGAATTTTACAAGTGTGAAAGTGAAATAATGAGGGGTTTCTCTGGCTCGGGGGGATATTTTTTGGAAGAAAAGGCAATAAATTGGCTAAAGAAGGCAGAGAATGTTTTTGCATCTAAGGGAATTAAATTAACTGGGGGATATAAAAGGCACCTTGCTATAGCTAATTCCTACTTTCATAGCGAACAATATGAAAAGGCGCGTGATGAATGGAAGTCAATAGATTTTCAGGAAGGCATAGAGATGGCCGATTGGTTTATAAGGAACAAAAATGTAACAAACAGCGGGAAAATAATTACTATAGTGGAATTTCCTGGAAATCTTGATTTTATAGAGCCATCTACAACCTCAAGAGCTGAGGATGAAAATTATTTGTTCGTTAGTTGCTTCAAAGGGCCTATTTACAGATACAATAAGAAAGAGAATACTCATGCGATTATATATTGTTGTCGATTACCTGATAATGACTGGGTAACGGCATTGGAGTGGGATGGTGAGAATTTAATAGCAAGGACCAACGCGATAAAGGGATTAGCAACTATTTTATTTAACAATTCTACCAATCGGGTATTTTTTGGACCACCAGAAGAAGATAGCAATAAATTGAAAATTAAGATGTTTGAAATGTTGGAACAATGGGATAAGGTGGCAGAATTGGAAAAAGAAATTAGTGAAAGAGATGAAAAAATAAGTCAGGGAGCTATAAAATCTGAGGAGTTCATAGAAGATTTCGAATCTTATGATAACCGTGAATTCCTTAATGGCAAGTCGCATTGGACAAGTAGCGATACTCTTTACGATAAAGGCTGGATGGCAGTTTCTGGGGCACCAAAGAAATATGCACGTTTTTGGCCAAGCCCATGGCCCGGAGGATTTTCTTTCGAATCGAATTATTTAACCTATCATATCCAAATCAGCGGTCAAGTAAACAGCATAGTTATGGATATTGATTATTTTTTACAAAGCAGAGGGGGTATTAAGGTTTTTATTTCTGGAGATAACAGCAATTGGAAAGAAATCACGGATTTGCTGGATTTTGTTAAATCAGATACCCCAGGTGAAAGAAATCTCAGAAAGGATCTATCTTCTGTAATAGCGGAAGCGGATATTAAAACTGACTTGTATATTATGTTTAGGGCAGCTGCATACAGCGGAGATTATTGGGTGTTTGGCTTGCATCGCATTGTTTTAGAAATAGAATCTATCTCCAAGACATAAAAAGAATGAAATTTAGAATATGAGTTAGTGATGTTTTGGATGGTATTTAGTTTAGGGCAAATTAACTTATGAGAATAAAGGGAAGCTATAGAAGAACGGTATTTTATGAAAAGATATATTATAAGAATTCCAATTTGATTTTATACCTAACCTTTTTTCTTTGTTTAAGTTGGACGGGATTAGGATATTGTGAAAATTATTATCCCGATGGATTCGATGGTGCTAAATGGGGGATGTCTCTTAAAGAAGTGTTTAATGTCATTCAAAATGAAGGTAAGAAAGTAGGATGGTATGATTGGGTAAAAGATTATGAAGATTGGGTAGAAGATCGTGGAGCGAGAGACAAGGTTTTAGATGAAGAAGTAAATATTCATTATTTTTTCTCTTCACCACCTCAAGAATATTGGGATATTCCTTCAAATATGCGCGATGCATCTCTTCCTAACAGATTTGCTAAACTCATTGGGGTAGGGATTTGGTGGGGTCATCTCTCATACAAAAAGTGTGAAGAATTAAAGGATGCTTTGAAAGCGAAGTATGGAGAGCCTTCGTTAAAAGCTAAAAAGGCGGGTAGTTTGACGACTTGGGAATGGTTATGGTTTTACCCAGGATACACATATGAAGATGCAACTTATTTTCGACCAGATCAACCTCCTGGAGAGATATACTGTGATGAGCTAACTGGTAATCGACCTAAGAGAAGTTACCATGGAGTAGCTGTAGCTATTTATGAATCAGGCTTTGATAGTGTTGTGCTACGTTATTTTGCAAAGCCATCAGTGAGAGAGCAGGCACAAGAGTCTTTCCTAGGATTTCTTAGAGATTTATGCCAGAAGGAAAAGCAGAAGGAGAAAGATCGAAAAGAACAGGAGTTAAAAACAAGATTTTGATGTAGTTTTAAAAAAGGTTATGGGTCCCATTTAATTTTCTTAATTATTGAAATGGCAGGAGGTGGCTATGCGGAAAGCGACAAAAAGGATTATCTTGTTTGGGTTGGCAATTTTTTTTGCTTGCAATAATGTCTATGCCGAAGATAAGAAGAAAGATTATGATTATCAGCAGCCAAATTATAACGATCCATCAAAGCCAAACTATATGAGAGGCACAAGAACTGACATGGCACCAAAGGTTGAAGTTCGGGCAACAGAGGAAGAAACAACAAGAAAACATAACCTAAGTAAGGGGCAAGAAATGCTTATAAGGACAATTGTCCCAAGGAATACCATAGGCGAGAGAGTAAAAAATGTAGGCAAATCCGTCGCAGTCGATGCAGCACAAGGAGCTGCTGTTGGAGGAAAGGAAGGCGCGGCTGTAGGTGCTGTCGGTGGTGCACTTAAGGGAACGGCTGAAGAGGTCAGGAAAGATGTAAAGTGGATTTTTACAGGTAAAAAGGAAAATTAAAGAGGTAGCAACTCTTCTTACCTATCTTAAGTATCTCAACAGCAAAAATCCTAAATAACGGCCGGGCTTACAAGAACTGACCAAGGAAAGTTTTTTAAGCAGATTGTCAAAATGATTTGTGTCATTTGTAATATTCTTAGTGATATTTCTTATTCGAATTTTATATAACACATCATATTCAGAGAATTTTATAGGTTTATGATATGCCGTTTTTATTTTGATAGGCGTAGTTAAAATTTCTGCCGTGGTCACTATATTAAAGGCTATTAAAAGATTTAGTAGATTGATTAGCCATGAAAAAATTTGATAAGAGAAAACAGGACAGTTTTTGCAAATATCCGTTGTTAACTCCCCCATCAAAGTTGTTATACCCAGCCACAAGATTATAGTCATTGTCCAAATAATCTTATTGCTAAAGTGCAATCTTAATTTTCTCTTTTTCTTGTATCCCATACTATACCAATATAATCATTCTTTTTAAACCTTACAGTGTTATAATTTTTCCAGATAAAGATACTTCTCGCAACGATTGGGGGCATTTTATTGTTTCTTTAGATTTTGTTTGAAAAGTGGTATAATTGATATGGTTTGAGAGGCATTAGAAATAGCAGGAGGCAGAAATGAAAAATAAAAGCCAATATTTAGTTTATTTAACAGTGATAGTTGGTTTAATTGGGTTGGCTGGGTGTGCGACGACAGGCAGTGCTGTGCAAAACACTCAAAACGAAATTGGCTATGAAAAGTTCTATGATTCTTATGGTGACTATAAATTAGTAGGCAGGAACAACGATATTTACTTGGAAAAATTGGACGGAAGTGAAAGTAGAAGGATTACTTCTACTCAAGATAAAATAGAAAGATACGCTTACTTTGTATCAAATGGAAAGGGAATTATTTACGAAGAAGTAAGTGGGAAGTATTACCCCTATGATGAGTATAGATATTTTTACATTGATAGAGATAAAGATGACAATTCAAGAAAAGAAATTTCTCAGAAAGAGTTTAGTAACCTCTTTAATGATAAAAAATAGTTCTATTAATAATGGCTTAGGCTATTTTTAAGGCCCGCTCGGCACATCATACGCATTAACCTGCATCTGGCATTGTGATGCTATAGGCATGTTTCCATACTGATACTTGCATTTGATGTAATATGTTATGTCAGTTCTCCATTCTGCTGTGTGTTCAGTTGAATTTGTGAATGGCATCTCTGTTCCGCTCAAGAAATCATAATTGCAGTCCTTTATTCCATATCTGCAATCGCTTTCTTCATCTGTAATTATCTTAAGCATTCCGCCATCTTGGTATACCCTTACAATTAAGGGTGCTGTCTTATCTAATTCTACCTTAAAGCTTGTTGCATTCTTATCTATGTTTCCTGCCAAATCCCTGCATAAAATATAAAATTTGTAATCCCCAGCCCACAAGTCAAGATTTTGTTCATGATGTGAAGTTCCTGTTGTGAAGAATTCAATCATTGTTGAGTCATATCCATCAACACCATAAGAGCATGTTGCAGCGCCATTGCTATAGCCATTTGCGGTATTAACTGTTAAAGTAACTGACACAGGTTCTGAACCGCCTTTTAATGTGCCGTTAGGCCCAACATTCGTTATATTCAATGGAACAGTCCCCTCTAACTTGAAAACATAACTCTCCTTGTTGATATTCCTGTCACTTTCATTAACGCCAGCAAGCCATGGCTGGTCTTTGCATCTGAAATAGAATGTGTTTGTAACCTTGTCCTGTATCTTTGTCAGAGTAGTTGAACATTTGTAAGTCAAGTCCCCTTCCATCTGCTCTATGTTTGATGAGCAGGTGAATGTATTATTCATATTCGCATATTCCTGGTCTGTCTTGCTCCATTTGCACTCTGACGGCTCATTCAGGAATATATCTAACGGAGTAGATGTTGTGCCTGCAGAAACAGGGGCGCCGTTTATAATGCTTGTTCTCATTATTACAGGAGGCGTTGTGTCTGGACCTGGCTCAACGCAGAAGCTTACTGCCATTTCCCCTAAATTCCAGTTTCCATTACCATCCCTGCATCTTATATATAATGTGTATTTGCCATCATTCTTCAGTTCAGGGCTTTCTGCCTGTGCATTTATATGCTCGGGAGCGGGCAATGACATCTGCATGCTGTGATTGTACATATAAAGATTATCTCCAAAAAAGAACTGCATGTCATCAAACTTTACAGTATGATTTGTGTCTATTCTGCATTGTGCTGGCTCATTTGTTTCTATTCCAAAACTTAAAGGTGTATATGCCTTTATGCAGCCGTCTGCTGCCTTGTCTCTTGTAATCTTCCAGCATCCTGGCCCGGGCGGGCATGGTTTTACACCCTGATAAGAATGGTCTTTTGTCAGAACATCCTGCCATGGCTTTAATGTTGGCGCACTTGTGTCATACTTATCAAGCCATGTGCATGTCTCATTTCCTGTTCCCTCGTTAAGCAAAGAGCAAGAAGCACCTAAACTATCACATCTGTATTTTGAGCATGGCTTCATTGAATCCTTATTGCATTTCTCGCAGTCCTCGCCTCCAGAAGGCGGCTGCCATGGAAGACATGTAGAAGTTATTTTCTCTCGTCGGGTATCTCCTATTTTCAAAACAAATTTGAATATTATTGTAATAATTATTCCTATGATAATTGTCCAAACAAACAGTCCTGAAGCTTGTAATAAAGTCCATCCCATCGCCTTATGTAATAATTGTATACCTATAACACTTGCTACCGACATGCCTGCGGCTACCATTGACGATTGTGTATCAAGACCAAATAGTTTACCTATAAAGAATACAGAAACTGCTGCTGCCGCTATTGATATGAAACGGCCAACTCCTTGTATACCATTTATGAATGTGGCTATTTTCCCAACAAAAGTAGTTTGCACAGCAGCTTGAGCACCGGTCGCAGCAGCTGAAGCAACTGTGGCACCACTAGCACCAGTAGCAGCTGCGGCACCTGCTGCAGCATTACCTGCAAAAAGTTTTCCAGCTACAAATATCCCCCCAATACCTACAATAGCTGGAATTACATAGGAGGTTAGACCTGTACTAGAACCACTACTTTCTGTATCGGGCTTATATGGTGTGCCTGCACTCTGATAACCGTCTTTTGTATATTCACCTACAATATTATACTTAATCCCACAATCACCAACACTTGTACACAACTTGTTCATCTGATTAACCCATGTTTGTTCTTTACATTCACAATTCTGGATACATTTCCATCCACTTAATGTCTTTTGGTAAACAACAATACATTCTCGTGATGCAGTACTACAGAATGTTGATGCTGATAGTCCTCCCCCCTCGGTTTTTAAATTAAATCCCGGTGGTACATTAGGTACGCAGAAAGGCGTTTTCCATACAGAAAGCCAGTAGCAATCTGGGTTTTTTGTACATAAAGATTCAGCATTTGATTTCGTATTATAACCCAAACAAGAACGCCAATCATTAAGTTTGCATGCTGCTTCGGTAAATTTAGTATCATTGGAAATAGCAACTTTATCTTGTACACACAAGGCTTGCCGATAATCATCACATGGCTCGACTTGTTCTTCGCCTTGGACACAAAGATGCCTCCAGTGCCTGCTGCCTACTAAATCCCTGCCTTGGCCTACTGTTCCGTCATAGACACACCAACTCTCGCCATGCTTGTAATCATTTCCATTGTAAGTGTCATAGCAGTTTAGGTCTCGGCAA
>Ga0233422_10001513_pt1 | contig 10233 bp, 8 predicted proteins | sample Watercolumn_Mata_2_FD_182724 | JGI IMG/M metagenome (GOLD analysis project Ga0233422, IMG submission 182724) | Freshwater microbial communities from Lake Matano, South Sulawesi, Indonesia - Watercolumn_Matano_2014_110_MG | ecosystem: Environmental > Aquatic > Freshwater > Lake | place...
ATGCTCCTCGTGGTAGTGTCGTTTCCCGTCACCGGCTATGTTCTGACCAAAGCTCTTGAGACGGAAGCCGGCCCGTACGCGGACCCCTCGGAACTCAAGCGACGCGGAGTCAAGTACATAGTGGTGCTGGGCGCTGAACTCGTCACCGCTGAAAGGACCCCCGCGGACAGAATGGGTAACTCCCTCTTCCGAGTTATGGAAGGTATACGTTTGTGGAGAGGGATCGAAGACGGAGTGCTGGTTCTTTCAGGAGGGAGCATGCCGGGCACGAGCAGTGAGGCCAAGGCTATGGCCGCGCTCCCGATGGAACTTGGAGTCCCCCGAAAAGCACTCGTACTGGAAACAGGGGCATGGGACACGGAAGGCGAGGCTCGGATCTTCAGCCGGTTGGTGGGCAAGGAGCCGTTCGCTCTGGTTACGAGCGCGTTACATATCCCCCGAGCCATGAGGCATTTTCAGAGCCTGGGCCTCAATCCGATTGCGTGTCCGTGCGAGTTCAAAATAGCCCGGCCCCTTTTAAGGTACCAATGGTTCTGGCCGAATGCAGATGCGTTGCTGAGATCTCAGATGGCGATTCACGAGTATCTCGGAAGAGCGTGGCTAACTCTGAAGCTATTGTTCAGGCCGAGTCAGCTCCCGATCAAGGCCGGGCTGTGTTCGCCTACAGCAGGATTCTGCGCAATTGAACATTCCTTGTAAGACCGGTTAACGAGATGACGAGCTTTGCCAAGAGTCTGAAGACCGTCAGGATGCTACTCGCCGCGTACCCCCGGCGGACGGCGCTTGTATCCCTGCTGCTGCTACTGGCAGGGCTGTCCGAAGGTCTCGGAATAGGGACGTTGCTGCCGTTGCTTAAGATTGTGATGGGGGGCAGCGGCGGCGACACCTATCTTGGGCAATATATTGACTGTGTATTCACAATCATCGGGGCCACGCCATCTGTGCTCTTGCTGATAGGTCTTCTGGTCGCCTTGATATTGCTCAAGAGCGCGCTGGACCTGCTGGCGGCCTAGCAGGTCGGCCACACGGCCGCTCGGGTAGAAAGCGACTTACGAATCGGGCTAATCCGAAGTCTCATGAGCGCGAGATGGCGCTATTTTATCGATCAGCCTGCGGGTCGGCTGGCCAATTCGATGACGAATGAAGCCTTCCTGGCCTCGCATTGCTATGATCTCGTGTGTCGCTTCATAGCGGAAGGTTTTCAGGTCCTTGCCTATCTGGGAGTGGCGTGTCTCGTTTCTTGGAAGATGACCCTCGTGGGCCTTGTAGGGGCCGCCATATCCGGCGCGGTGTTGAGCAGGTTCATAGGTATGGCAAGGCGAGCGGCAGAAAAGCAGACCAGACTGCTTAGTACGGTGGCCGGCCGCCTGGTAGACGGCTTGCAGGGAATCAAGCCTCTCAAAGCAATGGCATGCGAGGAAAGGCTAGGGCCTCTTCTTGAATCAGAGATACGTGCTTTGAACGAAGCCCGTAGCAAACAAGTGCTCGCGTCCGCCGGTATGAGGTCGATGCACGAGCCTCTTCTCCTGCTTGTACTTGCTGCCGGCGGTTACTTCGCTTTCCGTCTCATGCAGGCCGACCTGGAAGCACTCATGGTGCTGATGCTGCTTGCGTGGCGGTCTCTCGTACGTGTGGGGAACCTGCAGACATACTATCAGGAGCTTGCGAGGTATGAGAGTGCCTTCCGGTCTTTGCGGTCTGCAATCGAAAAGGCGAAGGCAGCCGAGGAGAAGGACTCAGGTTCGAGTATTCCGCTGCTGTCCGACACGATTACCTTTCACAATGTGACCTTTTCCTACGGTGAAGAGGAAATACTCAAGAACGTCTCGTTACGTATCGCGGCTCGCAGCTTCACTTCCATCGTCGGCGCTTCGGGCTCAGGCAAAACGACGATAGCCGACCTGGTCGTGGGTCTTGTCCGGCCGGACTCCGGGGAAGTGTACATCGATCGGCTTCCTATGAGCGAGGTCAACCTAAAGGCCTGGCGGAGCAAGATCGGATACGTCCCTCAGGAGACCCTCCTCTTTCACGACACCGTATTCACCAACGTGACGCTGGGCGACCCAAATCTCTCCAGGGACGATGTTGAAAGGTCGCTTCGCTCGGCAGGGGCCTGGGAGTTTGTTGATGCGCTCCCAGAGGGCATGGATACGCGCGTCGGGGAGCGCGGGGGAAGACTTTCGGGCGGCCAACGTCAGCGGATAGCACTCGCTCGGGCCCTGGCAAGGAATCCCGAACTGCTCATCCTGGACGAGGTGACGTCCGCTTTGGACCCCGCGAGCGAGGCGCAGATAGCAGACCGATTGAAGGAGTTGAGAGGCAAGGTAACCATCCTGGCTATCTCACATCAACAAGCTTTCGTTGACGCAGCGGATGAAATCTATGTCGTTGACCGCGGGTCTATCGAGGCCGTGGCCAAGAGATCCGAGCAAATCGTCGCGACAGTTTCTTCGACGTGATGCTGGTGTAGCAACTGCAAGATAGCGCCGGTTTTGAACGAGCTGTGTACAAAACGAGTTGGCAATCATGCCGCGATTCAAACGAGGCCGCTATCTGAACAGCGTCGTGCTTGTAGGGGCAGACCCACGCGTCTGCCCGGATTTGGGCGGACACACGGGTCCGCCCCTACGGTGGTCTGTCCCACTCGACGGAGCGCATGCCCCCTTCAGCTCGAACAGCACAACCTACAAACGAGAAATGGCTAGCCGTGTCCCATAATCCTTCTGACGCCTATACCTTCACTGTATTTACGTCTACGTACAATCGCAGGGACACCATTCCGCGCGTGTATGAGAGCCTTCTAGCCCAGACGTTTAGGGATTTCGAGTGGCTCGTCGTGGACGGGGGGACGGACAGTACCGACGAGTTCATCCTGAGGTGCAGCGAGGAGAACTCGTCGTTTCCCATACGCTATTTTCGCCAGGAAAATCGGGGAAAACACGGCGCGATCAATCTCGGGGTAACTGAGGCGCGAGGACGGTTCTTCCTCATTTTGGACGATGACGACGAATGCGTCCCTGAGACGTTGGAGCGGTTCAAGAGCCTTTGGGAGGCGATTCCGGACCCGGAACGCTCGCGATTCGCGGGTATTTGCGCGCTGTGCACGGATGAACTTGGACAGATCGTGGGCAACGAGTTCCCACAGGACGTCATTGACTCTTCTTTTCCCGAGATCCGCCATCGATATCGGGTTCGGGGAGAGAAGTTTTACCTCTTTCTTACCAGTGTGCTCAAGGAGTTTCCCTTCCCCGAAGAGCCTACCATCCGCATTATCCCTGAGGGAATCATCTGGGACAGGATTAGCGGAAAATACAGAATCCGGTTTGTGAATGAGCCGTTGCGATGTTATCGCAGAGATCCGCGGCAGTTGACTCGCGGGTTGCCACATGAACACGCGGGAGGCAACTGCATAACCATTCGGGAGCTTCTCGACGAAACCGTGGGCTGGTTCAGGTTCGACCCCATTTACTTTGTGAAGAACGCGGCTCATTACAGCAGATTCTCTTTGCATCTCGGCAGAGGGCTCGTGGGGCCGCTGAAATCACTTGCAAATCCCTGGGCCAGGGCTCTTTTCTGTCTCACCCTTCCCCTGGGAGTTGTGGCTTATCTTAGGGACAGAATAGTGGCGACTCATGGGGCATAATGAATGCGACAGGGCCTCCGACGGAATCTTATTCCCAGAGCAATTGCAGGGCATACCTGACATAATTACGACCCGATTGATAGATTGAAATGGCGCGAGGAGAGCAAGCTTGCTGATTCAATCGAAGGCCCTCAAGAAAGCGGCCCGATTCACCCTTAAGCGGATTGTCGATGCAAAATGGTTCAGAGAACAATTGTCGGATGCGACACGCCGGGGGGTGATACCGGAGTCTATCTGGAAGTGGGTGCCCGTTGATATCACGTTTTCGGTGCTGTTGCCTGACGGATCGAGTTTCTTCTATGTCGGTTCCTCGGGCGATCATATAGCCAGGAGATTGTTCTGGGGCGGCCTTACCCACTTCGATCCCATGTGGAAGTTGTTTTATAGAATAGCCCGGCAGTCCGAGGTAATTTTGGACATCGGCGCCAACACCGGCGTGTACACGTTGATTGCATGCGCCGCGAATCCGAAATGCAAAGTAATCGCTCTTGAGCCCGTGCCGAGAGTGTTCGACCGGCTGCAGAAGAACGTGGCGATGAATAATCTGGAAGACCGCGTGGAAGCACGCAAAGAAGCCGTTTCCAATTTTGTGGGCAGCGCTCAACTGGCGGTTCCGGATGAAGACTGTCCGGTGATGAGCAGTCTCGACCTCGATGACTATGTTCGTATGTACCAACTGAAGCATCTGGGATTAATCGACGTGCCGGTGACAACGATTGATAACATCTGCGACCGAACTCCCACGGTGAACCTGGTCAAGATCGATGTGCAAGGCTCCGAACACCTGGTAATTCAGGGTATGCAAGAGGTCTTGACGAGAGCCAAGCCGGCATTAATCGTCGATTACCACCAAAGCTGTCCACGGGGAGCAATTGAATCAGTATTGGCAGAGTTCGGTTATCTCTACTTCAGGGTTCAAGAGGGAAGGCTGACCCGGAACAGCGGAATGGAAGACGTCGGCTGCTACTTGGCTATCACAGCGGATGGCTTCACAAGACTGGAGGACCGTCCTCCGCCAACTCTTTGATCCCACGGGCAACATCGTACTGCTGGCGCGGAATCAAAGGGGGATACCTTGTCGCCGGGTCCGTCTTCATGCGAACGCAGCAACAGTGGCCCCGTTGAATGTCAGCCGAAAGGGTACGCTCTATTCCGACACAAAGTTTAAGTATGTCGGAGAGTATTTCTCCAGGCCGCGTACGGGAAGTGATTCGCGTCCTCCACGTCATTCACTGGTTCCGTAGAGGCGGCATAGAGACTCAGCTTCTCCGTATATTCAGCGAATACGATCGGAACCGGTTCCACATGGACGCCTGTGTTATGGGCTCGGATCCGGGGGATCTGGCGGAGGAGGCGAAAAGTTCCGGAGCCGAGGTCCTCGTGTGCCGTCGATCCGCAAACTTGCTGGATTTTTCCCGCCGCTTCGAGAACCTTGTGAAGACAAAGAACTACCAGGTCGTGCACTGTCATGGAGAGGCTTGGAGCGGACCGATTCTTCGAGGAGCATTTCGCGCCGGGGTACCCGTCCGGATCTCTCATGCACGATCGAGTCTAGCGGAAGGCATGGAAGTTGGAAGAAATCCCCTGATGAGGGCAGCGCGAGCCGTGGTGGTCGGCTGGGGCAGACACTGGGCGAACCGCTATGCTACACATGGGTGCGCGGTCTCCCGGTCTGCAATGGAGGCCCGGTGGCCGGAGTGGCTGTCCAATCCCAAACGGTGCGTCGTCTGGACTGGAGGCGTGGACCTGAATCGCTTCGGCCTTGCTGACTGGCATCGGACCAAGGACCCAGCCGGTCAGATCATTATCTGTGTGGCATCTCTGCGGCCTGTCAAGCGTCACGACCTCTTGCTACGAATATTCGCGGAGGTGGTCCGGAAGGTCCCCCTGGCCCGGCTCGTTCTCGTCGGCGAGGGCCGGTACCGGGCCCGGTACCGACGGCTGGCCGACAGGTTGGGAGTGGCCCCGGCAGTTGATTTCCTGGGGCAGCGTGACGACGTCCCGGAGCTGTTGAGATCAGCAAAGGTCTATGTTTCGTGTTCGGAAGTGGAAGGGCTTTCAAACTCGCTCCTGGAGGCCCAAGCTACAGGGCTGGGGATTGTCGCAAGCGACATCCCCGGGAACAGGGAAGCCCTCGCCCGTGAATACCATCCGTTCATGTTTTCCCTGGACACTCCGGAAAAGGCGGTTCCGGCCATCGTCAGAATGCTGTCCGATGACTCGTTGGTTGAGCGGCTGGGCCGCGCGGGTCGAGAGCATGCCTGTCGCTTCTACGACTCACGGGAAAAATTGGAGGAGCTACAGGAGTACTACGTCTCCTGGTTGAAAGAGACAGTCGTTTCGGGGGCGAATGAGAAAGGATAGGCAACAGCCCATCATGCGGGCGAAAGCAGGAATCCAGGTTCTTAGGGATTTCCTGAACCCCGGCTTTCGCCGAGGTGACGCCGTTGACCTATGAGCTTCCTCTAATCAACGGCACTGGTCTCCTCTCCCTGAATGGCGAAGATGTTGCTGGGTGCGGGCTGTCAGGGCAGTGTTGTGCGGAAAAATGTGCTATGATGTTCAGCAATATCAATCCCCGGCGGGCAACCACTCAACGTATGGGGGTCCGACCGGTGTAGGTGAGGAGCAGAGCAGGCTTGAACGCAATTGATCTCCTATTTGCTTCACTGCTGGCGGCTTCCGTGCCGGTGGTCGTCGGTTACTATTTGAAGCGCCCCGGGTTTTCCACCGCGTTTCGCAGCAAAGTGATCTTGGGCGGGGTGCTTTGGGTCCTCTACTGTCTGGTCAGCGATCAATTGCTCTATTTAATTTTTGGTACGCGGGCCGACGCAGGCGGCCACGAATACGTTGCCATGAGTATGGCGGAAACCATGAGGGCCGGAGATTGGGATAAGATCCGAGAGTACCTGCGACCCGGAAACCAGATTTACCACGCGTACGTTGCGTTGGTCTTCTATCTTACAGGCGCCACGGTCCTTACGATCAACATTATCAACGGCTATCTGGCTTTCCTGGGAGGGCTGGTGCTTGCTCGCCACTTCAGAGGTTGCTGGATGGATTTCTGGGGTGGGAAGCTGCCTGGCGGTCGTTTGTCCGGTCTGTTTAACATTCGGAAGAACGCGTGGCTGTTCCTGTTGATCATCTTCTTTCCGTCGGTCATCTTCTGGACCAGTGCAAATCTAAAGGAAGGAATGATGTATTGGGCCATCTGCACGGTCTTTTCTCGAATACGGCCGGCGATGGGAGGTGTATGGGGTTTTTTTAGCCCGTCGGCAGTTATTGCCGTGACGGTAGGAGGTTTGTTGCGGCCGCACGTCATGGTGGCGTGGGCTGTGGCCGTGGCGAGTGTCGGTCTTTTCCAGAGGGGAAGCCGTTCGTACGCGCTTCTGATCTTGATCTCGTTGCCTCTCCTGGCATCGTCGTTCCGCGTTCAGACCGACGTGGATTTGATGGCGGGTCAGGGCCTGAGTTACGCGTACGGACATCTGGCGACGCTTGCCCAATATAAGGCCGGCTCCGACGTGGAGTTTGAAGGCGGTAAGCCGATCTTCTTCCTTTCAGGAGTGGTTGCAACTTTCTTCCGGCCTTTTCCCTGGAACGTTCACAGCTTTCGCATGGCCTTCAGCTCCGTGGAAACGTGGCTTACAACGCTTCTCATGATATCGATATGGATTCGCATGAAGGGATTCGAGCGCCTCTCCATGCTCAAGATGCCCGAAATCAGAGTAGCGCTGGTGGCTTGTGTGCTCTTCTGCATCTTCTTGTCATTCCTCCCCAACGACGGATTGATGGTCCGGCAGCGAGTTCAGGTTGTGCCGGCATTGTTGGCGCTCCTGGTCTTACCCTATTTGAAAAGAGATGTTGGGCGGCAACGCGTCAGGATAGAAAAGCTCTTAGAGTGGCTGCCGTACCTGCCTCGCAACGGTAAGGCGCGCAGCGCTGTCTGATGCGAGATTCATTCCAAGGACGCCAGAGAATTTCCCATATCTTGCCTTTCGAGCGGCTGCGATCCCGTCTTGCTTACGGGTTCAAAAGAAGTGTTTTTTGAGGTCGTGAAGCTACCGTGAATTCGAAAAATCGGGTATCAGTGGTGAGCGGGTCTGGCATCGCCTATCCCTCTCCGCCTTTTTCCCCACATGAGGCCTACCCGGAGTACCCATTCAGGGATTTGTCGCCCTCTCCCAACCTCGTGTACGGAATGGTCCGCGAGGCACTTAAGAGGCTGAAATTGGATGAGGAACGGGCAAACACAGCGGACTGGAACCCGTTAGGCGAGATCGTGCAGCCGGGGGCCAAGGTTGTGGTTAAGCCCAATTGGGTCATGCACACCAACCGGGGTAAAGGCACGCTTCAGTCTGTTGTCACGCACCCGTCGATAGTACGGTCTCTGTTGGATTACATTTTCATCGCCCTAAAAGGAGAAGGGGAGGTCGTCGTGGGCGATGCGCCCCTGCAGCAGTGCGAGATCAAGACGCTTTGGGCTTCACAGGAATGGTACGCCATTCCCGAGTATTTCAGCGAAAAAGGACCATGGAAGGTTGTTCTTGAGGATTGGCGGCTGCAGACCGCTCACCGAAAAGGTCCATTGACCTACCGTCAGCAAGCTGGTGATCCAAAGCGAGGGTTCAGGATCTTGGATCTGGGACCTGATAGCGCTTTGGAACCCGTGTCCGACGACTGGGAGAATTTTCGGGTCACAAACTATGATCCTGAAGTGATGAACATCCATCACCGACCGGGGAAACATCAATATTGCGTGTCGCAGCGTATCCTGGACTCGGACATTGTCTTCAACGTTCCGAAACTTAAATCTCACGCGAAGGCGGGTTTTACATGCTGCCTGAAAAACATGGTCGGCATTAACGGCCACAAGAGTTACCTTCCGCATCATCGCCGCGGCGCCTCGACCAAAGGCCATGACGAATACCCTGGGGACGGCCTGCTGAACGATTTACATGCTCGTATCTCGGAGCAGTACGATCGTCTGCATATCGGTCCGGCCAAGTTTTCTGTTGGGCTGGCCGCCTATGCGCTAAGAACCGCGATCCGTCTTGGCAGCGGCGTGATGGAAGGGTCCTGGTACGGCAATGACACGCTTTGGCGCACGATCCTCGACCTGAACCGTGTCGCTCTGTATGCGAATCGCGTAGGCGCTCTCCAGCCCGAGCCGCAGCGCGTTGTTTTTTCTGTCGTGGACGCGGTGGTGGCAGGAGAAGGAGAGGGACCGCTTGCACCGGGCGACAGGCCCCTCGGCTTAGTCGCCGCAGGGACGAATCCTCTGGTAGTTGACTTGGCAATGGCTAAATTGATGGGCTTCGACTGGAAATCGATTCCGCAATTAAGGTGGGGTCCGGATCTGACTGCTTTCAAGTTGTTCTCGGGTGATCCAGATTCGGTAATTATACTCCAGGGTTCGGAGGAGGCCTCCAAAGACGCTTCAAGCCATGTGTTAAGCTTTCGACCTGCAGCAGGCTGGAAGGCAATGCTTGGAAATACCAAAGCTCGGTCCATCTCGGATAAGTGATTTCGTCCAGGTAGACTAATAGCACAACCCTGCAACTGCGAATGTTCCAGAAATACAGAGCGAAGTGACAAAAAGGATGTCAATGCTGAGCGCCGCAGCTTGGGCTGTCCAGATTCGGGCTTCAGCCATGCAACGTCGGTGGAGTGAGCTGGATCGCTTCAGCTTAGCCTCTCCTGAATTAGCCCGCCAAGAACTCGCTCGGCGACTTCTCGATCAGATAAGATGTTTTGGCAGCCGCTCCGATGCGCTACCGGAATGGAAGACAGCGGCGATGATCCGCGATCCCGAGGAGCTATGGCAGCAGTGGACGTCACTTCCCATAATCGGCAGGCAGGATCTCCAAGACCGATTTCGGCCTGACGACATGGCCGCCAGATTCAGACTGCATGGCATCGCGTCATCGACCGGTGGATCAACGGGCGAGCCCACACCCTTTTTCCACGATGATGGCATGAGACGGGCCGTAAGATCGCTCACCACGTACTGTTGGTTGAAATTCGGCTGGAGGCCGGGTTTGCCTACGGCTGCCGTGTGGGGCTCGGAGAGGGACATAGGCAAGTCTCGATCGTGGAAAGGCCGGATCACGTCTCTTGTGGCTAATATTCACCTGTTGGGCGGCTTTGAAATGGCTGCCCGGACGGTTGATGAAGTCCTGGCCTTTGTCCGACGACACGAGGAAGTTGCGATATACGGGTTCACGAGCATGCTCGAATTCATCGCTCGGGAAACCCTTGCACGAAGTGACCTGCCACAGCCCGGGCGAGTGCGCGGGGCATGGAATGCCGCTGAAATGCTATTTCAGTCCCAATCCGACTTGTTTCGGCAAGCCTTCGGAGTCCCTATCAACAACTTCTACGGATCGAGGGATTTGGGCGCAATGGCCTATCAGCCTCCCTCAGAGGCCGGGCTGAGGGTTCTCAGACCCACGCTGTTCCTGGAGATCCTGGACGATGACGGCAAGCCGGCGGAGCCAGGTCAGACCGGGCGACTCCTATGGACCAGCACGGTATGCCGTGGGACTCCTTTTCTCAGGTACGAAAATGGTGATGTGGGATCGTTCGAC
>Ga0233422_10001514_pt1 | contig 10230 bp, 14 predicted proteins | sample Watercolumn_Mata_2_FD_182724 | JGI IMG/M metagenome (GOLD analysis project Ga0233422, IMG submission 182724) | Freshwater microbial communities from Lake Matano, South Sulawesi, Indonesia - Watercolumn_Matano_2014_110_MG | ecosystem: Environmental > Aquatic > Freshwater > Lake | place...
GATATAGCTTCATAAACCTTTTCCAAGACGCGAAGAGCAATAAAAGAATTTAAAGCATAGATATTAACTAAATACTATGAGAAAAGATAAGATGAGTGAGTTGGACGCATTAAAAATTAGAATTCTTGCAGACAAATTCACCAGTACATTCATTGAAGATTCTTATCAATATCTAAACTGATGTGATTAGAGCATGGCAAAAGATAACAAAAAATTATATATGCCAATGGGTGCTGGAGGACTGATGAGGTTCCCAGAAGAAGAGAAAGAAGTAATAAAAGTTAAGCCGAAACAATTGATATGGATAGTTGTCGGGATTGTTGTTTTTGAAATTGCTTTAAAAATTATATTCTAGTGAGCTAATTCTTAATTAATGAAGAAATTAAAATATGTTATTCAGCGTCATGAATCAAGAAAGTTACATTGGGATTTGAGACTAGAGATTGACGGTGTGTTAAAAAGCTGGGCTGTTCCTAAAGAACCATCTAAAAAAGAAGGTGAAAGAAGACTGGCTGTTCAAGTAGATGACCATGATATTTCTTATGGAAAATTTGAAGGAACAATACCAGAAGGATCTTATGGTGCTGGGAAAGTAAAGATATGGGATAAAGGAAATTATGAATTAGAAAGCTTGAAACCTAATAAAAAAATTATATTTAAAATAAATGGAAAAAAACTAAAAGGAAGATATTGTTTACTTCATTTTAAACCTAAGGAGAAGAATTGGTTATTTTTTAAGGTAAAAGATAAGTGATAGATATGAAAATCTTTCTAGGGCCAGCAGGAAATTGTGCAACAGCTGAAGACAGAACAACACTGGGTTCATTCAAAAGAGTAAATGAATTAGGATTGAATTGTCAGGAGATAGAATTTGTTAGAAAGGTTTACATAACGGAAAAGACAGCTCCAGAAATAAGAGATAGAGCAAGAGAACTTGGAATAAATCTGACTACACATGCACCATATGCTATCAATCTTTGCTCTAATGCAAAATCAATAGTGGAAAATTCGAAAAGAATGATACTTGAAACTCTTAAAATATCAGAGATGATTAAATCAGAATGTGTAGCAACACACATTGCATATTATTCTGGACTAACTCCTGAACAGACAATTGAAAAATTGAAAAGCAATCTAAAAGATATTTTTGATAAAATGAAATAACATGGAATCAAGAATGTGAAGCTTGGGATAGAGACCATGGCAAGAATAAGCCAGTTTGGAAATATGGATGAAATAATAAAGTTATGTAAAGAAGTAAAAGGGATTGTGCCGTATATAGACTGGTGTCATATTTTTGTCAGGAATAATGGTAAGATAGATTACTCTGAAATATTTGATAAATTAGAAGTCTTGAGATTAGATCACATATATTCTCACTTCTCGAACTCAAAACTCAACACCATATCTGGAAAATTTGTTGATGTGCATATTCCTATAAAATCATATCCATCATTCGAACCATTGGCAAAGGAGATTCTCAAAAGAAAAATCGACATAAACATTGTGAGCGAAAGCCCTCTGCTAGAAATGGACAGCCTAAAGATGAAGAATATATTTGAAAATTTAGGCTATAAATTCAATTGAGAAAATTATATTATGAAGAAATTTGAGAAATTCAAATTTATTATTTTGCAAATTTTTATGTTCTGACAATCATTTTTTAACAATAAAAAATATACCAAATCCAATCAGAATAATTCCTATACCTAACATCAAATACAATCCTGTGGAATTTTCTATTTTAATCATTGATGATTCTTCTGTTAATCCAAAACCTTTAAACATATCATTTGCTTCTTTTGAAAAAGATATCATTTTGAAAAGCATAATTCCAGAAATGAGAGACAATAAAACTCCTATTATCAATAAAATTGTACCCAATATTTTTCTATTCATATAATCAATAATAGGTTTTTGACTATAAAAGTTGTATAATCGACTCTTCAAACTTATTTTTAATAAACTTGAAAACTTATAACTAGTTATGAAAAAATTTGAGTTTGTTGACATCACTACCGCAGATGTGGCCTTCAGGGCATATGGAAAGAATCTGAATGAATTGTTTTCCAATTCTGCTCTGGCAATGTTTGATGTTATAATAGATACAAAGAAGGTGAAACCAAAAGTTTCCAAGAAAATAAAAATAAGGGGAAATGATATACAATCTCTGATGTTCGATTGGCTCAACGAACTGTTGGTATTTGTGGATGGAGATAAACTGGCATTCTCGGAATTCGATGTGAAGGTAGATGAAAAGGATTTTAAACTGAATGCAATATGTAGAGGGGAGAAGATGGATTCAAAAAAACACGAACTCAGGACTGGTGTGAAATCTGCAACATACCATAAGATGGAAATCAAGAGAGAGAAGGAATTATGGGTATCGCAGGTCATTCTTGACATCTAGAGATTATTATGACGAATAAATGTCCCAACTGTGGCAACAGGAGCTTGAAATTCATTCTGAATGAATGGATGTGTAATGAATGTGAATACCATTCCAAGAAACCTAGAAAGAAAGTCGAGAAATCTTTCAGATAATCAGCGTTTACCACTTGGGTAGTTCTAAGATTATTTTTCTATTACAAGTTTCTTTTCTTTTATGGAGATTCTAACTTCATCTACAGGTTTGAAGGGAAAAGCCGAATCATTTGCTATCGAAGCAGGTATTGTCAAATATAGTGTTTTTGCCTTTTTATGTGGTATCAATGTTGTTCTACCTTCTAACGTCATAAATAATATAATAATTACTGTAATATTTATATACTTCTATTACTATAATTATTACTGTAAGTGAGAGAAATGAAAATAACAAAAGAAATTTTGGAAGATGCAAAGAATTGGTATAGTAAAGGGAATTCAATTAGAAAAGTGGAAAAACTAATTCAAGAAAAACATGCTGTTAAAGTGGGAAAAGAAACTGTTAGAAGATGTCTTTCAGAAATCATAGAATTACGAACCAAGAAAGAAGTTATGACAATGAAAAGAGGAAACGAATTGGTAGAAGATAGAATAGTAAGATTCTACATAAAAAAGAAATTATCTCTTAAGCAAATAGCAAAGAAATTTAATGCAAGTGAATCTGGAATAAAATGGATTCTAATCAAGAAAAAAGTTAAACTAAGAAGTAAACGTGAGGGGTTACTGTTAGTAAAAAGAAAATATGAAAAACCTCCCTTCAAAGGTACCGAAATGGAGAAAGCATATTTAATGGGAATAACATTAGGAGATTTGCACGTAAGAAACACATCAAATTTCACAATAGAAGCTAACACAACAACTACACGTGAAGCAATGATTAAACTTCTCATAAGTACATTTGAAAAATATACAGATGGAATTTACTGGTATTCTGAAGAAAAGAAAGGATTTAGATTTTGTGCATACTTGGATAGAAGTTTTGATTTTTTGATTTCAGTAAAAAAGAATGTAAATATGATAGAAGAATTTAATAAAAAAGAGTTTCTATCATTTCTAGCTGGTTTTTTCGATGCTGAGGGATGTATAGCAAAAAAGAGAAGAAAAAATAAGATTAGATATGAAATTACAATATCAAATACAGATAGAAGAGTTCTAGAAATAATAAATGAAAAACTTAAAGAAACAGGCATTAATTCAACTATCTGTATTTCTACACACGCGGGCAGTTATCATTTCTACGATGGAAAAAATGTAATTAATAGAAAACAATGTTATAATCTAACAATTTGGAACAAAAATGAAATAATAAATTTCCTAAATGCAGTAGACTTTAAGCATGAAGAAAAGATAAAAAGAAAACTTGATATTTTAGAATCATCCTTTGATAACACCTAAAGGACGTAATCGTAGAACACGATTACTTATTCCTGCTTCTTCAGTTACCCTAGCAACTTCATCTATATCTTTATAGGCTTCTGATGCTTCCTCAGCCAAAACTTTCCAGCTCGCGGCCTTTGAGAATATACCCATTTTCTCCATACCCCGAGCAACATCCTCACCTCTCACTTCTCTTAGCATAGCTGAACGGGAAGAAACTCTACCAGCACCATGAGCAGTAGAATAAAATGATTCTTTGGCTGTATCAGATCACACTAAAACGTAACTCGCGGTAGCCATCGCACCAGGTAAAATTACGGGCTGCCCAACTTTCTTATACTCTCTTGGTATTTCAGAACTACCAGCAGGCAAAGCTCTTGTCGCACCTTTTCTATGCAAGAAGACCTTTGTATTTTTTCCATCAATTTCATGCTCCTCTATTTTTCCAATATTATGGGCAACATCATAGACAACGTCCATTCCCATTTCATCTTCTTTTCTGTTAAGGACTTTCTGGAAGCTCTCCCTTACCCAATGCATTATTAATTGTCTATTAGTCCATGCATAATTCGCAGATGCAGCCATAGCAGCAAAATAATCTTCACATTCACTTGTTCCTGATGGTGCATAGACTAGTTCTCTGTCAGGCAATTTGCTTATTTCATTTCTGAATGATGTTTCTAAAATTCTCAAATAATCTGTACACACTTGATGACCTAAACCACGTGATCCTGTATGAATCATTACACAAATTTGTCCTTGTTTCTCTATGCCAAGTGTCTTTGCCACATCTGGTAGAAATATTTTATCTACAACTTGGATTTCAAGAAAATGATTTCCTGCACCTAGAGTTCCTAATTGTGGGGCGCCTCTTTTTTTTGCAGACTGAGAAACTCTTTCTGCATCAGCTCCTTTCATGCATCCATTCTCTTCCAGATGTTCCATATCTTTCTTGGTCCCATATCCTTTCTCCACAGCCCATTTAACTCCATTTTCAAGAACTTCATCCAATTCAGAGAAGCTGAGCTTGATTTTTCCGCTCTCACCAAGTCCAGAAGGCACATTCTGAAACATTGATTCTAATAACTGAGATATTTTCGGTTTTACATCATTGACAGTAAGATTTGTTCTAAGTAATCTAACCCCACAATTAATGTCAAAACCAATTCCACCAGGTGACAAACCACCTTTTTCATAATCTAAAGCAGCAACTCCACCGATTGGAAATCCATAACCAAAGTGCATATCACTAAGAGCAATGCTGTGTTTGTAGATTCCAGGTAAAAAAGCAACATTAGCTATTTGATCTATTGCACCATCTTCCACTTGCCTTAGTAATTTATCTGATAGAAACAACCAAGCAGGTACTTTCATTCCTTGCTTAGCTTCCTTTGGCAATTCCCACAAACAAGGTCCAATTTTTTTCAACTTTTCTTTCAAGGTCATAATATTCCTATAATGAATTAACAGTAAATTTTATTATATATACATTTAAAGCAGATTTCAAAAAAGAACGTGGGTCTTTGGCCTCAGCATCCAATTTTCACAGTACAACTCTTCTAAAGTAAATTGTTTATCTGGCTCATCTAGATTCTGAAGCAACCTTCGAGACCCCACTTTGCTTAGTAGAACCGTCTTCGTTTGCGGATTAAAATCTCTTAATATTTTCCTATATAGATGCATATGTCCATATTTGATTTTTTCAACAGAGTCATGAAAATCACTTTGCAAGTATCTTCCTGCAATTAATATATCAACAAGTTGTTCTAGTGAATAACGATCAATTATCCTGTACAGGTCATTTCTAGAAATCCGTAACTGCATTTCAGAGATAAGTTCCATAATTTCTGATGCAATTTTTGATTTAAATATTAAGACTTTCTATAAAATAATAGGTTATATGATTAACCCGTGGATAATTGTAGGTATTGTAGCTGGTTTCATAGTACTTTTTGTAATAGTCCTATACAACAGTGTAATAAGATTGAGGAATCAAGTAAAGAATTCCTGGGCACAGATTGATGTCCAATTGAAGAGAAGAAATGATCTTATTCCAAATCTTGTAGAAACTGTAAAAGGATATATGAAACATGAAAAGACTGTTTTACAGAATATAACAAGAGCGCGTTCTGCAATTCTATCAGCTAAGACCATGAATGAAAAGGCAAAGGCGTCTAATGTAATATCAGATACACTTAAATCATTATTTGCTGTGTCAGAAAATTATCCAACATTAAAGGCAAATGAAAACTTAATGCAGTTACAGGAAGAGCTTAGTGGCACAGAAAGTAAAATTGCTTATGCAAGGCAGCATTACAATGATGTTGTGATGGAGTTCAATATAAAGATTCAACAATTCCCAGCTAACTTCTTTGCAAAGATGTTCAACTTCAAGCAAGAGCAGTTGTTCAAGACTGAGGAAACGGAAAAGAAAGTTGTTAAAGTAAAGTTCTAAATTATTCTAAGGTGTCATATGAGGATAGCGTTTGATGAAGTTAGAAATAACAGTATAAAGTCATACCTATTGATGGTTATTTTCATAATTTTAATTGGTGCTCTTGGTGCTCTCATAGGAATATTTTATAACAGTATGTATATCGGACTTTCATTCGCACTCATATTTTCCATAATATATTCATTGATTGGATACTACTCAGGAGATAAGATGATTCTGAAAATGTCTAAGGCAAAGCCTGTTAAAAAAAAGGAATATCCGCATTTATATCATGCAGCTGAAGGACTTGCAATCGCAGCAGGAATACCAACTCCAAAAGTTTATGTGATTGATGATTCTGCATTGAATGCATTTGCAACTGGCAGAGATACTAAACATGCTTCTATAGTAGTGACTACAGGATTATTAAGTAAATTGAATAGAGAAGAGTTAGAAGGTGTTGTGGCGCATGAGATGTCTCATGTAAAAAATTATGACGTGAGATTCATGATGCTGACTGCTGTTTTAGTTGGAATAGTTGTGTTATTGAGTGACTTTTTATTAAGATCATTTCTATGGGGCGGTCATAAAGACTCAAAGGATGGTGGAAAAGGTGGTGGGATTTTAATTTTAGTTGGTCTGGTTTTAGCAATATTAACTCCGATTATTGGCGAACTGATAAAACTTGGAATTAGCAGAAAAAGAGAGTACATGGCAGATGCTAATGCAGCTATACTTACTCGCTATCCTCCTGGACTGGCAAATGCACTGAGAAAGATTTCAAAGGATCCAGATCCATTGGTGGACCAAGCAAACAGAGCAACTGCACATCTTTTCATTTCAACACCGTTCAGAAAGACAAAAGGTTTTGTAACAAACATTTTCTCAACGCATCCTGATATAAACGACCGCATTAGGCGTTTGGAAAAGATGTAAAAAGAATATTTATTTCCTTTGCATCACAAATTCTATTTATGCCAATAAGTAGAGCTCCCTTTACAAGACATTATCTACACACTTCGAAAAGGGGCAGAGAAAGGACTGTGACTTGTGACGGATGTGGAAGAAAGGTTCCATCATATAAAACGTTCCCAGTCAGAAGAGGGTTTAGAATCAGGGATCCTGTTCTACTGCAACAAATGGATAGAAGAATGATCCATGGAATGGTAAGAGTTGAGAGATTTTGTCCTTCTTGTGCCAGATTTAGAGGTATTTCTCAACCAGGTAAATCTGTGAGAAAAAAATCTATTCGGTAAGATAATGGTAATTGAAAAGATTAAAAAATTAAGGGGACTATTTTACAGAAAAATTAAAGAAAAAGAAGGGGAAGAACAGCTGCCTTGGTTTAAAATAGAGAAGCCAAGCAGAATAGTTGAATTCCCTAAGGTAGATGACATATCAAAAGTTAATGTAATCTATCCTCTTATAGAACCTTTTGCATACGTAAACATAAAGTGGGATTCTGAAAAAAGAGAAGTAATATATAACGTAATCGAACCTGTGATTTCTGAAGAAGAGACAAAACTCATGGAAAAAGTTTCTGACGCACTCATAGAAATGGTGGAAGTAGAATTGACAGCGATAAAAGACGCTGGAAAAGCAATGGAATACATAAAAGAGAATGTATCAAAAATAGTGAAGGAGTTTGGAATAGAGCTGGGACAGAATCAGTACATAAAAATGATGTATTATATTTACAGAAATTTTGTTGGTTATAATATAATTGATCCTTTGATGCAAGACCCCAATATTGAGGATATAAGTTGTGATGGAGTTGATACTCCAGTATTCATTGTTCATAGAAAGTATGGTTCAATGAAAACCAATGTAATTTTTACTGACGCAGAAAAGCTGAGAGAATTTGTAACAAAGCTTGCACAAAGAAGCGGAAGATATGTGAGCTATGCAGAACCTATCTTAGATGGAACTCTTACAGATGGGAGTAGAGTCTCTGCAACATTGGCTGGAGATGTAGCCACACGCGGACCAACATTCAGCATAAGAAAATTTGGAGAAAAACCATTTTCACCAGTGGATCATTTAGAACTCAATACAGCATCATCAGAAATACTGGCATATCTGTGGTACATGTTGGAATTAAAGGCAAATATGTTAATCGTAGGTGGAACTGGTACAGGAAAAACATCTATTCTAAATTCAATATGTATGTTCATCCCTCCTGAATCAAAAATCGTGAGTATAGAAGATACAAAAGAAATAAGAATACCGCATGAACACTGGATTTCTGGTTTGGCTAGAGTAGGATTTGGCATTCCTTTGCCTACAGGAGAAAAATATGGAGAAGTCTCTATGTTTGATCTGTTAAAAGAGAGCTTCAGACAAAATCCAGAGTATGTTATTGTAGGAGAGACAAGAGGTATAGAAGCGTATGTTATGTTTCAGGGTATGGCATCAGGTCACTGCTCACTTAGTACTTTTCACGCAGGAAGTCTTGATTCTGTTCTGAAAAGATTGACAACACCGCCAATTAATCTCTCTCCTTCACTTATAGAAAGCTTGAATGTCGTACTGATAATGGCACACGCAAGAGAAAAGGGGAAGTCAGCAAGAAGACTGAAAGAATTTGTAGAAATAGTTTCGGTTGATACAAAAACAGATGAGGTAAAAACAAACGTGCTTTTTATGTGGGATCAAACCACTGATTCTTATCAAAAAGTAAATGAAAGTGTGATACTAAGAAAATTGATAGAAGCAAAGGGAGAGAATTTTGAGGATGCTTTAGCTGAAATAGAAAAAAGGAGAAAAGTTTTAGACTGGCTATATTCACAAGGAGTAAAAGACTATAAAGAAGTTGTTGGGTACATAAACATGTACTACAAAGAACCTGGAAAACTCTTCGAGCAGATGAAAGAAAAATATGATGTGCCAGTAAAGACTCCGCAAACAGTTATGCCAATAAAAGTTCCTGTAGAAATACAGAAACCAAAGGATATAGTCAACGAAGAAATGCCTGTGAAACAACCAGTAAGAATTTCCATGTTGGGATTGCTTGGCCTTACAATGAGTAAAAAGAAATGACCTATAGAAAAACTTATTGTTCTGAAGAAAGTAAATTAAAATAAGGAAAGATGACAAGTTATAATGCTATATCAACAGTTCTCTTTGGTGGATTAGTAGACAGATTTTTTTCTAATTTTGGTGTAAAAGAATCTCTGGGTAAAAGTGATATAAAAATACCGTTTAGAACATACATGTGTTCAACTCTCCTGACATCCTTTCTAATTTATTTTATTAGTTTTGGTGGAATATTTGCTCTGTTTAAGTTCATTCAATTTCAATCAACAACAAAAATATTGCTTTTAATTGTCGGTCCAATAGTTTGTGCGTGTTTATGCTTTGGTTTCTTTGTCTATCAGCCTATTCAAAGAGCCAATTCTAGAAGAAAAAACATAGAAGTCAATCTGCCTTTTGTACTGACACACATGGGAGCCATAGCTGAGTCAGGCGTTCCACCATACATGATCTTTAAACTTCTGGCTGATTTTGAAGAGTATGGTGAGGTTTCAAAAGAAATGAAAAAGTTGATTAAAAACATTGACACACTTGGAATTGATCCATTGACAGCCATAAAAGACCTGGCAGAGAGAACTCCAAGCAAGGAATTTAAACAGGTTTTGATAGGAATTGTTAGTGCCACTGAATCTGGCGGTGACGTAAAAAACTATCTGAAGATTTCAGGTGAGCAAGCTTTATTTAACTGGAGAATAAAAAGAGAGAAGTTCTTACAACAACTGTCAGCATACGCAGAATTTTATACAGGAATTTTGATTGCAGCACCTCTATTCATTATTGCACTATTCTCTGTTATGGGAATGATATCTCCTACGCTCGGTGGATTTGATATATTGACTCTAACTAAAATGAGTATCTGGATTCTGGTTCCAATTCTAAATCTGGCTTTTCTAGGATTCCTGAAAGGAATGGAGGTTGAGATGTAAATGGATAGAAGAACCATAATAATGGTCATAATTGGC
>Ga0233422_10001515_pt1 | contig 10230 bp, 10 predicted proteins | sample Watercolumn_Mata_2_FD_182724 | JGI IMG/M metagenome (GOLD analysis project Ga0233422, IMG submission 182724) | Freshwater microbial communities from Lake Matano, South Sulawesi, Indonesia - Watercolumn_Matano_2014_110_MG | ecosystem: Environmental > Aquatic > Freshwater > Lake | place...
CCAAGAGCCTGTTATTATGAGTCAAAAAGACTTGCCGAAACATTGTGTATCACCTATAACCAGGTATTTGGTATCCCAGTGAAAATAGTTCGACCTTTTAATGTTTATGGTCCGGGTATGAAATACGATGATCGACGAGTAATTCCCACGTTTCTTTATGAAGGACTAAGAGGACATAGCCTTCCTGTTCATGACAGGGGCGTACAAACACGAACTTTTTGCTACATCACCGATGCAGTTATTGGCTTTTTCAAAACGTTGCTTAAAGGAAAAAATGGAGAGGTTTATAACATTGGCAATGACAAACCAGAATTAGGGATGTATGAATTGGCAGTGATTATTGCCGACCTTTTGAATACAAATGTTAAACCAAGAAGAAAAGCATATCCCAAAGATTACCCCGCCGGTGAACCACAAAGAAGATGTCCCGATATTACAAAAGCCAAAAGAGAACTTTCTTATTCACCGAAAATTGACCTTAAAGATGGCCTGGTAAGAACAATAGAATGGTTTAAAAAAGAATATCGAGACAAATTTACTAACTAAGGACATTAGACAGAATGTTTTCCAGAAAGCATTTTATTTGACCTTAGAAAATGTAATAACATTTCACTTAAATTAATCTTTTTGAAAATATATTTATAAATTTCCTTTTCTTTTACCTTCTTTAATTCACTTACCTTTTTTCTTTTACTAAGAGTCTTCTTTAAATTTACAATGTTCCAACCGATTGCCCTAAGAATAATAAGAGACCAACCGGGCTTTAGTCTTATTACGTAATAAATAATAAAAAACAATAGAGTAAAAATATGGATAAGACCAATTGTTAACAATCCACGTAAATCAAGGTTTTTGATTAAACTGCAAAGCCGATTTTTAAAAGAATTAAAATTCACGTCAAGTTGATTTTGCTTTTTGGAAGTAAATCCCACTTTATGGTAAATAAACGTTTTTGGATAAAAGAATACTTTGTATCCAAATAGCCAAACCCTCCAACAAAAATCTGTCTCTTCAAAATATGAACCAAAGTCATTATCGAACAGCCCGATTTTATCAACCAACGATTTTCTAATTAACATACAAGCTCCTTTCGCCGAAAAAATTAATCTTTCTTGGTTAAATTCTCCAGAATCCTTTTTGAGAAATCCCCAATGTTCTAAAAAACCGGTGAAAGTCAAAAAAGATCCAGAATTATCCAAGAACTTCGGGTTGTCCATTATCTTTATTTTTGGCTGGATTACTCCCAAATACGATTCTTTTTCCATTTTTTCAACCAAAATATTAAGGAAATCGGGTTCAAGTAAGGTGTCATTATTTAACAAAAGAAGATATTTACCTCTGGCAACTTTATAACCCTGATTATTCGCTGGCGCAAAACCAAGGTTTAACTTATTTTTTATTAATTTTGAATTTTTAATTTTAAATTTTGAGCTTAAGGAAAGCTCACTCGTTCCGTCGGTTGAGCCGTTATCAACGACGATTAACTCCCAATTCGGATATTTAATCTCTGAAAGAGAACGAAGACAATTCGCATAAACCTCTCCTCCATTCCAATTGGCCATAATTATCGAAACTAAAGGGTATTTATTCATAGTTGTTTAAAAATTTTATTGTTTAAAAATGGCCGTTTTAATGCTATTATATTCGGGATAAGAAGGAATTTAAAGTCCTTAGGCTATGGCAAAAACAATTCTCGTTACTGGAGGGGCAGGTTTTATTGGTTCACATCTATGCGAAAAATTAATCTCCCTTCGATATAAAGTAATTTGCTTTGACAACTTAAGTAGTGGCAAAAAAGAAAATTTGTCTTCTCTCGCCAACAACCCCAATTTTTCTTTCATTAAAGGCGATGTCAGAAATAAAAACCAAGTAAATGATATTGTAAAAATAACAGATACCATTTACCATTTGGCTGCAGTTGTTGGAGTCGAAAATGTTATTAAAAATCCTCTTGAAGATATAGAAGTTAATTATGAGGGTACAAAAAATATCATTGAGGCTGCCTTCAAACAAGGTAAAAAGAAGGTCATTTTTACTTCTTCTTCGGAAGTTTATGGTAAAAACAACCAAGTTCCTTTATTTGAGGATACATCCGACGAAATATTTGGCCAAACAAATATTTCAAGATGGATTTATGGTCATTCAAAAGCACTAAGTGAACATCTTCTTTTTGCTTACGGCGACAAAGGTCTTCCTTATACAATTATCCGATATTTTAATTGTTTCGGACCAAGAGGAATTAATAATCTCTATGCCAACGTCATTCCAATTTTTATCAACAATTCCTTAAAAGGTTTATCTCTGCCGGTTTTTGGAGATGGAACACAAAGCCGTTCTTTCTGTTATATTAATGACTCTGTCCACGGTACAGTATTAGCCGGTGAAAAACTTAATAAAGAAATCATTAATATCGGAAGTAGTCGTGAAGTGACAATAAATAAACTTGCCAAAATGGTAATTAAACTAACTCATTCTAAGTCAAAAGTTAAGTATGTTAATCCACAGAAAATTTACAAAGTAAAGTTTGAAGATTCAGCAAGAAGAGTTCCGAGTATTACCAAGGCAGAAAAATTAATTGGCTGGAAAGCAAAAATCTCTCTTGAAGAAGGTTTATTAAATACCATTAACTGGATGAAGCAGGAAAAATAATATGCCTCAAAATAAGGTTCAAATCTCATTCGTTATTCCTGCCAAAAACGAAGAAAAAAATATCAAACCTCTTTATATTGAAATAAAATCAGTTATGAATAAAGTAAGAAAAAATTATGAAATTATCTTTATTGATGACGGATCAAAAGATAAAACCTACGCCAAAATAAAAGAAATAAATTCGTTTGATAAAAGGGTCAAGGCAATTCATCTTTTTGGTTGCTTCGGAAAATCAGTCGCTCTTCAGACTGGCTTTAAATACGCCAGGGGTGATCTTATTTTTACTTTAGATGCTGATCTTCAAGATAATCCTATTGAAATTCCCCGTTTTATTAAGAAAATAAATACCGGTTATGATCTGGTTTCTGGCTGGAAAAAAATCAGGCATGACCCACTTTCAAAAGTTATTCCCTCCCGAATATTTAATTTTCTGACAAGAATTTTAACTGGCGTAAAATTACACGATATCAACTGCGGGTTCAAACTTTATCGTAAGTTTGTCGTTAACAACTTAAACATTTACGGAGAACTCTACCGTTTTATTCCTGTTTTTACCGCTAAACAAAATTTTAGAGTCGGTGAAATTGTAGTTTCTCACCGCCCAAGAAAAACCGGCGAAAGCAAATTTGGCATTGAAAGAAATCTCAAAGGTTTTCTTGATTTAATTACCGTCGTTTTCCTTACCGGCTATATTAGAAAACCTGGACATTTTTTTGGAACGTTAGGTTTAGGTTCATTTGGGATTGGTTTTTTAATTGGTCTTTATATCACCTACCTAAGGATAGCAAAAGGGAACATTCAGTTTAGGCAACCACTTTTGTTTTTGGGAGTTTTATTAATGATTGTCGGAATTCAATTAATTTCAACTGGACTCTTAGCAGAATTAATTACCTACTCAAACCGGAAGATGAATTATGAAGATTTAATAAAAGAAAAAGTCGGAATTAAATAATGACCAAAAATAATCCAGGTATTTCGGTTTTTTTTCCTTGCTATAACGACTCACAAAGTATCGGATTATTGGTAAATGACGCTTTTTCGGTCTTAAAAAAATTAACAAATAATTATGAGATAATTGTCGTTGACGACAAGTCAAAAGATAATAGCCGAGAAGTGTTAAAAAGTCTTCAAACAAAATACAAAAAATTAAAATTGGTATTTCATACTAAAAATAAAGGCTATGGCGGGGCATTAAAAAGCGGTTTTAAAAATTCATCTAAAGATCTTATTTTTTATACTGACGGCGATGGCCAATACGATGTGAAAGAGCTACCTCTCCTTTTTTCGCTTATGAGTAGAGATGTGGATTTCGTTAACGGAATTAAAATGGCCAGACATGATCCTTCCTATAGAATTGTTGTTGGCAATCTTTATAATTTATTCATCCGCTGGTTTTTTTGGCTCCCCATCTATGATGTTGATTGTGACTTTAGATTAATCCGTAAAAAAATTATTAAAAAAATTAAACTTACCAGCAACAGCGGTTCTATTTGTGTTGAATTGGTAAAAAAATCCCAAAGAGCCGGAGCTGTTTTTAGGCAAGTTTCGGTGCATCACTATGAACGAAAATTCGGCCAATCCCAGTTTTTTAGAATCGATCGAGTTTTATCAACTTTCCAAGAATTAATTACCTTGTGGATTCATCTTTTTGTAAATAAACTTCGTTAAATGGAAATAAGCGAATATAAAAATATCTTCGAAAATGAAACTACCCATTTTTACTACGTTACAATGCATAACTTGGTTCTGAGATTAATTAAAACACATTCAGTTTTAAAGAATCCGAAAATCTTAGATGCCGGATGCGGAACAGGACAATTAGTCAAAAGTTTATCCGAAATTGGATACACCTACGGAATTGATATCAGCAAAGAAGCAATAAAATATTGCCGAAAGCGAAAATTAAAAAATATTAGAAAAGGCTCTGTAACTCAAATTCCTTTCGCCGATAATTCTTTTGACATTATTACCTGCCTTGATGTCATTTATCATCAGGCCGTTAAAAATGATAATAGAGCAATTAATGAATTTGCTAGAGTTTTAAAACCAAAAGGAATATTAATTTTAAAAGTTCCCGCTCATCAATGGCTTTTCGGAAAACATGACAAAATCGTACATACAAAAAAAAGATATGAAATTAATAAACTTAAAAACCAACTAAAAAGAAACTGTTTTATTATTAAAAAAATATCATACGGAAATATGTTTCTTTTTCCGTTTGCAGTATTTAAAAGATTAATTATTGATAATATTTTTTCAAAAAAAACTTCATCGGATATAAATAAATTGCCAAAAATACTTAACAGCATTTTTATTTATATCGGTAAAATTGAAAATCTGGTTTTTAAATATATAAATCTTCCCTTCGGGCTGGATATTTACGCTATAGCAATTAAATCTTAGTATTTCGAAGTATTAAATACGGATAACGATAGAGAGAATTAACTGCATCAAACTCGCCCTTTTTTATTACTTTCAATCGATTTTGAAATATTTTTTCCAGCTGGTTAACTGTTCTAAAATACGGACCGCCTCCTAACTTATCATCAAGCCAAATTAACAACGGGGCTAAAATTCCAAAAGGATAACCGTCAACGACAATAAAGTATTTTATAGATAACTTCTTTACGGAATTTGATAATTTAATCAGCTGTTTATCTGAAAAATGATGCGCAGCACTTACGAAAAAACATGTATCAAAATTTTCTCTAATTTTCAGATCCATTATATCTCCTAACTCAAATTTAGTATTGGGAAAGGAATAATTTTTTCTACCTAGCTTTATATATTCGGAATTAATATCAATACCGCAATATTTTTTAGGTTTAATATACTTTCTCATTTCTCCTGTTCCGCAAGCCAAATCTAAAATATTACCTGAAAGATATTTCCTAAAATGTTTTTTAAATTCACTCCAGAAATCTCCATTAAATATCTTCTGCACCGGATCAAATAAAAAAGCCATTTTCAACCAAATTTCCGATAATAACTCCATATTAATTTTTACTGATAATTTTATTAACAATCCTCAAACTATTTTTATCTGTCAAAAAAAGAAAAATAATATAATCAGTCAAAAACAAATTCGCCGGCATTTCATATAAACAAGCAATATCTTTATATTTTATCGTTTTATAAATTCCGACAATAAGGCTCGGAATTAATAAGTTGGCATAAATTATCCAGAAAAATACCTTCAGAATATCTTTCGGCTTTCGAAAATTAATGTAGTTAAACTTCCTTTTACCGAAAACTGGTAAGTAAGTCACCTTAATATCCCTTTTTTGTCTTTTGAACTCATGCCAAAGACTGGTTCTTTGGTGGTAAATACCGGCTTTCTCAACATAGGCTAATTTATCGTATCCTATCTCCGCAAGCTGAATAGGTATGGCAATATCAACATAATTGAAAGTATCTGGATTTTTGATTATCTTTTTCAATAAAGACTTACGATATATACAAAGTCCAATCGGAGGGCATCTATCAGGATTAATTTTAATAACGGAATATTCTCTACTCTTCCAAACAGTAACGCTCTTCAGACTAGGTAATAAATACGAAAGCATAGACCACATCTGTAAAGGACTATAAGAAAGATAGCGATTAAAAGCACTTTGAGATTTTTTAGGGTAGTAACGCGTAAAACTTCCTGCCAATTCAAGATTTTTAAGAAGTGGATTGACCAAACTCGACAACCAATTTCTAGAAACCAGTTCAGCATCCGAATCAAGATAAAAGAAAAGCTCTCCGGTTGAATATTTATAACCTAAGGTTTTCGCCGGTTCAGCTAAACGTCTTGGGTTGTGAATTATCTTTACAGGATATTTTGAAGCAATTTCTTTTGTCTTATCCGTTGATCCACCATCAACAATTAAAGCTTCGATTTTATCTTTAGGATATCTCTGTTTAGAGACCGATTCTAAACATGCTTTAATATACTCCTCGGAATTGTAGGTAGGAATAATAATCGATATTTTGGGCCACATATCAACAATAATTACGAATTTTTAATTTTTTCGGCGATGAAGGTTCTTTGGGTTTTAAGAAAAATCTCTATTTCTTTTTCAATATCTTTCACTTCTTTTTTATAACGATTATTCTCATTTAAAACAAACTTTGTAAATCTGTTCGGTAAAAATTTATCAAATAATATTGTGTCAGGAATGGTACAATGTCCCCCAATTGGTCCTTTCCCGGGATAAAATATAGGTCGAATAACATTCGGGAGTAATTTTTTATAGCCTTTGTTGTAAATCATATTGTGCCCTATATAAACTTGATCAAAATTTAAATTTAATTTTGTTGAAAGTTCTTTTACCCACTTGCAAAAAATTATATTCCAAGCATAGTAAACGAGATCTAAAAGTTTTGAAACCTCAGAATTTTCGGCAGAATCGAAATTTTTCACCTTTAGCCCTAAATTAGAAAAATGTTTAAGTGCTAATTTTTTCGATTCTTCATTAACGGGGCCTATGATTTTTGGAAAATAATATTTAATAGATTTATAAAGATAAGGATGAAGCCCTATTACGGGAGAGTGAACAATAGGTAAATGTGTTAACTCAAAAATTTTTCTAGTTGTTCCTGGGGTAACTGAACTATTAATGATAGTCAAAGACGGCTTAATTTTATTAATATTATCGGCCACAATATTAATAAATTCCTGATTATCTTTTTCCGGAATATTAACATGTAAATAATCAATTTTATTATCTTTAATTTGGTCGTAGACCAACTCTTTAATAAGTACCTTTACACCAGCATTTCGACATATTCTGACGATGGCAGAACCAATTTCTCCATAACCCAATATACCTACAACAATTTTTGTTTTAGTTTTCATTTCAACGTAGTATAACACACATATAAGACTAATTAAGAAGATAAAGCTTTTGGCTAAGGCGAAAACTAACCGGGAAATCCATAATCAACTTTAACTGGGAATTGGTCACCGGCTGAGTCCTATTCACCAATAAGTAGTTCGGATAACTATTGATTTTTTCAACACGACTAATATCTGTTTTAACACTCTCCAAATTCAGCCCATAGGATTTAAATATTATGTTATCGGCATTTTTAAATTCCCTTCTTAAACCATACTCCATCACCCATGTGCCATCCAACCATAAAACAATTTTTTTATTACCGGCAACTTCTCGAATTTTACGGGAAATCACAGAAATATTTTTGCCCGAAGTAAAATCTTCAAAGTATTGGAAATTATCTTCCAGAGCAATATGGGAATCTTCGGGGTGAAGTAAAATATCTTTAAATAAATTAAGGTTCCCCAATACCAATAAAGTTGCCAATAATAAAGCAGTAGAACTATTAAATTTAGATAAAATAAGAGAAACAATTGCAATTAAAGGTATTACTACCATTAAGACATGTCTCGGATAAAAATATCTATTGAGAATAACTATAGATATTAGAGAAAAAGCTCCCCAGAAAACCAAAAGAAACACCAATTGACGATTATTAATGTTTCTTATAACAAATAAACCCAATATTATTAATAAAATATAAGGCCAGTAATAAACCTTCAACCAATGAAATAATAACCATATATTGCTTTTAATTTTAAGAAAAATCTGGTTTCGATTTAAATTAAAAATAAGGCTTAAACCAGAATCAAAAATAAAGTATCTGCCAAAAAATTTAATAAAGAAAAACATCAAGATCCCAATAATAAGGTATGAAACTGTCAAAAATTTCACTTCTTTAGTAATCCTATCCTTTTGTAGCGAACTTAAGACCAAGAAAACAATTGGAGGGATTCCAAACACAGCAGTGGCTTTAGTAAAAAAAGCTAAAAGGAAAAACACTAAATGAAAAACCAAATATTTAACTTGTTTTTTCTTAAAATAACTTGCAGCAAAATATAAATACCAAGAAACAAAAACCATAACCGACATATCAAGAAGTGAAATTCTGATAAGAAGCAGAACCAGTGGGGAAAAGAAAAATATAAACGAACAATAGTTAGCAAAACGTTTCGGTAATTTATATAAGCTCCCAAATAAAATAAAAAGGGGAAACATGGTTGAAGCACAAATTACATTTACCAATCTTCCAGCTAAAAGTGTATCCGAAGTGATCTTGCTAACAAAATAAATTGCCCAAATATAAACCGGCATAATTCCCTGATTTAAGGAGACAAAAAAATTATGAGCCGGACTATGAATTATTTTTTCAACCAAAAATAGAAATTCGCCCTCGTCCTGAAAAATCGGAAATCTTAATAAATTAATTGAATATAAAAAAATAAATGAAGTCCAAAATATAAACATCAACTTTTCTTCTTTAAGAAAATTAATTATCGACCTCATTAATAAAAGTTTAACCAAGAAAAATATCTAAAATAGTGGCTATCTCGTCGTTGGTTAATTCAGGATTATTTCCAAAATATAACCCTTGTTCATGAACTACTCCAGCATTGGAGTTTTTCATTAACTTGAGAAACTGGGGCATATATTTTTGGAAAAATGGTTGTTTGGAAATATCCCCTGCCACAACCGGTCGTATTTCTAAAACGCCCTCGCATTTTTCTACAATTTCGTTTCTTAATTGTTTTGTTTTACAAATAACCGGAATGGCAAAATTTGAAAGAAAGTCTAAATGGTCGTATTTTATCGGGTAATATTTTTCCTTTTCTAAATAAATCGGTATTCCCATTTTCATAAAATTCAACCGTCTCTTATTTATTATTTCATCCAAATATCTTAATTGGATATTACCAATAAAGGCGTTTATTTCGGTGGGTCTTAGGTTATAGCCTAAATCATAAAAGGTATATCTTGAGTAAAAGGTTGAATTAACTTTAAATCTATTTCTTATTTCATTTTGCTTGGCAAAATTTAAATTCCTATCCCAACCATGAGCTCTGACTAACCTTAACATTGTTGCCATTTCTTCACTATCGGTACAAACAGCTCCACCCTCAATAGTTGACATATGATGACCAACATAAAAAGAAAAAGAAGAAGCGAAACCGAAATTACCTAATTTTTTACCCTTATAAACTGTCCCCAATGATTCACAATTGTCCTCAATTAAAATAATTTTTTCTTTATCACATATTCTTTTAATATTATCTATGTCATCGCAGAAACCTAAAAGATTTGTTAAAAATAAAGCCTTCGGTTTGCTTTTCTTTAAAACATTAAGAAGGGTACGACTGGAAACATTTAATGTCTCTAACTCCACATCAATCGGTAAAGCCTTAAGGCCCAATTGAATAAGAGGCATCGTATTGGTTGACCAGGTCAAGGCTGAAAAACCTATCGGATCACCCTTTTTTATTTCTCCAAGATTGAGAAGACTTTGAATGAGTGCCAAATTAGCAGAACTTCCACTATTAAGATAAATACAGTGTTTTCTTTCCTGCCATTGAGCAAAACTTTTTTCAAAATTCTCACATTCTTGCCAAAAACTTAATTGCTTTGCTTCTTTAATAAAATCACAAAGTTTTTTCTTGGTATCCTCTTCACGATAAAAAGTTGACTTAATAAGTTTCATCATTGTTTTAATATGCTTCTTGTATGATATCTTCATAGATTAAAAAAGCAAGTATCTGGAATA